>Ga0310039_10000057_pt1 | contig 124383 bp, 104 predicted proteins | sample Sb_taG_4_FD_200460 | JGI IMG/M metagenome (GOLD analysis project Ga0310039, IMG submission 200460) | Peat soil microbial communities from Weissenstadt, Germany - Sb_50d_6_BS metaG (v2) (version 2) | ecosystem: Environmental > Terrestrial > Soil > Wetlands > Peat | place: Germany: Weissenstadt...
GCCGCTCCCATTGCTATCGGCGGAAAAGCTACTCCTTCCAGCTGCTCTTCCATGCTCTCCTCCTCCTAAGTCAGGTGGGGGAGTTTCAAATGATAATTACTGGGGGAGATTCACATGATTGCTGACACGAGGTTCCGCCCTGTTCCGAGAGCCACGCGGCAATATGTAGCGGATAGTCAGACGTGTGCTGAGGCCGCTTGCTGGTCCATCGATCACACTGTCTTCCACTTCCTTGAGCCTGCTCATGACTTGGCAGACTTGCGGCACGCGGTTTTCGCCTCCAAGCCCGCTGTGAACATCGCCCGCGCGGATATCGACGTGCGAAGCTCCTTTGGATTGAGCCTCAGCCCATCGCCGCCGAATTTCCTTCTCGACATCCTGCGCGCTAAGCATTTTGGGGCAGCCTCGTTTTCGTTCGTCTCGTTCCGCCGCGCTCTGAATGGGGCGGATCTTCTGCTACAGAAGCCTCAATTGTCCCTCTTCACTGTATCGCTCGATCGCCGAGCGCGTAGAGTCGGACAATACAAAGTCATCGCCATGCCTTTCAATGACGCTCCGCCTCACTAGGTCGGAAAGAACATCATCCATGTAGCCCTCGGGACGCTGAGTGAGTTTGCACAAGGCGGCAACCGACAACTGAAGTCTGGCACGCAGCGCCCTCAACACGATCAAGTCATTCAGGCGAAGGTTTAGAGTCCCGGCGAAGTCCCGAATGAACATCGCGAATGCCTTGTCGCGCTTTGTACGAATCGTGACGCTAAATGAATCGAGGGTCGATTCCATCACCGGAAAGTCCAGTCCGTGCGCCAGAGACTGAAAATATACTCTGTTGATTCCAGTTCCCGCTTTGTCGCAATAGCCATATTGCCTTGCGGCTTCTGCCAGCAGCAGATTTCTGTAGACCGGGGTTGCATGAAGGAGATTCTCTACTGTGAGCGAACCCAACAGCCCTCCCGGATTTTGAATTTCTATTTCATCGCTCCGCAGGCTGATATGAACGGCCCCTGCTGTCCTGTAACAGCGATGAATATACGCGTTGAACAGAAGCTCCCTGATGACCTCTTCGGGAACCTCCACTTCCATTTTTCGCAGATGGCTCTTGATCTGCGGCAGATAGCATCCAACCGACTCAATGATGTTCAAGGTTCTTGAACTCGTCAGGGGATTATTTTGCGCGGTCTCATCAGCGAATACGGTTTCGGCGTTCGGCAACTCTGAGCGGATCGACTTTTCAGTCCCAAACATAAGCAAAGCCGCGACCGTCGGCACGCGGGAAGAAGCTGTCGCGCTCTCGACCCTCTTCAGAAGATCCATGTCGGAGAGGTGGTCCCAGGGCCGATTTCCCAACTGTCGGACACCCGGAAACCTGCTCTCTCTGTGGTGCGCAGCATTCACAATGGTATTTGAGTTGAGCGCGTTCTTGCCGAGCTGCTCCGCCAGCAACTCCGAAAAATCATCTCTCTCCGTGTAATACTCAGGACGGCATTCCGTGTTCGTGCGGACGAAGCTGACGCCTTGGCTCGTTCGATGTCCGCTCGCATGCTTTTTTCTCTCAATCTGGATCACAAACAAATCTGCCGCAGGAGTGCCCCGAAGATTGAAGGGAGGCTCGCTCAATCGTAAAACCTGACAGGGGACCGGTGGTCGCGTCAGGTCGCGAATCCTCATGCGGAACCAGTCACAGGTGATCTCCGGATAGGGACAGGGGATTATGGCGGCAGACCCGATGGTACGATCGTCGACGCCGACGATGACGAGACCGCCTTCCGTGTTCGCCAGACAAACAGTCGCTTCGGCAACTACGCGCGAAAGTTCCTTTTCATCTTGGCACCACCCTTTGAATTCGAGCGTTTGCGTCTCGAGTCGCCCTGCCGGGCACTCGCGCAACTGGTCAAGAATTCCGGTGACTTGGGATAATTTCAACACTTGCTAACCCATGTCGAGCAGATAGCGAGGAAGCGGAAAACAGGTAATTCCGATCTCTGCAAATTCGGCGATTCTCGCCGGCAGGATATCGGGACAGGCCACAGCGAGCCGGAGGCGCGCAGCCTCTATATGAAACGTCTCGGCGTACAGCCTCTTGTGCCGCCTCAACTGCCCGACCGCCTTGTCCAGCTCCTCTTGTTTGACTTTCACCTCGACGATCAGGAACAGCCCCGCGCTGTCGAGAAAGAGCAGGTCGATCGAACCTCCCTCACCTGATGAAGACGACACCGCAACTTCGGCACCGCGAAAGGTCAACCCCGGCTCCAGCAGACCGGGGTTTGCCGCAAGATGATCGGCAATCCGGTCGTGCCGTTTCACGCGTTTGCGTCGCGCCACGCCGCCCACTGCCCACGGCTCGCGCTTGAGCAGAGACTCGAGAAAATCCTCGGGCTCCACGTAGCCGTTTTCGAGCTCGCAAGGAAAGACGTTCCGCAACTCACTTTCAACGCTCACCAGCAGCGCGTGCGACGGAAACCAGCTGAAATGATATTTGTTGCTGCCGAACTGGCGCCCCAGACCGACCTTCTTCACCATCGCGAATTCCTGAAGACGCTTCAGCATGGCGCTTTCGTCCGCCTGTGTCGGAAAAGCCTCGCCGTGTTCGACCACCCTGAAGTCGCAGAGCAATCCTCCAGCCTTGGCCGCTGTCAGATCCCCGACGAGGCGGTCGTGGACCCGCTCCCCGCCATCGTCGCTCAGACGCTCCCGGCGAAAGTAGTAGTCGATGTGGGGTTGCTCTAATTCCGTCATCGCCCCAGCCTCCCGCACTCAATTCCGGCCATCTATCATCCTAGTCCCGCGCACGAACCTCAACGCTTGCGGCAACTCTCCGTCAACAAAGCGCAACCGTAGCGAATGACGGTAGTCATTTCCGAACCCAACTCCTGATCCCCAAATCCTGACCCCGTTCATGGCGTTCGCTCCGCTAGCACGCCGCGCCAGCCCTTCGGGCCGCTCCGCTCTGTCACGTCCTGCCGCCCGCTGCGCTCACCAGCAGCCCGGAGTCTCCGAATTTTTCGTCGCCCTCATCCTGGGTGAGAGGGACGACGGAAAAATTCCCCTTTTTGGGGACAGGAGAAACAAAATGGACGTGTACCAAATCGTAACCGACAAGATCGTTGCCATGCTGGAGACTGGCGTTGTGCCTTGGCGCAGGCCGTGGACCTCTGCCGGACTGCCGCGCAATCTCGTAAGCAAGAAGCCGTATCGTGGCATCAACCACTTTTTGTTATCCGCGAGCATGTATGTCTCGCCGTTCTGGTTGACGCTGAAACAGGCTAACGAGCTTGGCGGAAGCGTCCGCAAGGGCGAGCAAAGCACCGCCATCGTCTTCTGGAAGGTTGACCAAAAGCAAAACGATACAGACGACGCCGACAACGAGGAAACGCAGCGCCGGTTTGTTCTGCGATATTATCGCGTATTCAACCTCGAACAATGCGACCTGCCGCAAGCCAGGCTCGACAAACTGCCGAAGATTGAAACGTACGACCACAACCCCATCGATGCGGCGGAATTGATTATCGCCAACATGCCGCAGCGCCCGGAACTCGAAACCGCCGGGTCGAAAGCGTTCTACAGCTCGGTAACTGACCGCGTGACCATGCCGCCGCGCGAACTGTTCACGACCGCTGAAGAATTTTACGCGACGCTTCTTCATGAACTGACTCATGCAAGTGGACATCCGAAGCGCCTTGCGCGCGAGACGATTACCGAAGCGGCCCCGTTTGGCTCCGCGACATATTCCAAAGAGGAACTCTGCGCCGAAATGGGATCGGCTTTCCTTTGCGCGGAAGCAGGAATCTCGCCGGTCGTAATCGAGAACCAGGCCGCGTATGTCGCCGGCTGGCTCAGCAAGCTTCGCGACGACCGCAAGCTTCTGGTTTACGCCGCAGCCCAGGCACAGAAGGCCGCAGACTTCATTCTTGGCCGACAATTCTCCGGAAACTAGGCAAAAGCGGCGCGGCCCCTCTCACGAGGGGCCGCGCTTTTTTGTCCACCATCGATCCAAAGGTCTGATCCGCCCCACATGGAAACAGCGGGACACCATGTCCCGCCCCTGCGCCGAGGATGGAAACCAGCCTTCCAAAGAAGGCCTTTTGGGACCCGCCGGCGAACGCTACAAATGCAGCCCTGCTCCCGCCAAACGGGAAAGAACGTCCTGGAAATCTCACGGCACTCAGAGCCGCCCATGCACGAGTCGGCAAGCGCAATGAACGGACCCGGTTTTGTCCGGAGCGCGGCGAACGCGTAACTGACTGGAATTTCGAGCAGGTGCACAGACCGAAACACCGTGAGTTAAGGCGGACCGCCTTTTTCCGTAACGCCCGGCGCAAGAGAGAATCGTGGAAGCATTGTTCTCCGCGTGGCATAGTGCCGAATACGTGGCCGAACACAGCAAGGATGTAGGGTCGCCACGTCGCAAGCGAGGGGCGGCATGAGTCACGTGGTTACGCCGGGGAGAGCGAACAATTGAACGCCGTTGAAATAGAAGAAGCCATTTCGCAATTGGCGGATCAGGCGTTTGACCCCGAGAACTTTCCGTATGCCTTCCTCGAGGCTTTCGGCAACAAGGAGACGACGATCAAGAGGCTGCGCGCCGGCGCCTCGAACAAATCGGACCTTGGCGGAGTTCTTCAGACCAACAACATTCACATCGCCACATGCGACACGCGACAGATCACGAAGACGCTCAAGGCCCTGAAGGAGAGCCCCGCGACCTCAAAAGCGAAAGCAAAGTTCATCCTGGCGACCGACGGTGTGGATTTTGAGGCCGAGGACTTGGCGAGCGGCGAAACCGTTGCCTGTGCGTACAAGGATTTTCCCGACCATTTCGGCTTCTTCCTGCCGCTTGCCGGCATCAGTACCATCAGGCAAATCACTGAAAACGCCTTCGACATCAGGGCGACCAGCCGCCTCAACCGGCTCTACGTCGCACTCCTGAAGGAGAACCCCGCATGGGGAACGGCCGACCGGCGCCACGATATGAACCACTTCATGGCGCGGCTGATCTTTTGTTTCTTCGCCGAGGACACCGGCATCTTCAACAACCGCCTGTTCACCGACACGGTCGAGCAGATGAGTGCCAAGGACTCGTCGAACTCCCATGAGGTCATCAGTATCCTGTTCCGCGCCATGAACACCAAGGCCGCCGATCGGGCTGCGGCGAACATTCCCCGGTGGGCCGACGCCTTTCCTTATGTGAACGGCGGACTGTTTTCGGGCAGCCTGGACGTTCCGCGTTTCAGCAAGATCGCCCGCTCCTATCTTCTCCACATCGGCAATTTGGATTGGAAGAAGATCAACCCGGATATCTTCGGGTCGATGATCCAGGCGGTCGCGGAGGACGAGGAGCGCGGCGCGCTTGGCATGCACTACACGAGCGTGCCCAACATCCTCAAGGTGCTCAACCCGCTCTTCCTCGACGACCTGCGCGCGAAGCTTCAGGAAGCCGGCGCGAATCCACGCATGCTGCTCAACGTGCGCAATCGCATGGCGAGAATCCGAGTGTTCGACCCTGCCTGCGGTTCCGGCAACTTTCTCGTCATTGCCTACAAGGAAATGCGCGCGATCGAGGCCGAGATAAACAAACGGCGCGGCGAACCGGACCGGCGCTCGGAAATTCCCAAGACTAACTTTCGCGGCATCGAGCTGCGCGACTTTCCGGCGGAAATCGCACGTCTCGCTCTCATCATCGCCGAGTACCAGTGCGACGTGCTCTATCGCGGGCACAACTTGGCGTTGGCCGAGTTTCTGCCGCTTGACAAGCAGAACTGGATCACCTGCGGCAATGCGCTGCGGCTGGACTGGCTGAGCATCTGCCCGCCGACAGGAACGGGCGTGAAATTACAGACGGACGACCTGTTCAGCACACCATTGGATCAGGCACAGATCGACTTCGAGAACGAAGGAGGCGAGACCTATATCTGCGGGAATCCGCCTTACAAAGGAAGCCAAACGCAGACCAAAGAACAAAAATCAGACCTCGCCCAGGTATTCGACCCTTACGGTATCTCATCCAAGCAAATCGACTACGTTGGCGGTTGGTTTATGAAAGCAGCGGAATACGCCCAACACACGATGGCAGAGTCGGCATTTGTGAGCACGAACTCCGTATGTCAGGGGCGTATCGTGCCAATCTTGTGGCCCAAGATTTTTGAGACAGGCTCGATCATCCGCTTCGCGCACACCTCGTTCAAATGGGCTAATCTCGCCAGCTACAACGCCGGCGTGACCGTCGCTATCATTGGCCTTTCGAAATCAGAGTCCAAGAAACGCTATCTGTTTGATCTGAGTCGTGACGGTGAAACTACGGTCAGAGAGGCCAACAATATTACGCCATATCTGACTATCGGACAGAATATTCTCGTGACCGGCCAGCGAGAGAGTATCGCGGGCTTGCACGATATGTCGTTCGGAAACATGCCGGTTGATGGCGGGAATCTCCTCCTCTCGGCTGAGGAAGTTGAGGAGCTCCACCTGACCGAGAGCGAGAAAGATACCTTTATCCGTCGCATTTATGGGTCAGCGGAGTTCATTCGAGGCCTTGTACGCTATTGTCTTTGGATTACAGACGACCAACTCGAAACTACGCGGGCGATTGCGCCAATTCGCAGACGAATTGATGAAGCGCACGCCATGCGCCTTGCTAGCAAGGATTCTGGCACTAGAGAGATGGCAGTCCGAGCGCATCAGTTTCGAGAGATGAACGAGGCGAAGGCGCACACGCTAATTCTGCCGGGGGTCTCCTCTGAAGGAAGAGAGTATTTGCAGATTGGTCTTCTTGACAACCGATCCGCTGTAAGCAACCTCGCCTTTGCGCTTTACGACGCCCCGCTATGGAACATGGCTCTCATCGCCTCGCGTCTGCACCTGGTCTGGATCGCCACGGTGTGCGGCAAGCTGGAAACACGATACCGCTATTCCAACACCCTCGGCTGGAACACCTTTCCCATTCCCGCGCTCACCGAGAAGAACAAGGCCGACCTCACGCGCTGCGCCGAGAACATCTTGCTGGCGCGTGAGCATTTTTTCCCCGCGACAATTTCCGAACTCTACGACCCCGATCGCATGCCTGCCGACCTGCGCACGGCGCATGAGCATAATGACGAGGTGCTTGAGCGCATTTATATCGGCCGCCGCTTCAAGAACGACACGGAACGGCTGGAAAAGCTGTTCGACCTCTATTCCAAAATGACCGCCTCGGCGGGACCGGCCAGAAAACGAAAGGCAGAGACAGGAGCATGACCATTGACGTGAAATCAGTCCCCTCCATTTCGGTTTCCTACGCCCGGAATGGCAGCTCGACAAAGGCCAACGCTCTCGGCATGCGGCCGATGCAAGAGCGTGCGTACGAAAAACGCGGTGAGCAGTACCTGCTGATCAAGTCGCCGCCTGCGTCGGGCAAGAGCCGTGCACTCATGTTCATCGCGCTCGACAAGCTTCACCGCCAAGGGCTTAAGCAAGCGATCATCGTCGTGCCGGAAAAAGCCATCGGAGCGAGCTTCTACAACGAGCCGCTGACCAAGTTTGGCTTTTGGGAAGACTGGCGCGTGGAACCAAAATGGAACCTCTGCAACGCGCCCGGTGAGGACAACGGCGGAAAGGTCAAGTCCGTTGGGGCGTTTCTTGAGAGCGCCGACAAGGTGCTGGTCTGCACGCACGCGACGTTCCGCTTCGCCGTCGATGAATATGGCGTCGAGAAGTTCGACGACCGGCTGATCGCCGTGGACGAGTTTCACCACGTTTCGGCCAACCCCGACAACAAACTCGGCCTGCAGCTTGGCCAGTTAATCGCCCGTAACCGCGTGCATATCGTGGCGATGACCGGCTCTTACTTCCGGGGCGACGCCGAAGCCGTGCTCGCCCCGCAGGACGAGGCGAACTTCGACAGCGTCACCTATACCTACTATGAACAGCTCAATGGCTACGAATACCTGAAGCAGCTCGATATCGGTTATTTCTTCTATAGCGGCTCTTATGTGGATGACATCCTGAAGGTGCTCGACCCGGCGGAGAAGACGATCATCCACATTCCCAATGTCAATTCGCGCGAGAGCACGAAGGACAAGATCAGGGAGGTGGAGCACATCATTGGGGCATTGGGAGAGTGGCAAGGGATTGACCCCGCGACGGGATTCCAGCTCGTCAAAACGCCAGAAGGACGCGTACTCCGCATTGCTGACCTGGTCGATGACGATCCCAACAGACGCGACCGCGTTTCCGCTGCACTGAAAGACCCGGCGCAGAAGGACAACCGGGACTATGTGGACATCATCGTGGCACTCGGCATGGCAAAGGAAGGCTTCGACTGGATATGGTGCCAGCACGCGCTGACCGTCGGCTATCGATCGAGCTTGACCGAAATCGTGCAGATCATCGGGCGTGCGACCCGCGACGCACCGGGCAAGACGCGCGCGCGCTTCACGAACCTGATTGCCGAGCCAGACGCTTCCGAGGAAGCAGTCACCGAGGCGGTGAATGATACCTTGAAGGCCATCGCGGCGAGCCTGCTTATGGAGCAGGTGCTTGCGCCGCGCTTCGAGTTCAAGCCAAAGCACCAGGAAAACGGACCTACCCCCGGTTTCGACTACGGTGAAGGCGGTTATGACCCCAACAAATGCAATGTCGGCTTCAACGAGCAGACGGGGCAGTTCCAGATCGAGATCAAAGGACTCGCCGAACCCAAAAGCAAGGAAGCCACGCGGATCTGTCAGGAGGATTTGAACGAAGTTATTGCCGCCTTCGTTCAAGACAAGACCGCCCTTGAGCGCGGTCTGTTCGACGAGGAGCTGGTGCCCGAGGAGCTGACGCAGGTGCGTATGGGGAAGATCATCAAGGATAAATACCCGGAACTTGACGAAGATGGTCAGGAAGCAGTGCGCCAGCACGCCGTTGCCGCCCTCAACTTGACACAACAAGCCAAGCAGGTTGCGATCGGCGGCGGCGGGGACGACGCCGAGCAGGCCGCCAACACCGCCTTGATTGACGGCGTGCGCAGGTTTGCGATGGATGTGCGCGAACTCGACATCGACCTGATCGACCGTATCAACCCGTTCGGCGAGGCCTATGCGATCCTCGCAAAGACCATGAGCGAGGATAGCCTGAAACAAGTCGCGGCAGTGATTGCTGCCAAGCGCACGAGCTTGACGCCGGAGGAAGCGAAGGAGCTTGCCTTGCGCGCCTTCAGGTTCAAGAAGGAACGGGGACGGCTCCCCTCGCTCACCTCGCAGGATGCCTGGGAAAGGCGGATGGCAGAAGGCGCCGCCGCCTTCGTCCGCTACAAGGATGAGGGTCGCTATGAGTGACATCGACCTCGACGAACTGCGCTCGGAACTGGACGACTTCGCGGAGCCGGAGAAAAAAGGCGGACGCTCGGCCCGCGAGGAACGCATCATCGCCGGATTCGAAGAGATACAGCGGTTTGTCGAGAAACACGGTCGCGCTCCACAACATGGGGAAGATCGCGACATTTTCGAACGGATATATGCCGTGCGCCTCGACCGCATGCGCGCGCTTGAGGAGTGTCGTTCACTGCTCGCGCCGCTGGACCATCAAGGACTGCTCTCTAGCACAGAGATTGTCGCCGCCGCGTCGGCGGAGATGGTCGATGACGACGAGCTACTGGCCGAATTAAAGGGCGCGGCGGGTGCAGGCGGCATCACTGAGCTGCGGCACGTCCGCAAGAGCGCTGACAAACGGGCCGCCGAGGAAATCGCCAATCGCACCGTGTGCGAGGACTTCGAGAATTTCAAGCCGATTTTCGAACGGGTGAAGAGAGAGTTGAAGTCAGGCGTCCGTCATACGCTCCCCGTCCAGACTATGGACGAGATCAAGATGGCCGAGATTCAGAAGGGCGAGTACTTCATTGTCCAGGGTCAGATCTCCTACGTCGCCGAGGTGGGTGAGGATTTCAGGACGCAATATGACCGTCGCGACAGCCGGTTGCGCGTTATCTACGAGAACGGAACCGAAAGCAATTTACTGATGCGCTCCTTCCAGCGCGCGCTTCACCGCGACGCGGCAGGACGGCTCATCACGAATCCCGACACCGGGCCGCTGTTCGCCGAGAAGCTCGCCGACGACGATCTGGCAAGCGGCACGATTTATGTTTTGCGTAGCAAATCCGACCATCCAGTCGTCGCGGCCAACCGCGATGTTCTACACAAGATTGGCGTCACAGGGGGTAAGGTCGAGACACGCATCGCGAACGCGAACTTAGACCCTACCTTCCTGATGTCCGATGTGGAAGTCGTCGCCACCTATGAACTCTACAACATCAACCGAATTAAGCTCGAAAACCTGATTCATCGTGTGTTCGATCCCGCGCAGTTGGATATTGAAATCAAGGATCGCTTCGGCAACCCAGTCAGACCGCGCGAGTGGTTCCTCGTTCCTATTTTTGTTGTGAACGAAGTGGTCGAGCGCGTAAAGGACGGCACAATTACCCAATACGTTTACGACCCAAAGGCGGCGCGCCTCGTGAAGACAGCATCCTGAAGCGCAATGTACGAGAGAGTGGGACAACTGTTTGAATCGTCTTTGCGTGGCATGTCTCCCTGTTTCCCACCGGCGCAGTGGCATGACCAAAATCAGCGGAGGGGCCTAACCTCTAAAGGCTCGATAGGGGCAACATCAAACGGTCACCCGTGGGCGGTCGGAGGAACCGGAGCGCAACCCCAGAGCGCGGCGAATCGACAAGGAACACGATGGAGATGATCCCCCATCGGACCAAACCCCGCGACGGCGGCGAGATAGGGACCTCGATCGCGGATGGTGAGGATGAAACACGTCCAGAGGCGTGACCGGTACGCCAGACCCGCACCTGCGCTATTATTACACGTTTCCAGGAGCTTATGGAACAACGGCCCCCGATTTAGGGTCGGAGGAGGTCATTCGCGGTCGGATTTAGCGGCCCCGAAACCCAAAGTTCCTTGACATTAAACGCATCGTGTTTTATGATGGGTCATGTTACACGATGTACAAGACATAGACGCGACGACTGACAGGGGCATGGAGGCTGCGCCCCGGCCTCGGCCATGGGGACAAGACCGGCGACTGCAATTCATCGAATTCCGTTTGTTGTGGGACGGCAAAATCAATCGCGGCGAGGTCGCCGAATATTTCAACATCTCGGTTCAGCAGGCATCGCTGGATTTCGCCAAATACCTTGATTTGGCCAAACACAACATGGAGTACGACCGTCACGAAAAGGTCTATCGCGCGACCGAGCATTTCAAGCCGCTGTTTCTCGCGCCCGATACCCAGACTTATTTGAACGAGATCCAGGGCCTCGCCGCCGGGACGATTTCACGATCAGTAAGCTTTGTGCGAACCCGACCACCCTGTGATGTCGTGACGCTCCCGGTCCGCCGTGTGCGCATTGAAATGCTGTTGCCAATCCTCTGGGCAATCCGCGATGGCACAGAGATAGAAGTGACGTATCAATCGATGCGCACTCCCGATCCGACTCGTCAGTGGATTGCCCCGCATTCTCTGGCCTTTGACGGTTCTCGTTGGCACGCCCGCGCATGGTGTCATGGAAGTTCTCGATTTCGCGATTTCGTCTTGACGAGATTCCAGCAAATTCACGGACGCCGTATCAGTACTACGAACCCCCAGGACGATACGGACTGGCAGACCTTTGTCGTCATTGAGATCGAGCCCAATCCCAATCTGACGCCTAGCCAAAGAGATTCGGTCATTGCCGACTTTGGTATGCAGGACGGAAGGCTGTCCAAAACAATCCGCCGGTCGCTGGTTTCATATTTTGTGCGCCACCTGCGGATCGAAATACCGCAAGAGTCTCAGCCAATAGTATGGGCAAACCGGACGCAGTTCGAAGATTTAAGACACGACCCATGAAGCATCGCGAGCACCAACCCTAGAAGGAGCAAGACATGTCTGAAGCAGAAAAAAAATCACTCCATGTATTCTACGTGGACGCAAAACGCCACGAAAGTGCCAAGACCGCGCTCACCGGCGCGGAAATAAAGGCCATCGCCAATGTAGCCCCCAATTATCAGCTATTCCTCGAAGAAGAAGGGGACAAACCCGACAAGGGCATCGGCGACGGTGAAGCTGTGGGTATCACTGAACGCGTGAAACACTTTTTCGCTGTCCCACCAGCGACGTTTGGACTCTGATGATCGGCGAGCAATTCCAGCAACTGAAGGAATACCTTCAGGAATTCAAGCATCAAGACGCTGAAATTCAGCGTCGGGCCGATGGCTCATACCTCATTACGATTAAGGGGTTCGATTTGCCCGAGGGCTGGAATCCTAAGAAGGTCGACATTCTCTTCGTCGCGCCTCCCGGATATCCCGCTGCAAAGCCTGACTGCTTCTGGGTGTCGCCGCCGGTACGCCTTCCCAATGGCGCGATTCCGCAGAGCGCCAACGAAGGAACTCCATTGCCGTACGATATGACACCGGGCCGCCCATTGACGTGGTTTTCCTGGCATCTGCAGACCTGGGATCCGAATCGTGACCGGCTTGAACAGTTCTATCGGGTAATTCTTCAGCGACTGGACCCGCCTCGATGATCGAGCTCAGGTTTCAGGATGGAGATGCCAGCCGAATTATCGGTGAGCTCGTAGGCAGAGAGACCGAGCGCTGCGCTATCTTGCTGGCATCCCGCGTTGCTCTGCCGGAGATGGACCGTCTCGTCGTATCCCGCATCGACTTTCCTGCCGACGAAAATTATTCGGACCGGTCGCTCATAAGTGCGCAGCTCAAACCGGATTATATTGCGCAAGTTGGCAAAAGGGCCGCTCGCGAAAATCTTTCCGCGATTTTTGCGCACTCGCACCCAGGGTCTGCTCCGCCGGAATTCTCCGAAATAGATGATGATGGTGAGATACATCTAGCGCGTTTCTTGTCCGTGCGTGCGCCCGACACAGTGCATGGCGCCGTAGTGGTCAGCGCCGGGGGCTGGTGCGCGCGGCGCCTGGGTGAAAAGACTCCAATGCGCGTCGTGTCGGTCGGGCCTCGATTGCAAGTGCTCTTCGACATCGATGGCGCGTCAGGTTCCACGCCGTTGAAATTTGACCGCCAGGTCAGGGCACTGGGCTCCGCCGGCCAAAAATATCTTGAGTCACTCACTGTCGCCATAGTGGGTCTGGGTGGCACAGGCTCTATTGCCGCTGAACAGTTGGCGCATCTCGGCGTGCGCAAGTTCATCCTCGTAGATCCCGATCGCATTGAGACGACCAATCTTAACCGTGTCGTTGGCGCACACGTAAGCGATGTCAACCGGTACAAGACGGACGTGGCTGCCGACATGATTACGGGAATCACGTCGGACGCTGTGTGTAGGCGCGTCGTCGGCGATGTGACACGAACGGCGATTGCTCGTGAACTGCGCGCAGCCGACTTTATCTTCTCGTGCACTGATTCCCATGGGAGCCGCGCGGTAATTCAACAGGTCGCGTATCAATATCTCATTCCCTGCGTCGACATGGGTTCAATCATTACAGCTAGAGGAGGTCAGATCGCAGGCATACACGGCCGCGTTCAGGCACTCGCGCCCGGACTGCCGTGCTTCACATGCTGCGGGTTGCTGGATTCCGAAGAGGTCAGGCGAGACATGATGAACGCCGAAGAGCGAAGCCGGGACACGTATATTCAGGGAGCACATGAACCCGCGCCCGCCGTCATCTCCATCAACGGGACCGTGACCTCGATGGCGATGACAATGTTTCTGGCGATGATGGTCGGCATTCCAAGCGCAGCCAGGCATCTTATCTACGACGCGCGGCCCCCGTCATTGCGAGCCGTTTCGTTCACTAGCAATCCAAATTGCTATGTTTGCTCCTCACGAGGTGTTCTCGCGCGAGGAGATTTGCAGCCTTTGTTCACGCGGGACGATTGACATGGCGATACGCGAATTTTCGCCGGAGGGCACGCCGCGCGCGAAAATCGCTTTCGTCGGGATGGTACCATCAAACGAAGATTTGGACAGGTTTCGCGACCGGGGCTTCCAATGCGACCCATCGAATCCTGATAAACTTCGCGATCTCGCATACGTGGCTCAATTAGATGCCGTAATCTGGACGCAGGACCCGCAGAAGCTTATCAGTTTGCCCCGACAGTTAGGCTCGGTTGTTCCTTGCCTCTTGGACTATGATGTTAGGGTCTACATTCGGCTCGCGACCGACAAGGCCAATACCGATACACCGCGCAAGCTCGTCGTAAACGCACTCTTAGATAGCAAGATTCCGGTTGCCAATCTTCGCCCAGATGAATGGCAGAGAATGCCGAAGAATGAGCGCGAGAGAGAACGCAGTTTTCTCTTGCCCTGTGTTTACGTTTTCGACACGGCATCATCTTGGGTCGATATTGCAGCTTTAGTATGTGATCGCCCCGCAAGTTCATCGCCGAAATCTGGTTTGACCATTGACGAAGATGTTCTTCTCGACCGGTTTGGCGATAGTGGGCACGCCGAGCGTGTCATATTGCTCAAACGAGCGTTCTGGAATTGCTCCGAGCTCCGGCTAACATTACTTGACGGTGGTATGTCGGGAGCTCCGGTCTTCAAGGCCTATGCATCATCGGATGCCGGATTGGTGCAACGTGGCGCAACCGGAGCCTACCCTCATCTCTATTTCGTAAAAATTGGCCCGCGTAAGAAGATCATTGATGAGTATGACAAATATTGCGGTCACATATTTGAATATGTGCCTTTCCACCTCGGACCTCGCCTGCGACGGGATCGCTGCAATCTCGGATCAACGCTAGGAATCCTTGTGGGCGACTTCGTCGAAGGTTCCGAGTCTCTGATCGCGTGCGCGCGTGGCGGGCGCTGTGGGCATGCCATTGCCAATCTCTTCGATAAGACTTTGGGAGGCTGGAGGAAGCAAGACTACGTCGACGATCAACGGACCCTTAGCGCCTTTTTAGAGGAGAAGTGGCAGGTTGAGGGGCAAAGCCAACTAATAGAATTGCCTGCCCGGCGGATACCACTCGTTCAAAAACTTAGCGCTGATATTAGCATCGAGCCCTTGAAAGAGATATTCGATAACCTCGGGAGGACCGCACCTAAAGTTGCGCCGGCACACGGCGATATGCACGCGACCAACGTTCTCGTCCGACACGGTGATGCGATCCTCATTGATTTCGAGAAATTGGAACAGCACTTCCCGCTTACGTATGACCCTGCGTCCCTCGAAGCGGGGCTTCTGGTTGAAGGATTCATCCAAGACCTGAAGAAGAAGAAATTTACGCTCAAGAAACTTGTACGGATGATTGAGCCCCTCTACGAGGAGGACGCCCTGAAGATAGGGCAGACGACTTTCTGTAGACCGGGCGATCCCACGGAGTGGTTTTATAATGCGGTGAATCAAATTCGGACGTTGAGCTGGTCGGCTGAAGAAAAGCCCGGCCAATACGCCCTGACGCTCGCGCTATGCCTAATTCGCAAAGGTTGCAACCCGCACATCGATCTCGAAGCGAAAGAACCAAACACCTTGCGGGCAATCGCGTTCTTCTTTGGTCAAAAAATTCTGCGAGCAATGGCCTCGACTACGGAGACCCTTCCCCAGGGGCCTAAGCATCGATCGGCGGATGTGGGACAATGACCAATAGCTTCACCATCAAAGCCAGAGTTGCCTCACGCGCGGACGCCAGCGCGTACCTGAAGCAACCAGGGGACGCAGTCATTGTGGATCGGCAAGGCCCACGGTGGCTGATCATGTCATGCCCCTGTGGGTGCGGTTCTGAGCTGCCGGTAAACCTCGACCAGCGCGCTGGTCCTGCATGGCGTCTGTACGAATCCCCGAAGGGAACAAGCGTTTATCCCTCCGTGTGGCGCGATACCGACTGCAAAAGCCACTTCATCATTTGGCGTGGCAAAATCCTGTTATTTGGACCGCGAGGAGACGATTGGTGGCTGGATGAAGGAGAGCTCAGTGAGGCCGAGCTGCTCTACCGGGTACTCGAAACCCTATCCGTTCATGAACAATCAATCGAAGAGATATCCGATCAAATTGCCGGCTGTGTGCCTTGGGATGTTTTGCGATGTTGCCGAAAGCTCTGCCGAAAGGGCAAGGCCATCGAAGGATCGGGTCAGTCGAAAGGCCGCTTTCGGCGAAGTTAGCTGATGGACGACTTGCTTGCGGACGGCGGCTATTACGCCGGAAGGCGGTCCGGCAAGCCGGGAAGACCGCAGGCAAGAAAGTTGGGCGTAAAAGCCGGTCCTAGGAAGCATCCGGCCTGTGCGTTCCGAACTGGCGCTCCGCTCAAGGACGTAGAAAGCGAGTTTGAAACCATGCTTCCAAATTATGAGGATAGCGTACAGAATCTAGCCATTAGAGGAGCGACCCGAGGTACAAATCTGATCGATCGCCGCCACCGCTGCGCCTATGACACCTTCAAAGTTGCGCTGCACTGAGACAGCAGGCTTCTCTGGTGCCTCCTGCGGCTCCATCGAATATCTGGCCGGTACGACCCGCTTGAGTTCAGAAAGAGCGTTTCTGGCGATTTCCCCTTTGCGCCGTGCCGCGTCAAGTAAATCGAGCCATTCATTTCTTCGCTCCATATCAGCATGCTCTCTTCTGAAATTGTCGTTCGTTGGCCGTGGAGAGGTCCTTTGAAGTCACGAAAATCCATCTCTTAGGCCTTAGCAATCATTTAATCAACTGGCAGTCGCTTTCAAAACGGAAATTCGGAATGAAAGGTAGCTCACCACTCTCCTTTGGGGCCAGCCGCGTCCTAGTTGTCGCTCCGCTGTCGGACGTCCGACATCCCGTTGCACAATCGTCGTTACACGGCATTCCCAAAACCTGCACGAAGCTCCCCGTCGAAGACGTTCTCACCGGACCCAACTTCCGCAGAGCGTCCGTTAAGTCTGCGGTTCCCAAGGAACTCCTCAACTACGTCTCGCCCTTTCTCCCTCAGCTATTATCGCCGCCGATTGTTTTTCGCGCGGGTCGCCGGCGGGCGTCTTAAGCCTCCGGTCCCGCACGGGCCGCGCCAGCGTAGGTGTCACGAAACGCCCGTGCAGTCTGGTTCCTCCGGCACGCCTACCGGCCCCCCGCGCCGTCCTCCTTTTCCCCTCCGGGTTGAGTTTGCTCTCCGGTTTTCGCGAGAGAGCAAACGTCAACTGCGAAAAAGGAGAGACAACATGGAAAACCAAATCATCAACGGCGATTGCACCAAGGTCCTCAAGACCATCGCAGACGAGAGCGTTGACTTCGTCCTGACCGACCCGCCGTATTTCGTCCGCTACAAGGACCGCAGCGGTCGAACGATCGCCAACGACAACCGACCCGAAAGCGTTCTCGGCGCCTTCGATGACCTCTACCGCGTCCTGAAACCCCACACCTTCTGCATTTCATTCTACGGCTGGAACCGCGTCGACGCTTTCTTCCGCGCCTGGAAGGGCGCTGGCTTTACGCCCGTCGGACACATCGTCTGGCACAAGAATTACGCTTCCAGCACGGGCTTCCTGAAGGCCCGTCACGAGCAGGCTTACGTTCTCGCCAAGGGCCGCCCCGCAAAGCCCGCCAGCCCGCTCGACGACATCCGGCCCTGGGAATACACCGGCAACCGGGCACATCCCACCGAAAAAGCAGTCAGCATTCTCGAACCACTCATCCAGACCTTCTCACGCCCCGGCGACCTGGTGGTGGATCCATTCTTTGGCTCCGGCAGCACCCTCGTTGCAGCCGCTCTCGCGGGCCGCTCTTATCTCGGCATCGAACTCGAATCCGGCTACTGCCAACTCGCCGAGAAGCGTCTCGCCGGAGTTGCCCGTTTCATACAGCGGCAGGTCGCGGCCTGACCAGAGAACGCGACCAGCGGCAAGCCCGCTCCGCCCGCACCACTGCTCTCCGCGCTCTACTGCGCCGGGAAACAGCGGGACACCATGCTCCCGCCCCGGCGCGCCGAGGATGGCACCATCCTTCAGGCTTCCACCACAACCGGCAGGGCATGCCCGCCGCTCCATTCCAGCCCGCAAGCGGTACGGGAACCCGTCCGCCAGGGCAAATGTTGCAAATCAAATCCGCTGCGAATCCGGTCACCAACGGTGAACACCACGGTTACCGAGGCCTGCCCTTGAAATGACGCTGCTACGAGTCTATGCGGGCCTATTTATGATAGTTACTGTCTAACAAGGGAGAACGGGATCATCATCTGGTTTGTACTGATCAGGTGTAAGCACTTCAAAAGTGATTCCCTCTGCGGCGAGTTGCGTCCGCGCAGCATTTAGATTGGCCGATGGCCCAGAACCCCCTTCCATCACCGCGAGCAGCGCGATATCTGGGCGAAGCCTACGAGCAAGTGTGACGAAATCCTCGATATCGGTCAGTCGCAGGGCGTGCCATGACGACTTGACTTCACAAAGTACGGCTTGGCCGTCGAGAACGACAAGCAAGTCAGCCTCTGCGTCAGAACTGTCCGATTGAGGCGTAAAGCCGAACATTGTAGGTTCGACGAAGATGATCGAACGCCTTGACCGCGCGCATAACGCCGACAATACCCAGATAAGCGACAGGACGCTGTGGTCTCGCAGACTCTCGGTCAGAAATTCGTTAGGACGGAATAACCAACGGATGTTGACAGGGGCTTGTGCTACCTTCTTGCATACCTCACATGAGAGTTCCGGCGATAGCGCGCTGAGATCAATCCAGTTTCTGTGGTGACATCTTCCGCACGTCCATTGATGCCCCTGAAACATCATCTGCCGATGACGTAGCTCAATAAGGCAAGCATCGAGGGAGTCCTCCTCGTGCTGGTTCCAATCAACATCTGGGTCTGAACTTCCCGACCGGGGATTGGCCGCCCAATACCTTTCGCGATAGGCTTTCCACGTATCCTTGAGGGCGTCATAGCTCACAAACTGCAGCGGCTTCCGAAGCGTCCGAGCCGCTTTGACGATCATATCCGCAAGCACCTGCCTTTCGCCCTCTTGCCGCAAATCGAAAGCCTGACAGTGCGATTTCTTTCGCAGGCGATTAACGCTGGGTGTTACGTCGTCTATTGACAGGCTTGGTGTCCCGCCGAGTTTGGCAAACATATCCTGCAGGAAAGGGTGCAAGAGAAATTGGCTGGCCTGAGGAAGTCCTCCAGCCATACCCAGAATTCCCGTGAGGTAACGTGCCTCATTCGATGGTTCTGTCCAAGCTACTTTGCTTGGAGGTTGAATCTGTCCATACTCGGCGCTCCGTTCAGCGAAAGCGCCGTCTCTCGCCAACGCGTATTGCATCGCTTCGGAAGCGGTCGGAACCGTGATTGTTTCAACTGGGTGATCTGTGCAAACACAGATTGCCAGATTTCCATCACGACTTCGTCTTACGGAAGGTGTTAGAACATGCTGCGGCGCACTCACAATGGACGTCTTGAAAGCACCCGCCATTCGCCACCGGCGCGGCAGTATCCACCGATTGTCATCCATGAAATGCGGACCGGGGCCGTCATACTCGAAGGTGAAATCCATGCACCAATAGCCTTGTGTGAACATTTGTCGTGATGGAGCATCTGAAAGATGGTCGGGTATTGCCGCTGGAGGGCGGGCAGCCGGCGGCGACCACGGAAAGCTGACCCACTCAGGTCGTGAAAATCGTCCGCCACCGAAGTGGCTATTTTCCCTTGCAACCTGAAGTGCATTGGCCGGCGGAACAAGGGCATCGAGTCCAGTCACCCTTTCAGTCCTGACTGCGCTCCATGGCTTTGTTGACAACACGAGTTGCCGAGCTTCTTCTAGTTCGTCATTACTGACTGATATGGACCGAATCGTGACCTGTGGCTGGCCGCCGCCGCCAGCGTTGACATGGTTGCGACGCTTCAGTAGGTCGCCGAGGATCGCCAAGAACTCAGGGTCTCTGAGTTGTGCCAATTCGACACGCAAGCAGCACAGGTCAGTATCTAGCCAGGCGGGAATCAGTAGGCGCGCATTCCAGAACAGTAGGCGGTCGGCAAAGCTATCACCGACCACAAGATTGAACGACCCGCTCCAGGAATGCGAACGAATATCCAGTTTTGGTGCAAAAAGCACCGACGCCAGCGAAAGACTTATAGCCCGCCCTGCAGCGAACTCCTTAAAGGCAGCCTGCTCATTATCAATCGCGTCAAGTTGGGGCGGGACACCGTTTCTGCGATCAGCCTTCCTTTCTGGGGCGACGATTGTGAGCAAAGTTGCTGCTTGAACGGCATCGGCTGGATACATGCCAGTGGCCAGGCTCCAAAGATAGGTGCCAACATTATCCGTCAGGAACCGTGACGGCACCTCCGTATGCCAACTGTCAATGATCTTGACCGGCGCACGGCCGCCAACAGCCATTGGACTATGACGCGCTAGCCGAAAGACGACCGAAAGCGAGGAGAGTGGTAAGAAGCCATAGTTTGGTTTGAAGCCAAAGACATCAAGCCTCGGCTCGCGGTCCATCTCGTGAAAGACATATTGGGACGGCGAAAGCCGTTCATGCACCTCTAAAACGTCTGCCTTGCCCAGCGGCACATACGAATAAACGATATCTGGGTCGTATGTCTCTAGCCACGGCCAATAGCTTGGCGCGATGCGTCCGCCCATGCAGGGCACGATCAGACTGAAGCGCCCACCCCAACGGCTATAGCAATCAGCGAAGATACCATCTAAAGCGAGATGCGCGTGTTTGCCGTCTTCGATTAGGAAGGCGACGCGCAACGGCCTTGACCGAGCCCAGCCATTAAGTTCGCGCGGCACCCTAAACTGCCTCCATTGACTCGCGCGCCAGCGTAGGCGCGATGGAGCACCATACCCGGACAGCGCCGGGGGAGTCCAGTCCCGCTATTGCCAGCTCGCCGAGAAGCGTCTCGCCGGCGCGTCCCGGTTCATACAGCGGCTCGCGCCGTGACCAGAGAACACAACCAACAGCCGCGAGACACAGCTACCGACGGCGGCAGAGAGCGAGAGCGGCGGGGCAGAATATCCTCGTAGCCTAAGTGTCGATCGTGTTTCATAAACATCCTCCAGTGGTTTAAACCACTGGAGGCATCTAGCTCAATTTGCTAGCGTCTTCAGTAGAACACTGTGGTGTTTAACCAACATGTTAGCTAATGTATGAATGTGGATCGAGCGGGGCTTACACATACAACCTATCTAGCGCACAAATTAGCACATAAAAAGATTTACACTAACAATATCAATTATATCAATACATTAGAATGTGGCTAATCCGTCTCATAACCTGAAGGTCACAGGTTCAAATCCTGTCCCCGCAACCAATCTTCTAAGAAGTAACCCCTTGTGTTACAAGGGGTCGTCTTTTTGCATGATGTAAGACTGTTGCCAATAATATCCTTGTGATAGACTAAAAATGGCTAGCACGTAGCTAGCGCAATTAGCACGCACAGGGACGACGGCATGGAATCACACACAATCCTTGGAGACAAAGTCCGGCTATATCTCCGCCCAGAGAGCAGTTGTTGGCACGGCGCCACCTACTGGAAAGGAAAAAACCATCGCAAGAGCACCGGAGAGAAAGACCTCGATCGTGCTAAAGTCTTTGCCGAAGACTGGTATCGGAAACTGACTGGAAAGCCCAAGCCAACCCCAAGAACGCCCCAAGCGTCTATAAATGAATCGGGTACCCACAAAATCCTTAACGGCAACGTTCAGCTCTTCCGCAGGGCCGAGGACGGCCCTTGGCACTGTGCCGCCTCTTTTGGCAACAGTACTCAGGTTCGCAAGAGTACCAAAGAGACGAGCCTTGCCTTGGCCAAGCAGGTGGCCGAGGACTGGTACCTGGACATGAAGGGCAAGGCCCGTGCAGGACTGCTCGAAAAGGACAAGACCTTTGCCGAGGCCGCCGAGAAATTCTCGGAGGAATACGAGGCCGTCACCAAAGGTCATCGTAGCCCTAAATGGGTGCAGGGCCACAAAGACCGCATCCGGCTTCATCTGCTGCCCTACTTGGGCAGCAAGCCCTTGCCTGAAATCTCCGCTGGTGTTGCGCAGGAATACCGCGCCCATCGCATGACTCAGCCCGAGGATTGGAACGAGGAGGAGAAAGGGCCACGGAATCCACCAGCACGCAATACCATTCATAACGAAATCGTGACCTTGAGCATGATCCTGAAAACCGCTCATCGTCATGGATGGATCGATCAGGTTCCTAATCTCTCCGATCCCTACCGCCGCCAGAGCAAGATCGAACACCGCCCTTGGTTCACACCCAACGAATACAAGCAGCTTTACGAGGCCACGCGGAAAAATGCCGCGACCCCGAAAAGCCCGCGCTATAAGTGGTACGCTGAACAACTGCATGACTTCGTCCTGCTCATGGCGAATACAGGCTTGCGCCCGGACGAAGTCAGTCTGCTCCAGTTCCGCGATGTTGAAATTGTCGATGATGATTATACTGGCGAGCGCATTCTGGAGATCGAAGTGCATGGCAAGCGCGGCGTCGGCTATTGCAAATCCATGCCGGGAGCCGTGCTGCCCTTCGAGCGCCTGCGCGACCGCAAGCGTCATAAAACCGTGACTGCGGAGGATGGCAAAACGACCGAGGTACTCGCCATCCCCGATTCAAAAGACCTGCTCTTCCCGAACGAATTTAAAAAGATGTTCAATAATCTCATGGAAGAAAACGATCTGAAGCTTGACCGCCACGGCAAACCCCGCACGGCTTATAGCCTGCGGCACAGCTATATCTGTTTCCGCCTTCTGGAAGGCGCAGACATTTATCAGGTAGCTAAAAACTGCCGCACCAGCGTCGAGATGATCGAGAAGCATTACGCAGCACATCTTAAGGATATGATCGACACCTCTCTGGTCAACGTGCGCAAGCCGAAGCGGCAGGTCGAACGACAGGCCCGCGAGGATGCAGTAGGGGAAGGCTGAAGAGCCTCCCCCGAATTCTCTTTCTCCGTCAGGCCGGATAGGCAGCTATCCGGGCCGACAGCTCCCGCCCCATGGGCCATAAGGGAGCTGGAGGGGCAAGATCAGGGCGATAACACCGGCCACCCGCGCCGTTCTCCTTTTTCCCTCCGGGTTGAGTTTGCTCTCCGCTTTTCGTGGAAGAGCAAACGTCAACTGCGAAAAAGGAGCACATAATGAAAACCTGCACCGTCAACGACAACGACCAATCGACCAGACAAGACATCCACGCGCGCATCACGGGCCAGATTGTCGCCGCTCTTGCCATTCGCTACGCACAGCGCGCCGTGGATTTTCTGAACGGTATGCAGTGAACAAGCGTGTGAGAAGTCATCCCGGTTTGAAAGTCGGCTTCGCCTTCATTGCGCGGGCCTTCTCTATCACCCGCAGTAGTGCCGGGGGCCGCCGCCGCGCCAGCTCAGGGGCTCCCCCGTTCAGGAACTCGCCATCGAGCCAATATTCCTTTGAACCATCCGCGCGCTCAACGGCGGGACCATCTTCCCGGTGGGGCTTCCCGTCACAAAACCATTCCTTCGAACCGTCGGCCCGTTCGATGGCCGGTCCGTCCTCGCGGTGTATCTTGCCGAGTCTGTACCACCAGAACTCATCGTAGTGACCACTCGGACCGGGCCGCATGATTGCTGGACCGCGTTCACGATGGAGAACGCCGTGGAGAAGGAACCGCGCCGTCCCATCATCATCGACGACTATCTCGACCCCATCGTCTTGCTCTTCCCTCTCTGTCACTCATAAGGCCCACCCTCAGTCTGAAGCATACCAGAAGACTCTTAACGATCCGTTAACGTGCTTGCGGAGGGCAGCGCACGAACGGCGGTTTTTCGCGGGATCGCTCGACCGACCGAACGGGCACCGATGAATCAATCGCCTGCTGCCAGTTCTTTGGTCGCCTTTCCAGTGTTGTCAGCATTTCGCCTGAAGCCGTGTTTACAAATCCCTATGGCATCGTCTGAGCCCTGCCATGCGCGGGCGCTTCCCGCGTAAACAGGAATAATCGGTTCCCCCTAAAGATACTGTAATCGGGTTCGGAGCCAGTTTATAAGTAACGGTCGGCTGCTCTTAAATGCACCGACGCTGGCTCAGCAACAAAGGAAGGAAACTAGATTATGTCTTATCATGTCGGACTTGATGTTTCATTGGATAGCGTTTCGATCTGCGTCGTAGATCAGGAAGGAAGTGTTTTTCGCGAGGGTAAAACAGGATGCGATCCAGGAGAAGTTCTCCGTTTTCTGGAATCATGCAATGTGCCTTTAAAACGGGTTGGGTTGGAGGCTGGCAACCTGTCCATCTGGCTATATCACGGCCTCTTGGCTGCTGGCCTGCCGGTCATGTGCATTGAAACCCGTCATGCCGCCGCCGCTCTCAAGGCTCAAAACATCAAAACGGATCGAAACGATGCTCGCGGGCTTGCGCAAATCATGCGAACAGGTTGGTTTAGGGCTGTTCATGTGAAAAGCCATGCCAGCCAGAAGCTGCGCGTGCTTCTACAGAGCCGCCGTTGCCTGCTCGACAAAAGGCTGGACATTGAAAGGCAGATTCGCGGAACGCTGAAGACCTTTGGCATGAAGACCGGCGTCGTGACGTCAGCTACATATGAGTCACGCATCCGGGAATTAATTATGAATGACACGGAACTACAAACATTTTTGGAGGCGCTGCTTTTGACTAGAAGGTATATGTCGGAGCAATGCCTGAAGATGGACAAAATGATTATAGCCATTGGGAAGAACAGTGAGGTTTGCCGCCGCTTGATGACCATTCCTGGCGTCGGCGTGTTGACGGCGCTTTCATTCATGACTGCTGTTGATATACCGGAACGCTTCAGGAAATCACGAAACGTTGGCGTCGCTCTCGGATTGACACCTCGGAAATATGCTTCAGGTGAGGTTGACTATGACGGCCACATCACCAAATGCGGTGATTTTATGGCGCGCAATCACCTTTTCGAGGCAGCCAAGTCTCTCATGTGTCGCGTACAGAAATGGAATGCACTCAAGGCATGGGGCATGCGCATTGCCAAGCGCAGCTCGATGAAAAATGCTTGCGTCGCTGTGGCGCGCAAGCTTGCGGTCATCATGCACCGGATGTGGATTGATGGTACGGAGTTCCAGTGGACCGCCGAACCAGCAGTTGCGGCCTAGACAAAGGAGATCAGAAGTAATTCACTAAAGTTTGTCGCCATTGTGTTGGCGGCGCTAATGTCCGACAGGACGGGGAAATGGGGTAAGGACGAGGGGAGACCCGTGATGCAGTTGGATATAGCAATCACGACCTCAAGATAGTCCTACCCCACTACTCTTAAGGACCGTATGCTGTGGCGACCCGGTCAATGAACAAAGCCTGGTGCCGACCACGTAGAGAAGCATGTGACCTGTCAGATATTGCTCCGCATTAGGCGCATTCCTCTCCTTTACTCGACGGAACCGGGATCGATGCTGCAATCGGCCGGTAGGCTATTTTGTTGTCGCCGTTGCGGTGTTGTCATAGCTCTTTCTCTTTGAAGGCGTGTTTACAAACCCGTATGGCATCGTCTGATTCCCATGCCATGCGCGGGCGCTTCTCGCATCAACAAGAAGCCTCGGTTCCCCCACCTCTGCATCGGGATTGACACTAAGAAAAAAGTGGCTTGACAAAAACCCGATTAGAGAAGGTCTCCCCCAATTTTCCTGTTGACGCCGCGCCCTAACGCATAGCGACGGGGACTCATCCCATAAGGGATTTGTTCAAACACGAAAAAAGGAGAAACGACTAATGACAACACAAACCGAAACGACCAAAGAAAAACAGATACCGGCTTTCTACATCTTCGACACCGTCGAGAGCGGCGGCAAGAAGGAAAACAAGCGCGTCGGCGCCGCCTTCGCCCACAAGAAGGGCACCGGTTACAGCTTCCTCATCAACGGCAAACGCTACGCGGCGTTTCCGCCCAAGGTGAAGACCGCAACCGAAACCGTTCAACCAGAAGGGGAGGGCGCGTAAGCGCTCTTCCTCCTTTCACAGGAGGTCATCATGCACTACGAGGTACAACAGTACGCGCCAGTCGACGGCTGGAAGAACACCTGGTTCTACAACGAAGGCGACGGCCTGTTACAAGCCGAAACCTTCACGACTCGGGAAGAAGCCGAAGCAGCGCTCGACGAATTCTTCGCTGATATCGCCGAGGACATCGCAGCGGGCTTCTGCCCACCCTGCAGTCGCGCTGAATTCCGCGTCTGGTACGTGTCAGGCCCTACAACGCTCGACCAAGTGAACACGGCAGGAGGTGCACTGTGATCCGGCGCCCCGAACCCCACCGCTTCGACTGGAACGGCACTCTTCTCGAAGTCACCTATGACCCCGAATGGCTGCCACCTCAAATCCTTGGCGAGGACATCGCGCACCTTGAGGTGCGAAGCATCTATCCGACGGATGCGCCGCTCCCGATCACCGAGACCGGCTACAGATCGCACTTCATTGCAGCGTCCGCGATTGCCGCCGCCGGTGGACCCGTCGCCTATGTCGACGCGTGGCTGACCGTCGAAAGCAAATCTCGCGGCTGGCGGCAGCGTGAGGCGTCCACGCGGCAGTTCGCCCTCTTCTGACGCCGATCCTGACGCTCCGGCACCACCGCGACGTGACGCCCACCGCTAAGGCATGGGCGTGTAATAGATAATCGTGCACCATAGAGCGATTACGAGAGCTGGAATGTAGCAAGAGAGGAGCGTGGTGGCGTGCAAGCGCCCGAACACTCCGACATTGCGTCGGCCTACGGTCACATTAAATTCAGGGGCGCATTCCCTTATCCGCTTGGTCAGAATTTTCAATTGGAATCCCTGCCGGACCTGAACATACATCCAGATTATGCTGATTAGTATTCCAATAATGCTGACTTTTATTATTAGAGATCTGCCATATGTGACGGCTTGTGAGCCGGGCGATAAGAACGTGGCTTGATAAAGGGTAAGCACTCCGGCAACGAGAAATGACTGAAACAGTAGAAAAAAGTTCAGTCGGTCATTGAAGTTCTTATCTTCGTTTAATCCGTGCTGCCAGAGTCTCTCGCGTTGCTCTTTCTGTTCCTCGCCAACGCCTGTCAGGCTCTCCTCATCTTGTTTTGTCGCCCCTGTTTTCTCCCGCTGCCACGCGTACATTTCTTTTCCCTTGATAGCAACAAGAGACAAGATGCCACCGAGAAGTGACAGACAAAACCATATGTTATTCATGATGTAAGTCATGATGCTGGTCATGATGTTAGCCATGTCACTTTCCGCTCCAATCGGTCATGCGATGCCGTAGCATCCGGAATGTTCTTTTGTAAATCCCGTTTCAGACTTGCGCCAAGACTATTGGGTTTGCAAGGGAGAAGGTTCTCGCTGAGGTGATGCACTACGTGCAGCGGCAGAACACCGATTTGAGGCGCTGCATCGACAGAGCTAAAAGCTGGCCCGAATAAGAAGTCGCGGAAGAAGGAGGGCGCAAAGCGATCCCTAGAGCCCGTTTATGCCTACTAACATTCTGTGAATTAACGGCGGTGATGCTACATAGACCTAGTGGATCGAATCAAACGCTCAGTCCCTGACGTGCAATCGGCAACCCATTCAACTAATTCAAAAGCGGCGGTATCCTCGGTCTGAGTTGCACGATTGTGAGCTAACCGATAGTCACATAGACGCTGACGACATAGTAACTTTTCTCTTTACAGAACCATGAAAAGCACTTAGGGTAGCTATACTATTCTACAACACCTAGAAACCGAGATATTTTATAGAAAGAGAATAATACTACTATGTCTCTATTGAAGAGCTTGAAGGATAAATTTAACGCCGTCGCCCCCGCCGCCCCCGTGATCATGACCTGCGGCGGTTTGGGAGTCAGTGGTATTGCGGTGACTTTTATGATAGCTGCGTGGCCTCTGGGCCTCGCCGTGTCGCTAGCGTTTGGCGGAGTTGCTGTAGGCGGGGGGATCATCAGCGCGATCGGCTTGAAAAAGTATGGAAGCTGGGAAGAAGGTTTGTGTTAGTTACTCAGACAGTAAACGGGGGCGCATCGTCGGCGGCTAGGGTCAGAACCCCGGACCGCGCGGCCGTGGCCGTATGACCACGCGCCGTTTCGCTTGTTCGCGACGAATATTTTCGAGCGATATCACTGCACCGTGCCATTCCACGGACCCGGTCTGCGCTTGAGAAAGCTCTCTTACGATCAGGTCAAACAATGCGGACAGTTCCGCGTCGGTGAGATCTGTCAGTTCCATGCGTGTTATCAAGTTCATTGCGTTTTCTCCTTCTGTACTGAGGCCCCGACGACCGAGGCCTTTCGTGCTTGAGGGAGAACCCGGCCAATGGCGTGAGCCGCATCCGACATGCTTTGCATGTGAGGACCGCAACGAAGAGAAGGAGCCTTGCGCTTGCGGCTTCACACGCCGGCCGTGCTAAACCGGATCTTTGAAAGGCCTGTAAAAGGGGAATCGGCAGAAAAAGGAAACGTGTTCTAATGTCCGCGCATTGAATTGCGCACTCGCACACCGACTGGACGCAGGTTGTTCACCGCCTATTGTACCGGAGTCTCTCTCGGGCTTCGCGGAAGGCCCGGTCAGGGATTGAAAGCGCTGAACTAATATTTCGAGAACTTGGGCCTCATGGGAACATCGGCCAAGATGATCGATGACTACGGCGGCCACATCATGCCTGCAAAGAATGCCAGCGGACAGGCAGTATACGCACCAGAAAAGACAACAGCAGGAGCAGCAATGCGCCCTTACAACCTTGTGGTGGACTGAACTTAAATGAAGGCGGTTCTGTTTGGCTATGCGGAATGGCGATGATAGGGTCGCGGCATGAGCTACATTTCTGCGCTCATTGCCCTCGCCGCTACGATCCTTGGGGTGCGGGGCCATACGTGGAATGACCGGTCGACGTCGCATAGATGGTGGCAGCGGATCACCGTTACAGGATGGGGCGCAATCGCTTTGGCACTTCTGAGTGCCGTAGTTTCGTTGAAGGAGGCACATCTGGCAGCGTCCAGGGAGCAGGAACTACGACAACGGCAGCTGGCCTCCACACGACTCGCGTTTCAGGAGCTGCATGAAGCTCTCGGAATTTTAACCCAACCCTTTGTCTTCCTGGCGTCTGGGGAATGTCGGACGGATGACCTCGTAAAATTGGCAGACTGCGCGCTCGCCGGTCCATTTATGGCGCATCTGTGGAATGTCAAGATTAGTGACCCTCCGGAACCGTTGTTCTTGCCGTCCCAGCATTCTTGGGCAACCTACATTGCGCAGGCCGCCCGCCAAGGCGACGAATCGCTAAAGAATGTAACCTTGCAATTTCACAGCGACCTTCCTCCTGATGTCTTAGCCTCCATCGACTCTATTCGTAACTCCGGTCAACTCGTCGGCATGATGTCACTGTCATCGTTGCTAAAGATGAATGAAGACCAACACAAGGATATCAACTCCATAACCATCGGCCTGGCGTTGTCTGGATTTAAGGACGATTATGTTCCGTTCTTTGAGCTCGTCAAACGCCTCGAGCAGAGCGCCCGGGGCACTCCGGTGCATTGAGTCCGATCGTCTCTGCTGGCCATTTGGCAGGGAAGGGTCTCAGAACCCCGGACCGCGCGGCCGTGGCCGTATGACCACACGCCGTTTCGCTTGTTCGCGACGGATATTTTCGAGCGATATCACCGCGCCGTGCCATTCCACGGAGCCGGTCTTCGCCTGAGAGAGCTCTTTTACGATCAGGCCAAACAACGCGGACAGTTCCGCGTCGGTGAGATCTGTCAGTTCCATGCGTGTTATCAAGTTCATTGTGTTTTCTCCTCTGCATCTGAGGCCCCGACCACCGAGGCCTTTCATGCTTTGAGGGGAAGCTCGGCTACGGCGTGAGCCGCATCCGTAGGACCGCAACGAAGAGGAGGAGCCTTGCGCTTGCGGCTTCACACGCCGGCCGTGCTAAACCGGGATCTTTGAAAGGCCTGTGAGAGGGGAATCTGCAGAAGAAGAAAACGTGTTCTAACGTCCGCGCATTGAATTGTGCACCCGCACGCCGACTAGACGCGGGTTGTTCACTGCCTGTAATATCGGAGTCTCTTGCGTGCTTCGCGGAAGGCCCGGTCTGGGATTGAAAGCGCTGAAAATAATTTTTCGAGAACATCGACCGCAAATGACTTGTAGTCAGCGCACACCGGGTCCGGCTGACGACCCTCCACCAAAATGAGCACACGACTCGCGAGTCTGACCAGCCTGTGGCGGTACGCACCGCTTCTGATGCTGTGCCTGTGGGCCGCGCCAGCCTCCGCTAAGGTTCCTGATGCGCCTGCCTATCTCAAGCAAATGCCGGAACCGCAACGCGTTATTGCCGATATTCGCGGCTCCGATGCGCTTGACACCGCCGCCCGCCAAGTGGCGGCTTTGAACCGTCTCATCGATGTCAACATCGCTCTCTCCGGACACGCCGACGATCCAGGAGGACCACATCTGACGACCGAGGAGATGCAGGTCAATGGTCGTTACGCGGGAGCTGCCTCTTCCATCTACACTGGCGTTTATCGGTCGCTTGATCCGGACAATAAAGGGCAAGTCAACGAGAACTCCAGCCGCAATCGCTGGAATCGCTTGCGTGACCGATACTACAACGACGACGCCTTCATCAGCGCGCTGTTGCAGCGCTACCTCACGCCGGGTTTAAAAGAACAATATCTCGGGCAGTTGCAGCAGACGCGCCAGAAGATTCAGGCGCTGCAGCAACAAACGCAGGGGGAGGGTAATTATTCAGATCAGCGATCGGAGCCTTCAGGACCTTTCCCAAGCGACCTGAACTTCTTCGGCGTGCTGGGCGTGCTCTTTCTGCTCTACCTCCTCCCGCGCCGTGGCCCGCTCGCAAGGCGCCTGGCCTCCGGCTGGAGGCCCCGCCTGTTGCGCTACGCAACTATTCTGATCGTGTGCCTGTGGGGTCTGGTAACCATCATCGACTGGCCCCCCGACGCGATGGCCTTCTTCTCCGGCATGGGGGCGCTCTTTGTGCTCTACCTGATCTTCCGCCCCAGCCCGCCCCCCGCACCTGGCCCCTCCTCGATCTACGGCACCGCGCATTACGCCCCCATGGAGACCGATATTCAGGACGACGCGTGCCTCGCCAACGGGCTCTTCTTTGGCAAAAGCAGCCAGCCGGGCTGGGAGACGGCACCGCTCCTCGCTCAGGGCGCTCCTGTCCGTTCGACCCCGGAACATCACACCCTCATCGTCGCCCGCACCAGAACGGGCAAAGGGACGCGGGTGATTATCCCGACCTTGCTGCGCTATCGCGGCTCCGCCCTTGTGATCGACCCCAAGGGCGAGAATGCCGCCATCACCGCCGGCATCCGCAAGGAGCAGCTCCAGCAGAGCATCCATATCCTCAACCCCTGGAACGAGCTCGCCGCGACCTACGAAAAGCGCGGCTTCAGCCGTGCCACCTACAACCCCATGGACATCCTTGTCCGGACCGACCCAAACGTCGTGGCGATCGCGCAGACGCTCGCCGGGGCCATCTGCCCGGTTGCCGCGAACGCCAAGGACCGGTTCTGGCAGGGCAGCGCGGCGAACGTGCTGACGGCGGTATTTCTGTGGCTGGCCGACCAGCCGGGCGAGCAGAAGACGCTGGGGCGCGCGCGGGAGATCGTGAGCCTCACCCGCAAGGACTTCACCGCCAAATACCTCATCCCCATGGCGGCGAGCGAGGCTTTCTCGGGCGCCATCCGCGAAATGGCCGCGCCGTTCATCGACCTCGCCGATGAAACCTACAGCGGCGTGATGTCCAACCTGAGCGAGGCCACCAAGTTCCTGAGCGACCCCCAGATCAAGGCGGCGACGGCGAAGTCGTCTTTTGCGATGGAGGACCTCGCGACGCAGAAAGCGACCGTCTATGTCGTCATCCCGCCGGAGCGGATGGATACCCAAAAGACATGGCTGCGCCTCGTCATCGCCTCCGCCATGCACATCTTCAAGCATCCGCAGACGAAACTGCCATACGGCCATCGCTGCCTGTTTCTTATCGACGAGTTTGCCGCGCTCGGGCGCCTGGACGACCTGCCCCGCGACATCGCCACCATGAGCGGCTTCGGGGTTGATTTTGCCCTCATCGTGCAGGGCCTCGACCAGTTGAAGGACCACTACGCGGAGGCCAAAGCCACGATCCTGTCCAATTGCGCGTACAAATGGTTCTGCGACGTCAACGACCTCGACAGCGCGAAATACCTGAGCGACAGCCTCGGCAAGGCCACAGTTCGCACCACGAGCACCTCCCGGTCTTCCAGCAGTTCAGGGCAGGGCGGAAGCTCAAGCAGCACAGTCAGCCATAGCGAGACGGGGCGCTCGCTGCTCAACCCCGACGAAGTCCTCAACCTGGGCAGGGACGTGGCCATCGCCATCCAGCCCAACGGCCACCCGCATTACCTCAGGCCGGTCGATTACTGGAACCTGACCAAGGCTTTTGTTGCGCTGCAGCAAAAACACCCGGCTCTGTATTGGCAGCCGCCGCTCGCCTTTGACGAGAATCCGTATTTTGCGCCGCCGCCACCGCCGCCACCACCTCCGGGCGGGGGGAATGGAGGGTCAGGGGCAAAGGAAAAGGCGCGAAGCAAACCGCCGCCGCCACCGCCAAAGCCCGAGGCCTGGATGACCGAGGAGCGGGCGAGAGATATCCTCGGTGTCGAACGCAATGCGACCGCAGGCGAGATCCGCGCGGCCTATCTCAAGCTGATACAGAAGGTCCACCCGGACCATGGCGGTTCCAGCTATTTCTCGAAAGAGCTGAATGCGGCGAAGGACCTGTTGCTGGGTGAATAACCTCGCTCAGTTTCAGACAGATTGTGGAGTTTCGCCCGCAGCGTTAACCCATATTAACCGTGAGTCATGGTATAATTGCCGCTGGAGTACCAAAGCTCAAGGAGAGATTCGCCGACTAATTGTTACCAGCGGTTACCAGTGATTAGCGGTAAATCATGCTACGACCAGAGCAAGAATAGCCCTACGCGACCGGCGTTAATTCTTTCTTAGCTGAGTCGGCGTTATCCTGAAATTATGGGAATGTTCCTGTTATCGTTCTCGGCAAGCCATGCGCGGTCAGACCGCGCGAGCGCCGGAAATCGGCGCTCTGGCTTGGCAAGGGGGGTCACTTCGTCCCCCCGTTGCATCCCCCAGGAGCAGGGGTTACCACCCCCTGCACCCCTGGAAGGGGGAGCTTCGCTCGACCAAGGGCAGTGCCCTTGGCACCCATGCGCGGCGGGTGTGTAAGAGCCGCGCAGGCCGTCTACGATGGACGGCCCTGGCAGGGAGGAAAGGAGAGGGCAACCATGACCGCCGCGACAGAAAATTGCCCGGACACCGGTACCCCGACCATAGACAAATGGACGGCGCGCAATATTGTTACCGAGCTCGAATTAACCGACGAGGAGGAGGCCATGCTCACGGCCGGGGCCGCCCAGAATGGCCTGACGCTCGAAGAGTATGTCCGCACGCTCCTGGGATACCCTCCATGACCGCATTTTGGTGCACAGATGGCCAGCGGAAGCGATAAACGGCAACGGAATAAACGGAGTTACATCCGTTGGACCTCGGACGAATTTAACCAAGCCGCCGCCAAGGCTGACAATTGCGGCCTCAGCTTCGCTGCCTTCCTTCGTGCCGCCGTTCTCGACGGCGATACCGGAGCCCGCGCCCAGCGCCGCCCGCCGATCGACCACAAGGCGCTCCGCCAGTCTCTCGGCGAGGTGGGGCGGGTCGGAAACAATATCAACCAGATAGCGCGCGCCCTGAACTCCGGAGAAAAGGCCAACCTTCCAGAGCTGCAGGAAGTCCTGCGCGACTGCATCGATGTCCTCAACCGGATTAATGCCGCTCTCGGCAAAAAGCACGGCCCCGACCCATGATCATCAAAGGTGGCAGCCGCGCGGCACCGGGCCAGCTCGCCTGGCACCTCCAGCGGCTTGACACCAATGACAAGGTAGAAATCCTCGAAATCCAGTTCCCGACTTCCAACCTTGCCGCCGCCTTCCGCGACTGGCAGACGATCAGCGAGGGGACGCGCGGCTTCAAAGGTCTCTACCACGCCAATATCGATCCCGCGATGGACTACACCATGACGCGGGAACAGTGGCAGCACGCCGTCGAGGTTCTTGAGAAAGAGCTGAAGCTGGAGGGCCAGCCCCGCGCGGTCGTCATGCACGAGAAGCTCGGGCGCGAGCACATCCACGTCGTCTGGGCGCGCACGGATATCGACACCATGACCCTGTGCTCAGACAGCCAGAACTATCTGGCCCACGAACGGGCCAGCCAGCGGCTCGAGAATGAATTCGGGCACGAGGCCGTGCCCGGCAAGCACGCGAAGCGCGACCGCGAGCAGCAGCCTGAGTTCCCCCGCGCCGAAGCCAATCAGGCCGAGTGGCAGCAGGGGGAGCGGACCGGAATCGATCCCGCCGCGCGCAAAGACCAGATCACCGCCCTCAAAGAGGCCTCCGACAACGCGCAGGCTTTCAAGGTGGCGCTCGAAGAGCAGGGCTACATTCTCGCCAAGGGCGATCGCCGCGACTTCGTCATCGTCGATGAGACGGGGAGCATACACAGCCTCGGCCGGCAAATTCGTGACATCAAGGTCGCCGAACTGCGCGAGTTTATGAAGCCCATTGACCGCGAGGCCCTCCCGACCGCGGCAGAGGCGAAGGAGCTTCAACAGCAGCGGCAACAGCAAGCCCGTCAGCAGGAACCCGCGCAGCAGCAACCACAACAAGAACCCCAACAGCAGGAACCCGACCAGCAGAAAACCAAGGAGCCGCAGGAGACTCCGCCACAGGAAACTCAGCCGCAAGAAACCCAGCAGCAACCCGAAGCCGACAAACCCGCCGACACACCTGCCGAGCCGGCTTCAGACCCCGCTCAGGCCCGAGCCGAGGCCCTCACAAAAGCCCTCGCCGAACGCCAGGCCGAGGAGGGCCGCCGGCTCGTCGAATCCCAGAGAGCAGAAATGGACCAGCTCCGCGCTGATCTCGACCGCAATATCCGCGAAAACCTCGACCGGCGCGACGCCAACGACCGGCGGGAAGCGGAAGACTTCCGGCGCCAGCAGAAACAGGCGCGCGCCATTTTCGACGGCGTCATCGACTCCGTCTGGAGCTTCATTTCTCCAGCCCGCGCCGCAGAGCGCGAAGCCGGGCGCCAGCGCGAACAAGAAAGTTTCGCCGCGCGCCAGAAGCAGGAGCGTGACGACTACGCCGCGTTTTTACAGCAGGCGAACAAACTGGAAATCGAGAATCGCGAGGAACTGCACGCGCTGCGCCTGCATGAGCTTGAGGTCAGAGGCGCGGAAGAACGCGACCGCTACCTCCGCGAGCAGGAACTTGCCCGCGAGCTTCAGGCTGAAAACGAAGAACGTGAAAGACAGCTCGCGGAGCAACGCGCCAGAGACGGCCCAAAGCGAGCACGCTGAGCGGCTCTCGCTTCCTGCGACCAAAGCTGAGCCGCCTCTTTAATCAGGTTGCCAAGGTTCGCCGGCCGATATCCCGGTTCATAGGGCGCGTTGCTCTGCAACCGCCATTGCCGGGCATCATCGCATCGAGGTTTTTACCAAAACCGCAAACCTCGCTCCCTCAGCCCGCCATCAACGCGGGCACGCCGACCCGCTTGCGCTTCCTGCGGCCAAGGCTGAATCACTTTTTTAACGAGGTCGCATTGCGACGCCGCTGGGTTTCGCGGTTCGTCGAGGACGTTGCCGCAACGGCGCTCGTCAGTTCCCCGCCCTTCGTCTCGCGGTTCCTCAGTCCAACGCCACCCCCACCGAAGCCGCGCCGCGGTGTACCACAGCGCCCGTTTCCGGGAGGCCCGAAGCAGTAGCCCGGCACCTTTATCGGGACGGCACAGCGATTGTCAAAGTGCCTGCTTCACCCGAATCGTCAACCCGCCAGCAGCTTTCATTACAATTGTTTCGCTCGGCGTTGATTCCTGTTAGAATTTCCACTTAGAGTCGTTAGTCTAGCATGGAACAGGAACGATTTCTTGGCTTCAAAAGCATTCCCCGCATCCACCCACACGGGTGTGGGACCCCATGCTAGGGGTTTCGTGCGATGCCAACCGACACAATAGAAGTCTCTGATGTACCTCAGAATCTTGCTGAACTTACTGAATATGAGAAATCATTGCTCAAGGCCTACGACTCTGGTCGCCTAGCTTTACACTTCGACGATAAGTCCATACAAATCGGACACCTGCGGCCTGATAGAGCGAAACTTCCTTTTCACGCTCAGGTACAAATTATAACTAGTCAGGAAGTACCCCTGACACCGATCCAGAAAGCCATAATAACTTTGTTTAGAACTGGAGTAGTGCTGCTGGACCCTAACAATATTACCGTCCTCAAAAAACTTGTTGACGTCACCCGTACCCTCATAGCAGACTCAGGGGCTAGCGCCACGATTCCGGCACCCGTTTCACCTGCTAAGTCAGAAGAGCCCCTGATGCCCTTGTCTCCTGCACCCACCTTCGAAGAGAACAAGCCTTGGCACATAGAAAGTATCACTGTCGAGAACGGAAAGGTTCTCGTAAAAATCCTAGACAGCTCTAATACCGAAGGAACACTTGAATTTGACCGCGCCCACCTAAAGCTGATTCAGGATGTCGGTAGTACGGACATCCGAAAGCTTTACGCTGAGATTCGACCGGGGCGAAAAGGGCTTTTTCTCGGTCCGTCACATCAAATCGTTTATTTGGGAGATATCGATAAGAACGACTTCCCACGAATAAAAAAACAACTGGATAGCGCTTCGATCGACTACGTCTGGTACCCTGACCCGCGAACAGAGAAGTTGTCAGATCTTCTGCCAAAGGCATGGAAGGCGTCACCCCATCCATGACCACCCTTCGTACCCTGTTGATCCAAATCTTCATCTTCCAACGGATCCAGTGTGACAGCCAGGTCAGTTCGTTCTTGAAGGGCTGATCGCCTCCAGACAGCGTTCCAGTTGCCGACCAAGAGCGCCAAAACTTCGTCCAGTTCCTAGGCTAAATAATACACCGACAATCCGATAAATCGGAAAGAGACCGCGCGTGGTCTCGGCCGGCCGCAGGGCAGCCAGTTGCTTCGGAAGCATTTCGCCGATTAGCAGAATCAACGTGAGAGCAAATGCGGATTGGAATACGACGCTGCTAACTGGAAACGGTATTAGGCTATGTCCGAGGCACCCAATACAACGTAACGACGGCAACCATCGAGTCACTGCAGAAGCCAACAGTGGATGATTTGCTAATGATGTCGAAGTCATCCACGAGCATGGACTTCCTACGCTCTGTGCTACCGGGGTATCATAAATCGCTGAAGTGGATACTACGGCGACAAGAATGTTTGCGACGTTATTAGCAACCACAAGCGTCGGGTTGTGCACACTCGTGTAATCCTCGCCGACCTTAATCAATCTCTGGACTTTACGAGCCTCCTCTTTTGCATGATCCCGAACTGTCTGGTCTTTCGCTAAATCGTAAAAAGTTGTCTGGAATTCAAGCAGTTTGCTTTGGTTCGTTTTGTATGTCTCGGAACTCTCATTTTCCCCACATGCGCAAGCGAAGGCTATTTCGCTAGCCGCACAAATAAACGAAACGCAAAGACCAACGACCACCACAGACCAAAATGCCAGTCTGTTTTCGATGATTGCGGCGTGCGGCAACCACACCAAAAAAATGAATCCGCCGCCGAAAAGAAATAACGTCCAAACGTGACGCAAGATCATCTTCTTACTTTGGCCAGCACAGTTCATCTTCATCCCTCTATAGACGTGAATTCTATTGAGTCGGAGGTTCCAATTCACTCCTGCTCCCGAGTAGCTTAATAGACCGCACGGACTGCTTCAGCAATGCGAGAATCGGCTTAGATGCTTTTGAGGAATTTGCTGGCCAGTAAGGCGCGGGCGCTTTCATCACTCCAGAGAAGCCGCTCGGGGTTGCCCTTCTCGATTGTGTGCCTTTTCCGACGTACTTCCGTGTTCTTCGCCAGAGGCAAAACTTTACGACCGGGTTTTTCACTCACGACGGTGCAACCGCGAATGAGAACATCGACCCATCCTCCCTCATCCCGGATCACTTCGCCGATGACCACGCGGTCGCCGATATTCACGGCGCGGCCCCGCCTGCGCCTGGCCTTTTGCCATACGCCCTCGTTCCAGCGAATGACATCCGCCTCGATAAACCCGCCGCCGCAAGAAATCCACTCCGCCGCCATGCCCTCCGCCCTTCCGTTCTTTTCTGAGAAAACCCCATTTATGCGTTCACGGCAACAACTTGATGCGATGACGGCTATCGGCGGAGATATTCCGCCGACCTTCTGGAAATGAGACGGACAGTTGCGCTATCTGCCACCGTCTAAGGGACTTGGTTCGAGCGGCTCATTTAGAAACCTGTTGACTTAATGTTCGTAATATTGTACCTTATCCTCTGTAAGGACCATCTCAATGGACGTTAAATGCGGAAAAATCGTTTATCTTCAGCGCCACCCATACCGGTAAAACGCGCTCTCGGCAAGCTCGGGCACGATATTCGTGATGCCCGCCGCCGACGGCGAATTCCCATGGCGATACTGGCGCAGCGCGCCTCGATCAGCCGCACGACCCTCACAAAAGTCGAGCTTGGCGACCCGGGCGTCTCGCTCGGCATCTATGCCACTGTGCTCTTCGTCTTGGGATTGACAGACCGCTTGGCCGATTTAGCCGACGTTCGGAACGATGCTGTCGGCCGTGCGCTTGAGGAGGAACACCTGCCGGAGCGCATCCGCTTCTCACGTCCACCGCAACCCGACAAGACAGGCCTCGAATAATGGAAAAGGAAGTTCTCGTATACGTCGACCTGCAGGCTACGCTCCACCTCGTGGGGCGCTTGTGGGGACGAATGCGCAAGAACAAGGAAAGCGCCACTTTCGAATACGACCGCAGTTGGCTTGACCACCCGGACCACTTCTCGCTGGAGCCGGCCCTCAAACTCGGACCAGGTCCGTTTCACACGCCATCCGATAAACCATTGTTCGGCGCCATCGGCGATTCCGCGCCCGACCGATGGGGGAGGGTTCTCATGCGCCGCGCGGAACGCCGGCGCGCGGAACGCGAAGGCACAACGCCGCGCACCCTGAGCGAAATCGATTACCTGCTCATGGTGGACGACGAGGCGCGTCAAGGGGCGCTTCGTTTTGCCGAGCGCGAGGGCGGGCCATTCCTGGCCGAGCACGGTCCGACGAAAATACCGCCCTTGATTGAACTCCCGCGCCTCCTGTCGGCAACCGAACGCGTTCTGGCTGATTCCGATACGGATGAGGATTTGCGCCTGCTGCTGGCTCCCGGCTCTTCGCTCGGTGGTGCCAGACCCAAGGCGTCAGTGCGCGACCGCGACGGCTCTCTCGCGATCGCCAAATTCCCGCACAAGGGCGATGAGATTAACACCGTCCTCTGGGAAGCGGTCGCCCTGACACTCGCGGCAAAAGCTGGCGTTCTCGTGCCAGAGTGGAGGCTTGAAACTGCCGCCGACAAACCCGTGCTCTTGTCGCGCCGCTTCGACCGCGCGGGCAGAACGCGCATTCCTTTTCTCTCCGCAATGAGCATGTTGGGAGCTAACGACAGGGAAACGCGGAGCTATCTCGAATTCGTCGATGCGCTCCGCCAGTCTGGCGCCGCGCCCAAGCAGGATATGCACGCGCTGTGGCGGCGGATCGCCCTCAGCATTCTCATCTCCAACACCGACGACCACCTGCGCAATCACGGATTTCTCTATGCTGGTCCCGCCGGCTGGCGGCTAGCGCCCGCCTATGACCTGAATCCCGTGCCCACCGACATCAAGCCGCGCGTGCTCGCCACGGCGATTGACCTTGACGATGGCACCGCCTCGTTGCGGACGTTGCTCGAAGTCGCTTCGTATTTCGAGTTAGGTCCGGACGAGGCGCACAAGATAGCCGCGCAAGTAGGCCAGGCCGTCGCCACGTGGCGAAAAGTGGCAGCGAAGCTGGGCCTTGCTACCACCGAAATTGACCGCATGGCTTCGGCCTTTGACCATGAAGACCTGAAGGCAGCGCTATCTTTTGTCGGACGAAAACACAGTTCCTGATTCAGGCCAAAAATCCAAGAAATCAAACGCAGCACTTCAGAAAAGATATGAGTCAAATAGAACTGTCAGTCACCTTCACCGGCCCCGACGGCGCACAACGCGAAGACCGCCAGGAAGTCCGCACATCGAAAGCGCCCAATCTCGCCGCCGAGCAAAGGATCGCCCGCATCCTGTTCGACGAACTCAAGGTCATGGCGGGACCCCAGGATATCCCAAAACACAATGCCACCGCTCTCCGATGGATCGAATTTCCTTCTCAGCCGGCAGGTTTCACCGAATACCTCGATATCCAGAATTCACAGGCTGTGTGGTTCGAGTTGACCAACCTCATCATGGGCGTGGAAAGCCGCCTCTCTCTGGCAAAGGCCTACAAGGCGCTGGAACCCTCCCAAGAACCGCCGTTCAGTGACGACGCTGCGATCAATGAGCTTTACTACATCCACGACCGGAAGATCTCGCTGCTCAACCAGGCCGTTCATGACCTCATAAAAGTGCAGGACCTCGTTAACCGGCTGTTGCACGAAACCTTGGGTGGCGACCTTGTGGATGCCACCAAGCCTGATTGGGAACAGACGCAGCTCACCCGCAAAAAGGTCAGGAGTGGTCTTAAATCCAAATTATCTGCTGACCAGCTCTCGCAGGCTGATTTCGACGCGATCGATGCGGCTCTGCAAATTCCCAAAAACACCCCGAAGGGGAAGATTGCTCTTGCCTATAGAAACAGGTTGGCCCATCAGATCAGGCCATCCGTGGACTACTCCACCTTTTTTTCCTCCCTTCAGTCACGCGCCGCCACGGAGGTCAAAGACGCACAAGGAAAACTTATTGCAAGGCAGATTACAATCAGTACCCGCCCGCCCGTCGAATACCGCTTCGAGGATTTGCACGCTGCTTTCTCCGAATATCTTGCCGCCGTTGTCGACATGCTGGACAGGCTCGGCAAAGTCGATATTTTGCGCCGTTGAAACAATTCGGCCGGAACGCCCATGTTGATGAACAAATTGAAATTGAGCGACAGAAGGTTTCTGGAGGAAATCTTCGCCATGGGCAGCGGCTATGTGCTGAATTTCTCGGACCGCACTTTTGCCGAATTCTTCGAGAACGAACTGTCCATTAACATCGACGATCCAAAATACCGTAGCAACGGTACTTCCAAGGCCAAAAGGTTGCGGGCATTTCTGCAAATCGAGAGCGAAGCGGTCGTTGCCAAGGCCCTGCGAGCATTGTGGGATCACCGCGAAGCCATTCGCGAGCCTTTCGACGCACAGGATGAAAAAGCACGCCACCAAAAGGACCGCTTTTTCGACATTGTCCACTTAATTGAAGGTGCCGCGTCCACAGCGCGCACGGACGCCATCGAGAAGTTCGCTGAAAATGAAACGCTCGAAGAGTTGATCTCCGCTATCGAACGGGACATCCGGGCGGACAAACCCGCAGCCGCATTGGACCGGCTGCACACGTACTGCATGAAGAAATTTGCTTACGTCCTCGACCAGAAGGGGATCGAATTTGACAAAGACGCTCCCCTGCAGAGCCGGGCCGGGAAATACATCAAGGCCTTGGAAAGCGAGGGGTCAGTTCGTGACATCTCCCTCAAAATCATGAAAAGCTCGATCAGCATTTTCGACAGTTTCAACAGCATCAGGAACAATGATTCATTTGCCCATGACAACGAGATCGTGGACAGGGTCGAAGCCCGCTTCATCTTCGACGCCGTCACGAACATTTTGAGGTTTATGAAGGGCTTCGAGACGAGCAGGTTCGGGCAATAGGACCCCCCCCCGAGCAACGCCGCCGAAGAGATGCTACCCGCAGTCATGTTCCGCGCGATAAAGCGCCGTTTTTTCGATACTTTTTACGAGAAATTTCTGCTATAGAAAAAAGACGTGATCGAAAAAACGCAGTGTTTTCAGGTCATTCAACGATATTTACACATAAACTTACACATTTCCACATTGGATGGAAATAAAGCCAATGAAACAAAGAGATTTTCACCATAATCAAACGACTTAAAATCCTCTGGAGCGAAAGTTCCGTGCGGGTTCGAGTCCCGCCCCCGGCATTGCGACTCAATGCGATTTCGTGAGACGGCGCAAAAAAACGGAGGTGGCCATGAGGGCCGCCCCCGCTCTGCCTAACTCAGTCGAAGATGCAAACTCGTATTCCTGCTTATCCAAATCCAATACGGGGGCTGAGTTCGAGCACCGGTACTTATCACTTGACTATGATCTTCTAATGCAGCACCATCCTGCGATCCTCGCTGAAGCCATAACCCCAGGAGAATCCATTGATGAGCCTCAAGACTATTCTTGCAAGTTTCACCACAGCTTCGCTGGTGGTCTGCACGCTCGGCCTGAGCGGTCCGGCCTCAGCGCAGAACCCGCCGACCTCACAGAAGCAGCTTGACATCGCGGCCGCCCGCGCACAGCGCAAGGCCACGGTCGGCGCCAACATGAATCTGAGCGCCGATGAAGCGGCCAGGTTCTGGCCGGTTTACGACGCCTACGAAGCGAAGATGGATAAGATCGAAGACCGCCACGTCAAAGAGCTCAAAGAATTCGCGGCCAAGTACAATAATTTCACCGACGCCGATGCGAAGAAGAAGCTCGACGAGGTAATCGCCATCCAGCAGGCGCGGCTTGACGTGCAGAAGGAATTCATTGCGCAGTTCCGTGCCGTTGTCTCGCAAGTGAAGGTGACGCGGTTCTATCAAATCGACAACAAGATCCAAGCGTTGATCCAGTGCGACATCGCGCAATTGGTGCCGCTGGCGCAATCGCCAGGCGAGGTTGCCCAATAGTCAACCTTGCGTTTGCAGACGGATTGTTCCTGGTGCGAGTCTGGAGCGGGAATCAAAATGGGATTCTCACTTTAATGGTGCAGCCCGCGCGACGATGAAGAGCGACGATAAGCGGCGAGAAACCCTCGCGATCCTGGTCGGCGGCGGTCCCGCTCCGGGGATCAACGGCGTGATCGCCTCGGCCGCCATTGAGGCTATCAAGTGCGGGCTGCGCGTCGTGGGAATACGCGACGGTTATCGATGGCTGGTGGAGGGCGACACCGGGCACGTCGTCGAACTCGAACTCGAGGAGGTCAGCAGGATCCACTTCACCGGTGGCTCGATCCTGCGCACCTCACGCACCAATCCGGCGCGCGACGAAGCGAGCCTGGGGCGCGTGATCGATGCGCTGACGGCGCTTGGCGTTCGCTACCTGATCTGTATCGGCGGCGACGACACCACGTACGGTGCGGCGCGAATCGCCGAGCGCACCAGAGGCAGGATCGGCGTCGTGACCGTGCCGAAAACGATCGACAACGATCTGCCGCTGCCCGAGAATGCGGCTACGTTCGGCTTCGAAACCGCTCGTGCCATCGGCGCCGGGATCATCGAATCGCTGATGGAAGACGCCCGCACCACCAGCAGGTGGTACCTGACGATCTCGATGGGCCGGAAATCGGGATCCCTGGCGCTCGGAATGTGCAAGTCAGCCGGCGCTACGCTGGCGGTGATTCCCGAGGAATTTCGAGGCAAGAGGTTTGAGCTCGCGCTGGTGGTCGACACTATCGTGGGCGCGATAATCAAGCGTCGCGCCGGCGGCCACGACGATGGCGTCGCGGTCATCGCCGAAGGGATCGCAGAGCGCATGGACGTTGGCAGTCTGGCTTCGGTGGTGGACTCGCACGCCGACGCTTATGGCCACGTGCACATCGCGGACATCCCGCTGGGTATTGTCTTGCGCGATCAGGTGCGCGCTGCGCTCAAGCAGCTCGGCATCGACGCCACCGTGGTCGCCAAGGACATCGGCTACGAGTTGCGTTGCGCGAAGCCGTTGCCATTCGACGTCGATTATACGCGAACGCTGGGCTACGGCGCGGTGCGCCACCTGCTAAGCGGCGGCTCCAGTGTGCTGATCGCCGTCGCGGGCGGCCGCGTGACGCCCGTCAGTTTCGAGCAACTGCTCGACCCGAACACGGGCCGGATTCGGGTGCGGACCGTGGATGTGTCCACCGAGTCATACCAGGTGGCGCGCACTTACATGATTCGGCTCGAGCTGGAGGACTTCGAGGAGCCGGCACTGTCGAGGCTCGCCGAACATGCGAAGCTGTCAGCCGCGGCTTTCAAGGCGAGATTCATCCCTTCGGTCCGCGCCACGACTGATGAGACGAGAGACCTTTCGGGGTGTGGCTACTGAGTCGCCGGTCCGTTTCTAGTGGAGCCATCGCGACCAGTTGTCATGCTCGGGCATTTTGCCAGCCTCGGCAGGGTTAGTTCGCCGTAATTTCTTGTCGCACTCCTGACGGCCCTGACAGAGCCGGTTGGCCGATGATGGGGTCTGATGCAGGCGACTGAGACAGTGACCACAATCTCCAGCGCCGCAGGCGAACTGCGCATCACTCGCGCGACGATGGCCGACTACGACACCGTGATGCGCATTCTGCGTGAAGCCGCAGCCTGGTTGACCTCGCGTGGCAATCCGCAATGGGAACACTGGTACCGCGAAGTCGGCGAATCGATGCTGCGTGAGCGAATCGAAGAGCATGAGGTATATCTCGCTTCGCTCGACACGCGGCCGATCGCGACGGTGACGATCCAATGGTCCGATACGATGGTGTGGGACGCGACAGGCACCGACGGCCTGGCTGGTTACATCCACGGGCTGGCGATTTCACGCTCGGTGGCCGGGCTTGGTGTAGGCGAACGAGTGCTCGAATGGGCGATCGGTCTGATCGCTGCACGAGGCCGGCGTTACGCACGGCTCGATTGCATCGCAAGTAACGTGGGGCTCTGCCGCTGCTACAATGATCGCGGCTTCACAGCGATGGGAACGGCGATGCCTCTGCGATTCTACACGTGCCGCCTATTCGAACGCGAAATAGAGGGTTTCTGAAATTTGAAAGGTCCGGCTAACAGGCTTTAGAGTGTCCGGCCGCAAGTCCAACGAGGAGAACAACGAATGATCACTGGGCGGTGTCTTTGCGGAAGCATCCGTTACGAAATCGATGGCCGGCTTGGACCTATCGTTTATTGTCATTGTTCGATGTGCCGGCGCGCGAGCGGCTCCGCGTTCGCGACCAACGCGTCCGTCAGGGCCAGCGAGTTCCGTGTCGTCGCGGGGTCGGAGCTGATTTCGGAGTACGAATCCTCTCCATCGAATGTACGCGCATTCTGCTCGCGCTGCGGCTCTCCGCTCTATTGCAGGTGGTTCAAACTGATTCGTATTCGACTCGGCACTCTCGACGGTGATCCAGGCGAGCGTCCGGTAGCCCACGTCTGGGCGAGCTCCAAGGCGCCGTGGCATGAGATCACCGACTCACTCGAGCAGTTCGAACAAGCGCCGTCAGATATAGTGAGGTACACAGCACCCGCTCCTCGGGATTGATGCTGTACCGATGAGTCTTCCGAGCCTGTCGGTTAAACGGCGATCAGGGCGACGCACGGGGGATTCATGGAGCTTCGATTGGGGCGTTGTCGATTCGGCTCTGCTTCCAAACCTCGGGGATGAACTCATGATAGCGGATGACGCCTTCGCAGGCTGTCCAGATGGGCCGATCGACCGGCGCGGCGTCGCGATCAACCCAGGACACGGTGGCGGAGGGGCCGGCCCCGCGGCCTATCCGGGGTATTGATAACCTAGCTGGCAGAAATTGCAATTCGTTGTAACTCCAGCAATTATAATCGCTGGCTATGTTTAGAGTTGGGAGCTAAACAACACATCGGGGACCTAGGGGACCCCAAGGAGCACTTACTTGGAGATCGATAGAATCGTTGCAGACTTGAAGAAAGAAAGGGACCGGCTTATCCGTGCGATCACGGCTTTGGTGGCAGGGGGATCGCTGTCTACCGGCCGAAAAGGCCGAACCGCGGCTCCTAAGCCGGGCGCCACGAAAAGAAAGAGACGTGGCGGTATCACCAAAGAAGGCAGAAAGCGGCTGTCGGAGCTTATGAAGAAGCGGTGGGCCGAGCGCAGAAAGAAAGGACTAACGAAACTTAGTAAATAGCGGTACGGCTGGATCGCCACCGGTCTTGAGGGTGCGGTTGATTCGCGACCGTCGCGTCCGCACAATCTTCAGATGGCGAATTCAGTACGGCACGCGTTCGATCTTGCGGCGGAGGACTACGACCGCACGCGGCGCCGGCTGGTGCCGGGGTTCGACGACTTCTATCGCGCGGCGATCGATTTGATTCAGTTTCCGCACGATAGCCAGATCAAGGTACTCGACCTCGGCGCCGGCACGGGCTTGTTGGCGGCGTTCATCGCGTACAGTTTCCCGCAGGCGCGAATCACGATGGTGGACATCTCGAGCGAGATGCTCGAGCGGGCGCGTGCGCGCTTCGAATTGGGCGGTGAGCGCTTCCGCTTCGAGGTCTCCGACTACGGTGTTGACCCGATCGAGGAAAAATACGACGCCGTCGTTTCCGCGTTGTCGATTCATCACCTGAGCGACGAGCAAAAGCGCTCGCTGTTCGCCCGAATCCACGGCGCGCTCAACGACGGCGGTGTATTCGTCAACGCCGAGCAGTGTCGGGGCGCGACCCCGGAGCGGCACCGGTTTCATCACGAGCGATGGATCACGCGGGTGCGCGAATTGGGGGTGGACGATCGCGACCTGGCGGCGGCGCTCGACCGGATGAAGTTCGATCGCGCGGCGACGCTCGAGGATCAACTCCAATGGCTCAGCGAGGCGGGGTTCCGCGATATCGATTGCGCGTACAAGAATCTGATCTTCGCCGTTTACTGCGGCGTCAAGTAGCGAAGAGCGGCGTCCGTCATTGTTCGGCGCGGCTCAAGATGCGAATCGCGTGGCCGGCGGCCGCGAAAAATGCCGGGTCCGGATTGAACGCATGCTCGCGCAGGCAAACCTCGGTGAATTTGATCGCATGCTCATCGCCGCATGCGATCGCACGCTCGATAAGTCCATCTTCGTCTGAGACTTTGACCTCATCGATTTCAATGCGCCCCAAGTCCGCCGGTGTGCCGAAAGTTGCGTACATCGCGGCAGCCGCTTGCCACCCGTATGCCACCGCTGCATGCGCAGTTGTATCGCGCAGGTACGGGAGGAGAGGGCGCAGGGCGGACGGTCCGGTAACTGCGTGGACGAACGCGATGGTCGTATAAGCATTGTGGGCGTTGGCAAGAAAGACGCGCGCGAAAGTAGCCGTCAGGTCGGAAATGAATGCGCCTGCGTCACCGGTGGTATCGACTGCGTCCAGCGTATCCTTGAACGGCGCGAAGGAATCGAGTTGTGAGAGCGCGTCGGTAAGCGCACCGAGATTGCGGCGGCGAATCTCGGGCGGAATCATCTGCACGCCGGCGATTGCCTTTGACGGCATTGCGCGAACCGTACTATCCCGATGCCGGCCGGCGGGAAGCGTCATGTAGTCGGCGGCCCAATAGGCGAGTCCGTCGGCCAGTTCGCGCCGGCGCGCGGGAGTATCTTCGAGTGCCAGCGCCCGAGTTGCGTGGCCGGTACGAATCACGCCGTGGGTCGCGGCCGCCATCAGACCCGGCGCGAGCCGCGCGGTCCACTGATCGAGCACGGCCGGCCACGGTCGCTCCTCGAGTTCATTGCGGAAGAACTCGAACCAATCCTCGGTGCGGTGGGCGTCGCCAAGCGCGGCGCGCCAATTATCATCCGTCAGCCGTGCGACGCGCGCAGGACGCGGTGCGAGTCGGCGCCGGTAGCGTTCGAACCAGGGCATCACGGCGTCGGGGCGGCCCATCGCACACATCGCTTCGATCGCCATCGGGGCGTGATTGGAGAGGCCGTTGCTCAAGTCGGGGCCCATTGGCGCCATGATTTCGAGCGTTGCATCGAGGGCGGAATAATCAGCCGGCTTCATTTTCACCCTCATCGATGCGGCCTCCTCGCGTCTTCGATAATTGGTAAAGTACTCGCTTTATATACTATGTCAAGCACCAGCTTGACTAATATTCCGCGGCGGGTACCATCTCATTGCATGAAGCACGAGGCGCGCGCGCAGCAGGGCGTTCTGTACCAACTCAAGACTCGCGGGCCGCAGACCGCGGCGCAGACCGCGCGCCGCTTGGGCGTGACCGCGATGGCCGTGCGTCAGCATCTGTATCGCCTGAAGCTGGCGGGACTCGTCGAGTTCACCGACGAACGGCGCAAGGTGGGGCGCCCGGCGCGCGTATGGAGATTGACCGGCGCTGCGGCCGAGCGCTTTCCAGACACGCACGGCGAGCTGACGGTCGAAATCATCGGTGCGATCCGCGCTGCGTTCGGCGCGGCGGGGATGGACAAGCTGCTGCGCGAGAGGACGCGCCGCCAGTTGGAGGAATATCGCGCGCAGCTTCGCCCGGCGGGAACTTCGATCGCAAAGCGCGCGTTGGCGTTGGCCGAGATTCGGCGCGAGCGGGGCTACATGGCCGAATGCACCAGGATGCCCGATGGCTCGATACTGTTGGCGGAGAATCATTGTCCGATCTGCGCGGCGGCCTCCGCCTGCCAGGGCTTATGCCGCGAAGAACTCTCGCTGTTCCGCGCGGTGCTCGGTGACAAAGCGCGGGTCGAGCGCACCGATCACATCATGGCGGGCGCGCGGCGCTGCGCGTATCGGATCACGACGCCGGACTAGCGATAGAGGGCGTATCTGGCGGCGACTGTAGCTTCGAATTCGATTCGAATCCCCCAACGAACGGTTTGAAGAAAAGTCGCACTCTCGGCTAGGTTGGACGCTGGTGAACGATGCCGCTGGCATTCGATTCTGTTTCCGCGTTCCGATGGCAAAAAGGATTCGCGATCTCGTGTAGTTGCAGTCAGGAGGAAATTTTATGGCGCGCAAGTTATCAATCGGAGTCAATTGGCAGGGCAAGCTCGACTTCAAGGCGGCGATCGAGCGCGCAAAAATCGCGGACGCCGCGGGAATCCATTCGATCTGGGTGGCCGAAGCGTGGGGCCGCGACGCCTTCACGCTGCTAACGCTGCTCGCGGAGCACACCAGCAAGGTCCAGCTTGCGACCTCGATCGTGAATATCTACTCGCGCACGCCGGCCGCGCTCGCGCAGCATTTCGGCACCCTCGACGAGTTGAGCAACGGCCGCATGATCATCGGGCTGGGCACCAGCGGTCCGCAGGTGATCGAACACTTCCACGGTATTCCGTTCAATCCGCCGCTGACGCGGATGAAGGAGTACGTGGAAATTATCAACATGATAATGGCGCAGACGCCGCTGAACTACGAAGGCAAGCTGTTCAAGCTGCAGCGCGGCTTCACGATGCGCTTCGAGACCCCGCGCAAGCACATTCCTATCTGGATCGCCTCGCTCAACAAAAAGAGCGTCGAGTTCACCGCGAAGAAAGCCGACGGATGGCTGCCGGTGATGATCCCGATTAACTCGCTCAAGAAGGCGATCGCGGATTTCCGCGCGATTGCGACGGCCGCCGGCCGCGAGCCGCGCGCAGTCGCAGTCAAAGCGCCCGGACACGTGACGGTAACGGCGAACGTCGATCGCGCGGTTGCGGGACACGCCGCCAACGTCGCGTTCTACGCCGCGCGCATGGGCACCTTCTATTCCGAGCAACTCACGCGCTTCGGCTTCGGCGACGACGTGCAGAAAGTCAAACAGGCGTGGGATGCGGGCGGCTCGAAGGCGGGTACCGCGGCGCTGTCGCCCAAGCTGCTCGGCGAGTTGGGTTATATCGGCACAGTCGAAGGCGCGATCGAGCGTCTCAAGGCGCAGGACGAAGCCGGCGTCGATCTGCATCCGGTGGAGATCGACGCGGGCGGCAAGCCGGGCGAGTTCGAGAAGACCGTGGCGCGGTTGCTCGGATGATCGTGCAGACGGAATCTGCCGACTCGCCGCCAAAGGCGTTACATCGAGGCCGGAAGTCGCGTCGCAATCAAGCGGCGCTCTGATCGTAAACTGGACGCGGCGCTCGTAGTTGGTGGGAATTGAACGCATGAGAAGATCCCAGTGGACCCTCTTCGTTTTTGGAGATGCAATTCAATGAGAATCAGAATGCAGCCGGTCGCATTCGCACTGCTGCTCGTGGCGGCCGCGTTGCCCGCCACGGCGCGCGCCGGCGACGCGGCGAAAGCGGACGGTATCAAGGTCGAAGTGACCGGCTTTCGAAACGACAAGGGGCAACTGGGATGCTCGCTGTGGGCAGGTCCCGCGGGATTCCCGCGCGACGACTCGCACATATTTCGTCACGTGTGGGCGCCGATTAAGGATGCCCACGGCGAGTGCGCCTTCGCCGGAGTTCCGGCCGGCGACTATGCCGTCACCCTTTTTCACGACGAGAACAAAAACGGCAAGTTCGATTCGAATTTTATCGGCTACCCGCTCGAGGGCTACGGATTTTCAAACAATGTGGCGCCCAAGTTCAAAGCGCCGTCATTCGACGAGACGAAATTTCACTATGACGGCAGCGGCACGAAGCAGATTCCGGTCCAAATGATTTATAGATGATGAAGGCAATAATCGTTGAAAAACCCGGCGATGAAAACGCGCTCAAAATCGGTGAGGTCGCCGAGCCTGCGATCAAGCCCGACGAAATACTGATTCGGGTCCGAGCCGCCGGGGTGAATCGCGCGGACATTCTTCAGCGCCAGGGATTCTATCCACCTCCGCCAGGCGCGTCGGAAATCATCGGCCTGGAATGTGCCGGCGAGGTTGCCGCCGTCGGCGCTGCCGCCATCGGATGGAAGATAGGCGACCGCGCGATGGCATTGCTGCCGGGCGGCGGTTACGCGCAGAAAGCCGCGGTGCATTACGGATCCGCGATGAAGATTCCCGCGGCGCTGAGTTTCGAGGAAGCGGCCGGGATCCCCGAGGTCTTTCTGACCGCGTTCCTGAACTTTTTTATGCTCGCCCGGATCAAGCGCGGCGAGACCGCTTTGATTCACGGTGGCGGCAGCGGTGTCGGCACCGCATCGATTCTACTTCTCAAGGAAGCGGGCGTGCGCGTGATCGTAACCGCGGGCTCGGATGAGAAATGCGAGCAATGCCGGAAGCTGGGCGCCGACGTCGCGATCAACTACAAGCGCGGGCCGTTTGCGCCGGCCGTGAAGGCCGCGACCGACGGGCGCGGCGTGGATGTGATTTTAGACAGTATTGGCGGCGACTACCTGCCCGGAAATATCGAGTCGCTCGCCAACGGCGGGCGGCTGGTCCTGATCGGCTTGATGAATGGGACGCGCGCCGAGATCGATCTGGCCGCCGTTCTGCGCCGTCATCTGAAAATCTTCGGCTCGACTCTGCGCACACGCCCAGCCGCCGAGAAAGCGCAGATCGTCACGGCGTTCCTCGAGCAATTCAGCGCGGCGCTCGAGGCGGGCCGCTTGCGTCCGCCAATTTACAAGGTGATTCCGGCCGCCGACGCGTCGACGGCGCATCGCATGATGCAAGCGAGCGAGCACTTCGGGAAAATCATTCTCAAGTTCGACTGATCCCAGCGTTCGCAATTCAGTGCGGTCGGTTTCTTGACCTGCTCGCGCGCCGCGATTAACCTCACAGCTTAGCCGGAACTCGGAGAATCCCATGAAAGTCACCTTCATCCAAATCAACCATTTGCTTGCCGGGTGAGGGATACTTCGAAAGCTGGCTTGAAAGAGCCTCGGGCGTCGAAGCCCGGGGCTCTTTCTTTTTCTGCGCGGCGCGCCGCGCGGGAGAGCTGCGATGGACTCGGACGAAAAAGACAACCAATCAATCGGCGCTCCCGTGCGCCACTCGAGCGTACTGTTTCGCCACGCCGACTTCATGAAACTGTGGACCGGAGAGACGGTCTCGCTATTCGGCACGCGAATGGGCGATGTCGCAATCAGCTTTGCCGCCGTGATCGCGCTCAAGGCGACTCCTTTCCAGATGGGCCTGCTTGCCGGGGCGAGGATTGTGCCGACCCTGGTGCTGAGCTTGTTCGCGGGAGTGTGGGTCGATCGCATCCGCCGCCGGCCGATTCTGATCGGTGCGGATATCGGCCGCTTCATCGTATTGGCCACGATACCGATTGCCGCGTTGTTCGCGGCGCTGACAATGGCGCAGCTCTACGCGGTAATCCTCGCCTACTCGGCGCTCGACCTCTTCTTCGACGTCGCTTACCGATCCTACCTGCCGTCGCTGGTCGGGCGCGAAGACCTGCTCGACGCGAACAGCAAGCTCACGGCCAGCGCCGGAGTCGCCGAAGCCGGCGGCTTCGCGCTCTCGGGTTGGCTGGTCGAGTGGCTGACGGCGCCATTCGCAATTCTGATCGACGCGATTTCATTTCTTGCGTCGGCCCTCGCGATTGCGTTCATCCGCAAGCCCGAACCCGCACCCGCGCCACGCGCTCGCGACGCCAGCGCACTTGGCGAGATCGCCGCTGGGGCGCGTCTGATTTTCAGCGACGGCCGTCTGCGCGCGTTCGGAATCAACGCGATCGTGGGCGGATTTTCGAACAGTTTGGTTTCCACACTTTACATGCTGTTCGTCGTGAACGCGCTTGGCTTCAGGCCCGGCGTACTCGGTGTGATCTTTGCCGTCGGAGGCGCGAGTTCGATGTTCGGCGCGCTGGCCGCACGGCGGACCGCCGACATGCTGGGCACGGGAATGGCGATGGTCGCGGGACTGGCGATCGAGGGCGTCGCGTTGATGCTGCTGCCGATAGCGCGGGGCGCCGGTCCCGGTTCGGTGGCGCTGCTGGTCGCGCAGCAGCTAATCGGTGACAGCGCCGCGACGGTGTATTTCATCAACGCCGTCAGTTTGATCCAGACGATCACGCCCAAGCCGATGCTCGGCCGCGTAAATGCGAGCCTGCGCTTCGTCGGCTTGGGCAGCGTGCTCGGCGGGCAACTCGTGGCGGGATTGGCGGGTGGAATGATAGGGCTGCGTCCAACGATTGCGATCGGAGCGTCGGGTTTGTGGGTCACGGCGGCGCTGCTCGGCTTTTCCGAAGTCGGTTCGTTGACCGGGATGGCGGAGCACGCCGCGCCAGCCGGCGCCGGCAGGTACGATTGATCCAAAGGCGCGAGCCAGTGGCGCACTTCGCGAACCTGACGGGTGTTCGCGCGCACCATCTGGTAGGATGCGTGGCGAAATAGCGTGAACCGCCAACCGATCAAACCCAACGCGCTCAAACCGGGCGATACAGTTGCGGTCGTCGCGCCCGCCGCGGCGATCGAACGCGAGCATCTCGAGCGCGGCGTCAACGTGCTCGCCTCGATGGGCTATCGGGTCAAAGTTTCGCAGCGCGTGCTGGCGCGTTCGGGGATATTGGCCGGCGACGATCGCGAGCGGGCCGGCGAGCTTGGCGAATACTTTGGCGACCCCGAGGTCAAGGCGATCTTTTCCGCGCGCGGCGGTTACGGATGCGGGCGGCTGCTGCCGCTGCTGGACTTCAAAGCGTTGGCCCGCACGCCCAAGATCTTCGTGGGCTTCTCGGACGCAACCTTTATCCTGAACGCGCTGGTCGATTTCGCCGGGATGGTATCGTTTCACGGGCCGATGGTCGCGATGGATTTTGCGCGAGGCCTGAGCCCGCGCTCGCTCGCGCACATGCAAGACCTGCTCGGCGGCAAACTCGGCGGCTTCGAGCTCGAGGCGCGCGAGGCGATGCATCCGGGAAGCGCACAAGGCGAGGTTATCGGCGGCTGCCTGTCGGTGCTGGTCGCGACTATAGGCACGCCGTATGAGCCGCGCTTCGACGGCCGAATCCTGTTCCTCGAAGACACGGGTGAGAAGGCCTATCGAGTCGACCGGATGCTCGTGCAGTTGCGCCAAAGCGGCGCGCTCGGCCGAGTGGCGGGAATTGTTTTCGGCGCGATTCGCGCGATCGACGGAAACGAGCAGGAGACGCGGCTGATCGCGCGCTTCGCCGGCGAGCAGACCGCGGGGCTGGGATGCCCGGTGCTGTACGGCGTCGAAGCCGGGCATGGGACCGAAAATTTTACGATTCCGTTCGGCGTGGTGGCGCGAATCGATTCCGCCGCGCGCCGAATCATCTTCACCGAGCCGGCCGTGACGCGGTAACGGGCCAAGTTTTCCGGAGGATTGGGCATTGGGATGGAGTGATGTCGAGCAGGCATTCAACAACGCGGTCGAGGAGCAGGTGATTCCCGGTGCGACGCTCGTCGTGCGGCGCGGCGCGCAGCTCGCGTTCGAGGGCGCATTCGGATTCAGATCGATCGAGCCGAGCCGCTCGCCGGCCAAAATCGAAACCGTCTATGACCTGTCGTCACTCACCAAGGCGCTGGCGACGACGGTCGCGGTGATGATCCTGGCGCGCGACGGCAAGTTTCGCCTCGACGATCGGGTGACGCGGTTCTTTCCAAACTTTGGCGTGCACGGCAAAACCACGGTCACATTTCGCCATCTGCTGGCGCATTGCTCGGGCCTGGCGGCGTGGCGGCCGTTCTACAATCGGATCGCGGAGATCGAAAAAGGCGGGCGGGTCAACTTCATGGCGAGCCACGGCGCCAAGGAGTTCGTTTACGAGGAGATTCATCGCGAAAAACCCGAGGCCGCGCCCGCGACCAGGCCCATCTACTCGGATCTCGGATTCATCGTGCTGGGTGAGACGATCGAAAAGGTCGCCAGCGTCGCGCTCAACCGATTCTGCCGCGAGAAAATCTTCCATCCGCTGGGCCTGCGCGCGACCGACTATATAGACATCTCACTGGTCCGCTCGCGACGGCTTGAGCCGGTCGCCAACATGTTCGCGCCGACCGAAATCTGTCCTTCGCGCAAACGGCTGCTGGTCGGCGAAGTTGACGACGAGAACGCGTTCGCGATGGGCGGAGTGGCGGGTCACGCCGGACTGTTCGCGCCGGTGCGCGACGTCGATCGCCTCGCGCGCGAGCTGATCGCGTGTTACGCCGGACGCTCGGATTTCGTGCCGCAAAAAATAATCCGCGAGTTCTGGACGCGCGACACGACCGTGCCCGGCTCGACGTGGGCGCTCGGATGGGACACGCCGTCGGCGGAGCATTCCAGCGCGGGGCATCGATTCTCGCCGGCGGCCGTGGGCCATCTTGGCTTCACCGGCACTTCGATATGGATCGAGCCGGAAAGCGAAGTTGCGATCTCGATGCTGACCAACCGCGTTCATCCGCGGCGCGACAATCAAAAGATTCGCGAGTTCCGCCCGAAGATTCACGATTTGATCATGGATGCGCTCGACGTTGGCTGATTCCGGCAGCGCGGCGCGCCTCGCGCGCATTCCGGCGTCCCCCCGCCGCGTGCATCTGATCGGCGTCGGCGGCACCGCGATGGCCGCGCTGGCCGGGATGCTGGTGGAGCGCGGCTTGTCGGTCACGGGCTCTGACAATCAGCTCTACGAGCCGACGGCGTCGCTGCTCAGAAACTCGCGGGTCGGATTGACGACGGGATTTTCGCGCGCGAACCTGTCGCCCGCGCCCGACCTGGTGGTGGTGGGCAACGCGATCGTGGCGAGCAATCCCGAAGCCGTGGCGCTGCTCGATTCCGCGATCCCGTATCTCTCGATGCCTGAAGCGCTGTGGCATTTTTTTCTGAAGGGCCGGCGCGTGTTGATGGTCGCGGGAACGCATGGCAAGACCACCTCGACCGCGATGATGGCGCACGTGCTCGACGCGGCGGGGCGCGATCCGTCGATGCTGGTCGGAGGAGTGGCGAGCGATTTCGGATCGAACTACCGGCTCGGCCGGGGCGCCGATTTCGTGATCGAGGGCGACGAGTACGACACCGCATTTTTCGACAAGGGACCGAAGTTTCTGCATTACCGGGCGAACGGTGCGATTATTACGGCGGTCGAATTCGATCACGCCGACATCTATCGCGATCTCGAGCATGTGAAATCGAGTTTCCGCGCGCTCGTCGAGCAGATGGATTCGTCGCGCGTGCTCGCGGTATGCGCCGATTTTCCGCACGCGCTCGAGGTCAGCGCGGCGGCGCGCTCGCGGCGGCTCACGTACGGGCTCGGCGGGGGCGAATACCGCGCGGCGGACATTACGGTGGGCGCGGACGGCGCGAGATTTTCGGTGACGCGCGACGGCGACCGAATCCAGGATTCAATCCATCTTCCGATCGGCGGCCGAATGAATGTCGCCAACGCGCTGGGCGTTTACGTGCTGCTGAGCGCGTTTGGAGTCTCCGGCGACGAGATTGCCGGCGGGTTGCGCACCTTCAAGGGCGTGGTGCGGCGCCAGCAGGTGATCGGAGAGGCGGCGGGAGTGACGGTGGTCGATGACTTTGCGCATCACCCGACCGCGATCGGCGTCACGCTCGAGGCGATTGCCGAACGGTTCCCGGGCCGGCGGATACTTGCGGCGTTCGAGCCGCGCTCGAATACGGCGCGGAGCAACGTTTTTCAAAATGCGTTCGCGGCCGCATTCGATCGAGCGTCGCACGTCTACCTGGGTCCGGTCTATTTCAAGGAAAACGATCCGATCGCGCCGGGCGAGCGGCTGGAAACAGGCGCGCTCGCGAGTGCGATCAGTGCGCGTGGAGCGCGCGCGATTGCATGCACGTCGAACGATCAGGTCCTCGAGCGGATGCTTTCCGACGCGCGCGCGGGCGACGTTGCGCTCTTCATGTCGAACGGGCCATTCGATGGATTGAAGGAACGGTTCCTGGCGGCGTTGCAGGCGCGCTAGCAGGAGCTGGCCTCCTGCACCCAACGTTAGGAAGAGTTCCGAGCTTCGCCCGGTTAGAACATCAGCCAAAAGTATCAATAGCCGAGGGTTGGATCGACCAGATTTAGCAGCGGGCGATTGCCGGCGAACCTATTCAGATTCTCCGCGAACAGTTGGCATGCCTTGTCCATGTAACCGCGGTTGGCGCCGGAAATGTGCGGCGTCAAGATGACATTTTCGAGATCCCAAAGCGGGCTTTCGGCTTCGAGCGGTTCATGCTCGAAGACGTCGAGGCCCGCGCCGCCAATCTTTCCCGCGGTCAACGCCGCGGCCATCGCCCGTTCGTCGATTACTTCGCCGCGCCCGATATTCACCAGGTATGCGCCGGGCTTCATCGCGGCGAATTCCCGCTCGCCGATGAACTTGCGCGTGTGGTCGGTGAGCGGCAGCGTGACGGACACGTAATCGGATTCGCGGAGGATCGCTTCGCGATCGCCGGGACCGAAGAAGCGTGCGGGAAGCTTGCCTTCGGGATCGCCGAGCCCCGCCGGACACCATCCGGGATCGGCGCGCTCGGCCGGATTGCGCTTGAGCGCAAGCACGGTCATACCAAATGCGGCCGCGAGCCGCGCCGTTTCCCTGCCGATCGATCCGTAGCCGATGATGCCGAGGGTCCGCCCGCGGATTTCGTCCACGCTCGCCATGAAAGCGCCCGAGCGCATCCACTCGCGGCGAATCTGCGCCCGAATCGCGAGATGAATCCGATGCGCATACGAGAGCATCGAGGCAATCGTGTATTCCCCGATCGGCGTCGCATGAATTCCGCTCGCGGTCGTGACTGGAATCGCGATCCCCTTGAGCGGTCCGCCGAGCGCGTGGTCTGCGCCCGCGCTGAGCAGTTGAATCCATTTGAGGCCGCGCGCCCGATTCGTGATGTCCGGCGGCACCCGAAAGGTGAGTAGCACGTCGCATCCGCCGCTGACCAACTCGCTGACATCGTCGGCCGTTCGGCACTGGCGATCGGCCAGGACGATCTCGATGCCGGGCACCGCGCTGATAATTGCGGCGCGATGCGCGGGTTGCAGCGCAACCGTGGAAATTATTTTCATGGACGCATCAAAACTTTCGCACGGGTTCGCGCGCCCTTCAAGGAGAAACCGTGCAGGTTGAGGAGATCGCGCGGCGGGCTTATATTGGAGAGTCTCCTGCGTCACTGGATCGATCGTCGAGCACCATGAAATGAAGCTGCAAAAGATGCTCACGCTGGGCGTGGCGACAGCCGCGTTGTTCGCGCTGTCTCATCTTGCAGTCGCGCAGACGGCCGGTTCGCAGACTGGCTCCCAGGGCGGCGGGAGTTCGGCCAATCCCGGAATTGAGGGGCAGGGCGGCAGTGACTCAACGCTCGAGATAGCTCCGCAGCCCGGCTTGGCGGCGCCGAAACCCGGCGTTCAGGAAATACCCGGCGGCCGGAATTTCAATCCGGGCGAGAACAACGCGTCGATCGAACCCAACTTCCGCCCGAAAACAGAGAACGGCACCGGCGACATCAACGGCAACGGCGATAGCAACCGGCCGCATCCTCGGCCCTACCTCGGCATCACCGTGCAATACGCGACCAAGTGCTACCTCGGAGGAGAGGAGCATGGACTCGAAGTGCTGACCATCGATCCCAACAGTCCGGCCGCGCAGGCGGGATTGCAGGCGCGCTCCGGAATGAGCGCAATCGGCGCGGCGGTTTCCACGCTGTCGGGAATTTTGCCCGGCGGCTCAATCCTGGCTAATAAGGCGCTGCAGAGTTCGGGAGCGATGGGCCATGAGGGAGATCTGATTGTTGCGGTTGACGATCGGCGCGTGCGCGATCAGAGCGATCTGGAAACCGCGATGTCACGGCTCAAGCCGGGAGACACGATGTACCTGACGGTAATCCGGCCGGAGGGTAACTCGCACAAGACGATCAAAATCGCGGTGCGAGTCGGCGCGGTGGGCGAGCCAATCGCGAATGTGCCGCCGACGCGCGGCAACCCGCAGTAGCCTCGCGATTTCATTTCACGATTTGTTCCTCCGATTCGGCCGACGCGATCGCGCGCGATTTTCTGCTATCATGGTTGCGACGCCAGCGGCATGTGCGCTCCTCGCGCGCATCGCCGCAGGGCGAATTTGCGTATTCGGACCGGAAAAACTTGCAACGCAGCCTCAAAGAAGCAGCCGGCGAACTCGAAGCGCGGCTCGCCGCAAATACCGAACGCCGATTCCCGGTGATGGGACTGCGCGGCGCGGCCGGCGCGCTGATGATCCGCGAGATGGCGCTGCGGCTGCGCCGCCCAATCGTCGCGGTCACGTCAACGGCGCCGGAAGCCGAGGCGCTGGCGGGAGAGGTTGCATTTTTTCTCGGCGAGGCGGCAGACGCCGACGCCGCCACGCGCCGGGTGCATCTGATCCGCTCGTGGGAAGTGAAACCGATGGCGCAATTGTCGCCACCGACCGACGCGCAGGCGTCGCAACTGGCGGCGCTGTTCGCGATGCTTCGGCATGAGTCGCCGCTGGTCGTTACGTCGGCCGAAGCGCTGATGACGCGCACGATTCCGCGCACGGTCTTCAACGAATCGATCGTTAAAGTGGCGATCGGCGATCGGCTGGATCTAGAGGCGCTGGTCGAAGCGCTCGCGGCGTGCGGCTATCAGCGCGTGCCGCAGAGCGAAGAGGCGGGAGACTTCAGCGTGCGCGGCGGAATCGTCGATGCGTTCTCGCCATTGTACCGCGACCCGATTCGCATCGAGCTCGAAGACGATCTGATCACGTCGATTCGCCATTTCGACGCGGACAGCCAGCGCTCGGGCGCCGAACTGGTCGAGGTGACGATAACGCGCACGCGCTACGTGCCGCCGTCCGCCCTGAAGGACGGCAAGCTGCGCGAGCAGGTCGCGTTGCGGGCCGCGGAAATCGGCATGGTGCGCAAGGAGGCCGCGGAACTGGCCGAGGCGCTCGAGAACGGGCTGCTGTTTCCAGGCGCGGAACTGCTGATGCCGTATGTGTACGGGCGCGCGCTCGACAGCGTGTTCGATTACGTGCCGGCGGGCGCGTTGCTGTGGCTGGTCGATCCGGGGCGGATTCTGGCCGAGGCAAATCGCTTCGCCGACACGGTATCCGCCGAGACGGCAGCGGCGGCGCGCAAGCCCGCGTTTCATCCTGCGCCGGATTCGCTGTTCATCGGGGCGGCCGCGTTCGAACGCGCGCTCGGAAACTTCACCGCCGTCGAGATTGGCTCGCTGGTGACGATAGCCGCGCCGCGCGAGGGATGGGCGGTGCCGGTTGAGGTCAAATCGCAGGCCAGTTTGCGGCTGGGATCGAACCAACTGAGCGGAGTGCGGACGCCGCCGAGCTTCGAGCCGCTGGCGACCGAGCTGCGCGAAGTCCGGCGCGGGCAGGGACGTTCGCTGATGATCGTCGAGGGGCCGCATCAGATGGCGCGCCTGCGCCGTCATCTGGAGGCGTGGGACCTCGAGATCAACGTCGAATGCAAAAGTTTGGCGGCGTTGCTGGAATGGCCGGACTACCGCCCCGCGATCATGGAGGGGGAGATTTCCGCCGGCGTCGTTTTGCAGGCCGACGGCCTGTACATCTACAGCGAAGAGGAAATTTTCGGCGAGCCGCGCGCGCGCCGGCGCAGGCGTCCGAGCGCCAAAGGTGCGCTGCTCAATCTTGAAGAGCTGAAGCCCGACGATTTCGTCGTGCATATCGATCACGGAATCGCCAAGTACCGTGGCCTGCGGCACATGAAGGTCGCCGACGTCGAGGGCGACTTTCTCAATCTCGAATACTCGGGCAACGACACGATGTACGTGCCGGTCGAGCGGATAAATCTCGTTCAACGGTACATCGGCGGCGATGGCGCGGAACCCAAGCTCGACAAGCTGGGCAGCGGCTCGTGGGAGAAGGTAAAGCGGCGCACCAGGCAGGCGGCGCTCGCGATGGCGGCTGAGCTGCTCGACGTGTATGCGGCGCGGGAGGTGATGGAGGGGCACGCGTATCCGCCGCCGGGCTCGGACTACGAGGAGTTCGCGTCGCGCTTCGAGTTCGAGGAGACGCCGGATCAGCAGTCGGCGATCGACGACGTCATCCGCGATCTGACGCGCGCCAAGCCGATGGATCGGCTGATCTGCGGCGACGCCGGCTTCGGCAAAACTGAAGTCGCGCTGCGCGCCGCGTTCATCGCTGCGATGGATGGCCGGCAGGCCGCCGTGCTGGTGCCGACGACGATCCTCGCCGAGCAGCACTGGAACACGTTTCGCGAGCGCTTCAAGGACTATCCGGTTCGCGTCGAGATGGTCTCGCGATTCCGCAGCCACAAGGAAAATCGCGCGGTGATCGAGGAGGCCGCCCGCGGCAAAGTCGACATCATCGTCGGGACCCATCGGCTGCTCTCGAGCGACGTTCAGTTCCCGCGCCTGGGCTTGCTGGTGATCGACGAGGAGCACCGATTCGGCGTGGCGGACAAGGAGCGAATCAAGAAGCTCAAGAAGTTGGTGCCGGTGTTGACGATGACGGCGACGCCGATTCCGCGCACGCTGCACATGGCGATGCTCGGCATCCGCGATCTCTCCGTGATTCAGACGCCGCCGCCGGACCGCCAGGCGATTCGCACCTTCGTCGCGCATTTCGACGACGCCACCATCCGCGATTCGATCCTCCGCGAGTTGAACCGTGGCGGCCAGGTTTTCTTCGTTCACAATCGCGTCGAGAATATCGACTACATGGCCAGCCATCTGCGCGCGCTGGTGCCCGAGGCCAGGACCGCAATCGCGCATGGCCAGATGAAGGAGCGACAGCTCGAGGACGTGATGCGCGACTTTATCGAAAAGCGGGTCAACGTGCTGGTCTGCAGCGCGATCATCGAATCGGGCCTGGATATTCCCAACGCGAACACGATGATCATCAATCGCGCCGATCATTTCGGCCTCGCGCAGCTATACCAGTTGCGCGGCCGGGTCGGCCGTTCGCGCCAAAAGGCGTACGCATACCTGCTGATTCCCGGCGAACACATCATCACGCGCGACGCCAAGCGGCGAATCGACGCGCTGCGTGAACTGGTCGAGTCCGAGAGCGGCGGCGGTTTCAAGCTCGCGATGGCCGACCTCGAGCATCGCGGCGCTGGCAACCTGCTTGGCCACGAGCAACACGGACAGATCGCGGCGGTTGGGTTCGAGCTCTATACCGAGATGATGGAAGAGGCGATTGCCGAACTGCGCGGCCAGCCGAATCGGCCCGACTTCGAGCCCGAGCTTCGAATCGCAGTGCCCGCGTACATCCCCGAGGCTTACGTCTCCGACGAGAACGAGCGGTTGGTGCTCTATCGGCGCCTGGCGCGTGCGCAGCGCGAGGAGGATCTCGGCGAGATTCGCGACGAGATGCGCGATCGGTTCGGCCCGGTGCCGACGCTCGTCGAAAATCTGATCGCGGCGATGAATGTTCGGCGCCAGATGAAACAGCTGATGATCCTGAGCGCGATTCTCAAGGGCTCGCAGCTGGAAATCAGATTTCATCCCGATGCGCCGGTGGAAACCGCGCGGCTGGTGAAGCTCGCGGACCAGAATCGCCGGACGATGCGACTGACGCCGTCGTACCAGGTGATCGCGCGGATCGAACCCGGAGAATACGCGCAACTATTTGCGCAACTCGACGGTGTCTTGCAGGCCCTGGCGGGCTGTGAAAAGTTGGAAAACTGGCCGGCCGTGAAAGTCGGGCCGGCCGTCAATTAGACTGATGCAGAACGGAAGATTGTCCCCGCGTGCGGGCGCGCGATGCGCCGTGGCGACGACGTTGGCGGCGTGGCTGGGAATTGTCCTGGCGGTCGCGCTTTCGGGCTGTTCGACGGATCTCCTAAAACCCGGCGCTTTCGATATGTTCAAACAGCCGGCCGCTTCTTCCACAGCTACGGCGCCGCCGGGGTCGGCGGGAGCGGCCAACCCCTTCGGGAACAGGGGGAAGCCGGCCCCGGCTCCGACTCCGGTCGCACAGGCGCAAACGGACGAGCCGCCCCCCCCACCAGCGCCGGTTGTCTCGGATGAGCCGGAGGAACCGAGCACGCCGGCGGTGGATCGTGTGGTCGCCAGCGTCGATGGCGATCCGATCACGATGCGGGAGGTCAAAGAGTTTGCGGCGGGGCACGGCCAGCCGATTCAGACCGACGATTTCGCTGATTCGGACACCGCCAAGCTCGCGGTGAAGGCGTTGATCGGGGAGAAATTGCTCGAACAGGAAGTGAAAAAGTACGATGACAAGGTCGACGACGCGCAGGTCGACAGGTACATCCAGCAGTTGCGGCAGGACAAGCACATGAGCGATGCGGAATTCCGCGCGCAACTGCAGGCGAGCGGGATAACCTACGACCAATTGCGCACGCGAGCGCGCCTCGATATCGAAAAATCAATGATGATCGATCAGGAAGTCCGCGGGAAAATCGACGTGCCCGACGCCGACATCACGGCCTACTACGATACCCACAAGGAAGACTTCACGATTACCAAGGAGCGTCTCAAGCTCGCGCAGATTCTGATCGCGCTGCCGCCCAAGCCGACCGCCGCGCAAGTGTCCGCGGCGGAAAAGAAAGCCGACATGATTCGCGCGCGCGCGGCCAAGGGCGACGACTTCGGCGATCTCGCGCGGGTGTATTCGGACGACGTATCAAAGTCCAACGGCGGCGAACTTGGATGGTTCGCGCCGTCCGACGTCATGGACCAGATTCTGGCGGCGGTAAAGCCGCTCAAGCCCGGTGAAATTTCGGCGCCGGCCCGCACCAGCCACGGCCTTCATCTCGTCAAGCTCGAAGAACACGAAGTGCCGGGCGTGCAGCCGCTCAACGACGTCAAGGCGCCGATTCGCGCCCATCTGGTCGATCAGAAATCCGGCGAGCAGCTCCAGAAGTGGGTTGATTCCGATCTTGTCAAGCAGCATTACGTCGAGACCATGTACTAGATGATGACGGCGCTCAGACGAAAGACGCCGCCGCGGTTGGCGATCAGCATGGGCGACCCGGCGGGCGTCGGGCCCGAGGTGATCCTCAAGGCGGCAGCGGCGCTCGCGAGCCGCCGTGGCGCGCCGTCGATTGCGGTAATCGGCGATTTGTCGGCGATGCGCGCGGCCGCCGCCCGCCTGAGCGACGTGCCGGCGCCATCCCAATGGCATCCTGGCCAGCCGCCGATTCGCCTTACAAAGGGACTCGGCGTACTTTCCATATCGAGTCTGCCGGCGCGCGCGATTCGCCCGGGGTATCCCACGGTCGAGGGCGGCGGCGCCGCTTATCACTACATAGTAACCGGCGCGCGGATGGCGATGAGCGGCGACGCTGACGCGCTGGTCACCGCGCCTATTAGCAAGGATTGGATGAACCGCGCGGGGCATCATTTTCCCGGACATTCCGAACTGCTGGCAGAGATGGCGCGAACCAAGCTGTGGCGCATGATGTTCGTGGCCGGCGAGCTGACGGTCGTGCTGGTGACCGCGCATATGGGATTTGCAAAAGTGGCATCCGCACTGACGCAGCGCAATGTCCTGGACACGATTGGTCTGCTCTCGGCGCACTTCCGCGCCGCGCTTGGAGTTGCGCGGCCGCGAATCGCGGTGCTCGGATTGAATCCTCATGCGGGCGAAGGCGGGATGTTCGGTGATGAGGAAATCCGCGTGATCGCGCCGGCGATTCGACGCGCGCAGCGTGACGGCATCGACGCGTTCGGTCCACTCGCACCCGACACCGCGTTCATCCGCAAGGCGGGCTCGTTCAACTTCGACGCTGCGGTTGCGATGTATCACGACCAGGGCTTGATTGCGGTCAAGACGCTGGAGTTCGATCGTGCGGTGAACGTCACGCTCGGATTGCCATTCGTCCGCACCTCGCCCGACCACGGAACGGCGTTCGACATAGCAGGCAAGGGAATTGCAAATCCGTCGAGCATGATTGCCGCGATCGAATATGCGTGGCGGGCCGCGGCGGGACGCGAAGAGACCGGGCGGCGGGCTTCGGCGTAGGCAACGATGGCCGATCGAATCGTTATCAAGGGCGCGCGCGAGCACAATCTCAAGAATATCGATCTCGAGATTCCGCGCGACCGGCTGGTCGTGATCACCGGACTCTCCGGCTCGGGAAAGTCCTCGCTCGCCTTCGACACGATTTACGCCGAGGGTCAGCGGCGCTACGTCGAATCGCTGTCGGCGTACGCGCGCCAGTTCCTCGAACAGATGGAAAAGCCCGACGTCGATTCGATCGAAGGATTGTCGCCCGCAATCTCGATCGAGCAGAAGACCACCTCGCGCAATCCGCGCTCGACGGTGGCCACTATCACCGAAATCTACGACTACCTGCGCCTGCTCTTCGCGCGGGTGGGACACGCGTTCTGCTACAACTGCGGCCGCGAAATCACTCAGCAGAGCGTGCAGCAGATCGTCGACCGAATCATGGGATGGCCCGACGGGGCGAGGATTCACGTGCTCGCGCCGATCGTCCGCGATCGCAAGGGCGAGTATCGCAAGGAATTGTCCGACATGAAGCGCGCGGGGTTCGTGCGCGTGAAGATCGACGGCAAGCTGTGTGAACTAGGCGAGGAGCCGGCGATGAACAAGAACCAGCGCCACACCATCGAAGTGATGGTCGATCGGCTCGCGATCCGCAAGGGAATCGAGAAGCGCTTGTCGGACTCGCTCGAGGTTGCCTTCAAGTACGGGCAGGACCTGCTCAAGGTGGAGCGCCTGGACGGGCCCAAAAACGAGAGCGAGATCTATTTCAGCCAGCGCTTCGCGTGCGTCGAATGCGGAATCTCGTATCCGGAAATCGCGCCCCGGATGTTCTCGTTCAACAGCCCGCACGGCGCCTGCGTGGAATGCTCGGGAATCGGATCGATCATGTACTTCGATCCGGAACTGGTCGTGCAAAACGAGGACTTGAGCATCTCCGATGGCGCGATCGCGCCGTGGGCGACGATGAACTATCTGCAGCCGGTGCTCGACGCGCTCGCCAGGCACTACAAGTTCAGCCTCGATCAGCCGTGGAAGGAAATACCGCAGAAGGTGCGCAAGGCGATCATGTACGGCTCGGGGACCGAGGAGATCGAGTTCGCCTACGAGCGCGGGCATCATCGCGCCGAGTACTCGAAAGCGTTCGAGGGCGTGCTGCAGTGGCTGGATCGGCGCTACAAGGAAACCGAGTCCGAGGGCGTGCGCGAGTTCCTGGAGGCGTACATGAATATGCGGCCGTGCCCGACCTGCAACGGCGCGCGGCTCAAGAAGGAAAGCCTGTACGTGCGCTTCAACGGCAAGTCGATTTCGGAAGTGACGGCGATGTCGATCAAACAGGCGCTGGCGTTTTTCGCGGCGCCGAAGCTGAGCGCGCAGGAAGCGGAAATCGGCAAGCTGATTTTGAAGGAAATCCGCGAGCGGCTGAATTTTCTGGCCGACGTCGGACTCGAGTACCTGACGCTCGATCGCCCGTCGGGAAGCCTGTCGGGCGGCGAGGGCCAACGCATTCGTCTCGCCACTCAAATCGGATCGAGCCTCGTCGGCGTGCTTTACATCCTCGACGAGCCGTCGATCGGACTTCATCAGCGTGACAATCAGCGCCTGCTGGCGACGCTCAAGCGCCTGAAGGAACTCGGCAACACCGTGCTGGTGGTCGAGCACGATCGCGAGACGATGCTCGAGGCCGATCATCTGATCGACATGGGACCGGGCGCCGGAATTCACGGCGGCTACGTCGTCTCACAGGGCACTCCCGAGGAGGTGATGCGCGATGAAAACTCGCTCACCGGCAAGTATCTTTCGGGGCAAGTCGAGATTCCCGTGCCGTCGAGGCGCCGGCAGCTCTCGGGCCGATGGCTGACGGTCAAAGGCGCGCACGAAAATAATCTGCGCGATCTCACGGTCGCGATTCCGCTCGGCGTCTTCACCTGCATCACCGGCGTTTCCGGTTCCGGGAAATCGACGCTGGTGCTCGACACCGTGTATCGCGCGCTCTCGCAGAAACTCAATCATAGCCGCGAACGTGCGGGCGCGTACAAGACGCTCGACGGCGTGGAGCATCTCGACAAGGTTATTCACGTCGATCAAAGCCCGATCGGACGCACGCCGCGCTCGAATCCCGCGACCTACACGGGCCTGTTCACCCATATCCGCGAGCTGTTTGCGCAATTGCCGGAGGCGCGCATGCGCGGTTACGGGCCGGGACGATTTTCGTTCAACATCAAGGGCGGACGCTGCGAAGCGTGCGAAGGCGACGGCATCATTCGGATCGAGATGCACTTTCTGCCGGACGTTTATGTTACCTGCGAGGTATGCGCAGGCAAGCGCTACAATCGCGACACGCTGGAAATTCAGTACAAGGGCAAGAATATCGCCGAGGTTCTCAACATGACCGTGCTCGACGCGGTCGAATTCCTCGGCTCGGTTCCGCCGATTCGCCAGAAGCTCGAAACGCTGCGCGACGTTGGCCTCGATTACATCCATCTCGGCCAGTCCGCGACGACCCTGTCGGGTGGCGAGGCGCAGCGCATCAAGCTCGCCAAGGAACTCGCGCGGCGCGCGACCGGCCGCACATTTTATATCCTCGATGAGCCGACCACCGGACTGCATTTCGACGACATCAAAAAGTTGCTCGGTGTGCTCGGCCGGCTCGCCGACGCGGGCAACACCATCGTCGTGATCGAGCACAACCTCGACGTTGTCAAGACGGCCGACTACCTGATCGATCTCGGGCCCGAGGGCGGCGATCGCGGCGGCAATGTAGTCGCAAAAGGCACGCCGGAGGAAGTCGCCGGCGTGAAGGCTTCATACACCGCCGGCTTTCTGCGCCAGGCGCTCAACCATCGCGCGGCCGCGTAGTCCGCGCACTCACGATTCCGGCCCGGCCTCACCGTCGTAGGTGATCCGTCCGTCCGCGACGCGCGCGAACGGCGCAAGCACGTGCGGCGACAATTTCCCGGTCGGCATGATGTGCTCGACCGTCCAATCGCGAATCACAAGATGGTCCGAGACGATTCGCCGATGGCATCGCCACCATAGTCCTTCGGAACACATGTACGCAGTTCGCGCGCCCGCGGCGGCCTGCGTCAGCTCGCGCATGCCATCTTCAAAATCCGCGCTCCCGGTATAGTCCGCGTACGATCGGAACGCGGGATGCTCCCACGCGGTATGCGGGGAGTCGTCGCGCTTCGAATGACGTCTGCCGCCGAGCCGTTTGAGCCATCGATACTGGATTCCCGCGCGCTCGAGCGAGGCGGAAAGTTCCGCCTGGTTGAATTGCGGCCATCGTTTTGAGCTCGGGAACGATCGCACGTCGCCAACGATCGCGATGCGATGCTCGCCGAGCAATTCAAGGAAACGCTCGATCGAATGCGTCGAGTGCCCGATCGTGAAGATCAGCGCCGCCGGATCCTGCTCAAGTGAGGCTCTATTGCGCGCTGGCGGCGTCGGCTGATTTCTCCATCTGCGGCGTTTTGATCTTCGCTTCGCGCTGGTTCGCGGCGGCGACGACGATCATCGAATCGGGGTGCAGATATTTTTTTGCAACCGCCAGCACTTCATCCTTGGTGACCGATCCGATCAGCTTCGGATACTGCTCCGCGTAGTCTAGGCCCAGGCCGTAGAACTCGACCTGCACCATGAAGGACGCGATCGCGCTCTGCCGCTCGAGCCCCAGCGGGAAACTGCCGATAAGAAACTTTTTCGCGCCATCCAGTTCGGCGTCGCTGACCGGTTTTTCCTGGATCTCGCGAAGCTGCTGCAGGATCAAATCGATCGCCTGGTTCGAACTCTGGTTCTTGGTTTGAAGGCTGACCGTGAATGCGCCCTGGTATTTGCCCGGCTCGAAACCGCTGTTGACCGAGTAGGCGAGTCCGTGCTGGCTGCGAACGATCTTCACCAGGCGCGAGGAAAATCCGCCGCCGCCAAGAATGTAGTTCATCACCTTGAGCCGGTAAAAATCGGGATTCGAGCGCGCCACGCCGCCGGAACCCATTATGATATTGGCTTGCACCACGTTTCGATCGATCAGTTTCAGATGAAGACCCGGCGCGACCGTGATTGGCGGCGGCTCAGCCTGAGCCGCGACGGAACCGGAAAGGCCCGCCAGCTCTTTTTCAAGTGATACTTTAACTTCGTCGGCGGTCACGTCGCCGGCCACCGCGATGATCGCGCTGCCAAGCTTGTAATGGTCGCGGTAGAAGCCGCGCACGTCGTCAGCGGTAAGTTTGCCGGCCGATTCCGACGAGCCTTCGCCCGGGTGCCCGTACGGCGAGTCGCCGAACAAGTCTTTTACGAATTCCACATCCGCGGCGTAACCCGGTTGTTCTTCCGCCGCTTTGATTCCCGCGACCTGCTCGGCGCGTTTGCGTTCGATATCGGCCTGCCGAAGTCCGGGCTCCGTCAGGATTCCCGCCAGCAGCTTGAGCGTATCGCCCTGGTACTTCTTCAGCGTCGTCATCCCGGCGGTCGAATAATCGCGACTGGCCGACACCCCGACCGAACTGCCCATGAAATCGACTTTCTGATTGAACTCCGGCGCGGTGAGTTCCTTGGTGCCCTGCGAAAGGCATTCCGCCGTCAGCGCGGCCAATCCTTCCTTGCCCTTGGGGTCGCGCCGCGTGCCGGCGTCAAACTCGATCATCATCGTCACCATCGGCAGTCGATGCTCTTCCGAGACGAGCAGCACCGCGCCGTTGCTGAGCGTCATCCGCTTGATGTCGAGTGCATGCGCCGGCGAGGCCGCGAAGACCAACGCCGCGATTGCCGTGACGCCAACGAAAGCGAAAGCAAACATCTTCATCCGATCCGCCGTGGCGCTCATCGGATCACCTCGGCGTTCTCGCCCACGTCGGGAGCATGGCGCAACTCTCCGCCGCTCAGTCCGCCGCTTCCATGCGGCAGAACGCCGGTCGGCACCAGCACGCCTTCGGTCATGTTGGCCGCGACCAAATAAGTTTTCGCCACCCGCTGGACTTGAGCCGCGGTCACCTTGTCGATTCCGTCCAGGTACTTGTCGACCAGATGGTAGTCGCCGAGCATTTCGTACGTCCCGAGCAATTCGGCCTCGCGCATGATCGAGTCCTGCCCGAACACGAATTGCGCCTGCTCGAGATTCTTGGCCTTCTGCAATTCCTCCGCGCCGACGGGAGTATCGCGCAGCGCGGCAATCTCCTTTTCGACTTCGGCCTGGGTGTCCGCCGCCTTCACGCCGGGACGCATCTGCGCCGACACGACGAACAATCCGGGATCGAACGAGGTCATCTCGTAGCCGGCGCCGATATCGATCACCATCTGCTTTTCGACCACCAGCTTCTTGTAGAACCGCGAGCTCTGGCCGTCGCTCAGAATTTCCGAAGCCACTTCGAGCGCGTAACTGTCGGGGCTGAAAATATTCGGCACGTGATACGCCTCTTCGAACGCCGGAAGATTGGCCGCGTGCTGCAGTTCGACGCGCCGGGTTCCTTGTTGCGGCGGCTCGAGTTCCGTCACCGGCGGCGGCTTGGGACCGTTCTTGATTCCCGCGAACGCCTCGCTGATTTGCTTGAGCACCTGGTCAGCGTTGAAATCGCCGACCGCCACGATCAGCGCGTTTTGCGGCGAGTAATAGATTTTGTGATACGCCATCGCGTCCGCCAGCGTCAGCCCGTCAACGTCGTGGAACCATCCAATCACCGGCCAGTGGTACGGATGCGCCAGGTACGCTTGCGCGCGGACCATCTCGTCGAGCGCGTCCTCCGGATTGTCGTCGGTGCGAAGCCGCCGCTCTTCGAGCACGACGTGCTTCTCTTTGTCGAAATCTTTGGGTGCGAAGTTGGCCATCCGATCGGCTTCGAGCGTGATCGGCACGTCCAGGTGATCCTTGGTGATCTTCTCGAAATAGTCGGTGAAGTCCGTGTCCGTGAACGCGTTATCCATCCCGCCGTTTTGCTGGATGATCTGCGAGAACTCTTCGGGACCCAGCTTCTTGGTGCCCTTGAACATCAGATGCTCGCACAGATGCGACAGCCCCGTCTTGCCCATCTGCTCGTTGCGCGAGCCCACCCGGTAGAAGACGTTGAAGATCGCCAGGGGAGCCTTGTGATTTTCCAGCACCAGCACTCTGAGCCCGTTGGGAAGAGTCTGGGCCTTGACCGCGTCCGCGATTCCCGCGCGCGCAGGCGCCGAAGCGGCCAGGCATAGAAGGGTACCGAGCGCCGCCATCGGAACGAGACGGCGATGATTGCCAACGATCGTGATTCGCATAGCTTACGATCATCTAAGTCCGCCGTCCGCAACCAAGTCAAGGAATTAAACTCGAAGCCGCCCCGTCTCGCCGCGCGCCGGCCCACCACGCCGCCGAGGGGATGAATCCGAGCGGTCGAAGGCGCCAGATTGCTAAGGTGGTCGGGGGTACCTGACGGCATTGGCTCGAATCGGGTTCACCATTTCAGGTTCCTGAAGGACCGAATATTCTCTGCCACTTGGGATTTGTACATGCGGGAACGAGATCGCGCTGAGGTGGCTCACGGAGTTGACTAGGCCAAGTTCCCAAGTCGATCTCATCAGAGTGAGCTGCTGGCGGCGTGGCGCCGGATTTGAGTCCGAGTTTCCATCCGCAACCCTCGCAGACCCAGTAGACCGTGTCGACCGCACCGGCGGATGAAGCCTTCACCTCTTCGTCCGTGTATCGCGTCACAACTCTTGGAGTGACTAAATTCGGCCCGACAGCAGTTGTCTTCGCGGAGTCCCCGGTCGCATCCGCGGAAGATGACTCTTCCTCGATGATGTCATTGCAGAGTTCGACGCATTCGTCGCAGATGAAGACCGCTGGTCCGGCAATCAGCTTGCGCACGTGATCTTGATCTTTGCCGCAGAATGAACAGACCAGCATGGCCACACAAGTGTAACAGAGGGCGACGCCTCGCGCCCGTGGTCGGACGAACTTCGCGGTTTCGTCGAAGCCGCCGCGCTGCGCCGCGCAGTGCAACGAGCCAAATTGCATCGGCGTATCGGTCCAAGTAACAATGATTAGATTAGTACTACGACGATGACCGAAATTGCCGAGAAAGCGCAGGACCTGTTCGAAATCAAGGGCGTGCTGACCCAGTTCATGCGGATGCTGTTTCCGCTTGAGTTCCGCATCGACTCGCTTGCGAACAGCGGCCCGATCCTGCCGTTTCACTATCCGCTCCTGCCGGGCGAAATGATCTATCTGCCCGAGCGGCTGGAACCGTTCGGCACTCGCGGCGACGCCTACATCTATTATTTCGTCACCACCGCCCATCTGGCCGCGCGGCATGACTTCGGCACGTTCAAGCTGAAACTCGCGGACATCGCGGGCTTCGAAGAGCGGGGCGAGACCGGCGTCGAGGCGATCGACAGCTTCGTCGCGTCGTTCGACGACCCTGGCCTGGCCGGCGCTCTGATGCGGCTGGCGGAATCGGCGCGAATCGACGCGGAACTGGCGCGCCGTTATCGCGGACTTGCACCGCGCATCGCGGGCCTCAATCGCTCGCTGCTGGAACGGCTCCATCCCGAGTCCTTGAGTACGATGCTGGTGCGCGCGGCGCTCGATCTCGAAGCGACCGGCGAAGGGCTGGATTCCCCGCTGGTGCGGATGGCTTCGAGACAGTTCGCTCCCGTTCGCCAGCGCGGCGCCGACGTCATGACCAGCGTCCGCCAGGTCAGCTCCCTCTACAATTGGCTCCAGCAGCTGATTCGCGATGCGCGCGAGAGCGGCCAGCGCGATCCGCTCAGCGAAGAAGAAGCCGAGATGATGCGCAACGACCTGATCAAGGGAATCAAGGGCTCGGAAGCGCAGACCGGCGGCGAAGGCGAGGACGGCGAGGATGGCGACGGCGGCGGCGAGCCCGATCAGAACGTTCAGATGGACGTCTCGGGCAAGCAATCCAAGGGCGGCAAGGGCAGGGCGCTCTCGCCCGAGGAATTGCGCAAGCTCATCGAGCAGGGCGCCGAGCTCAAACCCTCGCAAGGCGACGGCAGCGCCGACGGCGACGGCATGTACCTGACACAACTGACCGGCAAGCAGCTCAGCGAGCTCGACCAGATGCGCGAGCAGCTCGGCGAGGTTGGTTCCGTCACCGGTCAGGGACGTTTGATGATCGGCCGCGGCCGCCAGGATTCGTACTACGCCTACGACGAATGGGATTACGTGCTGAATGATTACCGCCGCAATTGGTGCCGGCTGCGCGAAATTCCAATGACCGGCGATGAGGGCGATTTTTTCGAGAACACGCTCGTTCGCTACGCCGAGATGCTGCCCGGCGTGCGGCGCAACTTCCAGCGAATCCGCCCCGCATCGTACCGGATGGTCCGTGGACTCGAGGACGGCGAGGAAATCGATCTCGATCGCACCATCGAGGCTCGCGTGGCGCGCCTGATGGGCGAGACGCCCGACGGCCGCTTTTACAAGGCGCGCAAGAAAGAGGCGCGCGACGTCGCCACCCTGTTCCTGCTCGACATGTCGGCTTCTACCGACGAGCCCGTCCATCGCGAGCCGCGCAAGCATACCAACGATGACGACACCGACGACTGGATGAAGGCGTGGGAGCGCCGCCCGCAAACCGCCAATCGTCCTCGCCGCATCATCGACGTGAACAAGGAAGCGCTCGTCATCATGGCGCAAGCGCTGGAGGAAATCGGCGACTCGTACGCGATCATGGGTTTCTCCGGACACGGCCGCGACAACGTCGAGTTCTACGTAATCAAGGAATTCGATCAGGAACTCACCGACGAGGTGAAGGCCCGCGTCGGCGCCGTCGAACCCAAGCGCTCAACCCGGATGGGCGCCGCGATTCGCCACGTGCGCGAGAAATTCAAGGACGTGTCCTCGCGCGCCAAGCACATGATCCTGCTCAGCGATGGCTTCCCGCAGGATTTCGACTACGGCCACGATCGCCGCTCGAACGCCTACGGCATTCAGGACACGATGGTCGCGTTGAAGGAACTCGAGCTCGCCGGCGTGCTGCCGTTCTGCATCACGGTGGACAAAACCGGCCACGACTACTTGCGCCAGATGTGCCAATCGTCGCGCTACCTGGTGATCGAGGACATCGCATCGCTGCCGCGCCAGTTGCCGAAGATCTACGAGCAGGTCATCCGCTGGTAAATCTGTCCCTCTTCCTCGCAGCGAGAGGCGAAGAGTTCGCGCGTCGATCTCTTGCACCGTCCGAGTTCAGGGATGAACTGTTCAGCCTGCCCACGCCATCCTTGACGTGCTAAGCGATCCGGTATGGACAGCATTCATCAGATACCGGCCGGACGACATCCCTGCTTCGGGCATTGACGCTTCGAAAACAAATTTTGACGGAACGAAGCTACCTTTGGTGGTTTGCCCGCCACTGAACCACAACTAATGGTATGAATTGTGAATTTGATCCGAATGCGGATCTACGAACCAGGTGCGGAATCGACCCGCAAATCGCGCCCCGTCATCTCGGCCGGCGCTTTCACTCCGAGCATCGCGAGCAATGTCGGCGCCACATCCGCGAGCGTCCCGCCGTCCTTGAGCCGCCCTTTGAATTTCGGATCGTAAAGAATCAGCGGCACCGGATTGGTCGTATGCGCGGTATGCGCCTGTCCGGTCGCGGGATCGGCCATGAATTCCGCGTTGCCGTGATCCGCCGTGACGAGTGCGACGCCTCCGCGCTTTGCGAGCGCCTCGATCACGACGCCCAGCGCTGCGTCCGCCGCCTCGACCGCCAACACCGTCGCCTCGAACTTGCCGGTATGTCCGACCATGTCGGGATTGGCGAAGTTCATCACGATCACGTCGAATTTGCCGCCTTCGATTTCCTCGGCGGCGCGGGTTGCGATCGCCGCCGCTCTCATCGCCGGCTCCAGGTCGTAGGTCGCGACCTTCGACGACGCAATCAGCGCACGCTCTTCGAGCGGGAACGGCTTCTCGACGCCGCCGTTGAGGAAATACGTGACGTGCGCATATTTCTCTGTCTCCGCGACGCGCAAATTGCTCAGCCCCGCATGCGCCAGCACTTCGGCGAGCGTGTTGCGCACGTCTTCGGGTCCAAACGCCAACGGCAATGCGAACGAACGGTCGTATTCGGTCATGCACACGTAGCCGACTTTTGGAGTGCGCGAACGCCGGAAGCCGGAAAATCCGCCCAGCGCGACCGCGGCCGTCAGCTCGCGCGCCCGGTCGGCGCGGAAGTTGAAGCAGATGACCTGGTCGCCGTCCGCCATCGGCGATCGCTCTCCGATCACGTGCGGCTCGACGAACTCATCGCTCTTGTCCGCGCCGTACGAATTCTCCACCGCCTCGTGCGCGCTCGCCGCGGCCAGTCCATCCCCCCCGACGATCGCGCGCCACGCTTGCTCGATTCGCTCCCATCGCTTGTCGCGATCCATCGCGTAGTAGCGTCCCGTGACCGTCGCGATTCGCCCGCGTCCAAGCTGTTTCAGCTTCGCTTCGAGCTGGTCGATAAACGCAAGCGCCGAGCGCGGCGGTTTGTCGCGCCCGTCGAGCACCGCGTGAACCGCAATCCGGCGCGCGCCATTCGCCGCGGCGACGTCGAGGATCGCCATCAAATGATCGACATGACTGTGCACGCTGCCGTCGGAAAGCAGTCCCCAGATGTGCAGCGTGGCGCCGTTCGCGACGGTCGCTTTGATCGCATCGACGATCGTCGGATTGCGCGCGAAAGCCCCGCTCTCGATCGCTTTGGTGATTCGCATCAAATCCTGGTAGATCACTCGGCCCGCGCCGATGGTGAGATGGCCGACTTCGGAATTGCCCATCACGCCCGGCGGCAGGCCTACCGCCTCGCCCGACGCGTCGAGTTCGGTATGCGCCTGGGTCGCATAGAGTCGGTTCATCACGGGAGTCTTCGCCGCGGCGATCGCATTCGACGCGCTGCTCTTGCTGACTCCCCATCCGTCGAAGATCACCAGCGCTGCAACCGGTGGCCGCGTGGCGATCACGATTTCCCGCCCGCCGTACCGCGCTTGAATGCCGCCGCGCCGGCGCGAAGCCGCACGTCAACTTCGATTGTAAGATTTCCGCGCGAGTCGAGAATCTCGCGCGCCTTGATCTCTGCGATTTCCGTGGATGCCGCCATCGACTCAAACCTCACCGCACTGGTAGAAGTCCCGCATTTTAGAGCAGGCCGGGCCACCATGTCACGCAAGTCAGCTCTGGGAAAAACGACCCTGCGAATGCCGGCAAACTCTCCTCATCAACCCGTCAGCCGAGGTACCGCACCGTGAGCGCCCTTTCGACTACCGCACCCTTGCGGAGCTCGATGCGCATCGCGCGCGCTTTCGGCCGCGATGAAACGACTTCCTTGAGCCGCGTTCCGACAAAATGCGCCGCGGCCCCATCATCGAGCGCGAGCGTTGGCGGGAAACCGCGCTTGATCAATCGGATCAGCGCCGGCCGCGGCTCTTTCTCGCCATCGTAATGCGGACAGCATGCACCACGCACAAATCCGAGCCCATCATTGAGGCTGCGAAATGGCATGCCGAACGAATCTGTCAGGCCGTCTTCGAACCAGCAAATCGCGCCCGCGCTGATACCCGCCATCACAACACCCGCGTTCCATGCCGCGCGCAGCTCTTTGTCGAGTCCATGCAAGCGCCACACTGCGAGCATGTTCGCGCTGCTGCCGCCGCCCACGTACATAACGTCCTGGTTCATCACGAACGATTTGAGGTCGCCAACTGTACGCTCAAATAAAGCGAGATGGGTCGCGGCGGCACGCGATGGTGGAAAAGCTTTATGGAAGCGCCTGATATAGGAGTCGCTGTCACCGCTCGCGGTTCCTACGAAGCTTACGCGCGGACGTCGCTTGCGCCGCGCCAGGCTCAACACAAAATCGTCAAGCATTGGATTGCGCGGCTCCATCGAGAATCCGCCGCCGCCCATCGCAACGATGTGCCGCTCCGCCATATGCGATTTACTGTAACGCGCCGAGCTTTGCCCGAATCATCGGGCATCCAGCGAGCCGTCCGGTTTGAACGATGCGCTGGGGTTCCATGCGATCTCCCATGGGTATCCGTCCGGGTCGGCAAAATAGCCCGACACTCCGCCCCACTCGGCGTTCATGGCAGGTTTCAGAATCTTCGCGCCGGCCTTCGCCGCAGCGTCGAGCGACGGTTGCACATCTTCGGCGGGCTCGACGTTGATCGCGAGCGTGATTCCGCCGAATCCGCTCGTGCGTACCGCCGGCAGCTTCGCGTCCTCGGCCAGCAAATCGAATGGATAGAGCGCCAGCACGCCGCCCGCCGTGCGAAAGAAACTGATCGCCTCGCTCGACGCGGCCGATTTCTCCCAGCCGATCGCTTCGTAAAATTTGGTCGACCGCGCAAGGTCGCTGACGCCTATCGTCACGATGCTGACTCTCGCCGGTACCGTCATCGCCGATCCTCCTTACACGGCGCCGCTGTCGCGCAGCGCGCCGATCTCTTCCCAGGTGTAGCCGAGTTCGAGCAGCACTTCCTCGGTATGCTGCCCGAGTTCGGGCGCAGGCTCGGCCGCGGCCGCAACTTCGCCGTTGATCGTCACCGGCGCGCCCGACACGAGCACCTTGCCTGCCGCCGGATGGTCGAGTTCGAGCAGGTATCCGTTGACGCGCGCCTGCTCGCTTTTCAGCATCGTGCGGTAATCGACGACCTCGGTCGCCAGGATATCGGCGTCGGTAAGTTCCTTGAGCCATTCCCCGGTCGTTTTCGTCGGGAAGATCTCGTCGAGGACTCTCTGAATCTTGTCGCCATGAAAATTACGAATCACGTTGTCCGAGTACTCGGGATCTTTCTCCAGGTGCTGAATTCCGACGATCCTGCAGAACGACGGCCAGCGCTGGTCGTCCACGCCCGCAATGCAGATGTGCCCGTCGCTGGTGGAGAACGCGCCCCATACCCCGCGCAAAAACTGATGACCGCGGCCGGCGCGCTCGGGCTCGACGCCGGTGATCGACGTGTAATTGATCTCCATCCCCTGCATCGCGATCATCGTGCCGTAAATCGACGCGTCGACGTTTTGCCCCTTGCCGGTGCGCTCGCGCGCGAACAGTGCCGCCAGAACTCCGCTCGCCAGGCTAAGTGCTCCCGAATGATCCGCGACGAACATCCCCGCCGCCAGCGGCGGGTCGGCCGGCATCCCCGTCTTCGCCATCAGGCCGCTGGCCGCCTGCGCCAGCGTGTCGCGGCTCGGCCGTGTCACCCACGGCCCCTTCGGCCCCCACGAACTGCCTTGCGCGTAAACGATCCGCGGATTTATCTTGCGCACCTCGTCGTAGCCGAGTCCGAGCCGGTCCAGCACGCCGGGCCGATAGTTGGTGACGAGCACGTCGTACGATTTCACCATCCGGCGGATCATCTCGATCGCGCCGGGTTTCTTCAGGTCGGCGGTGATGCTCCTTTTGCCGCGATTCATCGCGATAAAGTAATGCGACAGCATCGCGTTCCTGACCTCCAGGCCGCCAATCAGCGCGGCCAGCATCCAGCGGCTCAGGTCTCCGGTTTCCTTGTTCTCGACCTTGACTACGTCGGCGCCCATGTCGGCCAAAATCAGCGACGCAAATGGCCCCTGGATTTCCTGCGCGATCTCGACGACCTTGATTCCCTCAAGCGGCTTGCTCATCGTGGCTTTCCCGTAGACGGTGGTTCAGGAACTCGGACGTGCGGGCATTATCCCGCCGTTCGCCGCGAAATCTCAAGTCTCGATTCATCCGCGCACCGCCATTGGCCCGCGCGCGCGCCGCTTGTACGCTCATCGCCGATGGAACCGAGCATCTATCAATATCCCGATGTCTTCCGCCGCGCGCATATGGAAAGTCCCGGCGAAATTCCGGCCGAAGTGCTTTTCCTGCAACAGGTATGGAAACGCCATCGCAAGCGCCCGGTGCACCGCGTCCTTGACATCGCGTGCGGCGACTCGCCCCACGGCCGTCTGCTGGCGGGCAACGGCAACGGATTCGAGGTCGTCGGAATCGATCGTTCACCGGCGATGATCGCGGCGGGGCGCCGCAAAGCGAGGGCACTGGCGAATCTTCGCTTCTTCCGCCGGCCGATCGAAAAGTTCAACCTTCCCGAGCGCCCCTTCGACGCCGCAATCTTGATGTCCGAAACATTTCCGGTGATCGTCGAGAACTCCCGGCTGCTCTCGCATCTCAAATCCGTCGGCCGTGCGCTTAAGCGCGGCGGCTTGTATTGCATCGACATCGATCGCCAGGATCGGACTGCGCGCGTGTCGCGGCGGACGATGTGGCGCGAACGCAGCGCACGCGCCGCCGGCGTTGCACTCGACATCCGCGAGTTTAATCGCCCGGTCGCGTGGCACTCACCGCTGCATTCGATCTACGAACTCGAATGCACCATCAACTTTCCCGCCGGCGCGGTGACTACGCGTGATTTGATTCCGGTGCGCTACACGCTCCCATACATGCTGGAACTCGCGGCGCTGGCGTCGGGGATGTTCAAAATGGTCGCCGCCTACTGCGACCTCTCGTTCACCAAGCCGCTGGACAAATGCCGCTACCGCTGGACGGGAGTGCTGCGCCGCGTGTGAGCGTCAGGAGCCGCCCAGATGATCGATCAGATCGAGCACGTCGGCATGCCAGGCGCAGTCGAAGCGGATAACCTGAATCGATCCCAGCTCGACGACCGGCTCCTGACTGGTCAGCTTTCGCACGATCGCGCGAATCACTCCACGATGCGCAATCAGCAGCGCGTCGTCAGCTCCCGCGTCGCCGCGCGGCGTCCATAGAGCCAGCATGCGTTCCAGGCCGCGCTCGACGCGATTGGCAAAGTCGGCGCGGCTCTCGCCCGCCGGATAGGTGTAGCCCGGCGCCAGTCGATCGTCGTTCCATCGCGCGAACTCGTCGGGATAACGCTCGCGAATCTCGTCGGCGGTGAGTCCCTCGAACAATCCGAAGTGAACTTCGGCGAATTCATCGATCGTGATCAGCGGCGCCGAGTCGCCGGCTACGATTCGCGCGCCTTCGGAGGCACGAACGAGCGGACTCGAAAAAATGCGCGCGAAATTTCCTCCGCCCCCGCGATGCGCCCCGATCGCCCGGCCCGCAAGGCGCATCTGCGCGCGCCCGAGTTCCGACAGCGCCACGTCGGTGCGGCCATGATACCTGATGCTCGACTCGCCTTCGGTCTCGCCGTGGCGAACCAGGATCAACCGCGATCCGCGACTTCGGCGCTTGATCATTTAACTGCGATGGCGCCCTGCAGAAATCATTCGTCGTCGAACAGCGGATTCATCACCAGGCCGGTCAGCAGCTTGGGGTGGAAGTAAGTCGATTTCTCAGGCATCGTCGCGCCCGCGTCGCTCACCCGCTCGACATCCTGGATCGACGGCGGGTTCATCAGGAACGCACCGTCGGCATGTCCCTGCGCGACTGCGCCGAGCGCGCCGCCGATTTCGATTGTGTATTCGACATTTCCGCCTTTTCGAATCTCGTCGGCGCCGAGGCCGAATATTCGATCGAACACCAGCGCGTGCAGAACCGACACGTCGAGGCGCCGAACCTCGGCCGCCGCATCGGGCATCGCGGCCTTCATCGCGCTGCGGCTGCGCAGCCGTAGAATTAGATAGTTGGGGCTTCCCTTCAGCGTCACGCCGATCGCGCCGCTCCCCAAATCGTTCAGGCGCTCGCGAAATGCGTCGCGATGCGCGATTTCCTCGACGTTGAACACTTCGCGCGCGCGTTGCGTGAACGACGCGATCGCGTCGGCCCGCAGCGATTTCACCACCCGATGCGTCGGCAGAATCACAAGCCCCGGATCGCCGCACGCCACCAGCGTCATCATCGTGTAGTCATACGGCTGCGGCTCGCTCGAGGCGTTCTCGTGGCGCCGCGCGCGGCGATAGTTCAGCGCGGTTTCGTAGCGATGGTGTCCGTCGGCGATCAACAGGCGCGGCGATTCGAGTTCGCGCTGAATGACCGCGATTTCGCCGGCTGCCTCGATCGCCCGCAGCTCGTTGCGGATTCCCAAGTCATCGACGAGATCGATCAGCGCCTCGCGCGAGGCCACATGCTCGCGCAACCGGTCGAGCTCGGGATGGGCGCCCGAGTACAGTGCGAAGATCGAGCTGGTGTTGACCTCGAGCGCCGTCAGCAGCCGCAGACGGTCCTCCTTCGCGGCCGGAAATGTTCGCTCGTGCGGCACGATGCGCCCTCGATCGAATTCCTCCAGCCGAACTCGCGCGATAAATCCCGTGCGATGAAGCAGCCGCCCCTCGACGTCGAAAGTCTGCCTGTAATGATAGATCGCCGGACGCGCCGGCCGCTCGACCACGCCCGCCTCCAGCCACTGCGCGAGGGTTTCTTCCGCTGCGCCGTAGCGGTCGGCCTCGCGGCCAAGTTCGAGCCGCACGACGTTGTACGGACTGCGTTCGTACAGTTGTTTCTGACGCGCCGCGCCGATCAAATCGTACGGCGGCGCCACGACGCGCGCCGGTTCGTCGGCAACTTGACGATTATACATCAGCGCGCGAAATGGCTCGATCCGTTTGCCGAGCGCGCTCATTTCAGAGCGTCTCCCGCCAGCACCGCCGCGATCTGATCTTCTGAAATCGCTCCCACTCTCACCATTTTCCACCCGCTTCCATCAGCGCCGACCGCGACGACCGTGCTGGGCGCCGACGCCGCCAGTTTTCCACCTTCAAGGTAAACTTTAACTTTTTCCCGCAGCGCCCCGCGCGCTTCGTCGAGCGTGCTCGCCGGCGCATCCCCGCTCAGGTTCGCGCTCGTCGCCGTGATCGGACGCCCGATTCCCGCGCTGAGTGCACGCGCTACCGGGTTTGGCGATACGCGCACGCTGGCGCCGTCGGGTCCGGTCAGCTCCGGCGCCAGGTCGTCGCGAGCCGGCAAAACGATCGTCAGCGGTCCCGGCCAGAACGCGCCGGCGAGCCGCCGTGCATCGGTCGGTATTTCGCGCGCCACCGAAAATGCCATTGCAGTGTCCGCCGCGATCAATCCGACCGGACGTCCGGGCTCGCGCCCCTTCGCTCGAAACAGGCGGCGCAGCGCGGCGGACGAACCCGCGTCGGCGCCGACCGCATAGAACGTCTCGGTCGGATAGACGACCAGCTCGCCGGCTTTCAACGCCGCTATTCCATCGGCGAGTCGAAACACCGCGGCGCGGGCGCGCTGCTTTTTCGGCTTGACTGGCGATGAGCGCGGCAAGTGACGATCAGACTCCTGCAACAGCGATTATACGGAACCGACGCCGCCGCTCGAAGCGTGCACGAGTGCGCGCCGCGCAATATCGCGCCGGAAATGACGTCCCTCGAACTCGATCATTTCCGCCGCCTGGTACGCGGCATCGACCGCCGTCGCCAGCTCCGGCGCCATCGCGGTCACCGTCAACACGCGGCCGCCGTCCGTCACCAACTGTCCGTCGCGCATCGCGGTGCCCGCATGAAAAACCTTCACCCGAATCTTGCCCATCGCCCATTTGATCTTGATGTCCGACGGGAGGTTGCCTTCGAGCCGATCGAGCCCGCTGATCCCAATTCCCTTTTTGTAGTCGCCGGGGTATCCGCCCGACGCGAGCACGATCGCGACCGAGCTGCGCGGCGAGAGCCTGATCGCCGCATTGGCGACTTTCCCGTCGGCGGCAGCGAGCAGGTTCTGCGCCAGGTCGCTGTCCAGCCGCATCATCAGCGCTTCGCATTCCGGATCGCCAAAGCGGACGTTGAACTCGAGCACGCTGATTCGTTCGCCGTCTATCATCAAGCCCACGAACAGCAGCCCGCGAAACGGAGTCCCGCGCGCGTTCATCGCCGCCAGCGTCGGCCCGACCACCTCGCGCATCACGCGCGCTTCGAGCTCGGGCCCGAATTGCGGCACCGGCGAATACGCGCCCATCCCGCCGGTGTTGGGGCCTCGATCGCCGTCGAAGACCGCCTTGTGATCCTGAAACGTGCCGAGCGGGATCGCGTTTTCGCCGTCGCACAGCGCGAAAAATGAAACTTCCTCGCCGGTCAGAAACTCCTCCACGATTATCCGATTGCCCGCCGCTCCGAAGCGCCGGCGCTCCATCGCATCCGCGATCGCATCCAGCGCCGCGTTGGCGTCGTGGCAGATGACCACGCCTTTTCCAAGCGCGAGCCCGTCCGCCTTGACGACCATCGGTCCCGTCCGCGCCTTCACGTAGCGGCGCGCGGACTGCGCGTCGTCGAATGCGGCGAAGCCGGCGGTCGGCACGCCCGCCTCGCGCATGACCGCTTTCGCAAACGACTTGCTGGTTTCAAGCTGCGCCGCGGCCGCGGTCGGCCCGAATATTTTAAGTCCCTCGCGCGTGAACTGATCGACGATGCCGGCGGCGAGCGGATCTTCCGGACCAACCACGGTCAGATCGACCGCCTGTGACTTCGCGAATTCCACCAGCGCGGCAACATCGGTCGGCGCGATCGGCACCGCTTGCGCGATCTGATCGATCCCCGGATTTCCGCTCGCGCAAAATATCTTCCACACGCTCTCGCTCTGATGAAGCCGCCAGACCAGCGAGTGTTCGCGCCCGCCTTTGCCTATAACCAGTACTTTCATCGCCCCGCGCGCACCTAATGCCTGAAGTGGCGCACCCCCGTGAAGACCATCGCCAGTCCGTACTTGTCCGCTGCCGCGATCACTTCATCGTCGCGCACGGCGCCTCCGGGTTGCGCGATCGCAGTCGCGCCTGCCTCGGCCGCGAGCGTCGGGCCGTCGGGAAATGGAAACAGCGCTTCGGAGACGAGCACGGAACCCTCGAGCGCGACTTTGAGCCGCGCCGCTTTCTCGCGCGCCGCGTACACCGGATCGATCCGCGAGGTCGCGCCGCCGCCAACCGCCAGCATCCGATCTTCCGCGACGAACGCGATCGCGTTGGACTTGATATGCTTGCAGACCTTGATTCCGAAAGTGAGCGCGCGGAATTCGGCGTCGGTGGGCCGCCGCCGCGTAACGATTTTGCCTGCGCGCGGATCTTCGATTGCCAGGTCCGGCGTCTGCACCAGCAATCCGCCGAGCACCTTCTTGACGTCAAGTTCTTTGCGGTCCACCGCGCCCGGACTGAACGTCAACACGCGCCGGTTCTTCTTCTTGCGCAGGAACGAGATTACCTCGTCCGGATACGCGGGGCCGATCAGCACCTCGGTAAATAATTCATCGACCGCGCGTGCGAACTCCATGTCCCACGGCCGATTCGCGATGATTATGCCGCCGAACGGCGAGTCCGGATCGGTTGCGAACGCCTTGTCCCACGCCCCCTTGAGCGTATCGCCGATGCCCACGCCGCACGGCGTGTTGTGCTTCAGGATCGCCACTACCGCGCGCCGCTCGCCCTCGAACTCCAGCATCAGGTTCATCGCCGAGCTGATATCGACCACGTTGTTGAACGACAATTCCTTGCCGTGAAGCTGATGCGCGATCTCGAGGAAGCGGCCGTACAGCGCGCCGGTCTGATGCGGATTCTCGCCGTAGCGCAGCGCCTGTTCGCGTTCGAGCGCAAGGTTGAAGGTCTCGCCGAGGGCGGACTCGCCGCCGTCTCCCGTATGCGTGCCGAGATAATTTGAGATCGCTGCGTCATACGCCGTCACGCGCGCGAATGCCTTGCGCGCCAGGCGCCATCGCGTGTCCGCGGTGATCGCGCCCTGGTGCGAGTCGAGTTCGGCGGCGATCGCGGCGTAGTCCTTATCATCGACCACGACCGTGACGTCGCCGTGATTCTTTGCCGCCGCGCGCACCAGCGTGGGTCCGCCGATGTCGATATTTTCGATCGCTTCGTCAAGACTCACGCCGGGCTTCGCGACCGTTTTTTCGAACGGATAGAAATTCACGACCACCAGGTCGATCGGCTCGATCCGATGCTGCAGAATCTGGCGCTGATGGCTCTCGTCGCCGCGCCGCGCCAGGATTGCGCCGTGAATCTTCGGATGCAGCGTCTTCACTCGCCCGTCGAACATCTCGGGCGAGCCGGTGAAACTCTCAACCGATCTGACTTTCACGCCGGCCGCTTCCAGAGCCGCCATTGTGCCTCCGGTCGATACGATTTCCACCCCGTGCCGTTGCAGCACCTTGGCAAAATCCGCCACCCCCGCCTTGTCCGCTACGCCGATCAGCGCGCGTCTGATCACGACCCTGTCGCTGTTCATCGTCATCTAGCTCCGAATTACGCGCGGCACCCGCTTGCCGACCGTGCAAAGCATCTCGTACGAAATTGTCTGCGCCAGCCGCGCGACATCGTTCACGCTGATAGTCTCCCCGACCGATTCGCCCCACAAGATTACCTCATCGCCAACCGACGCGCCCGCGATGTCGGTGACGTCGATCGTCGTCAAGTCCATCGAGACCGCGCCGACCACCGGTGCGCGCGCGCCGCGCACTATCACTTCGCCGCCGTGTTGCAGCCCTCTGCGGTAGCCGTCGGCGTAACCGACCGGCAGCACGCCGATCAGGCTTTCGCGCGGCGCGACGAACGTATGCCCGTAACCCACGCCGCTTCCGGCCGGCGCACGCTTGATTTGCATCAGCCGGGTCTTGAACGTCATGACTGGCCGCAGCTCGACGCGCTCGCGCACCGCGGCCGTCGGCGGCAGGCCGTAGATTGCCAGTCCGGGCCGCGCCAGGTTGAAATGCGAGTCATGCCGCAGCACCAGCGCCGCCGAATTCGCAACGTGGATGACCGAAGGCTTCATCCCGGCCGATTTCAGCGTCTCGATCGCCTTGTTGAAGACGCGGAGTTGCGCGTCGGTGATCGGACTCTGCGGGTCGCCCGCGTTGGCCAGCAGCGTGCACACGCCCTCCAGGCGCACCGCCGACGCGCTCCGGACCGCCTCGATGACATCGGGAATATCCGCCGGCATCACTCCAAGCCGCGTCGCGCCGCTGTCGATCTTGACGTGAATCGGAAAATCTCTGCGGCCGGCTGATGCGGCCGCGTGGTCGAGCAGTCCGATCATCGAGGCGTCGAAGACGAACGGCGTCAAGTCGAGTGCGACAATCTCGGCTGCCTGCTCGGCGAAGAAGCCCGCCTGCAGGTACACCCGTGTGCGAACTCCTGCCTCTCGCAGCTCGCGCGCCTCGTCGAGCGTGGCAACCCCGAAATGACGGCATCCTTCGTCGATCAACGTGCGCGACACCGTCACCGCGCCATGCCCATAGGCGTCGGCCTTGACCACGACCATCAATTCGCCGTGCGCGGCCATGGCCCGCAGCGCGCGGAAGTTGGAGCGGAGCGCGCCGAGGTCGATCTCGGCGAAAGTGGGGCGTTGCGTTTCAATTCCCATCGAAGGCTGAATCTCTCTCTCCGCGCGCACGGACGCAAGCCTCCACCTCGCTCGATTGTTCCCCTTCCCTCAAAGGAACGGGTTGGAGGTCAGGTTGGCGCGCACTCCTCTCCAGCGAGGCGGTGAGCGTGCCGAGAAATATAATATCCAATCTATTTCTCAGTTGATTATATTTTCACCGATTTGACATTAGTAAAATATTAGTTCAAACTATAAAAAGCCGGAATCGATATAAGAGTCGAGTCCCGGTTTGATCCAGCCCTACAGTGGCCCTTCCGCTCGCCTTTGACCACGTCCCGCTAGACCACGCCATTAGTACGATCGCAAGGCTTGAGGAGGCCCGCATGGCACAAGCTCGGGATGATTCCAAGTTTGCGGGCTTCGACCGGAAGCGAATAACCGACCGGACGCCCAATCTGTCCGTCGGCGCGGAAAAATTGAGCTTGCTCGCCGGACTGACCGCCGGCGTCGCGTACTCGACCTTCGCCAGCTTTGTTACGAATGCGCTTACTCCCGTCACCGGATACCTCGTCGAAGCGGATTCCTTTCACCGTGCCGTATCGGGCCGCTATCTGGAAGTCTTCAGCCTCGACGGCGCCATTCCCACCTTGCTGGCATCGCTGGTCGTTTTCGTCCTGGTTTGGTGGTCGATGCGGGTGATTCTGGAGCACTGGCAGCGTGAGGATTGGGGGCGCATCGCTTCAATAGACCGAAGCTTGTCAGGCGGCCCGCTCGCCATACCGGTGATAGTCGCGCCGCTGGCGTCTGCGGCGAGCAAATAACTTTGCCCAACAACGAAATCTTAGTTCGACAAGAGGAGAAATGACTAATGAGTGGAACAACTGACAAAGTTAGGGGACGCGTCGAAGAAGCGGCTGGCGTATTGACCAATGATCGCAAGCTGAAAAATCGCGGCAAGATGGATCAAGCTGCTGGCAACGTCAAGGATGCGATCGGAAAGACGATCGACAAGGCGGTTGCGGCGCTCAATCACGACAACAAGCGCTAGTAGCTTCGCGAGCCCTGAGGAATGTTTAATACAATCCTGCTCGTAGTGATTGTACTCGCACTATTCGGCGCGCTTCCGATGCATTCTTTCAGTAACCAATGGGGTTACATGCCCAGCGGCCTGATTGGGACGATCCTGCTCGTGTGGCTCGTGCTCTTCGTCCTGCGCCAGGCCTGAAGCCCCCGTCTAAATCCCCGTCAGATCGGAAAACAGCCGCCCGGCATCGCGTCGGCGCGTAGGAGTTCGAGCACAGCGTCTTCGAGATACCTGTAATCGTTGCCTGGCGTATCTGTATAATGGCGCTGGCAATGGCAATTGACCTCGAAAAGGCGCGCGAGCGGATAGTACTCGGGCAGCTCGAACGCCGCGGGATCGAAGATCCGCGCGCGCTCGCCGCTATCCGCACGGTCGCCGGTCATCGCCATCGCGCGGCCAGTCCCATGAACCAGGAATCATGGCGCAATTGATATTCAACATGTCTGTCATGCGATTTCTGGCAGACCACAGAACTTTTCTTCTCACGAAATTCTTTCTACTCGCCAGTCTCGTCGGGCAAGTCGAGGGATACATCCTTGTCGTGACATTAATCTACGTCATGTTCGACAAGACGCTGGCTGTCCGGCTTGCGGTATTGGTATTGCTGACGATGTGCCTCAATCACGTCCTTAAGATAATCATCAAGAATCCCCGGCCCTTCGTCCATGAAGGCACCTATCTCCAGAAGTGGGCGGTATCAACGGAGAATGCAAAAGCACTTGCGACCGAGTATTCAACGCCCTCTGGTCACGCCATGTCCGGTGGCGCTTTCTACTCTTATCTCTGCGCGTCTGTCGAAAATCCCTGCGTAAGAATCATCGCAGTCCTGGCGATTCTTGCCACTGGATTTTCGCGCCCCTACCTTGGTGTCCACTATCCCGGGGATATTCTCATTGGTTGGGTGATTGGATTGCTTGTCGCCCTGGTAGCGATAAAACGCGCTGATAGAATCAGCGACGGATGGAATAAGCTGTCATATGAGTATCAAGTGGCGATCGCTGTTGCCTCGAGCCTGATTCTCTTGCTCGCCACCATCGCAATCAACGGTTGGCGCATCGACGGTCAGCCACGCGTATTTTTGGGCTATGCAGGATTTTTGACCGGCATCGTCATTGGCCGCCCCATTGAGTTGAGCACTGTGGACTTCGATCCCAGAAGCTCCAGACCACTGGCAAAAGTGCTGCGATTCGCCATATCCGTTGCCATGGTGCTAGTGGCACTGCTCCTTCTCGATATTGTCTTTAGAGCAATAGCCGATGACTTCTCGGCCCTGGGATACATGTTGCAGTACATCCGCTACACCATTGCCGGTGTCGTAAGCATATTCGTCGCGCCTCTAGTTTTCACAAAAATCGGATTGGCTGAAACTAACCCTGTGGGACAGGCCGAGGCCGCTTCCCGTTTGCCCTTGGCCCTTTAAGCCTTTGGTCCAGGCCGCCCCGCGTTCGCAGGGGGACGGATCAAGCGCACACAACCTTGCCGGAGCCGCCGTCATGGCAATGAATCTTGATGCCCGCTGAAGCGAAAAACGCCATTCTTCTATCTCCCGCGCGCCCGAAATAACGGGATTCTCCGCCTCGGCAAGTCTGTTCGCGATACCTTAATCGTTGGCCGGCGTATCTGTATAATAACGTTGGCTATGGCGATCGATCTCGAAAACGCGCGAGAGCGGATGGTGCTCGAGCAGCTCGAACGCCGCGGGATAAAAGATCCGCGCGTGCTCACTGCGATGCGCACGGTCGCCCGTCATCGGTTCCTTCCCGCGGAACTTCACGAGCACGCCTACGATGACGGTCCTCTGCCAATCGGCGACTCGCAGACTATTTCGCAACCCTACATGGTCGCGCTGATGAGCGAGGTCGCCGAGCTCCAAGGCACCGAGAAAGTTCTCGAAATCGGCACCGGTTCAGGTTATCAGACCGCGGTGCTCGCGCGGCTGGCGCGCGCAGTTTATTCCATCGAGTTCAACGCGCATCTTCACGATCGCGCCCGCGCGCTTCTCAACTCGATGGGCTTCAGCAACGTCTATCTTCGATGCGCAGACGGTTCAGATGGATGGCCCGAGGAGGCGCCCTTCGACGTTTTGATGGTGACGGCGGCGATGCCGGGAATTGCTCTTCCGCTGCTGAATCAATTGACGCCGGATGGGCGATTGATCGCGCCCATTGGTGAAGACGAACTCCAGACCCTGGTGCGGATCAGCCACAAGACCGGGCACTGGAGCGAGGAATATTTCGGCGAGTGCCGATTCGTAAAGATGACGGGCAAGCACGGCTTTCAGGATTAGTGCGCTGGTTTCGCGCGGCTCGCAGGATGCGGTGCGGCGGGTAGCGGTGGTGACGGACGGCGGATGATGTGATCGGGAAGTGGATGACAGGGACGCGGTGGATTTCGCGCGCGAGCGTGGCAATCGTGCTCGCCATGTCGCTCGCGCTGGCAGGATGCGGTGGCGGCTCGCCGCTTTCGGCTTACGCTCGCGCCGGTTCGCAACGCCCGGTCACTCACGTCGTCCTCGCGGGCGAGACAATTTACCATATAGCGAACGAATACGGCGTCAGCGTCGGACACTTGATGGTGGCGAACGGACTCAGCGACCCGCGTGAGCTGCGCGTCGGCCAGGTCCTGACGATTCCAGGCGCGTATCGGGCCGCGTCGATCAGCACTGAGTCGAGCGGGGTGCATCCGTACACCGGCGAGCGCGCGTCGCGCCAATTCCAGTGGCCGGTGTCAAAAGGAGTGGTGTCGTCGGGATTCGGAATCCGCAACGGCGCGATGCACGACGGCGTCGATATCGCGGCGCCGGCCGGCACTCCCGTTTATGCCGCCGACAGCGGCGTCGTGATTTTCTCGGGCACGCTTCACGGCTACGGCAACACTGTGATCATCCGTCACGACGACGATTACGCGACGGTTTACGGCCACAACCAGCGCAACCTGGTCAGCGAGGGCGCCCGGGTCGCGCGCGGACAGGAGATCGGAGAGATCGGGCGCAGCGGGCGCGCCACCGGAGCGAATCTCCACTTCGAAGTGCGCCGCGACAATGTCGCCAAAGACCCGCTCGCCTATCTGCCCGATCCCACATCCTCCGACACAATCAGCTTTGCCGCAGCCGGCGGCAGCTAGTATCTTGGACCGTCGCCCGCGGGAATGCCCGGAACCATTGCGACGGAATCGACGATGACCACCGAAGAAATCAAAAAAATGATTCGTAACGTCCCGGACTTCCCCAAGCCCGGAATAATGTTCAGGGACTTTACCCCGCTAATCGCCGACGCGCGCGGCTTCGCTGCAGTAGTCGATCAGTTGGCGCAGCCTTACCTCGGTAAAGTGGACGTCGTGCTCGGAATAGAGTCGCGCGGCTTTATCGTCGGCGCGCCCGTGGCTTATCGATTGGGCGTCGGCTTCGCAATCGCGCGCAAGCCCGGCAAGCTCCCGTCCAATATTGTAGATCAAGCCTACGACCTCGAGTACGGCAGCGCGTCGTTGCAGATGCATAGGGACGCGCTCGAAGGCTTGGGTCGCGTGCTCGTGGTCGACGACCTGCTGGCGACGGGCGGCACGGCAGCCGCGGCGCTGCAACTGGTGCAAAAGATCGGTGGCAATGTGATCGGATGCGCGTTCGTGGTCGAGCTCGACGCGCTCAAGGGACGCGAGCGCCTGGCGCCGGTCAACTGCTTCTCCCTAATCCACTATGATTAAGCGATGCGGACCCCGATGGACAATCGCGAACCGGGTGCGACTGCGGATTCGGATCGGCGCCGCCTGCTAGTTGTCCTCGGCGTCACGTCGGCCTATCTCGTCACCGAGCTCGTCGGCGGCTATCTGACGGGCAGCCTGGCCCTGCTTTCCGACGCGGTCCACATGCTCACCGACATCGCAGCGTTGTGCCTGGGCCTGCTGACGCTATGGATATCGACGCGGCCCGCATCGTCGGCGAAAACCTACGGCTACCTTCGCGCGGAAATCCTCGGCGCCTTGCTCAACGGGCTTTTTCTCTGGCTGCTGGTGGTCTTCATCTGGATCGAAGCGGTCGGGCGACTGCGAAACCCGCGTGCGGTTTCAGGGCTGGGTGTGATGGTTGTCGCGGTCGTCGGAATCGGCGTGAACACCTTCTCCGCGTGGATGACCTCGACCGACCCGGCCGGCGGCCCAAGGCGTGGGATGGCGATGCGCGCGGTGTTCGTACACGTCGTCTCCGATCTCGTCGGCTCGGTGGGCGTGCTCGCTTCCGGCGCGCTCAACTATTTCACCGGATGGATGCGGGCCGATCCCGCCGTGAGCATATTGATCGGAGGCCTGGTGCTGTACGGTTCGTGGGGTCTGGTGCGCGAGGGCGTGGACATCCTGATGGAATCGGTGCCGTCGCATATTGACCTGGACGAAATGCGCAACGACCTGCTGGCCGTCAGCGGCACCGAAGAAGTTCACGACCTTCACGTCTGGTGTCTGACAACCCGGCAGATCGCGCTCTCGGCGCACGCGGTGGTCGCCGCGGATGCGGATCGCGATCGAGTGCTCGCCGAGATGTGCCATCTGCTGCAGACCAAGTTCGACATCCACCATCTAACCTTGCAGCTTGAATGCGACAATCGGCGCGAACGCGAGCCGGAACATTTCTGATTCAACCCCATGAACGCTGACACACTCAAGTGATGGCCACCTCGGAACCGGACGGTCCGGGCGTGGAGGAGGGCGCGTCGGAGTTGTACGACGAGCCCTGGTTTATTCCTCCATTTCAGCCGATCCGAGCGATCGGCGCGGTCATCCTGATCGCGTGCGGCTTCGCGCTCTACGAATATATGCTGGTGTCGTTCTGGTCGGCGCCGTGGATGGGCATTCACGAACGGATTCCGTGGCCCGCGTTCGCGATCGCGGCAGCTGCGATTGTGCTCTCGATTGCGGGGTTGGGACTCGCGCTGGGACTCGATTCGCCACACGCCAAACTCGGATTCGGTCTGCTCGCATTCCTGGCATGCATCGTCGTTGGAGCGGGCGGCGGCCGATTCGTCAGCTACGCGATGCGCGGGACGCTGAATCCGCCGTTCACGCTGAAGCTGGCGGTGGGACAGCGATTCCCAAGCTTCGCGCTCGTCGATCAGAACGGCTCGGTTCGCCGAGGACCGCAGCCCTCCGATGCGAGCGCAACTTTGGTTTACATCTATCGCGGAGACTATTGCCCGTTCGCGCGGTTCGAACTCGCTGAACTGACCGCACGTGCGGGCGATTTCCGCCGCGCCGGAGTTGATACGGTCGCGATCAGCGCCGATCCGATCGAGAGATCGAAGATGCTCGCGGGATTTCTCCGCACGAAGATCCCGCTGCTGAGCGATACCGGCGAGGACGTCCTCGCACCGCTCGGTCTCGTGCAGCATCATCGCAATGCCGAGCCCGACAACGCGATACCCGCGTTTTTTATCGTCGATCGAAACGGTGTCGTGCGATGGATCTTTACGTCGCCGTATTATCGTGAACTGCCGCGGCCGGATACTCTCCTTGACGCGGCGAAGTCAGTCATTGCCGGCGAGTCCACGACGGGTCGAGCGCCGACAGCATCGCCGCAGTAGCCAGGGCCGGCGAGTCGGCGGCAAAGATCGCGCCGATCGACGCGACTCCCGCCGGCCGCGCGGCCGGATCGGCAGATGCGAACAATTCGCGCGTGCGATAGGGCGTGATGCCGCCGAGTGCGAAGACCGGGATCGCGCCCGCGCCGCATGCCGCCCGAAGGCCGCTCGGACCCCACGCGGACGCGGTGGCCGGCTTGGATAACGGATCGAAGACGGGACCGAAAACCGCGAAGTCGGCGCCCTCGCGCGCGGCGCCGGCTACATCGGGCGGCGAGTGACTCGACACTCCGATGAGTCGATTGGGTCCGAGCAGCTTGCGCGCCATGCTGACGCCGATGGAATCGAAGGGAAGATGAACCCCGTCGGCATCGGCGGCAATTGCTACATCGACGCGATCGTTCACTATCAGCGGCGCACCGGCGCGGGTGCAAATTTCGCGAAGGCGGAGCGCCAATTCGTAGAGAGAGCGCGCGGATAAATCTTTTTCGCGGAGTTGCAATGCGACGGTTCCGGGCGGCGCGGCTTCCCGCGCCACCGCCAGCGCGGCTTCGCACGCCGAGATGAGATCGCCGTTCTTTACGACGCGGCGATCCGTGATGAGATAGAGTCTGAATCGCAAATTCGCTTACCGCTGCGAGCGCGTCGCGCGTTCGACTCGGCGGCCGTCGGGATTCCCCCTTCCGCGCGCCTTCAATCCCGGACAATACCATGATCCCGGCCTGCGGCGAGCAGGAGCAGAGCGCCTACAACGGACCCTTCGGATCCACCTGCTATCGTCCGCTGCTGCTGTTCAACCGCGAAGATCTTCTACTGGAGGCCCAGAATGATCATCAAGAAAAGCAGCGGAATCGCTTAGCTCACAAGCACTCTGGCGGCCCTTTACAAATCGTAGTTTCTTCCTGCGCGCGCCGTACCTGCGAATGGTTCAGAACGTCGATATTCCGCTCCGGCAAGTTGTCCTGCTCGAGGGCCTGCCGCTCCTGCGCCGTGTGTATCGTTGTTAGTGTCATAAGTGGGCAGTCCGCAATCAGCTTAGGACAGCTGGCCGCGTATGCCATAGCGATCAGAAGGCTAATCCGACGGCACGAGTGGTGCTTTGCAGGAGGAATGCATATGAAGACCGCCGACTAACAACTTTATAGCTCGAGCTTGCTGTCCCCGGGGGGCAACTAAATGAAAGGGCGTTTCAAACGCGTGAGCCTGGTCACCATCGGCGCCCTGATACTGCTGACGTGCGGCCGGGCCGCCTTCAGTGCCGGATCGCGAACGCCGCCGATAATCACCGTCGCGATCGACAAGAATGCGCTGATCACACTGGCGGGCAATACGCGGCCCGAAGCGCGAAATGCAGCCAATGATCGCGGCCCGGTCAATGACAGCTTTCCGATGGAGCATTTGTGGCTCCAGTTGCGACGCGCGCCCGAGCAGGAACAAGCATTCGAAAAATACCTCGATGAACTCGAGGACCTCAAATCGCCGAACTACCACCACTGGTTGAGCGCGCAGGAAGTTGGAGAGAGGTACGGATTGGCGCCACAAGACCTGGCCACCGTCACAAATTGGCTCAAGTCGCACGGCTTCACCGTCAACTTGGTCTATCCCAACGGCGTGGTGATTGATTTCTCGGGCAATGCGGGCGAGGTGGGCGAGGCCTTCCACACCGAGATTCACAATCTCGAGGTGAAAGGCGCGGCGCATATCGCCAACATGAGCGACCCGCAGATCCCGGCGGCGCTGGCGCCGGCGGTGGTCGGCGTGGTTTCGCTCCACGACTTCAGACCGCGCGCGATGAACAAGCCGCGCCCCTCGTACACCTTTCCCTTATCCGGCTGCGGGGTCGCCGGCAGCCCCGATTGTTACGCGGTGGTGCCTGCGGACCTGGCCACCATCTACGAACTCAATCCGCTGTTTGCGGCCGGTTATTCCGGCCAGGGGCAGACGATCGTGGTGCTCGAAGACAGCGACCTTTACAGCACCTCGGACTGGACCACCTTCCGCAGCGTGCTCGGACTTGCGAGCGCCTACCCGGAGGGCTCGCTCAGCGAAGTTCAGCCCGGCGACTGCGCCGACCCGGGTGTCAATGGCGACGATGTCGAGGCGGCCATAGACGTGGAATGGGCGAGCGCCGCCGCTCCCAGCGCCGCTATCGAGATGGCTTCGTGCGCCGACACCGCCACCACGTTCGGCGGCTTCATCGCGCTGCAGAACCTGCTAAACGCCTCGGGAACGCCGCCGGCGATCGTGAGCATCAGCTATGGCGAGTCCGAATCGGAGAACGGCGTGGCGCAAAACGCGTCCATCAATTCGTTGTATCAACAGGCGGTTGCCGCGGGCGTGTCGGTGTTCGTGTCGGCGGGCGACGAGGGCGCGGCCAGCTCCGACTACGGCGCGAGCAATGCGACCCACGGCATAACAGTCAGCGGATTCGCGTCGACGCAGTATAACGTGGCGGTGGGTGGCACCGATTTCGGCGATACTTACGCGGGCACGAACAGCACTTACTGGAGCGGCTCGAACGGGGCCGCCTACGGCTCGGCGCTCTCCTACGTTCCGGAAATTCCGTGGAACGATTCATGCGCCAGTGAGCTGATCGCCGACTACCTTTTTGTCAACGACTTTATCGGTGACGGTCTCACTTATGGATCGACCGGCTTCTGCAACAGCTCGAGCGGCATGGACTATGGTTTCCTGAACACCATCGCGGGCAGCGGCTGCGCGACCGGGGCGCCGGCGCCGTCCACCCCGGGTGTCGTCAGCGGAAGCTGTGCCGGGTATCCCAAGCCTGGCTGGCAATCGGTGCTCGGTAACCCGAGCGACGGTGTGCGCGATATCCCAGACGTCTCGCTGTTCGCCGCCAACGGAGTCTGGGGCCACTACTATGTGGTTTGCATTTCAGACGTGAGCAATGGCGGCAGCTCCTGCTTGGCTGCGCCCGATACGTGGGCGGGATTCGGCGGAACATCATTCGCCGCGCCGATAATGGCCGCGATTCAGTCGCTGATAAACCAAAGGACCGGGAGCCGTCAAGGTAACCCGAATCCCAGCTACTACTCGCTCGCCAATACCGAGTACGGCACGACCGGGAGCGCCTCGTGCAACTCCATGCTTGGCAACGGTGCCGCCAGTTCGTGCATCTTTTATGACGTGACCCAGGGCGATATGGATGTGAACTGCACACAAGGCTCGAACAATTGTTATACGCCATCCGGCACGTATTATGGCGTACTTTCCACTTCCAAATCGGAGTATCAGCCGGCGTACGGAACGCAAACCGGCTGGGACTTCGCGACCGGAATCGGGACGGTGAATGCCTATAACCTTGTGACGGTATTCGGCACGGCCGCACCGACACACACTCCGACTGCCGCACCTAAGTCGTCGCCGTCCCCAACTGCGACCCCCACACGGACAGCAACGGCTACACCGACACCCACATCGACGCCAACCGGAACTCCCGAGTCGCTGGAGGTCACACCGTCGGTGGCGAAGTTCGGCAAAGTGAAAGTGGGGAAGGTCAAAAGCGTGACGCTGACGCTCAGCAATCCCTCCCGGAAGGGATTGCCGATCACCTTCAGGAAACCGATGATGACGGTCCCGGCGGCCAGCCCGCAGGTATTTGGGTTTCCTCCGGCGAGTATCACGAACTGCCCCGCGCAACTGCCCCCGAAGAAAAAGTGCATGCTCAACGTGGAATTCGCTCCGGCATCGCGGGGTCCCGTGTCCTCCGCGGTAACCATCTTTGACAACGCGGGAAATGCGAACCAGGTGATCCAATTGCAGGGTACCGGTAAATGAGCGGGGGGCGGCGATCAGAAGGGCGTACACACGCAGTCGCCCGCACCATCGCCGGGGAAGACCGACTGATGCGCGGCCTTGGCGTCATCCCGATCGAAGCCGAAGGTTCCCGACAAGACCCCAGTCGCTGCAGTAGTGTACGAGACCTAACTTGCGAGCGACGCCGCGGGACGGCGCGTTGGTCCAGGAGGTGCTGTAAAGCGGCGTCCGTCCGGAGGCTCGTATCGCCACTGCCCATGCTGCGGTTACGCGCGCGGCGAATCCGCGTCCGCGGAAGGCCGCCGCGGTTTCAACTGCCGCCTCTGCAGCTGTCTCAGAAAGCCTGGCGCAGAAACAGACGCTGATAGGATAGCCGCCGTCCATCACGGCTAGTATTGGCGAACGCCCAGGAATCTCGGCGGCGGTCCATCCGCGAAAGTGACGCTCAAGCATCTGCAAGCTATCGACGCACGTGACATCGGCAGCGGCCTCAATTCGGGCGGGAAAGGTAAATGTTGGCCCTGATCCTATCCCTCCACCTACCAAGGACAGATATCTATCTGCATGCAGGGGCCCCGCTAGAGGATCTTGAATTGGTGGCTCCTCGCCGGCGAGCCGGTCGAGTTCAGCGGCAGGCTCTCGAGGGACATCGGCTCGTACGGCCCAGGCGCAACTTGACGCACTGCGAAGAAGCGTGAAGAGCGGGGCTGGGGCAGGTTCCGGTTCACGCGTCGATCTCATGCGGCCATGCTCGTCCAGCGCATACCTCGTCCTGAGTATGGATGTCAGGGTCACCATTGCCACTTTACCATGGCGGTCGCATCCTGGGCCCATGGACGAGCGCATCGTAGAAGAGTTGCCGCGAATCCGTTCGTAACGACGTCGGCTGCTTCTCTCATCATGCAAAAGAAGCCGCCGGCGCGCGCTATCTGGCGATTCGAGCGTCATGATGCCCGATCGTTCTGCGTGCTCATATGAGTGAGGGCGAACTGCGCGCGCGCGTCGCGCGTTCGACTCGGCGGGCATCGGGATTCCCCCCTTCGGCGCGCGCCCAGCGGCCGGGGGCCAGCGATCAGAACGGCGTACACACGCAGTCGCCGCCGAGGCTCTGGCACTGCTGCTCGAACCCCTTGGTACTCACCAGACAACTCCCTGCGCACTGATTTGTTCCGTATTTTCCGCAAGGCACGGTGGTCGGTTCGCAGGCGCATCCGGCGGGGACACCCTTCTGTGCCTTATGGTATTGGCAGGCATTGCCCGGAGCGCACGCTCCGCCGCAGGTCGCTGGCGTCTTACCGCCGCACGGCGGCGCCGGCTGCTTTCCGGCTGGGGCGCAGATCATATTTGCCTTAGACGGAGAGATAGTCCGGTTAAAAAACTGGTCCTCGACGCCCAAGCTCTTTGGGGCGTTGCTGTCCTTACAATTGAGCGTGTAGCAGAGCTCGTCGTCCGGCAGGCCACTACCCACGAACCCCGTGGGCGTAGGCCCTTGGAGGACAGTCTTGCACACCGGCACGCAGAACTCGATCGCACGTCCATCGATGGCACAGTTCGGCTCGACCCCGAACTGCGGTGAGTCGAGCGAAAGCACTGCGCCAACGCTTTTCGAGTCCTTAATTTTGTAGCACTTGAGGTGATCCGGCGTTTGTCCCGAGAGGCAGGCGCCCACCGTCGGCGCTGGACTCGGCGTGCCCGTGGCGGTAGCGGTGGCCGTCGCGGTGGCAGTAGCGGTGGCGGTCGCGGTCGCGGTCGCGGTGACGGTCGCGGTGGCGGTCTTAGTGGCGGTCGCGGTCGGGGTGGCGGTCGCGGTGGTGGTTGCGGTCGCAGTCCGCGTCGCGGTCGGGGTGGCGGTGGCGGTCTTAGTGGCGGTCGCAGTCGGGGTGGCCGTCACGGTTGGGGTTGGCGTCGGGGCAGTGTTTATTGCGTAGACGTTTTTGTCAGCGGAGCCGATCCAAATGGTGCCTTGGGCGTCGATCGCCGGCGCGGAAAACCCGATGCTACCGCCGGTTAGGTACGGCCAAGACAGCCCCCTAGTCACGCCGCCGGGGGTCACCCCGTAGACGTTGCCGTCATTGGCGCCGACGTAAACGTTGCCCTCGATGCCGATCGCCGGCGAGGAGTCCTCAAAATCGCTGGCCGTTGTGAACGGCCACCCCGGCGCAAGCGTGCCGCTGGTGCCTCCGTCCGTTACTGCGTAGAGTTTGTCGTCACCGGAGCCGAAGTAGATGGTAGCTGGAATGCTGGGAAAGGTATTGAGCTGGATGAACGCCGGCGAGGAGTTCACAATACCGCCGGTTGGGAACTTCCACTTAAGCACCGCGCCGGGGGTGAGGGTGTTGGTGTCTGTTATCGCGTAGAGCTTCCATACGGCATCGGAGTCCTCGGCGCCGAAGTAAATGGTGGCACAGTCGCCGCTCCCGGCGCTGAGGCAACACGCGAAAGGCGTGCCTGACCCCGTGCATAGTCCCGTTGAACCGCCTTGGAGGGCCGCCGGAGAGGATATCACATAATTGGCCGGTCCTGAGAACGGCACCGACCACTTCGCCGTGCCAGCGGTGGTTACCGCGTAGAGGTTGTGGTCATTGGAGCCGAAGTAAATGGTTTCATCGAAGCCGCCGATCGCCGGCGAGGAGAGCACGCCATTGGAGGAGAGCCCGCCGGCGGGAACAAACGGCCATGGCGCCCCCTTAACCGTGCAACTGGTGCCGTTGTCGGTTACCGCGTAGAGTTCGCCGTCAACATTGTCCGTGTTACCGCCGCTGGAGCCGCCGTAAATGGTGCCATTGGCGGGACCGCCAGTGCCGTCGATCACCGGCGAGGAGAGTTGCGGTGTGCCATTAGTAATGCCGGTTGCGGGAGATGAGATCAGACACCTCTGCTGGCAGTTGGAGGATTTTACCGCATAGAAGTCGCCTTTATCGTTGCGAATGTAAACGGTGGTGCCGTCTGCGCTGATCGCCGGCGCGGACTCTATTGCGGCGGAGGTTGTGAAGTTACACTGGGGCACGCAATTGGAGTCGAGCTTATAGAGGTTGTCGTCCTGCGACCCGACCCAAACGTAGCCATTGGCGTCGATCGCCGGCGAGCCGTCCACAATACCGCCGGTTAGATACTTACACTTCAACTGGCCGGGATTGGCGGCAGTATTGTACGGACTCACGCCCGAATGGAAGTAATTTTGATGGAACATTCCCCACTCTTGCGCCTGTGATACGGTCGGGACCGCGGCGGCCACAATCGCAAACGCGGCCACGCTCAAAGTCGCGATCGCGCTGATTCGCACTTTACCCCAAAATGGCTTCATCAGTTGCCCTCCTTGATGAAACGACCGCCAAGCGGCATGTTGTGCCGGCCGAGGTTAAAGTTATCGCTATGCCGGTTGCACCCGTGTATCCGGCTTCTGAAAATAAAGCGTTGTGATTGCCCCCGCCGCGGATGGATCTCCGCCCCTGTTCATTTCCTTACCCTTTTGGCGGGCGTAACGCGAATCGCCGTTTTTTGAGTAAAGTGACGCGCTGTCACGGCGACGAGGCGGCCTAGCCAATCAAGCCGGTCAACGGGCTGGAGGCGGTCGCATAGAGCTTGCGCTCGATGCGGCCCGCGCGATAGGCCAGGCGGCCCGCCTCGACCGCAAGCTTCATCGCACGCGCCATCGCGATCGGGTCCTTCGCGCCCGCGATCGCGGTGTTCATCAGGACGCCGTCGCAGCCGAATTCCATCGCCTCGGCGGCGTCGGACGCGGTCCCCACGCCCGCATCGACGATCACGGGCACCTTCGCCTGCTCGATGATGATCGCGAGGTTGAACGGATTGCGGATTCCCAGGCCCGAGCCAATCGGCGCCGCCAGCGGCATCACCGCCACGCATCCGATCTCCTGGAGCCTCAGGCAAGTCACCGGATCGTCGGTGACATACGGCATCACCTTGAATCCTTCCTTGACGAGCACCCTGGCCGCTTCGATCGTCGCGGCGACATCGGGAAACAGCGTCCGGTTGTCGCCGATCACCTCGAGCTTCACGAGCTCGCCCACGCCGACCTCGCGCGCGAGGCGGCAGGTGCGAATCGCCTCGTCGGCGGTGAAACATCCGGCGGTGTTGGGAAGAATCTGGTAGCGCTTGGGATCGAGATAGTCGAGCAGATTTTCCTTGCCGCGATCGGTGATATTCACGCGCCGCACCGCGACTGTCACTATTTCGGCGCCGCTTGCTTCGACGGCAGCCTTGGTCTCGGCGAAGTCGCGATACTTGCCGGTGCCGACGATCAGACGCGAGTGGAATTCGATCCCGCCCAATTGAAATGAAGTGTCCTGCATATTTTACTGCCTTGCGGGCGGCGGCTATCCGCCGCCGACGAAGTTGATTATCTCGACATGGTCGCCCGCCCTTACCGTCGTCTCATCGTATCTGGCCCTGGGCACGATCTGGTGGTTGATCTCGACGGCCACGCGGGTGCGGCGCATGTTCAGGCGCTCCAGCAGCGCGGTCAGCGGCAGGTCGGCGTCGAGCGGGTACGGGTCGCCGTTGAGTGTGATTGAGGTTGCGATGGAGTCCAGCATTTTTGAGCCGCTTCCCTGGTGTGGGGAAGCGGCCCGGGCGCAGCCGCGAACGTCGCGCCGTCGGCTTCCCTACGCCGGCATTACCCGGATCAGGTTCGAGGGGTCTTCCCGCAGGATCTCAGTGCGCATAACGCACACCCCCAGCCCAATCGGACTATACGATCAAGCTTGTGAAGTTGTCAAAAACGCGCGCGCGGCGCGAGGTCCCCGGCGGCGGCGATTTATTTGACAGTGCCCGAGATCGGGATCGACACGAATGAGGTGTTCGCGCCGTAAGTGTAGCTGAACCCCACCGTCGCCGACTGCGCGCCCACCACGCCGCTCTTCGGCGTGAACTCCATCGTGATCATGCAGTTGCTGGGTTTGGACGGTAGCGCGCGCGTGCAGGTGTTGGCCGTTATCGTGAACGCGGTTGGATCGTTGCCGCCGATGCTGGTGGGACCTAGGTTTACGCTCACGGTCGCAGGATTCGAGATCTTGATTTTCTTCGGCTTACCTGCCGCCCCTGCCGCCACCGGCGAGAACGTCTCCTTGGACGGCGCATTGAGCGTCACCTCGACTCCAATGCCGCTCAGGCTCAACCCGGGACTGGCGCCGTTGTAGGTCACGTCGATCGACCCGCCGGTCACGGCATCGGGAATAACCGGCAAGAATTCGACGTAGAACGAGCACTTCCTCTTCAGCCCGATGCTTTGACCTGAGCAAGTGTCCTCGCCGGCGACTGCGAATGGCGGCGACGCGGTCACCGATTCGATCGTCGCCACGGTCGGGCCCTGATTAACGAGCGCCACCCTTTTGACATTGCTGGTCCCGGTCGCATAGACGATGCCGAAGTTCATCGTCGCCGGGACCGTGGTTATCACGGTCATCGGCGTCGCAGTCGGCGTCGCAGTCGCGGATTGAGTGGAGGTGGGAGTTACCGTCGCGGTCGCGGTCGCCGTTGAAGTTGGGGTCGGCGTCGCTGTGCTCGACGCCGTCGCGCTGGCGGTTGCAGTCGCGGTTTGAGTCGCCGTGGGAGTTGCGGTCGCAGTTGCCGTTGCTGAAGCCGTTGCCGTCGCGGTAACGCTGGCAGTGGCAGTCGCGGTGTTGGTCGCGGTTGCAGTCGCGGTTTGAGTCGCGGTCGGCGTGACGGTCGGCGTCGGTGTCGCAGATACGGTCGGCGTGGGGCCAACCACCAGCGGGATACCGATGAACAGAGGCTGACCGAGTTCTGTCACTGGACCGCTGATGGTGGCGGTGGGGGACTCGTTGGGCAGCCGGGTGCTGCTTCCCAGAGGAGGATAGGCAAACACGCTCTTGGCGCTGCTGTCCGCCACATAGATGTCGCCGCTGGAATTCACCACAATGCCGGCTGGTTCTGCCAAGCCGGTACTGACCCCGCTGATGGTGGCGATGGGGGCGACGTTGGGATAATTGGGCTGGCTGAGGAGGCTTCCCAAGGGAGGATAGACAAACACGCTGCGAGCGAAGTAGTCGGCCACATAGATATTGCCGCTGAAATCCCCCGCGATGCCGTAGGGGCCGACCAGACCGGTGCTGGTCCCGCTAATGGTGGCGATGGGGGCGGCGTCGTGGTTGCTCCCGGCCGGATAGACATACACGCTGGGGGCGAAGCCGTTCACAAAGTTGCCAGCGTCCGCCACATAGATGTTGCGGCTGGAATCCAGCGTGATGCCGATGGGGAGGCACAGGCCGGTGCCGAGCCCGTTGATGGTGGTTTTGGGGGCGGTATTGGCGGTGCTCCCGGGCGGATAGACATACACGCTCGCGGTGCCATCGCAAGCACCGTCACCGTCATCCGCCACATAGATGTTGCCGCTGGAATCCAGTGCGATGCCTTGCGGCTCTTCCAAGCCGGTGCTGGTCCCGATGATGGCGGCGCTGGGGGCGGTATTGGCGTTGCTCCCGGCCGGATAGACATACACGCCGGGGGTGCCGCTACCGCCGTAACAGGGCGGGCAGTTGGCCACAAAGATGTTGCCGCTGGAATCCAGCGCGATGCCTTGTGGATAGCTCACGCCGGTGGTGATCGCGGCGCTGATGGCGGCGGTGGGGGCCTCGTTGAGCAGCCCGGTGCTGGTTTCGAGGGGAGGATAGACAAACACGCTCGCGGCGACGGAGTCGGTCACATAGATGTTGCCGCTGGAATCCAGCCCGATGCCTGATGGCTGAATCAGGCCGGTGTTGCTCCCACCGATGGTGATGGTGGGGGACTCGTTGGGCAGCCCGGTGCTGGTTGCCAGCGGCGGATAGACAAACACCTTGGCGGCGGACGAATCCGCCACATAGATGTTGCCGCTGGAATCCAGCGCGACTGAATGTGGACCGACCAAGCCGGTTTTGCTCCCGCTGATGGTGGCGATGGGGACCTCGTTGAGCAGCCCAGTGCTGCTTCCCAGCGGCGGATAGACAAACACGCTTGCGGCGGTGGGATCCGCCGCATAGATGTTGCCAGTGGAATCCACCGCGATGCCGAACGGTAAGGCTAGGCCGGTTTTGCTCCCGCTGATCGTGGCGACGGGGGACTCGTCGAGCAGCCCGGTGCTGCTTCCCAGCTGCGAATAGACAAGCACTCTGGAGCCGCTCAAGTCCGCCACATAGATAGTGGCGCTGGAATCCAGTGCGATGCCGACCGGTAAGGATAGGCCGGTGTTGTTCCCGCTGATGGTGGCGGTGGGGGACTCGTTGAGCAGCCCGGTGCTGCCTCCCAGCGCCGGGAAGACAAGCACGCTGGCGCTGCCCAAATTCGCCAGATAGATGTTGCCGCTGGAATCCAGCGCGATGCCTTGTGGATCATTCACCCCGGTGTTGGGTCCGCCAATGATAGCAATGGGAGCGGTATTGCCGTTGCTCCCCTCGGCGTAAATCGTGATGGTGTTGCTGCATCGGTTGGTGGCGTAAATGTTTCCACTCGCGTCAGTGGCCACAAATTGCGGCTCGGAAAGGCCGGTAGGGGCGGGGGCCAGCGGGGGCACGTCGCCGTTGCTCGTGATGGGATATGCCGTCACGGCTTGGCTGCACTTGTCCGTAACGAAGAGCACCGGGGTGGGCGGCTGGCTATAGGCGCGGCCCGAAGAACGATGAAGGCCGACGATCGCCAATGCGGCCACGGCGAGGCTTGCGATCACGCCGATCCGGGCTTTCCCTGCGTACCTATTCATTCGCTTCTCATCCATGTTTGAAGAGGAAACCACGCAGTAGGGCTTAAACGGCAAACACTTCCGATGCCTACAGGCAGGCACAATTTATACCCGCATTAATGGCGTTTGCGCAAATTGCATCCACGTTTCTGACAGAGATCGCCTCCGTCGATTCGCGCGGCTCGGTATGAGTCCAGAAATCGCCGTACACAGTAGATGCTGTGCGCGGCCACGACGGCCGGACCGGGCGCTATTCCACTGCTTGGCGGCGCTTATGAACCGGTGCCCGTCAGGCTCACGTTGTGCGGGCTGGACGAATCGCCAACCGCGGTTATGCCAAGCGTCGCGTTTTCCGATCCAACGATGCCCGGCGTGAACTTCAGCACGTAGGAGCACCACGCTCTGTTACCCGCCAGCGTCGCTGCGCAGGTCCCGCCCATCACCGCGAAGTCGCCCAGATTGGTCCCGCCGATGCTTTTGCTCAGCGAAACCGCCGCGCCACCGTTATTAGTCACCGTCACCGTCTTGGTCAGCGATGAATGGCCCGACGCGACGGTGCCGAAAGCCAGGCTCGCCGGATTCACATAGAGTGGCGTAACTCCGGTTCCGCTGAGATCGACCGGAGCCGGACCGCCATTGGGGTCCTGCGCAACCCCGATTGAAAGCGTGCCGCTTGCCGCCGTCTCCGTGCTGGGCCTAAACGTCACCGCGTAGGTACAGCTGTGCGACGCCGCCAGCGATCCCGCACAAGTCCCGCTGGTCACCGCGAAATCATCCGGGTTGGCGCCGCCGATGCTCGTGCCGGTCAGCGTGATCGCTCCGGTGGCATGGTTAGTCAGCGTGATACTCAAAGTCTTGGATGCCGTCTGGGCGACGTTTGCGTAGTTCAGGCTGGTCGCCGACAGGGACTCCGGCACGCTTGCCAGTCCGTTGAATGAAACTGTGTACCCGGACGGACTACCCGTATCGGGGCTGTCGGTAACCGTCATGATCGCCGATTCCGTACCGAGCGCGGTCGGGCCAAAAGTGACAATCAGGGTACAAGCGGTATCGGCCGACAGCGTCGAGGTGCAGGAGCCGCCTGTGATGCTGAAGTCGCCGTGGTTGGGACCGGTGAAGGTCGGCGGGAGGGTCACCGTGACCGGATGGGTCTGATAATTGTGCACTGTGATCGACGTGGTCGTCCTGGAGGCGTCCCTCACGCTGCCGAATGTGTAGCTGGCGGGCGTAACCGTCATGTCGATCGTGCCGGTTCCGCTGAGCGCCACGCTCTGCGGGCTGGTGGCGCCGTTGTCGTAGATCTTCAGCGTTGCGACATGCGCGCCGACCGCATTGGGCGTGAATGCGACCCCAAGCATGCACGACGTCTCGGGCGCGACCGTCACGGGAATCGCACCGCAGGTCCCAGTACCGCTCAAGGCGTATTCAGGGTCAGACCGTGTCGCGCTCGAGATGACCAGGGGCGCGTGGCCGGCGTTCCTGACCGTCAGGTCCTTGGTGAGGGTGTCGCCGACGGGCTCGTTGCCGAATGCAAGCGATGCCGGCACTGATGCCACGGGGGTCGGCGTCGCGGTTGCTGTGGCCGTCTTCGTTGCCGTCGCGGTCTTTGTTGGCGTCGGAGTCGCCGTCGGCGTTGCGCCGGTGGAGGTCGCGGTCGGAGTCGGGAAACTCAGTTTCGAGATGAAGGCATTGAATCCACCGCCGATGAGGGTCGTCTGCAAGGCACCTGCGGTGGTCGGGAAGTTGGCGGTTGTATATCCCGTCACGTATGCATCACCGCTGGCGTCGAGCGCGATGCCGTTACCGTCGTCCAAGCCGTTGCCGCCCAGGTAACTGGAATAAACCAGTGCCGAACCGGTGGGGTTCAGCTCGGTTACGAAGGCATTGTAGGAACCGCCGAAGGTCGTCTCGAAAGCGTCCCCCGTGATCGGGAAGTTCGCGGAGCCCGTTTCTCCCGTGACGTATGCATCACCGCTGGCGTCGACCGCGATGGCGTTGCCGTAGTCGCCCCAACCGTAGGAGCGGTTGCCGCTGCCGCCAAGGTAGGTGGAATAAACCAGCGATGGCGTGCCCGACGCCGCCGGGTTGAGCTTGGCCACGAAGGCGTTGCCGTCGGCGCCGGCCAAGGCCGTCTGAAAAGCGCTTGCCGTGGTCGGGAAGTTGAGGGACGCCGTTTGTCCCGTCACGTATGCATTACCGCTCGCGTCGAGCGCGATGCCGGCGCCTTGGTCGTAGCTGCTTCCGCCCAGGTACGTGGAATAGAGCAGCGCCGAGCCCGACGGGTTCAACTCGCTTACGAAGGCATTGTTGAGACCGGCGAGGGCCGTCTGGAAGGCGCCGGCGGTGGTCGGGAAGTTGGCGGAGTACGTAAGTCCCGTCACGTATGCATCACCGCTGGCGTCGAGCGCGATGCCGTTACCCCCGTCGCCGTTGCTGCCACCCAGGTAAGTGGAATAAAGCAGCGCCGAGCCCGACGGGTTCAGTTCGGTTACGAAGGCATTTCCGTTACCGCCGTAGGTAGTCTGGAAGGCGCCCACCGTGGTCGGGAAGTTGGCGGAGTCGGTAACTCCCGTCACGTATGCATCACCGCTCGCGTCGAGCGCGATGCCGTTACCCCCGTCGCCGTTGCTGCCGCCCAGGTAAGTGGAATAAAGCAGCGCCGAGCCCGACGGGTTCAGCTCGGTTACGAAAGCATTGCCCTTGCCGCCGTAGGTCGTCTGGAAGGCGCCCACCGTGGTCGGGAAGTTGGCGGAGTACGTAAGTCCCGTCACATATGCATCACCGCTCGCGTCGACCGCGATACCGTAACCCTGATCGCCGGTGCTGCCGCCCAGGTAAGTGGAATAAATCAGTGCCGAGCCAGTGGGGTTCAGTTCGGTAACGAACGCATTGCCGCCGGTGCCGCCGAGTGTGGTCTGGAAGGCGCCTGCCGTGGTTGGGAAGTTGGCGGAGTCCGCAAGTCCCGTCACGTATGCATCACCGGTCGCGTCGATCGCGATGGCAAAACCGTAGTCGGTTTTGCTGCCGCCCAGGAAAGTGGAATAAACCAGCGCGGGATCGATGAACAGCGGCCGGCCGCGATCCCACGAAGCTACATCGAACCCGATGAGGTCCTTGCCCCGAAACGCAATCTTGCCCGCCACCGGCTGCCGCTTGCCTCCGCCCTCCTGGTAGATCATCGGAGCGTGATGGATAACTTCGCCGCCGCTGACCGCTATGACCAGATCGCCCTTGTCGTTGATGCGCAGGCCCTTCGCCCCGCTGAAGCGAAGCCCAATCGCTTTGGGGTCCGCGCCCGGCGCGACGATGAAATCATATTCGAGCTGCCGCTGACCGGTCCCGTAGTAGGTCAGGTCGATTCCGGGATAGACGTCGCGGTACGCGACCTTGCCGTAGTTCGGGACATCGGTGCGCCACTTCTTCGGGTCATTGCCGACCAAATAGCTGGATCGCCCCGCAAGAGGCGCAATTCCTTCGCTTCGCGCGTTACGATTGGCGCCGACCAGCTTCACCCGCAGGACGGAAGCCTCAGCCTGATGCGCGGCATTGATGGCGGGCCGCGCGATTCCGGGCGATCGCGGCGACTTCGCGCCAATCTTATTCTCGGGTTTGTGAAGCGCGAGGACCGCTTCAGACGAAGTCAGGAACAGCGAGTAGCCAGGACCGCGCGATAGAAACTTCACCTGCGGATCGCTCTGGCCGAGGTTGGGCTCGAAGCTCAGCGGCAGCTTGCCGTACAGACCGGCGACCTGGAGTTTCGCCGCAGCCGACGGCGCATTTGCATTGGGCGCAGCGCTCGTCTCCGGATGCTTCGCCGCCACGCTTGCGCGCGGCGCGGCCGCGGTCATGATTGCGGCCGCCGCGAACGCAGCCATACACACAATCGCGATCGCGCCGATTCGCGCTCTTCCTGCGGACCTGTTCATTGCTTCTCCCCCCATCCCCGACAAGCAAAACAGTAGCACGACTTAAAGGAAACTAATAATTCCGGCAAATACCCACATTGATAGCTTCGCGCAAACTAAATTCACGTCTCTGACAGAAATCGCCTTTGTCGATTCGCGCGGCGAGGCAATTGAGGAGGCTTTTTCCGCGATACCCGGCTGAAACTGGTGGCGGCTGTTTCAATCCATTGTCAGTGCAAGCGCGTACGCGGACTCTCACCTATCGCAAAGCGGTTCAGTTGGTCGAGGACGCAGTCCGATGGGAACTGCTCTCCCATAACGATGGTTGGCGCCTGACGGTTGACAAGGCGGTTGACACTATGGGGCGGTTGACAAGCGGCGGTTGACGCCCGGTGGTTGCCACGCGCTTGAGTCGTTCTAAAACGTTGTTATTCTCCATGCGAGGGGATGACCCGCCGAACAAGGTCGCCGTCCGACTCAACTCGTGCATTTCACACAGCATGCTCGCCGCAGCCCCGAATCTCGTACGAGATGGCATTTTGCGCAGGCATGGGGCGGGCCGTGATGGCTACCGAAGGCCAAGCTTGAGCGTCCGGCGTTGTTCGTACTCTTTGTGGGCAAGATTGAGCTGCCGGTGTAGTTCGTAATCTTTGCTCTTGGCGCGATAGCGTCGGAGCCGGCAAAGGGCGGTGTGCGCCTTACAGCAACAACGGCTGTGACCCCGGACGGCCCAAAAGAAACGCGCGCATTCGGCTAATTCGCAGCGGCGGATCCGCCGTGCTTCGATTCCCTCGATCACGTTCAGAAAGGCATCGACCGCCTCGAAGCCCGAGACGACTACGGTAGCCCTTTCGTTCCCGCGCTTGCTCCCGTCCTGCTTCACATGGATGTTTACTCTGCCCCCATCGCGATGGAATACCGCAACAGGCAGCGGACCGGCTGCCCCGCTGGCTAAGGCGTGGATTACTTGGGCGACCTGATGCCCGAGCCTCGTCGCCGCTTCGAAGTCACGTTGCCAGCCGATACTTCTAGCGGCGGCCGGGAAATCGTGCCTTGCGCGTACGACTCCGATCACTGCCGCGGCATTTATTTCATTGATCGCGATGCTCCGCCCCGGGTTTGTCTTCGCGCCGTTCAGCGCCGCATCGGCCAGCGCCAGCCAAGGCGCTAGCGCTTCCCCGAAACGCTCTGCCCCGGTTTTCACCCGGGAAAGCGTTGCACGGCGAAGTATGAAACGCTTTTGACGCGACTGTACGTCGTCAGAACCTATTGGACAAGTTGGCAAGGGAATTAAGAGAGGATCTGGTTCATCTGGGTTGAAGTTTTGGCTGCGAATGGATGATGCAGCCGGCGTCGAAGCTCGATGGTTTTCAGCTTGATGTTTTCCCTCCGTGTCAGGATGGTTTGAGCACGGCCGAAGTAGACGTCGGCCGGGGTCAGGTTGTTGAGACTTTCGTGGTACCGGCGCGAGTTGTAGTAGTCGACGAACTCGGCCAGGCGCGCTTGGAGTTGACCGGGCAGATAGTAGTTCTCGAGCAGGATCTGGTTCTTCATCGAGCGGTGGTACCGTTCGATCTTGCCCTGGGTCATCGGGTGATAGGGCTTGCCGCGGGTATGCGTCATACCGTGCTCCGCGAGCCAGGAGCCGAGTTGGGCCGACACGTACGACGGCCCATTGTCGCTCAGCAGACGCGGCCGGTGCCGAACCCGGACGCGCTCCAAGCCGGAACTGCGCAGCGCCATCGCCAGCGTGTCGGAGACGTCGGTGGCGGTCATGGTGGTGCACAGCTTCCAGGCCAGGATATAGCGCGAGAAGTCGTCGAGCACGGTCGACAGATAGAAGCAGCCCCAGCCAATCACCCGCAGGTAGGTAAAGTCGGTCTGCCAGAGTTGATTGGGTGCGGTGGTGGGCTGGGCGAAGTGGTCGGCGGCCTTGAGCAGGATGAAAGCCGGACTGGTGATCAGGTCGTGCGCTTTCAGGAGCCGGTAAACCGAGGCTTCCGAGACGAAGTACTGCTGCCGGTCGACGAACGAAACCGCCAGCTCCGGAGGTGACAGCTGCGGCTCTTTGAGCGCGAGTTCGAGCACTCTATGGGTAACCGCGGCCGGGAGCTTGTTCCAGACCCGCCGCGGCGCTGGTGGGCGATCCTGCAGGCCCCCAGCCTGGCCGGTGCGATAGCGATCGTACCAGCAATAGAACGTGGAGCGCGGGATGCCGAGCTGGTCCAAGGTGCGCCGCACCGGCAACGACGGCTGCTCGACCAGCCGGATGATCTCCAGCTTCTCGGCGGCCGCGTACCTCATGTATCGGACTCCCCATCGCCCAGCACGCTTTTTTTAAGCAGGCGGTTCTCCATCATCAGCTCGGCCAGCAGTTCCTTGAGCTGATGGCTCTCCGCCCGCAACCCTTTGACCTCGTCGCTGGTCGCTTCACGCGCGGTATCGCCGGCCAGCCGCTTCTTGCCCGCCTCCAGGAAGTCCTTCGACCAGCGATAGTAGAGGTTCTGGTTGATGCCCTCCTTGCGGCACAGCTCGGCCACGCTGTCCTCGCCGCGCAGTCCCGCGATCACGATCCTGACCTTGTCCTCAGCCGAGAAGTGCCGCCGGGTCGCCCGCCTGATATCGCGTACCGCCTTCTCCGCGTCTTCCGACTGCGTATCGATTTTCGATCTCATCTCCCGCTCCTTCCGCGGTTAAAGATGAGCCAAAAACCCTCTCTTCCTCAATCGCCTCGAACTGTCCAACTTGTACTGACGGGGAACAGTCAGGAACATATGGAGTGCCATAAACAATACTCGGTTCACCCCCACGCGCGTGGGGACAAGGTATCGAGCGGCAGCCCCAGCTCCCGGCGCCGCGGTTCACCCCCACGCGCGTGGGGGCAAGCCTATCCGCGGCGGCCTGGCGCGGGCGGTCGGCGGTTCACCCCCACGCGCGTGGGGACAAGTGATCGAGACGGTTGAAGTTGAGCTATGGTTTCGGTTCACCCCCACGCGCGTGGGGACAAGTTCTCATTGCCCGGCGCTATCACCCCTGATCGCGGTTCACCCCCACGCGCGTGGGGACAAGTCCGCGCTATTGCTCAGGCGCACGTTTGGTGACGGTTCACCCCCACGCGCGTGGGGACAAGTCCGCGCTATTGCTCAGGCGCACGTTTGGTGACGGTTCACCCCCACGCGCGTGGGGACAAGAGGCAATGAACACGGACGGAAACAAGTTTCGCCGGTTCACCCCCACGCGCGTGGGGACAAGGCGGTACAGGCTTCAATGCAGCCAGCAGAACGCGGTTCACCCCCACGCGCGTGGGGACAAGTGCCGCTCCGGTCACTCATCTGTTTCGACCCTCGGTTCACCCCCACGCGCGTGGGGACAAGTATTTGGATTCACACGCCGCAACGCGGAGAACCGGTTCACCCCCACGCGCGTGGGGACAAGATCAACGAGGCCGCTGTGCCGGAAGGGCGCCGCGGTTCACCCCCACGCGCGTGGGGACAAGCACAGAACGCCATTATTTTCTCCTCCTCATTCAGGTTCACCCCCACGCGCGTGGGGACAAGGTGACCTGCCTTTCACGATTCAAGGTCGATATCGGTTCACCCCCACGCGCGTGGGGACAAGTCCTCGACGACTTCGAGCGCGGTCGTGAAAGTCGGTTCACCCCCACGCGCGTGGGGACAAGGGTAGGGCCGCCGGCCGGCTGCTGCGCCCATGCGGTTCACCCCCACGCGCGTGGGGACAAGGTGACCTGCCTTTCACGATTCAAGGTCGATATCGGTTCACCCCCACGCGCGTGGGGACAAGTCCTCGACGACTTCGAGCGCGGTCGTGAAAGTCGGTTCACCCCCACGCGCGTGGGGACAAGGGTAGGGCCGCCGGCCGGCTGCTGCGCCCATGCGGTTCACCCCCACGCGCGTGGGGACAAGGGCGGCGACCGCGTTGTTCATCGCGGTGGTGTAGGTTCACCCCCACGCGCGTGGGGACAAGCAATGTTGCTTGCGCGTTCATCGAATTAGCTCCGGTTCACCCCCACGCGCGTGGGGACAAGGGCAAATGGAAAGATCCCAAAACTGCCCCCGGCGGTTCACCCCCACGCGCGTGGGGACAAGGTCGAGGACCTCCGGTGCCAGGCGCGGATCACCGGTTCACCCCCACGCGCGTGGGGACAAGGCGCGCCGCCGCTCGGAGCAGGGCTTCGCGGTCGGTTCACCCCCACGCGCGTGGGGACAAGGCCTTCACCGACGGCCTCAGCTACGCCGGTCGCGGTTCACCCCCACGCGCGTGGGGACAAGCAACGGCGATGCAGTCGGGCTGCTCCAGACGTTCGGTTCACCCCCACGCGCGTGGGGACAAGTGCTGCGCCTCGGTCAGCGCGTAGCTGCCGTTCGGTTCACCCCCACGCGCGTGGGGACAAGATCTCCGACGACGACCGCGCGTGGATGACCTCCGGTTCACCCCCACGCGCGTGGGGACAAGCGCTTGCCGGAAGGGTCTATAACCCTCAGCGTCGGTTCACCCCCACGCGCGTGGGGACAAGGCGTCCGGCCTCATCACGCCGAGCGGGACGCTCGGTTCACCCCCACGCGCGTGGGGACAAGCTGGGAGACTCGGGCGGTTCCTACCAGACCGGCGGTTCACCCCCACGCGCGTGGGGACAAGGGACTGCAATCGCGCGAGCCACGCCTTGAGACCGGTTCACCCCCACGCGCGTGGGGACAAGTAGGTGGCGGATGCGACACTAACGGCAACCCGCGGTTCACCCCCACGCGCGTGGGGACAAGGCTTGGCTGCGGCCGCTCGTGACGCGGTGAAACGGTTCACCCCCACGCGCGTGGGGACAAGGAAGTAGCGCGTCAGATTCGTGCGCATCGCCGCTGGTTCACCCCCACGCGCGTGGGGACAAGGCTAAAAATTTCCCTTTCGGGTTTCGCTCGCGCGGTTCACCCCCACGCGCGTGGGGACAAGCTCACAATCTACGACAACGGCGATGCAGTCGGCGGTTCACCCCCACGCGCGTGGGGACAAGGTCTTGACGTAGGCTGGGAGCGCCCCGGTCACCGGTTCACCCCCACGCGCGTGGGGACAAGGCCGACATCCACTGAACCGCTGACCCGAATCACGGTTCACCCCCACGCGCGTGGGGACAAGCAGGACCGGCGGCTGCGTGTTCGGCGATTTTTCGGTTCACCCCCACGCGCGTGGGGACAAGGGCCCACAACGCGAGAATCTTCCCGAGCTGGGCGGTTCACCCCCACGCGCGTGGGGACAAGACCTCGGGCGCGCCGCTATGGACCGGCGCTGTCGGTTCACCCCCACGCGCGTGGGGACAAGTTCGACGCGAGTGCGACTGCCGTCAACGCCGCGGTTCACCCCCACGCGCGTGGGGACAAGTAGTCGCACGCGTCGCTGGGGGCCAGCCACACCGGTTCACCCCCACGCGCGTGGGGACAAGGGTCCCGCATCCATCGCAGTGCGAATCGCGCCCGGTTCACCCCCACGCGCGTGGGGACAAGCTGCCCCCAATCAAAAGAACTGCAAAAGGCATCGGTTCACCCCCACGCGCGTGGGGACAAGATTTGCCGAGAACGCCGTGGCGCCGCTTCCACGGTTCACCCCCACGCGCGTGGGGACAAGGCGCAGTTCCAAGCGTTTCTTCAGCCATCCAACGGTTCACCCCCACGCGCGTGGGGACAAGGTTCTTGAGTTCCCATAGCATCGCGTCGAGGACGGTTCACCCCCACGCGCGTGGGGACAAGGTGAGCCAAGGATTCGAAGCTGGATTAAGATACGGTTCACCCCCACGCGCGTGGGGACAAGGGCGAGGCTCCTGTCGTCGGTACCGGTGGATGCGGTTCACCCCCACGCGCGTGGGGACAAGGCGGTGCCTACTTCGCTGCGGCCGCGGCTGCGCGGTTCACCCCCACGCGCGTGGGGACAAGGTTCAACGACATCACCGGCAAGATCGCGATCACGGTTCACCCCCACGCGCGTGGGGACAAGGTAGTCACACGCGTCGCTGTCGGCCAGCCACACGGTTCACCCCCACGCGCGTGGGGACAAGGCGAACCTCTGCGGCCAGATGTCGCGCGGATGCGGTTCACCCCCACGCGCGTGGGGACAAGAAAAATAAATCTTCGCTCGAGGTCGTTACCCTCGGTTCACCCCCACGCGCGTGGGGACAAGTTTGCAGCAATAGACCAACCACCGAGTTTATACGGTTCACCCCCACGCGCGTGGGGACAAGGGAACGGCCGCTCAGCCCAATCGCCGGAGCCGACCGGTTCACCCCCACGCGCGTGGGGACAAGTGCTCGACTCGGGAGAGCAAGTACGCCTATCGCGGTTCACCCCCACGCGCGTGGGGACAAGCTTTCTCTCGCTGTCGAGGCAGTCCTCTACGACGGTTCACCCCCACGCGCGTGGGGACAAGGCTTGCAGCATCAACCACATACTCAGCGGCTTCGGTTCACCCCCACGCGCGTGGGGACAAGTCAACGTCCTGGCGGAAGCACGCCACTGATCACGGTTCACCCCCACGCGCGTGGGGACAAGTCGCCCGGGATGAATTGCTTGTCCACGATCGACGGTTCACCCCCACGCGCGTGGGGACAAGCTGCAATCCTTGAGTTCCTCGGCGATCTCGGTCGGTTCACCCCCACGCGCGTGGGGACAAGAGTCGGGCAAGCGCCCGACCACCAACTCCTTTCGGTTCACCCCCACGCGCGTGGGGACAAGGTTCACCTGAGCCTCAGTCATAAGCGCTGTACCGGTTCACCCCCACGCGCGTGGGGACAAGGCGGCCGCCGATGTGGCCGCGAGCATCGCCTCCGGTTCACCCCCACGCGCGTGGGGACAAGGCTTGGGCCCCGGCGCAACTCTCGGCGTGCGGCGGTTCACCCCCACGCGCGTGGGGACAAGGATTTTATCTCCTTCAAAATCCTTGGTTAATTCGGTTCACCCCCACGCGCGTGGGGACAAGTTTTCGACGTCGGCCTTCTTCGCGGACGCCTTCGGTTCACCCCCACGCGCGTGGGGACAAGGCTAAAATTACCCCTGCTTTTCCTCGATTCCGACCAGCCATAGCCCCTCGAAGTCTATGAAAGTTCTCGACGTATCCCCAGCGTATCGTACCTGGAAGCCTTGCTCGGTGTCGCTCGTATAGATCATCACCGCACCGCCCGCGCGCAGCGACTTAGCCACCTTTTGCCAGAGCAGGTCGCGAACCATCGCGGAGACGGTACCCACGAACACTCCCGCCTTGAGTTCGAGGGTCCATCGCGTGAGTTCGCCACGCAGGCTGATGGGGACCTTTTCGAGCACCATGACGACCATCAGAGCTCCTCCTTCGGCGGATCGTCGCCTTCTTCCGCAGGTTCTTCGGCCGGTGACGGTGGTTCGTCCAAGGTGGCTGGCGCCGGGTCATCGGCGCGATTCACCCCGCCCCGAACTCCGCCGCGCTCGTAGTCCCACAGCCATCCTGGCGCCGCCGCATCGGCGTCGAAGTCGGGCTCCGCGTCGGACTTTGCGGCACCGAGTGCGTGCTGGATATCCGGAATGATGCGCTGGAGCAGGCGCGAATCGCGGAAAGCGTCGCGACATCGGCGGCGCACGCGCGATTCCAGGCCGTCGATGCTCTCCGCGGTCGCGCTGAACGCGACCGGAATAGTGATTTCGCACTTGTACAGGTCGGCAATGTCATACACGAACGAGAGCATCTTACCCGTATGCACAAAACCGAGCGTGGGCGAGTAGCCGGCCGAGACGATTGCGGCGTGACAGACACCATAGAGGCAACTGTTGGCGGCTGAGAGTGCGCGGTTGACTGGGTCGGCGGAGCCCCATTGCTCGCGCCGGTACGCGCGACCTCCCCACGGAACCCCCGTATCGGCGCTCGCACGCGCGTAAGACTGGCGCACGCGGGCGCCTTCCATCCCGCGAATCTGTTCGAGCGTTAGTGAAGGGGACAAGGTGTCGTCGAAGCGCATCCGATAAAGTTCGACCACAACTTCGAGCCGGCGCGCACGATTGGTGCAAAGCCACGCTTGACGGAGCAGATTTCGGGCCGAGCGGGTCTCTCCGCTTCCGAATGCATACATCCGCACCCCCTCTTCTCCGGTCCATGCTACCAGACACCCGTTGTCGGCAAGCGCTCGAATCGCAGCGTGAGTAATGGTCGTGCCCGGGCCGAGCATCAGAAGCGTCAGCGCGGAGCATGGTACCGGAATTCGTCCGCGTTGATCGTGAAGCGCGATCGCCTTGGCTTCCTGGTCGATTCGGCAGTGTTCGACGTAAAGGTAAGTGAGGCTGTCGCGAACCTTTGGCAAGATATGTAGGTCGTCCATGTCGTCGCACCTCGCGATCGGTGGCATCAGGAGAGGCTTCGCAGTCGCGCGCGAAACCCTACGATGGCCCCGTGTCAGTTAACGAATAGTTAACTGGATAGCCGATTCGAAGATAGCGGTCGGACGTGCCATTTTGAGTGCCGGGCGCGATGAGGGTTCGCGCGGCGGTGTGCCAACTAACTGTCGGACGGCGCCACCGAAAGAAGACCAAATCCGTAGGCCTTTGCACTGCCGATTCCGTACTCAAGCGCGTCTCGCAATCTCTCTGGATCGGCGACCTCCATGATGCCCTCGAACAGAACCGAACCAAACGTAAGTTTCCGCGCCTGTTCACCGCTCTCGGCGCGAAAACCGGTCAACCGTCCTTGCGGAATGAGACGCACGTTCGGAACATCCGGGGAACATTTGACCGCAAGGATTGCAAAACCGGAGCTGGCGGCTTTGCGTGCAAGCCATCCAAGACGCGCCTCATCTGAGCGAAGATCGACCCGCCGACCGTTGCGGCGGGCGCCGTCAGGCCCGCTCTTAGTATCGATTTTACGAGTCGGGTTTGCGCGTAACCGAAATCGCAGTTTCATTCCGGTGTGCAGCGAAGCATAGGCTTCAGAAACATCTTTGATCTCGGCCGCATGAACGGCGTAGCCGCTCGGCAGATGAGTAAAATCGGGAGTCTCGCGGGATTGGATCATTACATAGGGGCTGCCTGCCGGCGGACATTCGACCCGAAACAAAACGGCGAATTGCCGGCGTGGCGCGAAATCGACGCTGGGGAAGGCGTTTAGGATCGTCCGATGCATCTGCTGGCAATCGGAAAGGTCGCGAAGGGCTTCATGCGAACGGAGATTCAGAGTTAAACGCGAAAGGATCATTTGTTTCCCTCCAGGGAGTCGGTCCAGCTGGTTTTGACGTGACGAATTGAAAAGCGCCGCGGAGAGAAACCCTGCGGGAAATCTCGCCGGGTTTCGGAACCTTCCGAATCGTCGGCAACGATGCGCAATCGCAACGGCTTCGTTTCGCGAGTCCGCGACGTGAGCGCGCCGAGCCAGGGATACGACTTAATCGCATCGATAACACACATTCCGTGGCGCCATCCCGCATCCCACGGTGACGTTCCGGGGAGCAGCATCGGAATCGAAGGCGGGAAGGCTTTGCGTCCAAGAGAGATCTGCCACTTGGGGGCGGACAGCGCGTCCGCGATGGTTTGGAGCAGAGCGGCTTCGCCCTCGATACCGACCAGAAATTCCGCGTCCGCCAAATAGTAGCGACGGGACACTACCGTGCCGCCGGGGCTGCCATCAGCGCGTATAACACCGTAATCGTCGCCAGAGGACCGACTGCCCCCGGAAGTGTGATAATCCAGCCTAACCTCGCCTTCGTGATCGGCGCGGACGGCAAGCCTGAGCGCGGCCAATTCGGAAAGCTGCGGACGATCCGCCGGTCGTTCGTCACGTGGCTTGCCCAGTGCGGCACAAAACAAGCCGACGATTGCGCTCTTGGATGGTTCGGAGCCGGTATCTCGCACCAGAAATCGGCTCTGCGTTCCCCACGATTGCATCGGTCCGGCGAGACGAAAGAGAAAGGTATCGATTGGCACGGGCAAACCTCAGGCGGCGAACTTCGCCGTCTCCAGAGCGCGCGCAATCAGCTTGTCGACCGTGGCTATCGGTTTTCCGAGCGAAGGCAGTTCGCGGGCGTCGAGCGATGCGAACGAAACGTCCTTGATCGATTTGACGCCGTACATTCTGGCTAGCCCGTTCCACTGGGCATCGATCTGGTCGATAGATTTATGCATCAGATCCACGCCGTCGCCGGGCCGCACCGGGCTGAGGAATGCATTTGCGAGTGACCACAAGCCGGAATCGCGTACCACCATCATTACGAACGAGGGAGGATTCTGGGCCGCGGTGCTGTTCTGCTTGCCGGAAGGGACGGCGTCGATGCTCGCGTGCAGGAACGCTTCAAGTGTACGGCGCGCAAGCGCGGAATCACCTTTAAGATTTGCGATGAGCTGGCCGAGATCGACGTTCGAGTAGCGATAAAAGCATGCAGAATTGTATTCGACGGTCCCGATCATTCCCGCGCCAGTTTCCTCCTTTGGATTCAGATCGTCGACGGCTGTGTAGTAGTCGAACTCCGGACTGACCCGGTGGGTCGAGATCGCGTGTGCAACCTGCGCGGCCGCATCAATATTCTTGTGCGGCAGATCGGCGAGCATTCGGCCAAACAGCGCGAGATCGGCCGCCTTTCCGCCGTCGATGATCGCCTCGACCCGCGCGCGGACCTCCTCGGGCACGCCAGCCTGCGCTTCCTTCTTGGATTGTTTGCCGGATTTACCGGAGTCCTTCGCGAGCGCCCCAAAATGTTGATGGCAGGCCTCGATCAGAGCGTCGATTTCGCTCTGGGCCATGAAGAGCAAATATTGCGTTTGCGATTTTTCGTCGAGTTTCAAGCTCACCGAGGCGAAGGCTTTCTCCGCCACCAAGCGTGAGGCTTCAGATGGGTGCCCGCGTTTTTCGAGCGCCGGCACGATTAAATCGAGCACCACGCGCTTGGTGCGTTTTGCGAGTTCGGCGCCGGGAAGCAAGTCTGGAAACCGCATCCTCACAGCGCGCTTGAAACATTGGCTGGAAATGCGAGCGCGCCGGTGGCCGCCGAACTCGCATTCCTTGGGCGAGCCGGTATCGTCACGGTTCAGGTTTGATGGCGCAAAGTTTTGCAGCAGATGCAGTTCGATAAACATCACTCGTCTCCTTCCTGAGATTCAGCCTGGTTGTCTTCCATCTGGACACCTTCGGCGCCTTCCACGAAACGCCAAAAGGCACGTGCCCAGCGGCGTTGAACAGGACGGTCCTCGAGATGCCACCATCCGAGATCGTCGAGTAGACTCAGCCAATCCACAGCTACCTCATCTGCGGCGAGAAGAGTGATCGCATGGCGCAGATGATCTCCGAGTTCTTCGCGAGAGGCCGCCAGCAAGCCGGAGAACCGCCGCTCCACGCCTTCACTCCGGCCCTCACGTTTGAGCTTCAGCTTGTGCATGGAAGCACCGAAATTGCGCGCGCCGCGCGCTTCGTCACTCGCAGGCGGCCAGCTCAAGGGATGCTTCGCGAAAAGCGCAGCGACCAGAAAGCAGTCCTCCTCAGCACGCGGCGATTCGGGCAGGAACCGGCCGATAATCCGGAAGACCTCGGCCGATGCGCCGGGGGGTTTGCCGAGCGATCTGCGGAGAATTGCGAGCTCCGAGCGGTCATTGCGACGGTGCAGCGACTCAAGGTGCTTCACCAGCGCAGAGTACGATTGGTGAGACGCGTCATTCATGGCTGTTCACTCTCCTGCGTTCGTTCCCTGAGCCTGCGAAGGAGAAAACGCTCCGCGATCGCAACCGCGCGCAACTGGCGCGCAGTCAGATCAAGATCGCGCGTCGCCGCGGCGAAGGCATCACGGGCGTTGTCGTTTACGAACTTGCACCATCTCGCGAAATGATCATCGCGCGAATCGGGAGCGGCCTCGGCGAATTGGGTCATAAAATTCAGAAATGCTGGATCGAGCGGCGGCCAGTAGCGGCGCTCGACTCCGAAACTATGGGCGAGAGGTTCGACGTCTTCCTTGCGTGCACGAGACTGCTGTCCTGCCGCTCCTTCGACCGGCGGTTCCAACAATGTTCGGGCGAGCGTCCAAGCGGCGGCGCGAAGATCTCGACCGGTTTGTTCCGCGTACGCAATGGCATTGCTGAGCTTTTCAACTAGCGCCTCATCAGAGAGGAAAGCGATTGGCAACGGCATCCGCTCGTGCCGCCAAAGGATTACGCTGGCGGCCTTACCGATGTCAGTGGCTAGACCAAAAGCCGCCAAGTCCGGCACCCGCGGCACTGAGACTTGAGTCCCGCCCCCGGTGACGATGGCGAGCCAGCCAAGAATTGCGGTTCGAGAATGTGACTGGGCCAGACCCTGAATGAGGGTATGGCTGTCGCGCCATAGCGCGCGTTCCTCGCGGAACGAAAGGGGAACCCATCCCCGCTTTTCATCTTTGCGATAGCACTTGAACGGATCGACTGCCGCAGCGTCATTGCTGAGCTTCAGGTTCTGCTGCAACTGGCACCATCGCACGCCAGATCCGTCGGGCTTCGGGAACAGATGAATTCGCCGGCTCTGCCAAGTCAGGTAGTCCACATATCCGGATGGCGTGGTGCCGTCCTTTCTCGGAGTCGTGGGGCTGTCCTGTTCCCATACCGGCAGGTCCTTTAGCTTGCCAGACTTGGGAATCGGACTCTCGTCGTCATAGCGAATCAGATTAAGCAGCAGTGTCTCAAAGAGATTTCGCCCCGAAACGAGGATGGTGTAGCCACGAATGAGCGGCGAGTCGGAGAAGTAAAATGGACTACTCTTTCCGAATCCGACGGAGAAGGCCTGGCGCGCAACGACGCCCCGTGCTGCGGCTGCAAAACTGAGGCACGCTGGCTGGTCCTCGTAGCTATGATCAAAAAGCGTCGTGTTGTTGCCAGTGGCGAATTGCTGAAACAGCGTCGACACGGGCTGACGTCCGGCATCTCCAATTTCCGGCACCTGGAAGAACGGGCGCTCAGAGTCGAATAGATTGAAGCGCTCGCGCCAGCGCGAGAAATAGGCGTCGAGCACTTCGGGATTCCATCCCCGACGCCAAAGTTCGAGCCACTCCTTTACCCCCGCGGGACCGAAGGTGCGATGTAAGACCGCTAGGAGAAGCCGATGAAGCGACACCGTGACCAGCGGCGATTCGTCGAAGATTTCGCGCACCTCACGCGCCTGTGCAAAGATCTCTGCGAGACCGAGTTCGCGCGGCATTCCATCAACCATCAAGCACGGAATCCACGGCTCGTCGATTAGATTAAATGAGACCGCCATCAGAGCTCCCCTTCGTGCGGCGAATGACTACTCCTAATTCAGAGTGGACTGCAATCTCGTAGGCGCCTACGGTGGCTGCCTTCGACTCTCCAACGATTAGCACGCGATAATGGCGCAGAAGTGCGGAGCGCTCCCATCCGCGCGGTCGGCGCCTGTCGTCTCTTAGCAGCGCGCGCGCAACACCCGCATGGCTTATCTTGACCGAACGCTTCAGCAGATAATGGGCACGTGCGCGGTCCGGCACCGCATCGGAATCGAATGACGCCGCGTCGCACGCCCCGAGCAATACGACATCCACCGAGGGTCCTTCCGAAAGTCGCGTGCGCGCCTGAAGGCTGGCATGAATCTCAGGATTGTCTTCCTCGAAATCCGCCCCGCATTCGAATAGCTCTTCGTCAAAGGGCGCAGGAATCCGCGTGACCTTCGCCATCCGTGAGGCTTTTTCGAGGCTTTGCTGAAGTTCAAGCGCGCTCGCGTTCCAATGTTCGCGCAGTGAGGGACTCGCATTCTGGGGGCACTGAATCGTTCCGGAATAAACAGCCTCGATCATTTCCTCAACATCCTGTGGAATCCGGATTGCTTCGCGATCGCTAAGCACAAACCAGGAACGAAGCAGCACATGAGAATCATAAACCGCCGCCGTGCCCGGCCCGAATTCCGGGATGCCGTCATCTCTGATCTCAGGCTTCAGCACATCAATCAGTGGATCGCTAAGCCGCGGAGGGCGCAGCGGACGCTGATGGCGGTGCAGGCGCCCGGCGCGCTGGAGCAGCAGGTCGGCCGGCGCAAACTCGGAGATCATCGAGTCAAAATCGAGATCAAGGCTTTGCTCGATAACTTGAGTGGCCACGATGATTGCCCGTTGCGGGCGCAAGACTTTCCGATTGTCACCGTCGCCAAGCTCAATGTTTGCCCCCGGCTTTCCAAACCGGATCAGGGCGAGCTTTTCGCGGCGCTCGCGCTCCTCGAACGGAAACCGCGCATGAAAGAGCATCAGCTCCGGCTCGCCGTCGGACGCGACTCCTGCGAAGACAGTCTTCAATGAGGTGTACACATCCTGCGCACGATTGACTGTGTTGCAGATGACGGCGGCGCATCCCCCGTCGGCGAGCAACACTCGAAGATGCGCGCTCAGATCAACCGCGATAGGAATCCACCTGATGCCAAGAGTGCGTCGCGTGCGAGGGCTCGCCGTGACCGCGATCTCGCCGTTTCCACGCGCGCTGGCATATGTGATCCGTGGATATGCTGCGCGCGCAGGCGATTGCGGAGTCGCACGGAGACCGCTCATGTACGCGGTCGTAAGCGCCTCGCGCCGATCCGATGGGAGCGTGGCCGAGAGTAGAAACACGGATGACCCGCTGGCGGCTAGCCATTCGAGCAGCCTCTCCATCAGCGTGGACATGTACGCGTCGTATGCGTGAACTTCGTCAATCACGATCGTCTTTCCGCCAAGCCCAAACATCCGTACGAAAAAGTGACGCGCTCGCAGCACCGCCATCAGCGCCTGGTCAACGGTTCCAACTCCAAACGGGGCTAGTAGCCCGCGCTTTCGGTAAGTAAACCACTCCGCCGCGACAACCGTTGTCGAAGGGTTACCATTTTCGTCGTAGATGGGCGTGAAGGATTGTGCGCCTGCTTTGCGCATAGCCTGAAACTCTGCCGAGAGGTCCGCGTGTCCATGGAGCAACTGAAGATTGACCTCGCCACCGATGGTGCGTGTGAGAAATTCCCGCACGCGCGAGAACATCTGATTGCTGGTCGCCTGCGTAGGAAGCGCAAAGTACGAGCCGGTCTGACCGAGGCGCGTGGCGGCAGCTTCAGCCAGATAGAGGGCGGCTTCGGTTTTGCCCTCTCCCATCGGTGCCTCGATAATCACGAGTGTCGGTCCGTCGAGCGCTTCTCCCACACGCGTTGCGGCGCACTGCAGGTCATTTGGCTCGGCGATCTCGGGGAATAGCAGCATGAACTCTTCAGGACCATTGCGAAGCACACGGTTCACCCAGCGAAGCTCCTTAAGTGCTGCTTCGGCATTCGCCGCTGCGGCGACCGCGTAACCATCCAAATCAAACGGGTCGGGGAGCGCACCGTCGGTGACAGCAAATTGAAACGACTGTTTCATCGACCCGATCCAGTCGGCGACCGAGATGATCCCAGCCAGCGCTATCGCCTCCGGACCCGATGGAACGCGCGGTGGTGAGGCACGGCCGATGCCAGAGAGGCGCGCGACCGTGTCCACAATTTCTCGCCGCGCTTGATCCCATTCACCTGAGCCGCAAGCATCAGGGCCAACTTGTGGTGCTCTGATTTCGCAGAGCTTGGGAATTGCACCGTGGTGGCCGGCGACAATGCGGGCGTAGGACTCGGCGGCGTCAGGAGCGAAACCATAGACTGCGAGGATCTCTGGCAAGACCCTCGCGCCAATCGTGCCGTGGCGGATTAAATCCTTAATGGGATTTTGCCACAGCGGAAATCCCTTCTCGCGTAATCGCTGCCCGACCGCCTGCCTATGGATCTTCGAAAATCGCGGATAGAGCTGGAACGCAGGCGATGCCTTGCCGAGGTCATGAAGTGCGGCAAGGAAGCTGGTCCATGACCGCGTCGACTCGGCGCCGCCGAAAAGTATCTCGAAACGAATTCTGATTGCCGGAGACAGGTTCGCAAGCAGCCGCGTGGCGACTGCGGACACATCCAGCATATGACACAGTAGCGGATGGTAATGCGCGGGGGACTCCCATTTTCCCCAAAACGTCCAGAGTCTCGAGGTTCGCGTGATGGTCATTGCATAAATTTCCGGAACCAAAGTCCGCCAACCCGATCGGCCTCGAAAGCCGAGGCTCGCATTGTCACAAGCTGACGCTTGCTAATCCTCATCGCTAACTAGCAGTTTTCACGAAAGCCACGCCACCCTTTCGCCTGTGCGACCATTGCGTCCGCCATGTACGAGCCGAATCATATCGAAAAATCGTACCAAGCGAGTCGCTATTGGATACGTACAAGCGCCTCATCCTGAGAGCGGAACCGCAATCCGTTGTGGTGCACCCCGCGCATGCACGGCGAGCTACTCATGCTCGGAATTGAGGTCGCGCAATCGACGGGTGGGGTCGAGAAACCGCTTGTATGCGTCCGCCTATACCCGAGAAGATGCTCGTTGCGATCTAGAAATTCGACCAGCGCCTTCTTGACGTAATAGTTCCTCTTGTGCCCCGCGGCAAACTCCGTACCAATGCGGTTCGAGAATCAATCTCAAGCATCCGATGATTTACAGAAAAATAGCAGCCCAATGCGGCTGCTCTTTGTGCGGTACGAATGGACCCGGAGAACCTGATGGGATGGACCGCTCCCTACTGATAACGGCCTCAGTGGGCCAAGGTGGTATGCTCGACCACCAACAATCGAAGTAGGGAGGGTCCGAAGATGCAGGTTACTACGGTCGGGATCGATCTGGCA
>Ga0310039_10000061_pt1 | contig 118205 bp, 103 predicted proteins | sample Sb_taG_4_FD_200460 | JGI IMG/M metagenome (GOLD analysis project Ga0310039, IMG submission 200460) | Peat soil microbial communities from Weissenstadt, Germany - Sb_50d_6_BS metaG (v2) (version 2) | ecosystem: Environmental > Terrestrial > Soil > Wetlands > Peat | place: Germany: Weissenstadt...
ATCACTTTCCCCCGTTGGAACTCTTTCTGACTCAATGTCACCATCCCTCTAGGGTGACAAAGTCTGGTTGCAGTTAAGGGGTGACATTATCTTGGAGCATCTACAACAAATTTGTGCGTACTTCCCCGACAGCGCTTCCCGGTTATACCATGTCAAAGAAATAGGCGCGGGGAACGTGGACCGGGTCTTGCCGCATTCTGCGTACTCGCTTAAGGAGCTTGCCATGATTTTAATTACCGGCGCCTCCGGCATAGTCGGGGGCAAAGTCTTGCAGGAAGTAGCGAAGAGCGGAAATCCAGTGCGCGCGATGTATCGCTCGAAGGAAGATGCCGCAAAAGTATTGAGCGGCGTCCAACCTGTGATCGCCGATTTCGGCGATGCGGAGAGCCTCAGGGGAGCGCTGAACGGGGTGGATACGGTTTACCTGGTTTGCTCGCCCGTGCCGCAGTTGGTGGAGTGGGAAGGCAACATGATCGACGCCTGCAAGAAAGCGAATGTCGAGCGCGTGGTGCTGAATTCCGCGCTCGGTGCTGGGAGCTATTCAAAGTCATTTCCCAGCTGGCACGCGAAAGTAGAGCAGCGTCTCACGGCTTCGGGGCTTGGCTGGACGATTCTGCGTCCAAACAGTTTTATGCAGAATGTGGTGTCGTATTATGCGCCCACCATTCGTTCACAAAATGCGTTTTATTCGTCCGTGGGATCGGCTCGCATGAGTTACATCGATGTGCGCGATATCGCTGCCATAGCAGCCCAGGCGCTGACTACCGATCGCCATGCCGGCAAGACCCATGAATTGAACGGACCTGAAGCTCTTTCGGCTGCGGAGGTGGCTGGAAAAATCTCGCGGCTGGTCGGACGAAGCGTCCAATATGTGGACATTCCGGCTGAAGCGCAGAGGAAATCGCTACACGGCGTAGGGATGCCGGACTGGCAGGTCAACGCGCTGCTCGAGCTGCAGGAATATTACACGCAAGGAAATGGCGCGCAAGTGGACGGGCTAGTCGAAGAGTTGCTGGGTAGACCGGCGATTCGCATAGACCAATACCTTGCGGAGAACCTGGACGCCTTCTGCGAGCAGGCGGCGTGAGCACGACCATGAATCCTAAGTCGTTGGCCGCGGAACAAACGGCGAACCCAAAAACAGAAATGACCCTGGGCGAAATGAAGCACTTCATCGCCAATCATTTCGAGGAATTTGTAAACCGGAAAAATCTGGGGATCGCAGATATTAATTTTGCGCCCGACTTTGTCGATCACGGCGCGGATATTCCTCCCGGCACGCCCGCGGGCCCGGCGGGAGCCAAGCAGTATGTGGGGGGAGCGTACAAGCGGTTTCCTGATATCCAGGTGAAGATCGAGGACATGATCGCGGAAGACGACAAGGTCGTGGTCCGCAACCACTGGACGGGAACGGACGCCACCACCAATCAGAAAATCGAGTTTCGCGGAATTGTGATCTGGAGAATTGCGGCCGGAAAAATCGCGGAGCGTTGGGCTTTTCTGGAGAAGCCGCATCCTCCAGACATTCATCCAACCGGACGTTGAGCATAGAAAAGGCTGCGAGTTTCCTGTTGCCAGTCAGCCACGCAGCCTACCACAGATAGTATTCACAGAGAGCCTTGCACCTCCCAGCATCTGTCGTGCAGCGGCCTCGCTGTTTTATGGCTGTCCTAGGTTTATAGACATTTGCCGGGTTTCGCAGTGATTGCGGTCTCCGTACCATGTGATCAGAGTCACATGTGCACTTGAACCTGCGGAAAGCAGCATTCCGCGACAATCGCAGGACAATTCGATGAGTTGACCTGGTTTGTCCGACGCGGTCATACAAGTCGGGTGAAAGGAAAGGGCCTGCCTGGCTTTTTCACGCCCAGGTCAGACCACGCGCAAATTCATCGCTTTTTTACAAATCCTTGACACCGATGTGACAAGTGGGGACGCGCCCAAACGTACCTTGGTTGCGCGATGGATAGCCGTAACTGATCGCGAAAGATCTCGACCCGAATCGGAGTCCAAAACCATGAAGAACGCATTCTCCCTTGCGACGGTGGCGGCGCTGCTCTGCCTGTGCTGCCTTACTGCCCCGGTTGCCGCCGCCGGACAGAACACAGAATCTGACAACTCGGGCCGGCAAACCGTTGTCGTGCAGGACAAGTTCGGTGGTCAAATCTTCGGCTACGACATCGATCACAACGGCTCCGAGGGCATGCTGAGCGAAGACCTCACCTTGAATGACGGAAAACTACTGATCGCCACGGAAACCTTCGATCAAAAAACCGGCAAGATCATCAAAGTCGTCGCCAAGAAAAACGAAACGCTGGACAACTTCCTCACCCTGGGCGTGGTGGGAAGCCACATCGGCCTCCAGGAAGTCCAGCACGTGAAAGGCATCTTCGTCGACAAGCTCACGTTCAATACGGTCAATCCCCTCGAGGGCAACAAGCTCACCGCGCCCTGGACTCCTTCTATCGACGGCAAGACCCAGGGTCTTGAAGATGTCGAGGCGGACCAGGGAAAGCCTAATGTCGCGGTCATGGCCTCTCCCTACGCCTGTTGCGCCCGGTTTGTATTCGGCTCCGATGTCGGTGCCAATACCTTCGGGAAGAAAATAAACCTCACCGACTCTATTCTTAACGGCGGCGTGCCTCCGGTGATGGCATTCGATAGCAAGAAGAATCAGGCGGTTCTGGCCCAGGCGCAAGGCGCTCCGTTCAGCATCCCCGAACTTGCGCTGGTCGATCTGACCAAAGGGAAGATCACCGAGTTTACCGGGCTGGGATTCGGGTACGTCAACGGGCTCGCGGTGGACTCCTCTAGCGGCATCGCCTGCACCACCACGGAGACAGACAACAGCGCCGAGTTTTACAACCTCTCCAAGAAAACTGGCATCATTGTGGTGCTGCCGGTCATCGGGCAATATTCGGGGGCGACCGTGGCGGTCGATTCCCTGCATAAGCTGTTTCTCATCGCCCACCCTGTACCCGCGGCTCCCGGACAGATCCACATCTACGACGAAAAAGGAAACTTGATCAAGTCGCTCAGTGGATTTGCGATTGGTCCAGGCGGGATAACCATCGCACTAAACCCTAGCAAGCGAACCGGCTTTGTGCAGGCGCCCGGTCAAAACGGAGCAGGGTCCGGGCTTCAGTCCTTCACCTATTAGGGATGAAATAAGACTAAAGCGGCGCCCGCCAGGACGCCGCCTCAATACCAGAGCGGAGCTAAACTCCGAGAAGCTCACTGCCCCAGCACAGCGAAGCCAGGGAGCAAGCCGCTGACTGCGGTCCATTTCCCGCTGGTCCCGTTGCAAGTTCCCTGCTTCGAGTCGTCGCAGTAAGAGGCAAAAGGATGGGACCTCATATCTGTACTGTTGACCTCCCAAGCGGCGAAAATGTTGCTGTCGTTGGAATTGGTGCTTACCACCAGCCAGTACTGCGTGCCTTTCTTCACCGCTATTCCGGCCTTACTCTTTCCCGTTGCCAATTGGCAGCAACTCCCGATGAGCGCGAGATTTTTGACATTCCAGGTGTGAATTGCCGTTCCTGGCAAACCGTTGGAATCGCGATTGAGACTCAAAACCACCGCGTTGACGCCTTCGTCCCATAGCACGGACGCTTCAACCTCCCTCACTGTCATGTTAGCCGCCGGAGTGAAAGGGACTGCCTGCCAGTATTCAGGAACCACGTTGAGTAAGTTGGTCAGCCCGGTAATGTAAAAGCCGTAGCAGCAAAAGAATACGCCGTAGGGATAATCGCTGAGGGTGCCGGCGATGGTGGCCAGGCTGGCATCGTGCGCGACTCCCGGCGTAGTGACCTTGGCAGGATGTGTGACGACCACCTCTCGGTCAAGGAGTATCAGATTGCTGTGGTCCGCCGCCAAGGCGCTCACGGCCGTTGCCAGAATCGTTAATGCAAGTAACGAAGCTACCAGTGTTTTTTTCACGTCTGTGTTCTCCATTTTCCTGTGATTTTCTGGTGAAACTGACTACGCACGAATCGTCCTTTAGACTTCAAAGAGCGGGACCCATTGTACGTGCATTTCGCCGGTTCGCAATATGTGAAAAGATTTTCATCTGGAGTCCCCCGATCGATATGCGATCTGTACCAACTGGCGAAATCCCCTATGAGTGGCCTGCGTGCGCACGCAACATGCTGGGTCCGCGGTTTTCTTTCGCCTAACTGGTGGCCCACCCTTGCTCGGCTCGTTTAGTCAACGAAGCTTGATCGCTTAGGCGACCTTAGCTTGTTCCCTGATCGCCGCCACAACCTTGCGCCCCATTTCCGCGGTGCCGATCGGGGGCAGTCCCGACTTCGCCAGATCCGGCGTGCGATTCCCGCCGCCGAGCACGGACGCGACTGCAGCTTCGACGCAATCCGCTTCGGCGTCGAGGTGAAACGAGTAACGCAGCATCATCGCGACCGAAAGAATGGCGCCCAACGGATTCGCAATGCCTTTCCCGGCAATGTCCGGGGCGGAGCCGTGCACCGGTTCGTAGAGCGCTACCGAGCCTCCGATGCTGGCCGAACTCAGCATTCCGATCGAGCCGACGATCCCGCCAGCCTGGTCCGAAAGTATGTCGCCAAACATGTTTTCGGTGAGCAGCACATCAAAGTCGGTGGGACGCGCGACCAGAGCCATGGCGGCGGAGTCGACGTACATGTGCCGGAGTTGCACTGCGGGATATTCCCGCGCAACCCGTGTGACCACCTCGCGCCACAGCCGCGAGCAATCGAGCACGTTGGCTTTGTCCACGGAAGTAACTTGGTGGCGGCGGGATTGGGCTAATTCAAAAGCCACGCGGGCAATGCGCTCGATTTCCGGTTCACGGTAGCGCATGGTATCGATCGCAATGCGGTTGCCGGCTGCACCCGTGGTCGAGCGGGGCTCGCCGAAATAGATTCCCCCCAACAGTTCCCGCACGATCAAGATGTCGACGCCGCGGCTCACCTCGGGGCGAAGCGGGGAGCAATCTGCCAGCGCCGGGAAACACGCGGCAGGGCGCAGATTGGCAAACGCCCCAAGCTCCCGCCGCAGTCGAAGCAGCCCCCGTTCCGGCCGCAGATCTTTAGCAACATTGTCGAATGCCGGGCCTCCAACCGCGCCCAGCAGTACGGCGCTCGAGGCAAGGCAAGTTTGCAATGTGGCTGGCGGCAGCGGATCGCGGCTGCTCGTAAGAGCGGCGCCGCCAACGTCTTTTTTTGTGAGAGCGAGCTCGTGCCCGAACGTCGCAGCTATGGCTTCGAGCACGCGAACCGCTTCATGGGTCACTTCGGGGCCGATGCCGTCCCCGGGAAGAATGGCGATCTTCAGCAGCATGGGGTCTATTGTAATGCGGGGCTCATGGGGACAGGTTCGGGGGCTCAGCCTTAACTATTCACCGTGTAGGCAGCGGTTCCCTTCCCAACTTCGATACGCTTAGGAAATCCTGATTATATGAATTTCAACAATGCGCACGCAGCCGCGCGTCATACCCCCCACAAGTAGTCTTCCTGATCAGCGTGTTGTTCCGCCATCGGATTCAAGGCAAGACTTGCGGACTCGGCAGGATTTGGGAGAGGCACCGAAAGCAGACGCTGAGAATGTTCCCGTCCGCTGTCTGATCGCGCAGCCGCACCGGCCGCGACAGCGAATGAAAGTGCTTTTACCTGCGCCTCATCAGGTGCTGGAACTGGGCGGCCCTTCTGAATCGCGGCGATCAGTTCCAGCAGATGATGATCTTCGACCTGCTTGATCTGATCCGCGAGCACGACGAAGCGCCGGTAGACTTCATCGAGTTGGTAACGATCAAATTGATGGCCCAACTGTTCGCAGCGCAGGCCGAGCGCGTGCCGTCCCGAATGTTTTCCCAGCACCAGCTTCGAATCCGGCACTCCGACCGACTGCGGCGTCATGATTTCATAGGTCAGCGGATTCTTGAGCATGCCATCCTGATGAATCCCGGCTTCATGGGCAAACGCATTGCGCCCGATGATTGCCTTATTGGGTTGCACCGCAACCCCGGTGATCTCGCTAAGCATCTGGCTTGCGGGAAATAGCTGCTCACTGACCACGCCCGTCGCATAAGCAAGCCGATCGGGACGCACACGCATGGCCATGACAATCTCTTCCAGCGAAGCATTTCCAGCGCGCTCGCCGATGCCGTTGATGGTGCATTCCACCTGTCGCGCTCCGGCGGCGATTGCGGCCAACGAGTTGGCCACGGCCAGTCCGAGATCGTCGTGGCAGTGGGCGGAGATGGTGACCCCGGCGATTCCGCGTACATTGTCACGGATGGTGCCAATCAGTTCGCCAAATTCTGCGGGTGTAGTGTATCCAACCGTGTCAGGGATGTTCACCGTGGTCGCGCCCGCGGCCACAACCGCTTCCACGACCTGACACAGGAATTCGGGATCAGTACGGGTCGCATCCTCAGGAGAAAATTCAACGTCGTCACACAAACTCTTGGCCAGTCGCACCGCTTCGCTGGCCTGTTCCACGCACTGCTGGCGCGAGATGCGAAGCTTATATTTCAGGTGAATGTCGGAAGTGGCCAGAAACACATGTATACGCGGGCGGGCGGCTCCCTGAAGGGCTTGCCAGGCGCGTTCGATGTCTTTTGCGCAGGCGCGAGCCAGGCCCGCGATGATCGGACGCCGTACCACCGCGGCGATGGCTTGCACGGCGGCGAAATCACCTTCCGAAGCGATGGGAAATCCGGCCTCGATCACATCGACGCCCAGGCGGTCAAGCTGGTGCGCCATGCGCAGCTTCTCCGCCACATTCATGCTGCAACCGGGCGACTGCTCGCCGTCGCGCAGGGTGGTGTCGAAAATCGTGATGCCTTCCATGCCTGGGCCCTCCTCACCGGAATCACTCCATCCTACGTAGACAGCCCTATTAAGCAAGCTTATAATCCTACAATTATCATTAGTATGTTTATCACTATAAGTAGAGCTAATGAGCCTCCAAGTTTTGCTAAAGGGGAGACGCCATGGACTTGGCCCAACTTGAAGTGTTTCTGGCGGTGGCGCGAGAAGGACGATTCTCTCGCGCTGCTGAGAAGCTCTATCGCACGCAATCCGCAGTCAGCCAGTCGATCCGCAAACTCGAAGACGAGTTGAGCGAGCCCCTTTTTGACCGTTCTTCGCGCGACGGCGTGCTCACCGACGCTGGCCGCGTCCTCCAGGAATACGCCGAAAGATTGTTGAACCTGCGCGGGGACGCCCAGGAAGCGCTGCTAGAACTAAGAGAGCTGCAGAAAGGCAAGCTGGCGATCGCCGCCAATGAATTCACCGCGCTCTACCTGCTGCCGGTGCTGGCGGAATTCCGCCGTCTGCATCCCATGATCAGCATCACCGTCCGGCGCTCGCTGGGCAGCCACATTCCCGACGACGTCCTCCGCCACAGCACCGAACTCGGAGTCCTCACCTACGACCCGCAGCAGCCCCAGCTATGCTCCACCGTGGTGTACCTGGACGAGCTGATTTTCGTGGTCCCCCCGAGCCATCCCTTGGCCACGGCGCGTCAGGTCAGCATCCGGCAACTGGGCGCCGAGTCGTTCGTAGCCCACAACGTGGCCTCGCCCTATCGCGAAAAAGTGATTCAGGCCTTCAAGCGCCACAAAACCCCATTGCACATGGATATCGAACTGCCCACCCTGCAGGCCATCAAGCGCTTTGTGATCATGGGTAGCGGGGTCGCCTTGGTTCCCGAGATCAGCGTGGAGAGCGAACTGGCCCGCGGCGAGCTGATTCGCATCCCAGTCCGCGAATTGCGCTTGCACCGCAAGCTAAGATTGATCTATCGCAAATCCGCCAGTCTTTCCCACGCCGCCAGAGCCTTCCTCAAAGTGGCGGAGACCATTGCGCGGGAGCGCCGCGGCCGATACCGCTTTCAGCGGGAACATTAGGAAAGGAGAAAAACTGACGCGAGCAAAACAAAACGCCCCAGACTCGTTTAAGTCCTGGGACGTTCCGTCGAAGCAGCCCTCCCCCGAAGTCTGCTCGAAAACTAATGTAGCAGTCGGCGGCATCGGCGTGAATGGCACTTTCAGGCCATATGCAAATCCTTGCAACCGCCCGCCGGTCACATCCCGAGAAGATCCAAAAGCCTTTTCTCCTGTTGGACTTGGAATGAGCAAGTGCCCGTGCAAGCTTTGCGAAAGCTTGAAACCCCCTTATTTCGATACTTTCTGCAGCTCTTTCTGATGTTTCAACGAACTTCCGCTTCCTCCAGGTTGGTCCCGATACCGAAGCAAAAATCCGCGCCCGGGATGCTGGCGATGCGACCATCCAACCCACAAACCACAAAAGGTTGTTCCCGCAAAAGCTGCTGCGCCTGAGACAGCCGGAGGTTCAGCGCCTGATAGGACTCTGCCTTGCACAGAAACTCATCCCCTTTATCGTGATATGCGTCTAAACCAACGCTGGTGAGCACCTCCGCAAACCTGCGTATGAGTATGTCGCCAGCCGCGTAACCGAACTGGTCGTTCAGCGCCTTCAGGCCGTTGACATCGCTCATGGCGACAAACGGGCTTACTCCCCCCTCAGCAAAAGCGCGCCGGTTAGGCAAGCCGGTCTTGCCGGAGACGAGCAAGGCCAGTCTCATTTCTTCTGGAGACATCTCCGCCACCCGCTTGCGCGTCAGATGGTCGATTCTGCGCTCGATCATGCTTCGTTCGATCATGCTTCGTTCGATCAATGGAACCGCTCCCCCGGAGGATAGATCAGATCAAGATCTTGGGGCCCCGTCCAATTAAAGCCACCATTAAAGCCACCATTTTGCCCGCCCAGCGAAGCGGCTGCCAAATTACTTTGGTAACAAACTGGGCAGGTACGGACCGGAGTGCCGCTTCTCGCGGCCAGCAACCGCCGGGCAGATAGGTAAAGCGTGCCCCAGTTTTAGCGGCAAACCGTTTCCAGTGCAAATCTAAATAACATACATGATGAGGGTGCCCCACCCTTCTGCGTTCTTTGCGGGGGATGGGAGGCGAGAAAGCATGGATGCGGGGGGCCTCGCGCGCAGTCTTTCAAACTGACTCACTACCTGCTTTCTGGATTGACTTTTCATTTCCAACAAGATAATATACTTCAGATAGCATTATCTGCTGGATAATGACAGATCTTTGACAATCCGGCCGGCAATGGCGCGCCGTCTCGATCGCGCTCCGCAATGCCGAACCCGCCCCAGCCTCCTTGAGCAAAAGCGGCCGATCCGCCCTTCAGAATCGACGTGCGAACTCCGATTTTCAAATTCGCGGTGGTTCAAGGGCGCAGGTTTTAGCCACACCGCGGCGTAAGAATGCAGCCCCCAGCGCAAGCTGTGGGTAGGAGGTGGAGAAACCGTAAAGCCCAAGCGGGGCGAGAGTGTGGGTCGCACCCGGACTCGCTGGTCCATCTCCAGCAGTCCCAAAACGGACCACGAGCCAAGAGGTGCCAGCCGTAACTCCCATGTTCTCTAGATTTTGCCTCTAACCCCTGTAAACTCAAAGATCTAGCATGTAGTCGCAAGTTAGATCCTTTGTTTTCTGGATTTGCACGCTACAGGGGAGGGGGACCGGCACTAAACAGTAAACTGTACCAATTCGGGAAGAGAACGAAGGTATCAGAAGCGTGAAACAGTTACGGCATTCTTCGAGAAATCAGAGAGAATGTTAGAGAACGAATCAGCAGATCTGATGGCAGCGGTTGGAGGCGGGTTGGCGACCGGGCAGCGAACCATCACAGCCAGCCTCCAAGGCTGAGCCTTCACGCGCCCAATGTGAATCGCGCCACCAAGAGGTGAATCGGCATGAGTCATTCGAACGCAGCCGCACAGCAACCTTCCGTGTCCACCGGAGGGGCGCTGCTCGTATCCAATGACGCGGCCACGATCAGGCAGTTCAGCGAATCGATGCGACAGCTCGCTATGTCTCCAGAGATATGCGCGGAGGTTCCCACTGCGCTGGGCCTGTTGAACCAGCGAAAGTTCGACGCTGTAATTGTTGATCTGCAGTTGGGGGGTCACGCCAACGCAGTCTTGGAAAGAGTACGCCTCTCCCCTTCGAATCGAACTGCCGTGCTCTTCACCATCAGCGACAGCGATGCCGAAACTGCCATTGCATTCAAGGCGGGTTCCAACTTTGTGCTGAGGAGACCCCTTTCCCTGACTTCGATCGACCGGAATTTGAAGGTTGCCTATGGCTTGATCGTTCGGGAGCAACGCCGCTACTTCCGCTGTCCAGTCCAGACTCCTGCCACGATTTGCCGGCACGCTTTGCCGGAAATCCATGGCCAGACCGTGAACATCAGCGAAGGCGGCATCGGAATCGCCACCGATGTCTCAATCGAACCCGGCGTTAAAGTGCAGGTGCGATTCACCCTTCCGGGTCACGAATCCCAGTTCGCGGTCGACGCAGCGGTCTGCTGGTCGAAAGAGACCTATGTCGGATTGCAGTTCACCTCGCTTTCTGCGCACCTGACCTCGGAGCTCCAGGAGTGGCTTTCGCGCCGGTTGGATGAGAGTCTTCCCCAGTCTGTAGCCGACAAATTCCGAAACCTTGAGAACGCTCCGCCTTGGATGAACGAGCCTGCGGAAGGTTCGAAGACCAGCATCACGGAGTCGGAGCGCAAGCTGAAGGCCCCAGGGGACAACCCAAACTGGGTCGCACTCTATCGGGCCGCACTGTCGGAATCGGACACGGAGCGAAAGCTGCCCAAGATCGAGCTAGCGGAACGAAACATGAGGCAGCGGTTGGGTGAACTTCCGATCATCGGCTCGGAAGCCGCGGAGGAGCGGCAGCGATTGAGCGATGCCCTCGAGAATCTGCGTGGGCTGAAGAAGGCAAGCCAATCATGAGGCTCTCTGACCCAGCTATTTTTTCTTTTCCTCCATCGGCAACGGTCCTCTGCCCATTAGATTCCATTGCTGGCCAATGAAGTTGAATAATCCGCTGCGGTCTCGAAATGCTTCTGTACCTCCTTCCTTGGTCACCGAGTACGCAGCCGCAATGTTGGCGAAGGCCAGGCAGTCCTCGAGTTTCGCTCCCAACAAATACGAGTGAATGAAGCCAGCATCAAACGTGTCTCCCGCGCCGACATCGTCGACGACTTCGACGGCCGGAGGCGCCAGGCTCCACTGTTCGTCGCCCCTGCGACAAATGGCAGAACCCGAGCCGCGTTTCACGACCACGACCTTGGTGAGTCCGGCCAGCAGATTAAGTGCCTGCGAAAGGTCGTCGGTCCGGGCGATCTTTTTCGCCTCGCGATCGTTGGGCAGGAAAATATCAACATGTTTCAAGACATCGAGCAGGTCTTGCGCCCACTGATTGTCGGGATCATCGTTAGTGTCAAGTGATGTGGTGAGACCTGATTCTTTCGCTTGGCGAAACAAGTTCGAGATTCGCGACCGGAGAGAACGGTGCAAGTAGAAAGAGGAAAGATGTAAGTGACGCGCCGTTCGGACGTAATCCATATCGATGTCTGAATACTGCATCTCAAACATGGTGCCGGGATAGGTCAGGATATACCGATGCTGAGGGAAAGGCAGCACGACGGTGAGCCCGGTGGATGTCTTTCCCGTGCCCAGCTTGGTCCGGCTGATGTCGACGCCGGCCGCGGATAGCCGCTCCACGGCCATCTTTCCCAGAGGATCTCCGCCGATTTTCGATATGAAACCGACTTGCGTGCCCAGCACACTCAAGTTGTGCGCGAAGATCCCCGACGAACTTCCCAACGTGAACGCCATATGGCTGGCCAGGTGCTCCCGATCCAGCACCAACTCTTTCGGCAATCCGTAGAGGATGAGATCCAGGTTGAGCTCCCCGACGACGCAGACTTCGATCATTTAACGGTCCTCTCAGAAGTGGAGAAGCTTCGGTCAGGAATGAATGCTGACATTCTGTACCACGCGACTGATAGCGCCATTGGGACTTGGACAATCGGGTCGCAGGTTCCATCGTCGAGAAAAGAACAACCCAAGCAGTTGCCCGAAAATTACATCCACCGGCGCGCGGTAGTCGTCGGCGAGGGTGAGCGATCCGACTGGCGCGAGACTGTGTTCGGCAAGAGTGTTCATCGCCGGGACGGCACTGCCGCTGACGACAACTCGGGTCGTGACCAGGCGCTTGTTTCCAATCTCTTCGAGTAGGTTCCGCTCGTAGTCCTGAACCCGCTTGTTGCCCGAAAGAAAACACACCAACAAGGTGTCCTCGTCCAAGGCTGCCATGGGACCATGGCGCAGGCCCAAAGCGGACTCCGACATAGTCACGACCTTCCCCGCCGTCAACTCCAGCAACTTGAGAGCGGATTCCTTCGCCACGGCTCGCAGCGGCCCGGACCCGACGAAACAAGCCTTGGCGTATGGCTCTTTGGCCAGTGCCGCGGCGCAATCCGCGGCAATCGGGAGAAAGCTCTTTCCGGCCTCAATCAGTTGTGACAGGATTGGCTCGTATTTCCCCAAGTCGTCCGCGTGCGCCAGGCACTGACCGAAGACCACCATGTTGGAGAAGGAACTGGTCATCGCCAATCCGCGGTCGTTCACGGCATCGTCTAAGCAGATGCTTAGGACTTGCGGGTTGCCGGCGTTGGCGCGGATCATCCGCCCGTTGGTATTGCAAGACACCACCATGTGGTAAATATCGGGGCGGCGTTTGCAAGCTCTCTCTAACACTGCGACGCCCTCGGGACTGTCGCCCGATCGGGAAAAAGAGATCCAAAGATACTTCTTCCCGGGAGTGCATAGCTCATCCATGTGGGTCAGGAGATCCGTGCTCGGAACTGCGACTACTTCACACAGCCACGCTTTGCGAAACAGGTAAGCGAGAGACTGGCCAATGTAGTCCGAGGTTCCGGCGCCGACGAGAAAAACAGTTGGTCTGACGCGGGGGTCCACCGCTAAACCCGCGGACGCCAGGAATTCCCCGATCTCTGCGTGTCTCGCTTTGAAAAGGCCAACTGTAGATTGCCAGGTCTTGGGCTGCTGCGCGATTTCCGCAGGGGTATGAACCAAGCCGCGAGTTTTCTTCTCGCTGTCGGGCAGGTTCAACAATTCAGAAAGGGCGTTCACTTTCAGCTACTCCTCGATTGATCCAAAGATTTCATCCATGCAACAACGCCGGTTTTCGGAAACGGCTTCAACATCACGGCTCAAACCAAAATACTGCTCCCTTCTCAATCACGGGCAGGTTGTAGGTCACACCGGCAGCACTGACCGTTCCATCCAGTGGCTGCAAGTCTCCGAGAAACGGCAGAAAGAATCCACGGCCCCGGGTCGCGCCGGAGATGGTGACCTGTACGCCGGTCTGTGGAGTCTGAATCGGACTCACTCCCCCACGCAGCCCTGCGAAGTTTGCAAAAAACACGTGCGGCTTGCCACCAACTCGCGCCATCGACGTGGCAAGCATCGGGGAGGCAAGCACGCGGACCGCAGTTCCACTTTTAAGATTTTCGAGAAATTCGTTTTCTCGATCAGGGGTTGCGGCGCCGAAATCCTTTTGCAGGGCGGCGCTGTAGTCCTTACCAGGACACTTGCTGAAGTGGATTACGTTTGCTAGGTTTCCTAGCCCGGTAGCATCCTCTCCCGTGACCAGCAGAACTTTGCCTTCTCCCACATGCGCGCGCAGCCAAGACTTTTCGCTCTCGCTCATGAGGCGCACGTCAGGCAGAATCAGGGTGCTTCCCTGGAAATCGGAGAGCGTGCGGGGAGTGACAACCTGAAACTCCAGGTGCTTCTGCATAAGCAGGATGAGAATGCCGCGATAGGAGGCGATAAATTCTTTTGCGAAGAAGTTGCGCGTCTGGGGGGAGAAGTAAATGCCGATCGGAGTGATCGGTGTCCGTGGTGAGTAAAAGGTTTTTTCGTGAGCCTTGATCCAGGAAAATATCTTCTTTCGAATCGGTGGGTCGTTCGATCCAGCCATGGAATGTCCGGACGCATCCCAGAAATTCGCTCCCGCCATGATTTCGGAGACTGCCAGATTCATCATCGCTTCCCGCCGGTCCACCTTCTGATCGCCATCCCAGGAGTAGTTCAGAATCCAGGTTGCCTTTCCTTCCGCGAACGCGCGAAACGACTGCATTCCCACCTGGTAACTGAACCAGTCTAACGGTGTTCGCGATGACGCCATGTGATCCCCGGTTCCGAATTCGTATTCATGGGCGATGGCGTCCACGACCGGGTAAAGACTATAAACATCCGCGCCAACCCGAACCGCCTCTTCCTCGATGCCGGGATAAATCTCGGGAATGGTTTTGATGGCAGGGTTGACTGACTTCGCGTTCCGGTCAATTTCTTGCATGAAGTCGGTGATGGTGTGAATTCTGAATTCGATCCACTTGCCAAAATTGGGGTCGGAAAAGTCTCCCAGCTTTAGGTCTCGTTTTGCGTCCAGGCCGCTTTGCTTCTGAAATGCCGCTACGGTATAGGCGTCGAAGCTCGCCCAAGTGTCTTCCCAACCATCGAAATGCGTCATCCAGTACGGAATGTCCACGTAGATTCCATCGATGCCGGTGGCTGCGATCTGCCTCACCCGCTCCATGTAGGTCTTGCGCCACGCTGGTGCGTACGGGCTGATCCACACGTCTTCGTCACCCTTCGCGATCCAGAACGCGGTGCCGCCTCCAAAGATCGCAGGTTCTCCAGTAATCCTCCGTTGCAGCCAATCCGGATGTTCTTTGGCGAGCGTGTGAGGCGTTTTGTCAGCGTTGGCCGTGATGCACTCCGTTCCCGCGATGTACACGAACGCCCGGTTGCCCGCGGCATGTGCTTTTTCAGCTACAGAGCGAATTGCATTCAGCTTCTCTTCCGGATTTACGAAGCTTTCATAGCGCCCAGGTATGTCGTTGTCAACCTCGATGCCGAACCCGCCATCTTCCTGGGCGCTACGCACAATCTCGTCTGCATTGCCGCTGTGGAGGCCGTATGCGCCGATACGCACATAGTTGGTCCAATCCTGCTTGGTACCATTCTGTTCAGCAGAATCCGGGGCTGCTGCTCGCAGAACTGGAGCCAGCAGAACCACAGCGAACATCGCACAGTATCCGCTCCTCTTCATTCGAACTGAGCTTTCTTAGAATTCAAATCGCACCCCGAGTTGCCCGTGGCGGGGTGTGCTGCCCATTACGGTCGATGAAATTTGCCCGAAGGTGGAATCGCCCCACAGGGTGTCGGGCACGGCAAATCGAGGCGTGTTGAAGAAGTTGAAGAACTCGCCGCGCACTTCCAGCCTCATGCCTTCCCGGGGGATAAACGCTTTCTCAATCGCGACATCGATATTGTGGATCCCGTCGGTTCTGAGATTCGAAAAGTAACGGGGCGCGTTCCCAGGCTGCTCGTAGCCGGGATTCGCGAAGCAGTTCGAATTTAGCGTGCTTTGTCCGGTCAGCGCGGACTGGTGGGCGCTGACGCCGCTGCTGGGATTGCAAATGACGTTGGGTCGTTGGTTGCCATCGTCCAGGGTCGGCTGGGACATACCGATATCGATCGGTTGTCCCGTCTGGAAGGTCAGGATGGTGGAGAGCGTCCAACCTCCGACGATACCATCCAGAACGCGATTCATGTTGGGCCCGATCCATCTGCCCCGTCCGATGGGCGAATCCGCGATAATCGCCATCGCCAGACGGTGGGTCGCGTCATTGGCGCTGATCGAGTGCTCCGCTTTCAGATTGTCAAGTTCCTGCGGATTGTCCGAAGCGAACGAGCCAATAAACGCGTTGCGGCCCACGGAAGAATCGTCGGTGGCCTTCGAAAATGTGTATCCGCCTTCAAAGCTGATGTAGTGGCTGGCGCGTTTTTCGAAGCGTATTTGCAAAGCGTTGTAGAAAGATTCCCCTTCGAGCAGTGGAAGTCCTTCAAATGGCCCATCGAATTGCGGATATGGCCGCAGCAGATTGATGAGCGGGATTTGCGCGTTGTTATACAGCGAGTCGGGCTCGTTGAAAGTTGCGCTCGGGCCGCTGAATAGTGGCTGAAACGGATTGTTGACGGTGTTGTGAAGTTGATTGTAGAGGTCTTGCGTATTGTATTGCTGGCGAATGGACGAAGCGATGAAGTTACGGTCGCGGGTGGTAACGCCACAACCACACACTCCACCGTTGCCACCCCAGGGCAAATGCGTGCTGTGATTCGCGGAGTAATCCGCCGAGACCACTAGCTGTCCGGGCAAAAGCCGTTGCACCCCGAAACTCCATTGGTAGATGTCAGCATTTTGCGCCTGCGTTGTGCCCAAGTCGTTCTGATTGGCGAAACCCCACTCAGCTAACGCGCCATACTTGGTGCCTTGGGGAGCTGGCAGTCCGGCGGGAAAGGGGTTCTCCAAGGTTGCATATTGGGTTTGGAAGTTGTCCTGGGTGAAATAAACAACGCCGTCTTTGCGGAAGGCCGTTCCGGAATATTGGTAGTTTGTGGCGACGTTCATTCCGTAGTAGATGCCCGCGCCGCCGCGAACCACAGTGTTCGAAGTCAACTGGTAAGCGAAGCCCAGCCGCGGTGCCCAGTTGTTGCGATCGATGGGAACGTGACGATTATTGGGAGTTGCGAATTCAGTCGTGCCTTTCAATGTCCCCGAAATCAGCGGAAGGCCTGGAACAGTGACACCGCTGTCTCCGGTGAAGTTGCTGAACTGGAGCAGGTTGTTGCGCTCGGTATAGGGTGTGCTCCACTCATAACGCAGGCCGAGGTTCAGGGTTAGCTTCGGCGTAACTCTCCAATCGTCCTGCGCATAAAAGCCGGTTTCTTTCGATTTGTTCTCGACCGCCGGATAAATCGCGATGCCTCCGTAGTCGCCCATACCCACCAGAATGTCGGCAAACGGGTTTCCCTGATCCGGGTTGAATGCGCCAATCACGTTCTCGGTCACGCTCTGCGCGAAGTGAAAGTAACCCGTTGGATAAGACGGCTGCTGGAAATTATTGAAGAACAGACGCTGTTCTCCGCCGAATTTGAAGTTGTGTTTGCCACGTACCCACGACAAGGCCGATGAGTACGAGTACAGAGTGTGGGCAAACTTGGTGTCGGCGCAGCACTGGTCGAAAAGAGAAGTCCACGGCGAATCGGTTAAGATCGCGGGCATCCGCGAAATGCCTGGGTTTGCATTCTCCAGCAGCGATGGGAATCCTACCGACGTCGCGCTGGGATATTTGCTGAAGCCCGGCGAATAAACGTAGTCGATGGCAAAGCGGCTGCTCAGCAGCAGCGCGGGTTTAAGCGTCCAGTCATGCTGCAGGCTGGCATTTTCCACACTCGTGATCCCATTGATCCCGTCATTGAATTCGCCGTCCCCGAAGATTGTGGGAGTGACGTTGGAGGTGTGGGCGTGGCTGTAGCGTCCGGCGAAGTGTTGATTGGTGGACATTTGCTCGTCGAGCTTTACATCAAACTGCAGGGACCTGGTGAACGCATTGGTATTGCCGCGGAAGTTGTTGGTACCGTCGGGATTCCCTGGTTGATTGGGAAGCGGATAAAGATTCAGAATCTTCTCCCCAATCGGATCCCAGAGGGGGGGATCGATTTTGTTGCCAGGAAAGGCAGCACGCACGCCGTTGACATCGACTTGGTGAGGATTGAAGATCAGGTCCGGAACAATGTTTCCGCTGTTCGGATCGGTGATCAGAGCTTGCGAGAAGTCGCCGGCTCGCTCCGCCTGAGTAGGCACGGTGGCGACGATATTCACCGGATCAGTTTCGAGCACGCGCTCGATGTCGACGAAAAAGAAAGTCTTGTTCTTCCGGATCGGTCCGCCCAGGGAGAATCCGTACTGATTGCGGGAATGATCGGGCCGGGGCAGCCCAGCTTGATTGCTGAAAAAATCATTGGCGTCGAGGAAGCCCCGCTGCCCGAACCACCAGGCGCTGCCGTGAAACGCATTCGTTCCACTCTTCAACGCCATGTTCACAACGGTGCCGCCGTTGCTGCCGAACTCCGCGGAGAAGCTGTTGCTCTGGACTTTGAATTCCTGCACCGCTTCCACCGAGGGTTCGTAATAGATGTTCGAGTTTCCCCCTTCGCCTTGTTCCGGGGCGCTGATCAACGCGCCGTCCATGCGAACCTCCGCCGTCGCGTTGCGTTGACCGTTAGAGACGAAATTCGTGCCTGCCGGATAGTTGTCGGCGGTTCCCGACCCGGCAGCTTCACTCACTCCGGCATTCAAAAAAACCAGGCCGAAGAAATTGCGGTTCAGCAGCGGAATCTCTTTCACGTACTGGTTGGTAATATCCGTGCCTAGAGCCGAGCTTTCGGTGTCCAGGAGCGGCGCGGCCTCCGTCACCTGGATCATTGTGGATGTGCCCGCAGGATGCAGCGTGAAGTTGAGGGTTGTCGCCTGGTCGACGGCCAGGACCACTCCCTTCTGCTCCACAGTCTGAAACCCTGGGGCTGCGACCTTCACGATGTAAGTGGAGGGTCGTAGCGCTCGCAGGATGTACTCGCCAGAGGTGTCGGTCTTATAGGTCTGCGAAACGTTGGTGCCGACCTCAGTTATCGTGACTGTGGCATTGGGCACAACGGCTCCAGTTGCGTCGGATACAACACCGCGAATTTGGGCTTGATAGCTCGCCTGCCCCCGGAGCGCCGGCTGGAGTAGAAAAAGAACGAAAACGGCGGAAATCAAGGAAAAGCGAACTGGGCAATACTCGGAACCCGGGACTCGCATGGACTCCCTCCCGCGGCGATCAGCGCAAGCTTTCGTATGCTTGCGTTTACTAACTTTTACTTTCGTTTATGCTAATCTGTCAAGCGTAAAATACGATCTGGCCGGAGGCACTTTGAGTGAACCTGTGCTGAACGAAGAGCGCCGCAGACTGATCCTGCAGATCTTGAATCACGACGGACGTGTGTTGGTCGGCGCATTGGCCAAGCAGTTTCGCACGTCCCAGGTCACGATCCGCAAGGATCTGGACATTCTCCAAGCCCATGGCCGCATCCACCGCACCCACGGTGGCGCACTCCCGGCGCGAGAAAGCGCCCTGGAAGATCCCACGCTGCGGGAAAAAGAAAAGCTGCACCGTAAGGAAAAGCTGCAAATCGCGGCTGCCGCTGCCCGCCTGGTGAGGGAAGGCCAGGTGGTGATTCTTGATTCCGGAACCACAACTACTGCCATCGCACGGGCGCTGCGCGAGTTCGAGAACCTCACCATCATCACCAACGCAGTGAATATCGCCGCCGAACTTTCTGGCTCCTCTCTCGAAGTCATTCTGACCGGAGGCACACTGCGAAAGAATTCGTTCTCGCTGGTGGGGCCCATTGCGGAAGAGACGCTGCGGCGATTGAACGCGGACATTCTTTTTCTGGGAGTGGATGGTTTCGATGTTCACTACGGCCTGAGCACGCCGAACCTGCTCGAAGCCAAAGTCAATCGGGCCATGATGGACGTTGCCCGGGTTGCGGTCGCGGTTTGTGACTCCAGCAAGTTCGGGCGGCGCAGCCTATCTTCCATTGCGCCGCTTTCCGCCGTGCACCACGTAATCACCGATCGAGGAATTTCCAAGCCCGACCTTGCGGCTTTGAAGAAAACAGGAATCCAGGTGACGCTCGTCTAGCTCCCGCCGCGACTCTCCCTGCTCTTGCCTGCCTCAATTCCCCGGAACTGCCCAAAGATGCGCTCGGCGTTCTTGTGGTAGATCTTTTCCAAAACAGCGTCCGGAAGGTTCATGCCATAAATCTTCCAGCGGCCCTGCCCCGGGTATCCCCAATAGTCAAAGTATTCATCCGCCGTTTCCAGCCAGCGAAAATGGTTGCGATACATGGCTTCGTCCATGCCGTTGTCGGTCCCGAACATAATGCGGTCCTGATATTTGAGGAAGAACTCGCGCGCACGCCGGGGCTGCCGGCCGAGTTCGGCTTCGCGCGCCCCGAATTCGACCATCACGTTGGGAAGCGTGTCCAGCAGGTGAGAAACGTAGTCGAGATTTTCCGGCCAGTTCGCCATGTGCAGCGCGACAAACGTGGTGTGCGGATGCCTGGCGAACATGCGATCGCGCGCGGCCAGAATCGATTCCTTGCTGGGAAACTGTGGACCATAAAAACTCCAGTCGGGATGCTCGATCAACTCCTCATACCGCTCATTGGTGTTGTCCACAGGATGAAAGAAGGCCTCGGGATCGGTGACGTGGATCGAAACCGGGATGCCGAGTCGTCCGCACTCCTCCCAGATGGGATCGAGGCGCGGATCATCCACCGCAACCAGTTTCCCCGACTTGTCGCGCACGCTCAGGCCGAGATCCTTTAACTGTTTCAGACCGCGAGCGCCGCGGGCGACCGCATCGTCGAGTTGCGCCACCATCTCCTGGCTGAAGTTTGGATCGTCAATCTTGCTCCAATCGATCTGTGCGAAAACCAGGAAGCGTCCGGGATAGGGCTTGACCATTTCGTCGATCACCTGCTGCAGTTTGTCGCCCCACATGCCGGTCAGAATCACGACCGTCTTTACGTTGGTGTTGTTCATGATCTCGAGCGCGCGCTCCGGTGGCATATGCTCGTCGATTCGCATGGCGTCGTTGACGTGATTGTGAACATCAATCACGTAGTATTTGGCGCGGTCCACGTTGTGCACCGGGGCGTGCAACATGGGGACAGGCTGAAAATCTTTCAACAGTAGAGTCTTCTTGTGTTCCGCATCGGCGGCGGACTTGTAGCCAATCTGCCCCTGGGACTGGGCCTGCTGTGGGGAAGCGCTCTGTGCGGCCAGCAACGCCGACGTGCTCAACAATAGGAAATAAGCCACACGCTCTTTGATCGACATCGGGTTCAGCCTCCACATCCACTCTCAGTCGGCTCTTGACAATGCCAAGCGAACGAAAGTAAAAGTAAGTGATCGCAATATATCGCAATCGACGCGTTTGTCCAACATATTCCAGGTCAATTCCGAGCGAAAGAGTGACGGAATCAAGAACCAATCCAATTGCCGGCATGAGATCCGACCAAATGATCGGTGGTACCCTTCGATGATGAGGTGCAGGCGGGCAATCGCTGTAACGTCCTGTGTTCTGTTTGCCCTGGCGTGGCCCGGTTGGAACTCAGGGCAAAACAACTCGGGTCAGCGGCCTGCTCCGGCAAGTGCTCGCAACTCCACGACGGATCTTCAAATCCAAAGCTCAGTCTTGCGGATCGAATTCGACCGCAATTTGCACACTCGGGTAGTGGCGTCGTTTAACTCAACCCCAAAACCCCTGACCCCATTTTCCGCATCCGAAACAGTCTCCGGCATCGGCCGCACATGGAGAGACTTTACACTGACTTCGGCCCACCGGGAGACCGCGTCTGACGCGTTTGGCACAGGAGAGCGGCTGTCGCTTACTGGTAAGTCAGGCGACTTGCGCAAGAACATCTCCGTCACGATATATGCCGACTTCCCTTCCCTCGCGATTTTTGACGTTGAGTACACGAACGACGGCGGGATTCCACTCACAATTCGCGGCTGGAGCAACCATCAATATTCGCTGACTTCACTCTCCACGGCGCGAAGCCCCGCGTTCTGGTCCTACCAGAGTGGCTCTTACGAGAAGCGGCCGGACTGGGTGCTTCCGCTGCGCGCCGGGTTCCGGCAGGAGAATTATCTTGGCATGAACGCCAGCGATTACGGCGGAGGCACTCCTATCGTTGACGTATGGCGCAAAGATGTTGGCCTCGCGGTAGGTGACGTCGAACCCGGACCGCAGCTCCTATCCCTTCCTGTTTCCATGCCGGACGCGCGTCATGCTCGCGTGGCCGTCCGTTCGACTCGTGATCGAACGCTCGAACCAGGCGAGAGCTTCCATACTCTCCACACATTTGTCTCCGTGCATCAGGGAGACTACTTCCGCACGCTCGCCGAATACCGCCGCCTCATGATGCGGCAGGGATTTCAGATGGCTTCCGCGCCCGACAGCGCTTTTGGCCCGATCTGGTGTGCGTGGGGTTACGGGCGCTCGGTGCAGCTCAAGCAGGTGTACGACACGCTCCCCACGGTCAAGAAAATGGGCTTCTCCTGGGTCACCTTGGACGATGGCTGGCAAAACAATTATGGCGATTGGGCGGTCGACCCCAAGAAGTTTCCGCATGGCGACGCCGACATGAAAGCGCTGGTTGATCGCATCCACGCCGAGGGTTTCAAAGCGCAACTGTGGTGGTCGCCGCTGAGTGCTGTCCCGGATTCGCAACTGCTTAAAGAGCACCCCGACTTCCTTCTGCTAAATCGCGACGGATCGAAGCGGAAGATTTCCTGGTGGAACTCGTTTTATCTTTGTCCCGCCGACCGCGCGGTTGTGGAATACCACAAAGCGCTGGTTCGGAAGATCCTGGGCGAGTGGGGATTCGACGGCCTCAAATTGGATGGCCAACACATGAACGCCGTTCCTGCCTGTTACAATCCCGCGCACCACCACAAACGGCCGGAGGACGCGATGGAAGCGCTTCCCGAGTTCTTCCGTGAGATTTACGAAACCGCCCGCAGCGTGAAACCGGACGCTCTGGTGGAGTTCTGCCCTTGCGGAACAGCCTACTCTTTTTTCACCATGCCCCATTTCAACATGTCAGTAGCATCCGATCCCGAAAGTTCGTTTCAGATCCGCTCCAAGGGCAAGACGTTGAAAGCGCTCATGGGCGACAACGTTCCTTATTTTGGCGACCACGTCGAATTGAGCGACGGAGCCATTGATTTTGCTTCCACGGTGGGCGTCGGCGGAGTCGTGGGCACCCAGTTCGTGCTTCCGAACCTTGTCAAAAAGCGCAGCAAGTCGGACCTGACACCAGAGCGACAAAAGATATTCGAGAAATGGCTGCACATTTACAAAGACAAAATGCTGTCGCGCGGCGAGTATCTCGGAGATCTTTATGATATCGGCTTTGATCGTCCCGAGGCTCACGTAATTCGCAAAAGCGGGGAAATGTTCTATGCATTCTTCGCCCGCCATTGGAGCGGGCCGATTGAGTTGCGCGGTTTGCAGAACCGCACTTACCACATCGTGGATTATGTGAACAACAAAGATCTGGGAAGCGTCCACGGCCCCAAGGCCACGATTCCGGTCCGGTTCAACCAACACCTGCTTATCGAAGCTCAGCCCGAGTAGCACCTTCAACCGTGGAACCTCAGCCCCAAAGCGCAAGCGAGCGATTGCAGGAGATCATCCGTCTCAATCGGCACTTCGCGAAAGTGGGGGTGTACGCTGTCTGCTCGGCTCACCCCAGCGTCATCGCGGCGGCGGTTCGACAGGCTGTGGAAGATGAATCCGCTCTGCATGTCGAGTCCACCTCGAGCCAGGTGAATCAAGTTGGCGGCTACACCGGACAGACTCCGTCCCAGTTCGCCGAGTTTGTTCACCGCGCAGCACAACAAGCCGGACTTCCACGGGAACGAGTGCTGCTTGGGGGTGACCATCTGGGCCCGTACCCTTGGCGAGAACAGCCCTCGGAAGCGGCGATGCGCAACGCTTGTGAACTGGTTTGCGCGTGCGTACTGGCTGGATACCACAAGATTCATCTCGATGCCAGCATGGCGTGTGCCGATGACAACAAGAGCGGCCCGGACGAGCACACCATCGCACAACGAGCCGCCGTCCTCTGTCGGGCCGCAGAACGTGCATTTGAGGATTTGCCGCCAGGCTCTTCCCCGCTCCTTTACGTGATCGGCACCGAGGTTCCCGCTCCGGGTGGTGAAACGCTATCGGGAGCGCCTCCGGCAGTTTCACCGTCCGGCCACATTCATCACACCCTGGAACTCTTCCGCGCTGCCTTCGCCGAGCAGGATGTGACTTCGGCGTGGGACCGAGTCATCGGCATGGTCGTGCAGCCCGGAGTGGAGTTCGGCGAAAACGTGATCTTCGATTACGACCGGCAGAAAGCGAGGGCACTTTCTACCGCCTTGCCGAAACATCCTGCTTTGGTTTACGAGGCGCACTCCACGGACTACCAGAAGCCCTCGGCTCTGGCAGCGATGGTGGAGGATCATTTCGCGATCCTAAAAGTGGGGCCGTGGCTGACATTTGCATTCCGCGAGGCAGTCTTCGCCTTGAGCGCAATCGAGCGGGAATGGCTGGCGCATCGCAGGGGAGTTCGCATCTCGCAAGTCAGGGAAGCGCTCGAAGCCGCCATGCTGCGCAATCCCGCTTACTGGCGCACGTACTATCGCGGGAGTGAAGACGAGATTCGTCTCGCCCGCGTTTACAGTTACAGTGACCGTTGCCGCTACTACTGGGGGGAAGCAGCGGTGCAGCAAGAGCTGGCTCAACTTCGCGCCAACATCGATGCTTCACCTCCACCTCTGACACTGGTGAGCCAATACCTGCCAACGCAGTATGAAACCATCCGCTCAGGACGGCTTCAAGGGCATGCGGAAGACATGATTCAGGAGCACATCCGAACCATCTTGCGCATCTATGCTGCGGCTTGTGGCAACGTCAGGACAAAACTACGGTAGACCGAACGCATACAGTGAACTGCCTGCAGCAATGGCAACGAATTGTTTTCCGTCGACGGCGAAGGCCATCGGTGAAGCATAGACTGCCCCACCCATTTGAAAGTGCCAGAGAGGCTTTCCCGACAGCGCATCCAGCGCGATGAAATTGCCTTCCGCATCGCCGGTGAACAAGAGTCCACCAGCCGTCGAGAGCACGCCTGACCATGTGGGTGAGAGATGGCGGAACTCCCACTTTACCTGGCCGCTTGTGGGATCGATGGCGCGAAGCGCGCCCCAGTAGGGCTCTGCCTTATCGGATGGGAAGTAGGCGCTGCCGTAATAAGCATGCCCCACCTCGTAGGGTTGCGGCGCGGTGCTGAAGATGTCGCACTGTTCTCGCGCAGTTACATAAAAAAGACCTGTTCGCGAATCGAAGCTTGGGGACATCCAATTCGTAGCGCCGAGCGCTCCGGGGCAAACCGTTCTCCCTTCGGGCGTAGGTGAGCTTTGCTGGTTCGGTACCGGACGGCCCTCCGCATCTTTGCTGTCACTCCAGGTTGTCCGGTCATAGGCATTGGCGGAGAGCAGCTTGCCTGTGGTGCGATCCAGAAGGTAGAAAAAGCCGTTGCGGTTGGCTTGCGCGATCAGATGTTTGTCGGATGAATCGATCATGATCGGGACTTGGGTTGCATCCCAATCGTGCTCGTCGTGCTTGGTGAATTGAAAATACCAGTTCAGTTTTCCCGTGTCGGCGTCGAGAGCGAGTAGTGAGTTGCTATAAAGGTTGTCGCCAGCGCGTCCTTCGCCGCGATTCGATGGCGAAGGATTGCCCGTAGGCCAAAAGAGTTGGTTGGTTCCCGGGTCGTACACACCCGTAATCCACGCGGGCGCGCCGCCGATCTTCCACGACTCGCCTTCCCATGTATCGTGCCCCGGCTCTCCGGGACCTGGGACGGTGTAGAAGCGCCACTTCCGCCGGCCGGTGTCCGCATCGTAGGCATCGATGAAGCCGCGGATCCCGTACTCACCGCCCGAGACACCGAGGATCACCAGGTTCTTTACCACCAGCGGCGCCAGTGTGAAGCTGTATCCTTGCTTGTAGTCAACCGCCGCAACATCCCAAATGACGTTCCCAGTTTTGGCGTCGAGCGCGATGACGTGGGCATCGAGCGTGCCGAGAAAAACCTTGTCACGCAAAATGGCGAGCCCTCGATTCACCCGGCCACAGCATGGACGAATGTCGGAGGGCAGTTGATGCTGGTACAGCCAGATGGGCCTGCCGGTGCGGGCATCGAGAGCGAATGCGCGATTGTCCTGGGCGGTGGCGTAGAGGATGCCGTCCGCGACCAGCGGGGTGGTTTCAAACTTTCCCGTGGCCGCGGTTTGGTAGACCCACTTCGCCGTCAGCGAACGTGCATTCGCGGTGTTGACCTGGTCGAGTGGACTGAAGCGGTGGCCCGCGTAGTCGCCTGAGTAGGTGAGCCAGTTCTGCGGTTCTTTGGAAGAATTGAGCAGGCGCTCGAACGTCACCTGGGCGTGTGTTTCCAAAGTCAAGACGCCGACGATGATCAGCAAAATTCCTGGCAGGTTGTTCATGATCGACGCGCTCATTTCGTGCTCACACTGAGCAGGTAAGCGACGACATCTTGCAAATCGTTGTCAGTCAAAACGGTCGGGTTGTAGGCAGGCATCAGGGATTCGCGGCTCTTCTGGATCGATCGTAGTTTGTCTTTTTCGAACAGATAAATCCGTTCGGCTGTGTCCATCATCTGCAGGCTGAATTGATCCTCGTTGAGAGTAACACCCTTGATCTGTTGGCCGTCCGGAGTCACGACCGTAACCGTTTCATATTCCTGAGCAAACTCCTTTGTGGATTCGGTGAGCCCCCAAGCCAATCGCTGGCTGGGACTGCGAACGGACTCAACCAGCGATTCCACGGTTCGTGCGCTTCCCACCGCGGTCAAGTCCGGGCCGAGGCGTCCTCCCTTGCCTTCCACCGTGTGGCATGACGAACAGTTGGCGTCGCCATAAAACAGCTCTTTGCCATGGGCGGCGTTGCCGACGGGCTTTGCCGGCGACTGAACCTGAGCGCTTCGCAGATACGCGATGATCTGCCAAATCTCCTCGTCGGTCATGCCGACGCCTTGGCCGTTGGTTCCGTTGGCGGGCATCACCGTACCGGGAATCCCTTGGCTGATGTTTTGGAACAGGTCGGCGTCGGAGTCTCCGTGACGTTTGTGGGCGCGGGTAAGATCGGGACCGCGGCCGCCGCCGCGCGCGCCCAGGCCGTGGCAGAAAGCGCAGTTGATGCGAAATTCAAATTCACCGGCCTTGGCTGCTTTGGGATCGGCCGAAAATGGATTGCGGATTTCCTCGGCCACAGTCGAGGAAACCAAGAGTGCTAGGAGCACCGGTGCTCGCACCATCGAAACCGGAAACCAGTCAAGAAACTTTCGCCAGTTCATGAGATTGCGCGCATGATAGCACAGCGTTCCCGATGCGTGAAACGCTTGCAAGCATCGAAGGGTGGAGCATTCGATGACGGCGGGACAATCCCGTCGGCACTCGGTTCGGAAATGGGCCAACCGGCCGCTGCACAGCGACGCACTTTCTTCACCGTCCCAGTTATCCTCTGCTGTCCTCAGCTTTTCCACAAACTGAATCCCGCGAAAAGCCGTACTAGGAGCCCGATTTGAAGCGCTCACCTGCGGTCAACAGTTTTTCTTTTCAAGGGAATGCGCAGACCTGATGGTGCACGGCCACTTCCGTCATGGTGACCTGAGTCATTGACAAATATTTCTGGCGGGTTAGAATACGCGACGTTTTCTAACTGTAAAATTCCAATATGAGCCCCCAGCTTCTCGATTCCGTTCTGCTGCGCACTGATTTCCCAGAACTCAAGCTCCACGCCAGCGGTAAAGTCCGGGATGTGTACCATCTGGACGATGGACATCTTCTGTTTGTGGCGACCGATCGTATTTCTGCTTTTGACTATGTGCTGGCCACGGGCATTCCGCATAAGGGGCGCGTACTGACCCAGATTTCCCTTTTCTGGTTCGATTTCCTTCGCGATCTTGTGCCCAATCATGTGGTCACGGCCGAGGTGAAACGATATCCGGCGACGGCGCAGAAGTATGCCGACCAACTTGGCGGGCGGTCGATGATGGTAATGCGCGCGGAGATGATCCCGGTGGAGTGCGTGGTTCGGGGATATATTTCTGGATCAGCCTGGAAGGAGTACAAAGCCAGCGGACGGGTGTGCGGAATCGAACTTCCGGCGGGGCTCAAAGAGTCAGGCAAACTGCCGCAGCCTATTTTTACTCCGGCCACCAAGGCGACGAGTGGACACGACGAGAATATTCCCTTCGATGAGATGACGCGGATCGTGGGTGTGGAGTTGAGCCGCCAACTCCGAGACCTCAGTTTGAAGATTTACGGCAAGGCAGCGGATTACGCCTTGCAGAAGGGCATCATCATTGCCGACACCAAATTTGAGTTCGGGATGACGTCCAAGGGCATCACCCTGGCGGATGAAGTGCTCACTCCCGACTCATCCCGGTTTTGGCCGGCCGACAAGTACCAGCCCGGCCGGGTGCAGGAGTCGTACGACAAGCAATATGTGCGTGATTACCTCGAGCAAATTCGCTGGAACAAGCAGCCGCCCGCTCCGGCCCTGCCGGCGGACGTGGCTCGCCAGACCAGCACGAAATACCTGGAGGCTTTCCACCAGCTCACCGGACACGAGCTGGATGTTTAGCGAACCGATCAACTGGAGAACGCGATGACGGCAGCGGACTGGGTCATCGTGGTTGTAATCGTAGTGTCAGTGATTCAAGCGGCGATCTCTGGCTTCTTTCACGAAGCTTTTGGGATCGCTGGCTTGGTGTTTGGGTACTTGCTGGCGGCATGGAACTACTGGCGGCTGGCGGCGCGGTTTGCGCCTTATCTGAAGTCGATGTGGTTCGGCGAAATCGCGGCTTTTCTGATTATTTTTTTGGCGGTGCTATTCCTCGCCGGAATCTTGGGACGGATGGCCCGCCAAGTCGTAAAAGAAGCTGGACTCAGTTTTGTGGACCGGGTGTTAGGCGGAGCGCTGGGGTTGCTGCGTGGAATTTTGATGGTGGCAGTGATCCTGATGAGCATGGCTGCGTTCACGCCTACGTCGACATGGTTGCAGGGGTCGGTACTGGCGCCGTATTTCCTGGTGGTAGGACGCGCCGCCATTTGGGTGGCGCCGTCGGAATTGCGGGCGCGCTTTTATCAGGGACTCGACCTGCTGCACCGTGAACAGCAACACATGTAACGCCAAGCGTGTGCGGCCTCGAAACGGAATCTGGCGAATAGAGAAAAGCGCAGTTGACAGCTTTTCAAAAGAAAGAGGGTTGCCGTGAGAGATCAACTCGAAGCGCTCATCTTGCAGATGTACAAGAGCAATATTCTGTACTCCGAGGCGGTACGCGAATTCAAGAAGCGGTTCATCCTTACGGTGTTGCAGGAAAACAACGGAAACCAGTGCCGGGCCGCGCGTCAACTGGGGATGCATCGCAACACCCTGAGCCGCACCATTTCCGAATTGAAGATTGACATACGGCAGCTGCGAGCTGGGGTCAAACGTCCTCCGCGCAGCGCTCGGCTTGCCGCCTACGATAAGAAGATCGTCCGCTGACCTGAAATCTTTGGAACTTCCGCTTGTTGTCATCCCGAGCAATCGGAATGACAGAGTACGGATTTGTCAGAGTATGGGTTTGTCAGCAGGGTGAGGGGCAGCGTTTAAGCGCTGCCCTGCTCAATTCTGATCCATGCCGCACGCTCATTGAGAGGAACGACGACGGACAGGTTTCTTGGCTGGCGGCGCTGTCTTGGTCAGCAACGCGCCCTTTTCCATGGTCATCACAAACGGGGTCGGCGTGTAGGAAACAGGCGTGCCCTCGAAATCCAAAGTAGATCCCTCCGCGGGCATCAGCTTGGCAGGAATGGTTCCACCCATCGTGACCACGATATCCGCCCGCTTCTGATCGATGTCATCCTGACTAGCGGCCATCTGCAACTCGGTCGGTGACGCCTTGATGACCGTGCCTTCCATCTGCAGGGATACGCCCTTGATTGCCGACCAAACTTTGTCGGCATCCGCCGGTGCACCAGCGGAGAGGACTAATTCCCACTCAGCGAAACTCATGTCCTTCGGAGCCTTGGTCTTCACCAGGTCAGCGGCTTGCTCGGCCGGAGTAGGAGGAACATATTGTTTGATGGTGAACCCGGCGGGCGGCAGCGTCGTGGTTGCGGTTAGCGCCAGAAGGTCGGTCCAACCGTCCTCCGCACCATGGTACTTCACGTATTTGGCGTGTCCGAATTTCGTAATCTGAGCCTTGCCCGCGGGGTCCTTGACCAGATTGATGGCGCGAGCGATGAAAAACAGTCCGTTCACGTCATCCTCGGGAGTAGCGGTAAGGCAGGCCAGCGCTAAAGGATAAATGTTATCCACGTCGTTGGGATTCGCTTCCACGGACGCGCGCAAATCCTTCTCTGCAGTTGCGTTATCTTTCAACTGGAGAGCGGAAAATCCGGCCACGCTATTCATCAGAGCGGCCAACTGAGTCTTCTGGTTCTGGAAGTCCGCGTCCGAGACTCCGTCTGGTTTGGACATGCTGGTGAGGGCCTGCAAGCCTCGTTCAGCGTGCTGCTTGGCATCCGCCCATTTTTGCCCGGCGCGCTCGCTATAGGCCATTAACGCCAGGGCGCGAACGTTGTTCGGGTTGGCCGCCAACAAACGGTTGGCGGTGTCAATCACTTTAGCTTGGTTGCCGGCTTGCTGGTAAGCTCCCATCAACAATTCCAACGCGTCTTCCTTCATCACGCTGTTGGGGTATTGGGCGAGGAAAGCTTCCAGGCCGCTGATCTTCGCGACCGCATCCTTCTGCTGCATGGCTCCGACGTACGCGTTGTACTCCGCCGGATCTTTGATCTCTTTCTTCTGTTGCGGTTGAGACGCGGCGGGCTGCGTCTGTGTGGGCGCCGCGGCTGGCGCGGCGGTTTGGGTTTGCGGTTGCGCTGTGGCTTGCTGACCCGAGGATATTCCAGCAAACGTAATCACAATCGCCACTAGACTCGTCTTCATTTTGAAATGGCTCCTTGAATTGTCGGGAAAACGAACGGCATTCGTCCCTGGGTATACCCAAGCTTAAACCCCGGCTGCTCAGAGCATGAGCCTTATCCACTCATGCGACAGGCCCGGAAAACCCAGCGCCCGCCCGGTAAACGCCAACGAGGCCAAGATACTATCTCCGGTGAGCCGGATTATAAGTATGTACCTCGACTAAGGCAAGCTAACTTTCGCAGACGGTCTTGCCAGTCTTGTAAGATGCGCACAGGCACCCAACCGTGTTCGGGTACGCCGAAACATAACCATCATAACGCAGAGGTCCTATGGAGCAGCCAAATAAGGCGAGTTTGACCGGGCAAGTCGCAGTGATCACGGGCGCGGGGCGCGGCATCGGCGCGGCGATTGCCGCCAAAATCGCCGGTCTGGGAGCCGCGGTGGTGCTTTGTGGACGAACCCGCGGGCCGCTGGCGGCGACCGCTGAAGTGATCTCGAAAGCCGGTGGGCGAGCCCAAGCATTCGAGTGCGACGTGACCGACCGGCGTTCCGTTGAAGCCCTGGCAGCGCACGTCGACCAGACTCTGGGACGAATCGACATTCTGGTCAACAATGCCGGTGTGGGCGGCTTTGGAGGCCCCCTGCACCAACTTGCACCGCAGTCTTGGGACCAAGTGTTGAATACGAACTTGCGCGGAGTCTACTACTGTATTCGCGCGTTCGCTCCCATGATGATTGGCGCGCGTGCGGGACACATCATTAACATCTCGTCGCTCGCCGGTAAGAACGCTTTGCCGAATGGCGCCGCCTATGCCGCGTCGAAGTGGGGACTGAACGGGTTGAGCTATTCCGTCGCCGAGGAATTGCGGGTTCACAATATTCGAGTCTCGGTCGTTTGCCCTGGTTCGGTCGACACCGAGTTGAGTCCGCACGCGGGAAAGGATAAGGCAAAGATGTTGCAACCGGAAGACGTAGCGCACACCGTGGCCATGTTGGTGACGCAAGCCCCGCAATCGTTCGTCAGCGAGATTCTGCTGCGGCCAACGCAAAAGCCGTAAGCCTCGTGTGTGGGAACACCCGTGCGGCGCGGGCGCCCCCGCCCGTGAGTCGTTGGCAAGAATGTTGCGAGCCAATGTAGGCGCAGGCGTCGTCCACGCTCGTGCAGTTGCCGCCAAAGACGCTAGATGCGGAGAACCAGCCCGGCACCCGCCAAACACCCGGCAAAGCTGATCGATAAGCCCAAGACGCAAGTCCGGGTACGGCCACAACAGGACTCGCGCCATGCTGTCTTGATCTGGCCGCATGCCAGGAGGAGTCGAAAAAAACCTTCAGAGAAGACATTCCGGTGTATAATCGCGCGCCCGCCGGGTCTAAGACGAAGAACTTGGAACGACATTGCGGTGAACAGGAGTCCCTAATGACAGCGAAAAAGCAGGATCGGGGCAGGATTTCTTGGACAAGTTTTGGCGCCCCCAACACGGCACTGGTGCTGGCGGTAGCGTTTGTAACTACGGCCGTTACCATGCCGGCGCAAGCCGGAGCGGAGAAAGTCCTCTATACGTTCACCGGCATGGCGGATGGGGGAACCCCTTGGGCGAGTGTCATAACCGACGCCAACAGCAACCTCTACGGCACCACTCAACTGGGCGGCGACCTCACCTGCAATCCCCCGAACGGCTGTGGGACCGTGTACAGATTGAGCAAGTCCGGCAAGGAAACCGTGCTGCACAGTTTTGCCGGAGGAACTGATGGAGCCTATCCCTACGCCGCTCTGCTAATGGACGCTGCCGGGAACCTCTATGGCACCACCTCAGCAGGCGGCGGAGGCACCGGGTGCTTCGGAAGCGGATGCGGAACCGTATTCAAGTTGAGCAAGGCCGGCAAGGAGACGGTGCTGTACAGCTTCAAGGGCGGAACCGACGGAGGCCGTCCCTATTCCGCGCTGATCGTGGATACAGCGGGCAATTTCTACGGCACCGCTACCTTAGGAGGCGACCTCAGTTGCCGCACCTATGGCTGCGGCGTCATATACAAATTGACCAAGACCCGCAAGCAAACCGTGCTCTACAGCTTCACCGGCGCGGCCGACGGATCCTATCCTGCCTTCGGAAGTTTAGCGGTCGACGCAAAGGGCAATCTCTACGGTACCACTGAGGAGGGCGGCGACCTCAACTGCAATTCCCCGAATGGCTGCGGTGTGGTTTACCGATTGAGCAAGACCGGCAAGCAGACTGTCCTCCACACCTTCACTGGCCCCGACGGTGAGAACCCCGAGTACACCGTGACCCTGGACGCAAAGGGCAACCTCTACGGCACAGCTCCAAACGGCGGAGCAAACAGCGAAGGGGTCGTGTTCAAGATAAGCAACCCCAGCGCCACCAAGGAACCTGGCCCGACATTCAAAGTGTTGCACAGCTTCGGCAGCGGTGCGGACGGGGCATTGCCCGTCGCTGGCGTGTCCATCGACCCCAAGGGCAACCTGTGGATTCCCACCGAATTCGGTGGCACTTTCGGCGACGGGGCATTGTGTAAGGTGGCCCCGACCGGCAAGGAAAGCGTGTTTCACAGCTTTAGCGTTAATTTTGATGGGGGAAATCCCGTCGCCGCCGCGACCATCATTGTTCCCAAAGGCAGACCTTTCAACGTATTCCATGTTGTCGCTGAGTTGCTTGTGGGATATGACGGTACACCCGGCAGTATATGTGACTGGCAATGAGGTAACCGTGTCGGCTCCTTACGAGCGAGTAGACTTGGAAGCGCTCAAAGGCGGGTGGCCCTGCCTTTCGAAACGGCGGATAAATCATACCTTGGGTGCCCCACTCTTTCGCGTTCTTTGCGAAAGGGTGGGAGCAGCGCCAGGAATGCTCGGGGCAGCGATGCCCATCTCCCAGAGAAGACTAGTTAACCGGTGAACCTCACCCGATTCCGAGTGTTACTGTGTCTGGCGGTCGTTATTCTCTCAACCGCCATCGGCGCCTCTGCCGAGTGGAAGGAGAAAGTGGCGGGTGGCTCACTTTTTCTGGAGTCAGAAAAAGTAGATATGAATTGCCCTCAATGAGAGCATGCGTAGGTTTTTTCGACAGCTTAGTTCGGGGCTAAGACAACTAGTTCCGTTCAAACGCGGGCGAGGGCGCCCGCGCCACACTGCCTACCTCTTGCCACACGGCTTACTTCTTGAACAAATTCTCGAACGCGGCTCGCGCATCCATGGGCCGCGCCGAACTGGGCGTCGAGGTTTCCTTTTCCACCCGAACCCGCATGGAATAAAAGGTACATTGATTGCGCTCGTCTTTGCGCGCGACTCGCTCGGGGATGGGTTGCGTACATTCGAAACGGCTCGATGTATCGAAATAGGTGCACTGCCGGCAAGAGTGGAGTTCGAAGCCGCACTTCGGACATTTCCCAATCGGTTCTGAGATTGACGGCAGCAGCGCGCCGCACTGCGCGCAACGGGAAACCGTATGCGTGCCCGGCATCTGCACGGCGCGCGGACCAAATGTTTCTTTCTTGACCGGCCTTTCGCTAGACTGTTTTTCCCGCTTCTCGCCGCTGTCTTGATAGCCGTGTTGGCGATACTTCCGGTCGGACACGAACCCCCTCCTGTATGCAGCGGATATTGTCTCGCTTCGCCGGAAACTCCACAAGTCCGTCCGGGTTGAGCTCGACGGCGCGAGCGGAGACGAATCCAGGCTCGCTAGAAAGAGAATTTGAACCTCGCAATCGCCAAGCGCATCTCAGCGATACGGGCCAGCAGGGACGGCGACGGCGCTCTCCGTTGTCCCACTACAGCAATCTGAATGCTGTCATACTGTGCCACCTGAATTGTAATTCGCTATAGCGGGTGCTACCATCCGATGAGCAGCAGAGTGGGAGGTTTTATTTATGGCAGAGAGAGACGGCAATAGTTTTCTTTGGTTCCTGGCGGGACTAGGTATCGGGGCGATTGCGGGCGTCCTCTATGCTCCGCGATCCGGCGACGAAACCCGTCAAGCGATACGCTCCAAAGCCGAAGAGGGTGGCGAGTTCGTTCGTGATCGCGCCCGGCAGGCTCGCGATCAAGCCACGAGTTGGGCTGATCGCGGCCGCGAGGTGCTGAACCAGCAGAAGGAGCAGTTCCGGTCCGCGTTCGAAGCCGGAAAGCAGGCGTATCAGGAAGCAACCACTTCCGAGGGTGGCGGCCCCAAGAATCCGTAATCCGTCAATTCTCCGCAGGCCACGGTGACTGCGGCCGTGAGGCGGAGGAACGTTATGGACTATCTACCTATTTTCATTGCCATTACTGCGGCGGCCGTGGTCATACAGGCCGGAATTCTGGTGGCCATGTATCTGGCCGTTCGCCAATCCGCTGCCCGGATGGAAACGCTCTCCACTGAGATCCGGACCAAGATTCTGCCCACAGCCGAGATTGCGCACTCCATGCTGGTGGAGTTCCGCCCCCACCTCGAGATCCTGGTCACCAATGTGAGCGAGTCCAGCACCATGGTTCGCGCCCAGATGGAGCGCCTCGATGCCACCCTCAGCGACGCCATCGACCGCACGCGGTTGCAGGTGATCCGAGCCGACGAACTGCTGAATCGCACCCTGGACCGGGTCGAGAGTACGACGGATTTAGTCCACAACACGGTGGTTTCCCCGGTTCGCCAGCTCGCCGGACTCATCCAGGGCATCACTGCCGGGGTGGAATTCCTGGTCGGGTCGAAACGCCGCCGGCGCAACGGGGTCACCGTGCCGCAGGACGAAATGTTTATCTGATCAACTCGTGTGGGCACGGGCGACTCGCCCGCGCGAGAGACACAATCTTAAAGCATCCCGCAGAAGAACTCTCCGCCCGCTGAGCCACACTACGCGATCCAGCCGCCACCGACTACGACGTCACCGTCATAAAATACCGCGGCTTGTCCCGGTGTGATCGCGCGTTGCGGCTCATCGAACGTCACCAGGACTTCGCCGACACCTGAACTCGCAACCACTGCGGGGGCGCCTTCGTGACGATGCCGGATCTTCACCCGAACTCGCATCGGCTCGCGCAGATCGTCCACTGCGACCAGATTCACCCGGCGCGCGCGCAAGGTTCGCGAGTACAGTTCCTCTTGATTGCCAACCACCACTTGGCGCTGGTCGCCCTTGATCTGGATGACATACAGCGGCGAGCCCGTCGCGACGCCCAAGCCCTTGCGCTGGCCTACGGTGAAGTTGTGAATGCCGCTGTGCTCGCCGATCACCTGTCCGTCGGTGGTCACGAGTTCACCCGCGGTATCGGGCAGAGACTCGCCCTGCTCAGCCAAGTAAGCATCAAGAAACTTCTTGTAGTCGCCTCCGGGAACGAAGCAGATCTCCTGCGAATCTGGCTTCGCGGCCAGAGCCAGCCCGTGATGTCGCGCCAGATCGCGAACCTGCGGCTTGGTCAATTCCCCCAGAGGAAACAGGGTGCGGCTGAGCTGATCCTGGGTCAGACCGAATAGGAAATAGGTTTGATCCTTGGATAAGTCCGCGGGACGCTTGAGCAGCCAGCGGCCGCGTTCCCCATCGAATTCAACCCGAGCGTAGTGGCCTGTCGCCAGTGCATCCGCGCCAATCTGCTGCGCCACGATCAACAACTGATCAAACTTCAGATGGTTGTTGCACAGGCTGCAAGGGATGGGCGTTCGTCCCGACAGATACTCCTCGACAAAGGGCTGCACCACATCGCGCTCGAAACGGTCTTCGTGATTGACCACGTAATAAGGGATGCCCAGAGTCTCGGCGACACGGCGCGCGTCATAAACATCATCCAGCGAGCAGCACCGTCCCTGGACCGCTTCCGGCATACCGGCGTGTCCGGCCAGCCGGCGCTGGTTCCAGAGTTGCATGGTCAGCCCGATGACGTCGTGTCCCTCCGCGCGCAGCATGGCCGCGACGGTCGAGGAGTCGACTCCACCCGACATGGCTACGGCGATGGTTTTTGACTGCAGCATTTGGGATTTGGCATTTAGCATTTAGCCCCTCAACATTTTCGAAGATGTTAGGAGAATCGGATTAAGCCCTTTGGAATTTGCCGCGATCCATACGGGCTAAATGCCAAGTGCTAATTGCTAACTACTTGTTTATTGTAAACCGGCGACAGCTCCCGCAGGCGGGCTACGGTTTGTGGCAGCAGGTCCAAAGCGAATTGAACATCCTCGGGCGTGTTCTGCTTACCCAGGCTGAAGCGGAGGCTGGCGCGCGCGATTTCTGGCGGTAAGCCCATGGCCGTGAGCACGTGCGACGGCTCGATCGCGCCTGATGAGCACGCCGCTCCCGTCGAGACTGCCAGTCCTTTCAGGTCGAGCGCGATCACCAACGCTTCTCCTTCAATGTAATCAAAATGAATGTTCGTGGTGTTGGGGACGCGCGGAGCGCCCTCCCCGTTTACGCCGGTGGCTTCCACCTCAGAAAGAATTTTCCGTTCGGCGAAGTCGCGCATCGCCGACATCCTCGCCAGGTCGCCTCGCTCTAATGCTTCCCTAGCCAACTCCGCCGCCTTGCCGAGACCGATGATTCCGGGAACATTCTCCGTGCCCGCGCGCCGGGATCTCTCGTGGCTTCCGCCATAGAACATCGGCTGAAGGACGGTTCCCTTGCGCACGTAGAGCGCGCCGACTCCCTGGGGCGCGTGCATCTTGTGCCCGGAGATCGAAAGCAGGTCACATCCGAGACGCTTTACGTCAATCGGCACCTTCCCTGCCGCTTGCACCGCGTCGGTATGGAAATATACATCCGCTTCAGCGGCGACCTTGCCAATCTCCTCGACGGGCTGCAGGACGCCGGTCTCATTGTTCGCCATCATGATGGTGATGAGCTTGGTATGCGGACGCAAGGCGCGGCGGACGTCATCGGGATCGACCAGGCCTCGGCCATCCACGGGAACATAGGTCACTTCGCATTCCATCGCTTCCAGATGCTTGCACGAGTTCAGCACCGCGTGATGTTCAATGGTGGAACTGATGACGTGGTCGCCGGCGCGGGTCAAACCAGAAATGGCGAGATTGTCGCCCTCGGTCCCGCCGCTGGTGAAAACGATTTCAGATGCCCGGCACCCAAGCAGCGCCGCCACCGATTCCCGCGCCCGCTCCACCGCCGCCCGCGTCTCCTGCCCATGATGGTGGATGGAAGACGCGTTCCCAAAGTGCTCCGCGAAGTACGGCCGCATGGCCTCAAAAACCTCAGGCAGCACCGGGGTGGTCGCGTTGTTGTCGAGATAGACTCGCCGCATGGAGCTCCCAGTTTATCTTACGCCCGCGCGATCTGGCGGCAGCAAACAAGCAGCAGCGTCGACCCTTGACACGCGCTTTCCCGCCTTTTACGCTTGACAGCATGGATATGATGCCCGTCAAGCCAGAACGCAAGGCCCAGTTGGAGGAGTACGCCCAACGCCATGGCCAAGACCCCGCCGCCGCGCTCGACGACGCGCTGGCCGCCTATCTGGAATGGGAGCGCCAGGACTTCGAGGAAGCCGCCGAAGGCATCCGGCGAGGTCACGAAGACGTAAAAGCCGGACGCACCCGACCCGCCGCCGACTTTCTTTCCGAGATGCGCCGGAAGCATGGCATTCCGCGTTGAAACCTCGGCGCAGGCCGAAAGCGATGCGGACGCAATTCTCGAATGGCTGCTGTCCCAGCACGCCGGAGAGGGCGGTATTCGTTGGTTTCTCGCGCTTAAGGAAGCCATTGCCCTCGCTGAAACGACCTACTACGGCCAAGTCTAAAGTTCGAAGATGGTCACAGCGGGAGGTCACGACTTTACTCGTGTGCAGCAGCGGCGACCAGATGAATTCTGATCCAGGCCCACGCCTTGTGGTCAGCCTCCGAGACAGCCGTGACTGTAACCACAGGCGGGTCAGGCAAGACAGTTGGGGCTACGTACAAGCCATCAATCATCGTGCCGCAGGCAGAATCAGTGCAGCCTTCCCCGGCGACGCTCCACTTTAGCGCATCATTCGTAGTCCCTTTTACGGAGCGGAGACTACATACGACGAGTCGAGAGGTACCTGCACAGGAGGTTGTGCAGTAATGCGTACCGTGATGCCCGGAGGCGGAAAACCTTGAGACGCTGGAGAACTCGAGCCAATTTCTTGCACCTTAATATCGCCGGGGTCAGGGTTGTAATAGAAGCTGAAACGCAGGCCAAGATACTGGCCAGAGAATTCGACCGGCAGTGGCGGGAATGGGCCTGAAGTGGTGATGCCGCTCCATGCAGCACGGTCCAATGGCATATCCCCCGTGCTTTCCACCAGTTTTATGCCCGCAACCTTGCCGTCCTTGAGGATCTTGAACTCGATTAGGGCCTTGCCCTTCTTCTTCAGTGGTCCGCGCGCCGATTCAGGAATCAGGTTGTACCAGTTCTGCTTGACGCTCTTCAGCACATCTTGCAGGTAGGGACCAAAATTTACACCCAACGTGTCGCTTACTATCTCGATAGGCCCGCCCTCGATGCCCATCGGCGGCTGCCTGGATGCTTGTGTGTCGGAGCTCGATGCTGGAGGCTCCTGCTTCTGCTCAGTTGATGAGGGGCCGCTCTGTGCGAACAGAAAAGCACCGCAAATCAGCCAGACCACAATTCCGAAGCGCAACCGACATTTCATAGAGGATTTGCTGCCGCGAATCTCAATGACGGCATTCTGCGCGGGTGCCCCATCCTTTTTTCGTGTTCTTTGCGAAAAAGGGTGGGAGGCTAGACTGCCGTAAAGCCCGACCTTGGGAAGGGCACGACTTCAGTTGTGCCGCAAGCAACAGAAACAAAATTCAGGCACCGCAAACCCGCCAGACCAGCCAAAAAGCACTCCGCCCGCTCACTTCTCTTTCTCCAATCGCTCCGCCGCCCTGTCAATCATATCCTAAGTGATGGCATCATTCTCGATCTTGACGTTGCCGTAGGCAAAGCTGCGCCGCTGCCGTTCCGCCTGCTCCGGCGTCATCCGTATCGTTCTCGCCAATTCGATCAGTTCGTCCAGTTCTTCCGACACGGGTACCGATCCAAGCTACGAGGATCGAACAGATTGATGAGCGCACATACCAATTACTTCAAACACTGGTCTTGAGGGACGCGCGGGATAGTTTCCACAACAACGTGTCGCTTGTTCAGTACGATGACATTATGTGGCAAAAACTCAATCGCGCAGGAAGTGCGGCGGATTAGAACCTAACGCCCAGCTGCAGTCGCTGCGGCTTTGAGCTCGAAGTGAACACCCGCCTTCTCCTGAAGACAAGAAACAATCTTGAAGAGGTTTCGGGCGTAAGGATTTCCCGAAGGGCCCAGCATCCTCATCAAACTCTTGGGAGAGTGATGTGTGATCTCCGCTAATTCCTGAAAGCCAATGGTGGCATTGATGTAGTCTCGCAGCACACTCTTTCCGGTTTCTACATCTCCTGCCAGGAAACTCTCCACCCCCTCACGAAGAAGCTCTCTGCGAAAAGCCGGATCGCGTTGCACTCGGGCGCGAACTGTTTCTTTGAAATCTCTTGTCAAAGCCATCACTTTTCTCCTAGTTTCTTCCGTCGTTTGTAATCTTGCCATCTTTCGATTGCCAGGTTGATGTCCTTCTGTTGCCGCTTTTTCGTTCCGCCTCCCAGAAGGATGATGATCTGATCTCCGTCCTTACCAAAATAAATCCGGTAACCGGGGCCAAAATCGACGGTGTACTCGGACACCCCGGAGCCAACCGGGGTGACGTTGGAAAAGTTGCCTAGTTCCATGCGAACCACGGCCTTCGTCACCTTTGCCGCCGCGGCAGCGTGGAGATCATCAAACCATTGCGCATAAGGACTTCTTCCATTCTCATCTTCGTATTGCTTGGCGACAGACAAGGGAACAGCCTATCAGGGAGGGATTTCACCTCGGTGTGATGGTAACACGTACGTTACTATTGTCAATAGCGAATCTCGGGGGCCCTGCCCAGACTTAGGAGCTGGCAAGCACGCACTCGGCAAAATGAGGATGCCGTCCACTTTTTCCCCTTGACCTTGCATTTCTATTTGGATAACATATAAGCAACGACATTAGCTGTTCGATAACAGCGATGAGATGTTCCGGCTCTTTGACAATTTGACCGCATCACAGCCGCCTTCAATGTAGGCGCGCGCCTCCCCGCGCGTGCAATTGTGGCAACGAAGCCCTGAGATTGCGCCCCGCTGAGACCCCCTAGTCCGAGTCGTCAAAAGGGGAGGGTATCTCCGAGACGACAACCTACTTTCAAAGACTTAGGAAGATAAAGATACCCTCCGCCAAAGAGTATCCCCTCCGTAAGTCCTTTAAAAGGGATATTTTACGTGGGTATCTCCAAGACACTTCCTTTGTTTTCATAGATCTAGCGGGAAACGCAAATTCTGGGAGTATATACCCTTAGCTACATAGTAAACATATTGCCACGCATGTTAGCTCATAAGTAAATACGCGGGCGAGGGCGCCCGCGCCACACTCCCTACCGCTTCTCGAACGGCACCCAGGGTTGCGGGTAGGCTGGGCCGATGTAGTCGGCGCGGGGACGGATGAGGCGGTTGTCGTCGAGTTGTTCGATCACGTGGGCGGTCCATCCGCTGATTCGTGAGACGGCGAATACCGGCGTAAACAGGTCTACGTCGATTCCCAGCGTGTGGTAGGTCGAAGCGGAATAGAAGTCGACGTTGGCGTTGAGTTTCTTCTCGGCCTTCACGAATTGTTCGATAGCGTGCGACATGTCGAACCACTTGCTCTGGCCGTTGGAGTTTCCGAGGTCCTGCGACATCTTTCGCAGATGCGTGGCGCGCGGATCCTCGGTGTGGTAGACGCGATGGCCAAATCCGGGAACCTTCTTTTTCTGCGCCAGCATTCCTTTGATGTGCTCCACCGGGTCGGCGCCAGAGCTGTCAATCGCTTTCAGGATGTTGAAGACGGCTTCATTCGCTCCGCCGTGCAACGGGCCTTTCAGGCAGCCGATGGCGGAGACGATGGCGGAGTGCATATCGGAAAGGGTTGCCGCGGTGATTCGCGCAGCGAAGGTGGAGGCATTGAGCTCGTGGTCGGCGTGCAGGACGAGTGCGATGTCCAGGGCGCGCTCCGCGGTCGGCGTCGGACGAGTGCCGTTCAGCATCAGAAGAAAATTCGCGGCGTGGGAAAGCGAGCGGTCGGGCTCGACCAGCGGCTTCCCTTTCCGAACGCGATCGTAGTTGGCGACGATCATCGCAATCTGTGAGGTCAGACGAATCGACTTACGGATGTTGGCCTCATGGTCGTTCTTCCGTTCATCCGCATCGTAGAACGACAGCGCTGATACCGCAGTGCGCAACACGTCCATGGGCACGACGGGCTTAGGCGCCGACCTTAGCAGGTCGATGATCGCCGGGTCCAGCTTGCGTTCCTGCGCCAAGCGGTCACGGGTTTCCTTGAGTTCATGAAGTGTGGGCAGCCGGCCGTTCCACAAGAGATGACAGGTTTCCTCGAAAGTGGAATGATCGGCCAATTCATGAATATCAATGCCACGGTAGGCCAGAACACCCTGGTCGCCATCGATATAACAGATGCCGGAGGTGGTGGCGACTACTCCCTCCAAACCTTTAGGGGGATGCGCGCTAGTCACACTGGACATGCTTCCTCGCTCGAGCTATTGGATGCGTTGTGGCCGCACGGAAGGGAGAACATGCGAGCGTCCCAACTAACTTTTATACCCCAAAATTATTAACTTTCCAACCGTGGAGCAGCACTTGGCATTTGGCACTTAGTCTTCAGCAGGTTGTCGGCTGGCGCGACGAAAAGCCGTGGCTGAATGCTAAGTGCTAAATGCTAAGGGCTGGTTTTTTTGCAAGATCCCCCGCTCCGTCCGTTCCAAAGAGTTAACCCGAAGGTACAAGACCCTGCTGGATATGGTTTGAGACCGGCTATTCCCGGTTACAATCGGAGCATGCGCATGGGTTGGGGATGGTCCGCTGTGGCCATTGCGGTACTCGCGGCAGCGGCTCTCGCCGCCGCCGAGCCGCAAAGTCTTGCCGTGCTGCCCTGTCCTGACGCGGCCGCCAGCGATCCCGCGTGCAATCCCTCGAAAGCCGATCTGAAAAAATCCAGAGCCGCTTTTTCCAGAGCGTTGAAGCTGCAGAAAGCTGACCGCTTCGATGAAGCCTTCGAAGAATTTGATACCGCGGCCCGGCTGGTTCCGAAGAACCTTGAATACGTAACCGCGCTGGCCATGGTTCGCCAGCAGTTGGTCTTCGATCACCTGCAGCGCGGAAACGAAGATCTGTCGAATGGAAGGCTGGTAGAAGCGCAGGCTGAGTTTCGCAGTGCTTCCAATCTTGATCCGCAAAACGATTTCGCCCAGCAGCGTCTTCGAGATTCGCTGGCCGAATGGGCGCCGAAAATGACTGGCACGCCCCAAGTGGTGGCCGAGTCATTGGAGGTCCGAGTCGTTCCCAACGCAGTGGTTCATGAATTCCACTTTCGGGGGGACTCGCATGCGCTGCTGACGCAGGTGGCCGGGGCATACGGCGTAGCTGGGGAGTTCGACGAATCCGTTCCCTCGCGCCGGGTCCATTTCGACATGGAAAGCGTTGACTTCTATACGGCCATCAGAGCGGCCTGTGACGTGACCGGGGCTTTCTGGGTGCCTTTGTCGGAAAAACAAATCTTCCTGGCCCGCAACAACGCGGAAAATCATCGTCAATTCGACCACATGGCGTTGCGCACGTTTTACCTGCCTGGAGCTACAACGCCGCAAGAGTTGAATGAAGTGATGACTCTGCTGCGCACGATTTTCGACATCCGGTTCATCGCCCAGCAGCCCCAAAGCGGAAGGCTTGTGGTGCGGGCACCGGCCGGAGTGTTGGATGCGGCTACTGCGCTGTTTGAGAGCTTCGGAGTGTCCCGCCCGCAAGTCATGCTGGACATCCAGGTATTTGAGATTGACCACCAGTTCACGCGGGACATGGGACTCCATATTCCCAACGACTTTAAGCTGTTCAACATTCCCGCGGGCGCAATCGCAGCGCTGACTGGGGCCCTTGGCGGACAAAGCATTCAGAGCTTGATCAATCAGCTGATTTCCGGCGGCGGCATCAACCAGGCCAATTCGCAGGGCATTGCCGGGTTGCTGGCGCAACTGCAGGGCCAGCAGAACTCGATTTTCAGCCAGCCGCTCGCCACCTTTGGCGGTGGTCTGACCCTCATGGGATTGAGTTTGGACACCCTGAGCGCCGAGCTCTCACTCAACGAAAGCTGGGTAAGAACGCTGGAGCACGCGACCCTGCGCGCGGCCCAGGGGAACGAAGCAACGTTTCGCATGGGCTCGCGTTATCCCATTCTCAACGCCAGTTTCGCGCCCGTCTTCAACACCCCAGCCATCGCGTCGGTGCTGCAGAACGGCAGCTTCCAGGCCCCGTTCCCTTCGTTTAGCTACGAGGATCTGGGTCTGACCTTCAAAGTGAAACCATCTGTGTACACGAATTCGGACGTGGGCCTTACGTTCGAGATGGACTTCCGCACATTGGCGGGACAAAGCTTGAATGGCGTGCCTGTCATCGCGAATCGCGAATACAAAGGCAGTATTACCCTGGTGGACGGAGAGCCCGCCGTGGTAGCTGGCTCGCTCAGCCAGAGCGAACAACTTAGCCTAAACGGAATTCCGGGGCTGGGAGCCATTCCGGGGATCAATAAAATAATGGCTACCAATAGCAAGATGGATGAAACGAATGAACTCCTCGTCGTGATCACCCCGCATGTGGTCGATCTCAGTCCGGGCCAGAGCACGGAAGTGTGGCTGCCCAAGAGCGGTCAGTAGTCAGAGTCGAATCGCCAACGGGGCTAGTCTCTATTCGCCTGTCATTCCAAGGGGCGAGGTGACGAGGAACCTGGGTTCTGGCCGGGCACGCGAAGAACCCAGATCCCTCGCTTCGATCGGGATGACAGCAAAGACATAAGTCGACTATTTATTTCTTAGCCTGGGTATTTTCTTTGGCAGCGAAGTCTACGAGTTTTTGGAGAACTTCGTAGGAAACGCCAGGGAGTTTGCGGCCGTTCACGAAGAGCGTGGGCGTGCTATTGACATCCACGGCCTTCCCCAAAGCCTCCGATTTTTCCACTCGAGAGGTGGTTTCGGGTTTGGCGGCGCAGGCTGCAATATCAGCGCCTTTCACTCCGGCGCTGTCGGCGAGTGCGGTTAATTTTTCATCTGCGTTGGCGGCAGTGATATCGGTTTGTGCAGTGTAAACGCTTTGGATGAACTTCCAGAAAGCATCATTTGAACTGCGGCTGACACAGTCGGCGTAAGCCGCTCCCTTGGCCGCCCAGTCATGCATGGGAAGCGGGAAACTCTGAAAGACGACGCGAACATTCTTGTCTTCGGACATCAGCTTTTCGAGAGCGGGATGGGCATCTTTGCAATGCGGACACTGCAGGTCGCTGAAATCCACCACGGTGACTGGAGCGTCGGCTGGGCCGTGGGAAGGTCCATTCACGCCTCGTTCCAGTTCCTTTTGCGCGACCGCAAAGGGATGGGCGCCGAATGGCATGATCTCTCCATTCACGGCGTGCTTGCCGTCCGGCGTGACGTAGAGCTTGAGCGCTTGCTGGCCCTGAGCACCGCTGAGCATTGCGTTTACTTCCGACAGCCCTTCTATTTCAGAGGGCTTGATACTCACGATCTTCCAAGTCAACGAGGAGTCGTATCCGAACCACTGATGGAGAAAAGCGTTGACCGTTTCTTCGGAAGGAAGATTCGTGCTGACAGCGGCTTTGGCGGCGGCGTGAGGGGCGGCAGGCTGTTGTTGCGCGACTGCCAGGGTTATCAGCAGGGGGAAAATAAACATATAGTTCAACAGACGATGCATGCGTTCCTTTCAGTTGATGCCAAGATTAGCCTTCGCGACCCAGAGGTTGCCAGCAACGTCTCTACTGCGATTTTCTGTAGAGACGGAGCTTGCTCCGTCTCGAGCCACGAGAAACTGGTTAAACGTCCGACTTGGCCGCAATTGGAAAACGGCGGCCATAGCCAAAGGCCTTGGCTGAGATTTTGATCCCCGGAGCCGCTTGTTGCCGTTTGTACTCGTTGCGTTCCACCATGCGGATGACGCGCCGAACCAGACTAACATCGAAGCCGCGGTCCGACGCAATCTGATCCGCGGTGTGAAGATCCTCGACATAGTCTTCGAGAACCGCGTCCAGCACCTCGTAGGGCGGGAGCGTATCACTGTCCATCTGACCTGGGCGTAACTCGGCGGATGGCGGCTTCTCCAGACTGGCCTGAGGAATCACCGGGCGGCGTGAATTCACGTAATGGCTGAGACGATAGACCATGGTCTTGGGCACATCCGAAATCACCGCGAGCCCGCCCACCATGTCTCCATAGAGGGTGCAATAGCCCACGCCCAGTTCGCTCTTGTTGCCGGTGCTGAGCACGATGGCTCCGAACTTGTTGGAGAGCGCCATGAGCAGCGTCCCCCGGGCTCGGGACTGAATATTCTCTTCCGTCTCATCCTCTTTACGTCCAGCAAAGACCTTGGCCAAAGTTTTCTTGTAGCTTTCGAAAATATCGCCGATGCACAGCAGTTCGAAACGGATGCCGAGGTTCTCGGCAAGCGCGCGTGCGTCATCGATCGAGCCCGTCGACGAATACGGTCCGGGCATGCCGACTCCGATCACATTTTCGGGTCCGAGTGCGTCAGCCGCGATGGCCGCGGTGAGCGCCGAATCGATGCCTCCGCTCAGACCGACAATCACCTGGCGAAAGCCGCACTTGCGCACATAATCCCGAGTTCCCAGCACGAGCGCGGAATATGCGCTCGCCTCTTCGCCTTCGATCTGATGATGCATCTCGCCGGTCAATTGATCAGAGTCGAAATAGATGATGTCTTCTTCGAAGGATTTCCCTTGCGCGATCACTTCTCCCGCGGGATTGAACACCAGGCTGGAGCCGTCAAAGACCAGGCTGTCGTTGCCCCCAATCTGGTTGACCATGGCAACCGGAACTTTGTAGCTGCGCGCGATCGTGGCCAGCATGTCTCGACGGAATTTACGTTTTCCCAGCCAGAATGGCGAAGCTGAGATGTTCAGCACGAAGTTGCCTCCGGCGTGAACCAAAGCCTCCACCGGATCGAACGTGTAAAGACGTTTGTTCCAAAAGTGCTTATCGTTCCACGCGTCTTCGCAGATGGTGAGCGCCATCTGCTTCCCGCAAAATGGAAATAGCGTTTGGCTTTTTCCCGGTGCGAAGTTACGCATCTCATCGAAAACGTCGTAGGTCGGCAACAGCATCTTGGACTGCAGAAAAGCTACCTTGCCATCTTTCAGCAGCGCAGCGGAGTTCATCACCGACTTGCCGCTCTCCGCGTGGGCCGGAGTCACCAGCCCGCAAATGACGGCGATGCCGCGGGTTTCAACGGCAATGCGGTCCACACTTTCGCGGTTGCGTTGAACAAAAGAGGTACGCTCCACCAGGTCGCGAGGCGGATAGCCGCAGACGGACAGTTCCGGAAAGAGAATTAACGCTGCACCCTCGGCCTGAGCGCGACGGGAAAATTCGATGATTTTCGCAGCGTTCCCCGCGAAGTCCCCTACTGTGGGATTGATCTGTCCCAGCGCAATCTTCACGGTTCCAGTGTAAAGGCAGGCGGCAGTGACAGCCAAGTCGCAGTTGTCCTCGATTATTGTTGTCATCCCGAGAGTTAGCGAGGGATCTGGGTTCTTCGCTTGGCCGGCAAAAACCTAGATTCCTCGTCGCTTCGCTTCTCGGAATGACAATGGAAGAGGGATTACCGGCAAGCCGCGGACGCCGAGAGCGAACTTGCAATCAATGCATGGAATAGTTCGGCCCGCCGGTGGGGCCGGGCGCTGAGACGGGCGGTGGCGGTTGAAGCACTGGTGTCTTGGTGCCGGTCGGCGTAGGCCGATCCGGCTCCGGTTCTCCGGGACGCCGCAGGCTGGGAGCATTCGCCGGCCGGGGCTGGTCGGATGCCTTTGCAACACTGGGCTGCGGTTCGAGACTGACTTCTTTTGCGGTGCGGAGAGTCTTGCTGCCGTCAACCTTCATGGTTTCGACGCGCACCACTTCATCGCCGACCATGCGGACGAAATCCACGTCCTGGGGCGGCTCGCCGTAGATCCACTCTTCGTAGTCAATCTCTCCATCTTTCTCGCGAATCTTTTTGGGTGGGCGACCTTTGGCGTAGATCAACATTTCCCGGTTCATTCCCACTAAGACTTGATGGTTCTGGATGGCTTCCTTGACCTTGGGCGGAACAGTATCGAGATAAGCCTCGAGCGCCGACTTGGCGTCGAAGTCAAGCACCGGACGCAGCAGGTCTTTGAACTTCTGCGGAGTCAGGTCGGGGACGTAGTGATCGAATACCAGATCCACGTAAGTACCGCGAGGATTCGCGTTCTGGTCGTTGGGAGCGATCGGGGAGGTGCCTGTGGCTCCTCCAACTTCAATGTGCTGATACCATTTTTTCTTTTTGATCGGGCCCCCGTTGATTTCGAAGTGGATTCGGTCAGCCTTGATCACGACCGCTGTGATTCGGGCTTCGTCTCCAGCCTTCAGCGCCGGACCCCACAGGGCCATCAACCGCTGCAGATCCTCTCCGCTGGGTGAGACGACGCCATCCTTCAGAGTCAGACCTACCTTCCCCATCGGGAAGGGCGTGCGAATGTACACTAGTTCGGCGTCGAATCCACGAATCAGATCCATTCGCGTCTGCTTGGAAAGGTGGGGGAGTTGAGAAGCTTGATCCTGGTTGGAAGATTTCTGGTCGGAAGCACTCGCAGTCAGGCAACTGCACAGCAACAGAATCAGAGCCGGAACACGGTAAGGCTTCACGGGGCACCCAAGGCACTAATAGCCTGATTATAGCGCCGTCCAGCGGGATCGGCTGGAGAGTTTTCATGCAAGGCCTAGATTCGTTCGCCGGAGAAATGCTCCGTTAGACCTCCACCGCCAACCGCACCCCGCCTCTAGCCACTTGCAGCGGTAGAACATGCCCACCGTTGTCCCCAATCGCAGTCGCGACGCGGCTCGCGGCACCTTTTTCTACCAGGAAAATCGCGCATCCTCCACCTCCTGCGCCGCAAACTTTAGCCGCCTTGCCTCCGTGCTTGGCAGCCACCGCGACCAATTTGTCGATCAATGGGGTAGTGATGCCGGGTGCGTTGCTGCGGCGCAGCTTCCATTCTTCGCGCAAAAGTCGGGCTACGTCCTCCCATTCCTCGCGAGCCAGAGCATGGTGCATGGCGCGAGCGATCTCAGAAATTCGTTCGAAGTTGCGGAACACGTGCCGGTCTCCATTGATATGCGCTTTAAAGACTTCCCAATTGTTGATCCCCGACTGCCTGGGCGCTCCCGTGTATGCCAGCACGAAACGGGATTCGATCTCCTCCGGCATGACCGGGACGGCTTCCCGGTGAATGCCATCGGCGTCGAGATGAATGGCGCTCACGCCACCGTAGAGCGCCGGATAATAGTCCTGACAACCCGTGGGCACGGCAATAACCTGCGCCTCGACGTTCTGCGCGATTACCCGCATTTGTTCAAGGGTTAGGTTGCGCTCGGTGAACCGCGCCAGTGCCGAGGTGGCGGCGATGATCAGAGCGGAAGATCCGGAGATGCCAGCGCCGGCGGGAGATTCGGAATCAGTTTCGATCAACAACCCTTCTCTGGGGGCGAAGAACTGCAGGAGGCGCGCTGCCAGGGGAAGCCTAAAACGTCGCCCCGCACGCAAGGCATCGAAGCTAGGGAAGAATTCTTCCTTCTTGGTGTCGAGCGATCGCACATGAATGCGCTTTCCTTTGAGCGGCGTGATCCGGCAAGTGGTCTGGATGTTAAGGGCAAAATTCAAGGTCAGCGCGCCGGGATGGAATACATAGAGCGGCCAGAGGTCGAGGGTGCCTCCAGCCAAGTCAGCGCGGCAGGGCGCCTGGGCCACGATGGTGCGGTTGCTACTGACGTCGGGCGGTCTTTGCATGCAGTGTTTGTACCATGACTGACTAGTGTAGCGCCGCCATCTTGGCGGCTGTTGCGAGGGCGTCCTGCCCTCGCAGGCGGGCGAGACGCCCTCGCGACAGCCGGCGAGACGCCGGCGCTACAGGTTTCTTGCAAAGTCCAAAACTTCTGGTATGACGCTGTCCACATCGTCCGCCGTGGTGCGGTGATTGACGATGCATGCGCGCAAGCAGAATTTGCCGCGCAAGGTTGCGTTGGAAAGATACACGCGGCCCCGCTGGACGACGCCCTTGAGGATGGCAGCATTCCGTCGATTGAGTTCAGCTTCTGACAGGGATCCGGTCCCGCGGTAGCGGAAGCAGGCCGCACTAAGCTGGACCGGCGCCAGCAGCTCCAGGCCGGGCTGCTTGGCAATAGCGGTTGCCAGACGCTGCGCAAGATCCAAATCCTTTTGGATCGCGGCACGGAATGCTTGTAAACCGTGATAGCGCAGGGAGAGCCAAAGTCTCAGCGCGCGGAATCGTCGCGACAGTTCTACAGATTCCTCAAAGAACGCCAACCCTTCGACTGGGTCGTTAGTCAGCGCCTTGGCATAGTCGCCGGTGTGCGCGAACGCGGCATGCGCGGCGTTCACATCGCGGTACAGCAGGCAGCCACAGTCCAAAGGCTGATAAAGCCATTTATGCGGGTCGAGGGATAGCGAATCGGCGAGATCCATGCCGGTGAACTTCCCGGGCGCGACGATCGCGGCCAGAGCACCGTACGCACCGTCTACGTGCATCCAAAGATCGTGACGCCGCGCAATCGCCGCAATTTCCGGCAGCGGATCTATCGCGCCCGTGTTGACCGTGCCGGCGGACGCCACCACTGCCACCGGAATCTTCCCTTCCGCTTTATCGCGCTGGATGGCCTGCTCGAGTTCTCCTGGGATCAGACGAAAATTATCGTCCGTTGCGATGAGCTGCAGGTTTTTCCTGCCGATTCCCAACAGGGCAATGCTCTTGGGGATCGACATGTGAACCTCTTCTGAGGCATAGATAACGCCTTGTGGCACGCCGCGCACGCCGGCCTCGTTTGCAGGCATCCTGGCTTCGCGCGCCATAGCGAGAGCCATCAGATTGGCCGAGGAGCCACCACCGGTCAAGCTTCCGCGAAACCCGGTGCAGCCGATGGCCTGGGCGAGCCAGCTGACCACCGTGCGCTCTAACGTAACTGCTGCAGGAGCGGAACGCCACGCCGTCACGTTCTGATTCAGGACGCTCGCCAGCAGGTCGGCAACCGCAGCCACGGGTTCACCTGACCCAAGGACGTATCCGAAAAAGCGTCCGTTCTGCGCACGAGAATGCTCGATCACGTCTTGCAGCCCTGCCAGCGCCTCCGCGCCCACACCCTTCTCGCTGACAGGCGTGCCGAACAGTCGCTCTCCTTCCTCACCGCTGGTCGATGGAGATATCGGCCGCGAATCCAGTTCGCGAAGATAGTCGGCGGTGAGCTGCGTAACCTTTTCCGCTAGACGGCGGAACTCATCCGGCGAAATCTCCAGTGATTTCATGATGGAGGATTGTATTTTATGTCGGCGCGGGCGTCATCGCCCCGGCTATGAACACGTGGGGACAGCCGCCCTCGGCTGTCCGGTCGAGCGAGGCTCGACGGTGGGTTTCCTCCTACCATCTGCGGGAAAGGTTAAGAGATATTCAGCGCCCGCTTGATGGTGCCGCGCTCCTTCTGAATTTTTTCCTGTAACAGCGTGATGGCGTAAATCAATTGCTCCGGCCGCGGCGGGCAGCCTGGAACGTACACGTCGACGGGAATAACCTGGTTGACGCTCTGCACCAGAGCGTAATTGTTGAACACTCCGCCTGAGGTCGCGCAGGCTCCCATCGAGATCACCCACTTGGGCTCGGGCATTTGCTCCCAGAGCTGGCGAATGACTGGAGCCATTTTGTTGGAGACGCGGCCCGCAATGATGATGAGATCGGATTGCCGGGGAGATGGCCGAAATACTTCGGCGCCGAAGCGGGCAATGTCGAAGCGGGATGCGCCCATGGACATCATCTCAATCGCACAGCACGCCAAGCCGAACGTCATCGGCCAAATAGAATTCTTGCGCATCCAGTTGACTGCGTTGTCCATCGTGGTCAGCACCACACCCTCGGGCGTGGGATTCCCGTAAGTCAGGTCCTTGACGACACGCTTGCCGTTTTCAATCGCGACATAGGGGCCGAAGCTGAGATCGCTGCTCATGATTACATTTTACTTGCCAGTTCATCTTCCGTCCAAATACGAGAGCCGCGACAAATCACGCAGCCCCGGACGCCTCGTTCGGGGGCGAGCAACGCGAGCCCGGGATCATGGCGGGACTGCGGCGCTTCGCACCGCTGGGCGGATGAGGGTCCGCCCCTACCTGCATTCGCTCGAATTTTGAAACTACATCTCACAAAATCGCTTGACATCGAAAATCTTTGGACTAAGCTTGACTCCGTCTTCCCCTCTGATTTTGGGCTCCAAGAGTAAATCCTGAAACGCTTTTCCGGCAATGATCACCATCCGTCATGGGATGTTGGTCGGGTGATCACGGTCGGTCAATGATCACCCTTCAACATGGAGGCGATCACCAACAGCAGGAACGAACCTTCCAAGGAGGTGCGAAGTGCCAGTGCAAAGAATGACCGGTCCCAAGGGACAATTCTACGCAGACCCCAAGCCCAGCCCCGACGAAACTTCTTTTCGCCAGGACAACAACAGCTCGGCTTACTACAATTCGCAGTATTACCTGCTGCACAAGAGTCAAGTGCAGCCCATCCCGCAAGTGCGGCAGAATGCGGCGGCGAACATTGATCTCGCGGATTACCTTCCCACAGACATCGCCGACGCCATTGATCAGGCTGGCAGAATCACCTTCCATGCTGTCGGCGACACCGGGGCGGCCAAGGTAAGCCGGTCGCAGACCGCGGGCACCGCGATTCAGCACGAAGCGGGGGTCGCCGATGCGATGGCGGCGGAAGTGCAATCTCAGGGTTTGAACGGGCCAGCGTTCTTCTTTAACCTGGGCGACGTCATCTACAACTTCGGCGAAGGGCAATATTACTATGACCAGTTCTATGAGCCCTTTCGTGAGTATGACCGGCCGATTTTCGCGATCCCCGGGAACCACGACGGCATGGTTTTCGGCTCGGCATCCAGTGCCCCGCAGGTTCCGACGTTGGCCGCTTTCCTGACGAATTTCTGTGCCCCTGAGCCCGGACCTTCACCCGACTCCGGCGGGCTGGTGCGCAGCGTGATGACTCAGCCCGGGGTTTACTTCACGCTCGATGCTCCTTTTGTCTCGATCATCGGGCTGTACAGCAATGTGTTGGATAGCGGAGCCGGCGTCATTTCATCGCAGAAGGGCCATTTCCCGCTGGTGGACGATCAATTGACTTTTCTGCAGAATGAACTGAAGCGGCTGAAACCGGATCGCGATGCCGGCAAGCGGGCCGTCCTGCTGGCGGTTCACCATCCGCCGCTCTCAGCCGACGCCCGGCACGGTGGTTCAAGCGGCGAACTGGCCGATATCGACGCCTGCTGCAAAGCGGCGGGGCTCTGGCCAGACGCCGTTCTGTCCGGACACGCCCACCTTTATCAGCGGTTCACGCGCGTGATCCAGGGACAGGAAACCCCATACGTAGTCGCGGGATCAGGTGGCTTTGCGGCAACCGCTCCCCTCGGCGGCTTGCCCAACGCGCCGGTGAAATCGGGAGACCACACGCTGGTCGTCAACCCCATCGTAGAATTCGGCTACTTGACGGTTACCACCGATGCGAAAACCCTGACCATCGCATTCAAGACTGCTATCAAGGCGCAAGTGATGCAGCGAGATTCGGTCACCGTGGATCTGAAGAGCGGTAAGATTACTTCCGATCAAAGCGGAGCAGCGCCCACTTCTCCGCCACCAAAGAAGGGTAAAGTCGGCCGCAGTCCGAAGCCGTCCAAAGGAGGCAAAAAGAAATAAATCGTCCTCAGAGAGTCAGCACGACCTTGCCGAACATTTGGCTGGCTTCCATATACTCGTGGGCCGCGCGGGCCTCTTTCAAAGGGAACGCGCGGTCCACGACCGGTTTCAGACGTCCCGCAAACACGTGGCTCAGGACATCGTACAACTCACCCATCGTGCCCATGTAGGAGCCGAACAACGCAAGCTGGCGCGTGAACAGAAAACGTAGGTCAAACGCCACATTTGGGCCGGTGGTCGCGCCGCAGGTGACAATCGCGCCTCCCGGCTTCAGCGATTTCACGCTTTCGTCCCACGTAGCGAGGCCGACGTGCTCGACCACAATGTCTACACCTTCTTTGTCGGTGAGCTTCTTGACTTCCTGTGAGATCTTCTGCTTGTAATGATTGATGCCGTGATCCGCGCCCAGCGCCCGCGCCTTTTCCAGCTTGGTTTCATCTCCCGCGGTCGTGATTACGCGGGCATGGAACAGCTTGGCAATCTGAATGGCAGCGATACCGACGCCGGAGCCAGCGCCGAGAACGAGCACGGTTTGACCGAGACGAATGCCCGCGCGACCGACCAGCATGTGCCAGGCCGTCAGAAATACCAAAGGAACGCTGGCAGCGTGGTTGAAATCCAGACCGTCCGGGATGGGAATCACATTCACCGCGGGCACGGCAATCAATTCGCAGTTGCCCCCGTCGACTCCGTTGCCCAACACGGTGAACTCGCGGCATTGATTCTGCAGCCCGGCAACACACTTGGCACAGTGATTGCAGAAGTGCATGGGCGCCAAAAGCACACGTTGCCCCGGTTTGAAGCCGCTGACATATTCGCCGACTTCGACGATCTCACCCGCGATGTCGCTGCCCAGAATGTGCGGCAAGTTTACGCCGGGCAATCCCTTGCGCACCCAGATATCAAGGTGGTTCATGGCGCAAGCTTTGACTCGGATCAGGACCTGGTCTTTGCGTGGCTGCGGGTCAGGAATATCTTCGTAGCGAAGAACTTCCGGCCCACCGAATTCATGTATCCGAACGGCCTTCACGACATAGTCTCCGGAGAAACTTAGAAACTATCACAAATCCGTAGTCCGATTCCCATTTTGGACTGGGTCCGACTCCGATGTGACGGAACTCACAAGGATTAGCTGCGCCGCACGCTAACATCTCATTGACAGACCGAAATCTGGAGGGCGTAGCCAGTGGGTACTGGACCCGGTCTGTCAAATCGGTGAGTGACTCATCAGCCACTGCAGTTCGATTCTGCCGCCCTCCGCGGGTCCACCCACCAAAGTAATCCTTGACTTCCGGGAGCCGTGGCGCGAGGATTAATAGTGACAGACCGGAATAGTACCCACTAGTATCGCAAAAGCCCCGGAGTGATGATCCGGGGCTTTTGCTTTGTCACAGCGGTCAAGCCGCAACCAACTCACTTCTGGCCCAGCGAGCAATCGCGGTTCACATTCTGAATGTAGATCCCGTTGTTGCCGATGCGGTCATCCTCGAAAGCAATGGCTGAGAGACCGGTGGCTGTAACGATGTCTGCGGCTGGTCTTCCCTTGTTCGACATTGCCGTAGAAACGGGAAACTGCGCGCACTTAAACTTGCCGTTATCCTGAAGTCGAGCGGCTTGAATGGTCTCGTTCCCAAAACCCTTCATATCAATCCAGAACATCAGCGCGCCATCGCCAACCTGCACGTTGCTGGGAAGGATCTCCGAATCTGCTCCCAGAGGAACAATCACTAACCCAGTCTGTCCCCAGCGGCGTCCACCCTTGGGTCCGAACTTCTGGGCATAGATCCCGTTCACCGTCTGGTTCGCGTCTTCTTCGGTCCAGACGAGAAATACTTCATCGGTCGCGGCCCTGTAAGATGCTGCGGGATCGACTCGCACGTCCGCCGTATTCGTCGAAGCGACTGAGCCGTTGTGTGGGAAAGCCTCCCTGCCATCGGCCAAAATGTGCTGGGCGAAGCACTGCAATGCGGGACTGTTGGTGTACCAGGCGAAAACCGCGCCACCCTTCCCGTCCGGCACAAAATATGGGAAATTGCCAAACTGGAGGGAACCGGTATCGAATATGGTGACGTGCTTCTTCCCCCACAGCAGCTTTCCGGTAGCCGAGAGCTTATTGGCGCGCAGTTGACTGTCGCTTCCAAAACCATGGTTGCGCACCCACGAAACAATCACCGACCCGTTGTCCGCAGCGTGCAGGTCGGCCAGCCAATAGTTGTAGCCCGACTCACTCAACACCACCCCCTTCCCCCACAGCGCCTTCCCGTTAGCGTCGAGTTTTTGGAGAACCGTGTTGCTGTCACTGGTCCAAGCCACGACGACCCCGCCATCGCTGGTTCCGGCGATCTTCGGCGACGCATTGGAATGGGCCGAACCCTTGGTGAGTTGCACTCCGCGCTTGCCCCACAAAGCCTTTCCCGAAGGACTCATCTTGGCCGCAGTAACCTGCTGGATGGCCCCTTCCCGAGTGTCCAGGAACGCGAGCAAGGCATTGCCGCTGGTGTCGATATCCAGGCCGTAGTCTTCCGTGGAGCTATTGCTCAAGTCGGCGACCTGCACACCGCCATGCCGAAACTGCTCCACCCCGCCAGGGCTGAGACGCTGCAGATAGACGCTGTACCCAACCGGCGGCGCGAACCAACTCACATACCATCCCCCACTCGGCAGCGGTTTCACTTTGGGTTGGACTTGGTCGGAGCCAATTTTGTCAGCCAATGCAAGGTTCTTTGAGGGATCGGACGACCACTGCGCCCACGCGCTGGCAGCGAATGTGAGTCCGACGATAAGCGCAAAAGCATACCGGATGCGGTGTTTCATGAATTCTCCCGAGGGATTAGGCGGGCGGCCAGCCCGGAAAGCCAAGGCAGGTCCCTTATACTCCCGGCCTGCGACGCGGTCAATTCACGAACCTCTGGAGCAATTCTTCTCATACTGTGCGCCTTCACATGAGGTTGGGCGTTGAGTCTGAGGTTTAGTGGGCAGAAGTCCGTGCGACCAATGGTTCCCAATGGAGGCGAGAACTAGCCTAATTGACTTGCCCCATGGAAAACCCAATAATCAAACTTGAGATGGACATCTACGAGGAAATCGTCAAACTGCGGCAAGAGGGGCGACGGGGTGCAGTAGCCACTATCGTTAACGTGCGCGGCTCCATCCCTTCTTTCGAGACTGCGAAGATGCTGGTGCGGGACGACGGCTCCATCGCGGGCACCATCGGCGGAGGCTGCGTCGAGGCCGAAGTCTGGCAAGCCGCCCGCGAGGTCATGGAGGCTGAAAAGCCCCGCAGCCTGACTTTTAACCTCAATCAGAATCCCAAGTACGATACCGGCCTCGTCTGTGGCGGCACGCTCGACATTTTCATCGAGCCGATTCTACCTCCAGCATTACTTTATATTTTCGGTGCAGGTCATGTTTCTGTAAATCTTTACAAGACAGCGAAGAGCGCTGGTTTTGACGTAACCGTAATCGATGACCGGGAAGCCTATGCCAGCCGCGAGCGCTTCCCAGAAGCCAAAGAAGTGATCGCGGAAGACTTCGAGCAGGCCATGGCACGGCTCGCGCCCAATGAGTCGTCGTATATCGTGATCGTCACCCGCGGGCACCGCGACGATATGCGCGTCCTGCGCTGGGCGGTGCAGACCCGGGCCTCGTATGTCGGCATGATCGGCTCCAAGCGCAAGACGATTACCATCTTCCGCGAACTCACGAAGGAAGGCATTCCAGCAGAATTATTCGACCGCGTGCACGCACCCGTTGGCTTGGACATCGGAGCCATTACCCCGGAAGAGATTGCGGTAGCCATTACGGCGGAACTGATCGCCGTCCGCCGCCACGCAGAGCGAGCCTTGCCGCACATGAGCTGGTTCAAGAGCCGCAAGAATGAACAGGACGCGACCGAGGCTCACGAAGAAAACGAGAGTCATCGCTGAGCCCCCATTTCCGGTTGCATCTCACCGTTTCCAATCGGCAGTCGGAAATTGACAATCGAAAATCCCTCGCTTTCTGCTATCTTCGCTGCATGACTCATGCGCCCGGCCTCTACGCAGTGATTCTCGCCGCGGGCGAGTCCACCCGCATGGGGACGGACAAGGCACTGCTCCCCTGGCCGCCGGCCGCGCCCGGCTCTCCGCCGACCGGCCAGACTTTTCTTTCCGCCGCCATCCAGGCTCTCGAGCCTTTTAGCGAGACGGTCATTGTGGTCGTGGGCAAGAACGAAGACAACCTGGCGCCGGTGGTATACGCCAATGGCGCGTCTCTGGTGCGGAATCCCGATCCTGACCGCGGGCAGTTCAGTTCCCTTCAAGTAGGCTTGCGGCAGGTACTGAGTCATGGCCGCGACGCCGCCATGGTTACGCTCGTCGATCGGCCTCCGGCAAGGGCCGCGACCTTGAAGGTTCTGTGTTCGGCGTTCACCGAGGCTGCGAGCGACATATGGGCCGTTGTTCCCGAATACAACGGAAAGCACGGCCATCCTTTTCTGCTGGCAAGAGAGATGATCGAAGCCTTTTTGAAGGCTACCCCGAGTACGACCGCGCGGGATATCGAGCACCAGAATCTGCGGCATATTGCCTATGTTGCCGTCGATGATCCGCTGGTTGCGTTGAATGTCGACACGCCCGAGGAATATGCGGCATTATCTCGGTAGCCTCGCCAAACTGAAAACTTTCATTGCACAGGGACTCGTGAGGAGCTGTCGAGAAACTCAGCATGTTGTCATCCCGAGCAGAGCGAGGGACCTGCAGTGCTGACTAGTCCAAGGGAAACTGCAGCGCCCCTCGGAATGACAATGGTCTGAGATTTTTCGGCAAGCTGTTAGACGTGGACAGACACACATGACCACAACTAAGACGCGCAGTTCCGCTGCTTTCATCGAGTCGGTTCTCCGTCTTCAACCTCGACTCGCGGTCTTCGATTGCGATGGAACTCTGTGGGCAGGCGATGCCGGGGAAAGATTCTTCGACTGGGAACTCCGGCGAGGCGTGCTTTCCGATGACGTCGCGCGCTGGGCGCGTGCGCGCTATGCCGACTACAAAGCTGGCAAGGTCAGCGAAGACGATATGTGCGGCGAGATGGTCACCATACACAGCGGGCTCGCCGAATCCGAAGTGCAACGGGTTGCCAAACAATTCTTTGATGAGAACTTCGTGAGCCAACTTTTTCCCGAGATGCGAGAACTGGTTCGGCGTCTGCAGCGCTCGGGTTGTGAGGTTTGGGCTGTATCGTCCACCAATGAGTGGGTGATTCGAGCCGCGATGAAGCACTTTGAGATCGATGAGACGAAGATTTTGGCTGCCGCGGTGAAGATTGAAAACGCACGCATCACCAACCAGTTGATTCGAGTCCCGTCCGGCGACGGCAAGCCACGCGCGATACGCGACGTCATCGGGAAAGATCCCGACGCGGCGTTCGGCAACTCTCGCTGGGATGCCGACATGCTTGCGATTGCCGAGCATGGATTCGCAGTGAATCCGAATCCAGATCTGGAGAACATGGCGCGGGAGCGCGGTTGGACCGTCTACTGGCCCACGTTGGACGGCCGAGCTGATACCTAAGGAAAGATCCGCGCTTATCCCTGAGATCCGTGGCTAGGTTTTGAGCTGTTTTAGCGCCGCCGCGAGTGCATCCATCGCAAGGTGGCTGGCGTGGGTAGAAGCTTCGGGCAGACCGCCGACGACCTGGACCAGTTCTTCCCGGCCCAATCGGCTGGCTGCTTCCACAGTTTTGCCCTTCACCAGTTCCGTGAGTGCCGAACCACAAGCCATCGCCGGAACGCATCCTTTGGCGAGAAAACCGATTTCCGCGACATGGCCGTTCGCGATCTTCATGCTCAACTTCAAAATATCGCCGCAAGCTGGATTTTCGACTTGCACGGTCGCGTCGGGATCGGCAACCTCGCCTGGGTTGCGCGGATGTTCGAAGTGATCCAGGAGTCGAGGAGAATACATCCCGAGAATTGTAACGTGGCGGCAGGCAGAGATGTAGCAAAGCTACGTCGCTACAGCCCGTAGAAACGTTGCTTGCAACGTTTTTTCTAGCCACGCACATTGATTCCAAACCCTTGTAAGATTGGTTTATCGTGTCTTCCGACTATACCCCGCAACGAGTTGTCGCTTTGCAGCCGAGCGCGACCGTAATCCTCGCGGCCATCGGCAAGGTCGATCGCATCGTCGCTTGCACGAAATATTGCGCGGACGTTTGTCCCGAGATCCGCCACCGTGAAACAACCATCGTCGCTGACTCCTGGACCGCGAACACCGATCAGATCGTGGCTGCCCGGCCGGACTTGGTGATCGCTGCGGTCCCTTACCAGGAAAAGGCAGTGACGGAGATCCTGAAGTCAGGCGCGCGCTTTCTTGGCTTGGCCCCGAAGACGCTCACCGACATCTACACTGACATTGCTGCTATCGCAGGAATCATGGGCGCACTCGATCGTGGAGAGCACGTGATCCATGAAATGCAGCGCGAAATCGAGGCGGTCCGCGAGCAAACGAATAGAGGGAGGCGTCCGCGCGTATTCTGTGAGGAATGGGGTAAGCCCCTGATATCTTCGCAGCCCTGGGTGGCCGAACTGGTCGCCGCGGCAGGGGGAGAGTTCGTGGGCACTCCAGGAAAACAAACATCAGCCGAAGCCGTTCTTTCCGAGAATCCCGATGTCCTTGTCGCCGCGTGGTGCGGCGCGGGCGACCGGGTTCCTCTGGAAAAAATCATTCGCGACCGCAACTGGGAAGAGATGCGAGCGGCGAAAGAAAGGCGCGTTTACTGCATTCGAGACGAATTCCTGAATACTCCCGCACCCACTCTCGTTCGCGGCCTTCGGGCACTGGCTGCGGCCATTCATCCCGAAGATTTTCCACAACCTCAGGGTCTAAGATGCATTAGCCAGATACCTCTCTCCGGGAAACTAATATCTCAGTGAACACTTCAGTTCGGCCCGCGGAGAACGTCAGAACCTTGGCCCCCCAATGAAGCGAGTCGTCGCAGCCTTGATTTTCAAAGACGGCAAAGTGCTGGTGTGCCAGCGCACCCGGCATCAGACCATGCCGCTGAAATGGGAGTTCCCCGGCGGCAAGATTGAGGAAGGTGAACAGCCCCGCGCCGCGCTTCACCGCGAATTGGAGGAGGAACTCGGAATCGACGCAAAGATCGGCGAAGAGGTGTCGCGTATCGTCCACGAGTATCCCGGCGGCGGCTCGGTTGAGTTGCGCTTCTTCGTGGTGCACGAATACCACGGAAAAATTGAGAACAAGATCTTTCGTGATGTTCGATGGTCCCCGCGGTCGGAATTACCGTCCTACGATTTTCTCGAAGCCGATCGGTCGTTGGTGGGGGATTTGGCGGATGGGAAGATTGTCTAAGGAAGGCCTGAGCTAACTACGTTTGCCATTCTCGTCGTCATCCCATGTATTCCTGTTGTCATCCCGAGCAAAAGCGATGGATCTGGGTTCTTGCGTGACCCGCAAAAACCCAGATTCCTCGTCGCTACGCATCTCGGAATGACAGACGTAGCAGTATCACAAAATCTCCTCGTTCTCACCTGCTCACTGAGAAGTACTATCCCTACGCTTGAGCGTGGGGCGAGCATCCGCATCACCGTCACTGCCAGTCTGATTCGGATCGGTGTGCGCGGCGCGACGCAAGGTAGGACCATCTCCTCCGTGACCCTTATCGATTTTGTGTCGATTCTCTAGTTGCGCGAGCCGCTCCTTCACATCCTGAAACTCGGAAGTATCCACTTTGTATTCCGCTTCAGGGGGCAACAGCGTGTTGATCTCCTCCTGAGTCTTCGTGATGCGGTCCGGGGTTTGGGGATGAGTGTCGAACGTCTTCGCCAGTGTGCCCGGCTTGTGCTTTTCCAGAGCTTTGACCTTTTCGAAAAATGACGTTAGGGCCTGCGGATCGTAACCCGCCTTATACAAGTACTCGACGCCCAGGAAGTCGGCCTCTGACTCGAAGCTACGCGTGAACCTCAGAAAACCCATGGGTATCGCCACGCCGGCTAAGCTCTGGGCCGCATAACCAATCCCGCCGCCCACAAAGATTAGAGGGATGGACGCCAGCTGCATCAATTGCCCACGCGTGTTTTCGCGAGCCAAATGACAGGCGGCGACGTGCGCGATTTCGTGGGACATCACGCCCGCCAATTCGGCCTCGTTGTCCGCGGCCAGGATCAACCCGGTATCCACATAAAAAAACCCTCCGGGCAGCGCGAAAGCATTGATGTCATCGGTGTCCACCACTTTGATGGTGAATGGCACCTGGGCGTCGGAGTTCCTCACCAGGTTTTGACCGAGGCGATTGATGTACTCCGCTATGACTGGATCCGTGACCAACTTGGTGGTCGACTCCACCTGTTGGGCATATGCCCGGCCCATTTCGATTTGCTTTTCCAGGCTATACCAGTTGCCCAAGCCGCGATCGCACCCCACCTTGCGGTTGCCGATGGCATCGATATCGCGAAGGCTTCCATCGTGATAGGTCTTGGCCGCCTTGGGAAGGGGTGCGGTTGTTGCGGCGAGTGTAACCGACGAAAGACTAGCGTCTGGGGAAGATTGGTCCTGTGCAACCGCCACAACCCCGAGCAGCAGCAGGAAACCCACGACGATCGGGAGGACTGGACGACGCATAACCCCACCACCCAAAGTGGATTTTTGCACACTTGGAGGAAAAAAAGTAGCCCAAAGTTGCCGATCATAGTTACTTCCCTCCAAGCACTCTGCGCCAAAACTCAGCCTAATCTTGAGCTTCCGCCGCCACTCTCGGAGCGAATTGTCATCAACTGTGGATCCGTGGCTAACCAGCCTGCAGCTTTGAGATATGGAGAATCTCCGAACACGTAACGAATCCTGCTCGAGCATACATGCACTCTTCGGCCGAATGAGCGGCCATCAGGAAAGGTATCAGGACGCCTGACTCAATTGCGGTCCGGGTGAGTTGTGACGTGAGCGCGGCGGCGATGCCCCGCCGTCGGAAACGAGGGCGCACACCGATTGCCGCGATTTCGACGACTCCTCCTATAGGCGCTGAATACAATCCAGCGCCTGCAGGCTCGCCGGTAAGCAGATCGCGAGCCAACAAGACCATACCGCCAGATTGAATAATTCGCCTAAGTCGAGTGACATCAGCCTCGGTGGTGTTCGCCTCTCCATACGCCTCGTTTTGCGCATACGCTGCCGCCTTCAAGGTCACCTCGTCTTTAGCACTGAGAATTTCGATCGCTTCCGGGCATCCGAGCCGTGGTACGCCGTCTATTTTGCAGATCATCAGAGGCAGGCGGGCTTCAACCGAAAAGCCTGATAGGACCAGCGCCGGCTCGATTTTTGGCGCAGCACGGGGCAAATACTCGAGCCGTGGCACACGGGACCGTTGTGCGTACCAATCAACCAGCCAGGAGATCTCACTCGGCGCAGGGTTGGCTCCGTCATCGGGTACGGCATAGTTGCGATAAACGTTGGTGCTGGTCGGGTCGGAGGATGCGAGGAAGCAACCAATCCGCGCCGTCTCTCGTCCCGCGGTCAGGCTAGCGCGTAAATAGGATTGAATGCGGCTGTCGATCGACAGGGGCACAGAATATTCTGGATTCATTGCGATATGCCTCATTACGCGGCGCACAGGCCGCTGGTATTCGAGCCTCCCATGAGACTCCTAGTCAGAGCGGGGCGACGGTTTTGGCCGTCTCCAGAACGCGTGAGGAAGCGAGGCAGATGACGCGCAGATCATTGCGATTCGCGCGGACAAATCTCGTGGGCCGACACCTCCATCAGGCGAGAGCGATGAACAAGCTAGCCGGGGTCGTCAGAGGCGTCTCCAGTGAAACCACGAATCTATCGGAGTCTTCAGGCTTCGTCAACTCGAATGCCGTCGCACCAAACCATGAAGCTCTGAGCAAGCTGACTCGCTGCGGGGTCACTGCCCGCCTCTTAAGGTCCAGAACCAGGCAATGCTCAGTACCGTCATGATTACTGTTGTCGCCCACGCCGTGAAGTTGTAGAGGCGTGAGTTCACGTATTCACCCATTAACTCTTTCTTGTTCACCAACAGCAGCATGAAAATGAGCACGGGGGGTACAGCCACTCCGTTCACCACCTGGGAAAGAATCGAAATCTTCACCAGCGGCAGATTAGGTACGAGGATCACACCCGCACCCGCGATGATCAAAATGGTGTAGAGCCAGTAGAACACTGGCGCCTCTCCAAATTTCTTCCCCACGCCAGATTCAAATCCCAGGCCCTCGCAAACCGTATAGGCAGTCGAGAGCGGCAGAATCGAGGCGGCGAACAGCGAGGCATTAAACAAACCCATGGCAAACAGGATATAAGCATATTCGCCGGCCAGGGGGCGGAGAGCTTGGGCGGCGTCCTTGGCGTCGGCAATATTGTGGTAGCCGTGGGCGTAAAGAGTGGCGGCGCAGGCCACGATGATGAACCACGCGACCACGTCGGTAAAAATGCAACCGGAAATGACGTCAATCTGCGACGCTCGGTATTGCCGTTTGGTTACCCCTTTCTCCACGATCGAGGACTGCAAGTAGAACTGCATCCAGGGAGCGATCGTGGTCCCCACCACACCAATCGTCATGTACAAGTAACCTGGCAGGAAGAAGGCTGACTTGGGCGGAGGTTTCACGGTCAGGATCAAGGCGTCGATCCATGCCGGCTTGGCGAAAAAACCCGCCAAGATGTAGGTCACGTAAAAAAACGACGCGACCAGAAAAATCTTTTCCACGCTCTTGTATTGGCCCTTGACCACGATGAGCCAGACGATCACCGCACAGACCGGAACGGTAATGTATTTCGAGAGGCCGAAGAGTTCGAGGCTGCCCGCAATCCCGGCAAACTCTCCGACCACATTGCCGAAGTTGATGATCAGGATTCCGATCATCATGAAAAATGTGACGCGTAAGCCGAACTCCTCCCGAATCAGGTCGCTAAGACCCTTGCCGGTAACCGCGCCCATGCGTGCGCAGATTTCCTGAACTACGATGAGAGCCAACGTAATCGGGATTAACGTCCAAAGGAGCAGATGCCCGAACTGCGCCCCGGCGGCGGAGTAGGTGTAGATGCCGTTGGCATCGTTGTCGACGTTCGCGGTGATAAAACCCGGACCGACTACGGCGAAAAACAGCAGGATCCGGGTCTTCGAGCGTTTCAGGAATCTCATGAGCGCAATTCGCCAACATAGAACTAGTGAATGATGAAACGATCAAACAGAATAAATTGAGAAGTGAAATCTGAACAGGTGAAAAGTCACACGGTGAGAATTCCCTGACGCTTTTTTCGGCTGAACCAGCAGCACCGGGATCCCCTCGGCTTCGCTCGGGGCAGGCTCTTCGACTGCGGAGTCGTTCGCTTCGCGAGCGACTCCTCCGCTCAGGATGACATGTAGTGGTGAGGGGTACCGAAGGCCAGGTCACAAGAAACGGGGATTGAGGTATCCGGGCCGGGCGCGCCCGTGTTGCGAGCAGGCAGAGAGGAATGAGGTGCCCAAAGTTTGCGGGGTCATCAGGCTCCAGGCTTCGCGATACTGTTCGCAGTGGCCACAGCGGTCCCCGCCGCAGGAGCAGTACGGAACCATAATCCCTCCCGCCACTGCGGGAGCAACTTCCTCAGAGCACGAGCCTATCCCGGGCACTTTTCTCTCTCTCGGCGCTTTCTCTGAATACTGCCTGCCACGCCTGCGGGACGTAACGTGACAAGGCCTCGATTCCGAGCGCGGTCATGCCGCCAGGGAGCGCGACCCGCCGGATTACCTCCTCCGGATTCATATGAGCATCTGCCATCAGCCGCAATGTGGCACTGGCCGTTTCCTGCACCAGGCTGAGAGCCAACTCAGGTGGAAAGTCAGGATTGCTGCGCGCGGCTTGCTCCGCCATCGATTGCAGCAGGTAAGCCACAAACGCTGGACCGCCAGAAGCCAAGCCGATAGCCGGCCGCGACCATGACTCTGCGATCACGATGGGATGACTGATGCGTCCCAGCAGATCCTCGAGCAGCGTGTGGTCATCCGCTGTGGCGCGCGAGCCGTGCATCAGCAACGCGACGCCTGCGCCGATCTCCTGGGTGATCGAGGGGATGAGCTTGGCCACGCGGCAGGGCACGCGATCCTCGAGAACCTGAAGCGGAATCTGGCTGGCGGTCGTGACCAGCAACTGTCCGGGATAGAGATCCGAGTCCATCTGGGCCAGCACGCTGGCTGCGTCTCCGGCTTTGACGCAGAGAAAAATCAGATCGCAATTCGCGGCAAGCTGGCGATTGCTGGCGGTGTGAAGGCCAGGAAACTCGGCAGCCAGTGCGTCTAGCTTGCCCTCCGAGCGATTCGCCGCCCAAACGTACTCGACCCTCAGCGCCCGGGAGCGCAACAGCGCCCGAACCAGCATGCCTCCCATGCTGCCAATGCCCACGAAACCGGTGTTCATAGTTAGCTTAAGATAATTGAAGTTAAGATAAACGCGCATGCAGAATGTAACCCCTGCAGCGATCGCTGCCCTGGTAATGGAGCTCGCTCCCGCCGTGGGGTTCGGCCTCGCCGCGGAGCCCGTCACGCGCGCCGTCCAGCGCTGGCCAGTCGCCGCGCGCATCGCTTTTCCCGCCCTGTACGTTCTGCCTTACATCCTGGTTTCGGTTTCGCAGCAGATCTTTCGATGGAAGTGGTTCGCGCTCTACGCCGGGTTGCCGGTGGCAGTCGCCTGGCTGCTGGCGCAAGCAGCGGTCGCCGATGGGAAGCAGCGCGGCAACTGGCGCGATGCCATCATCCTTCTGGTGCTGGGGCTGGCCGTCGATCTACGCTGGTTCGACGGAGCATGGCCCAGCGGACTGCGGGCCCTCAATGAATTGCTCCTCGTCGACATCGGCTTGTATGGATTTCTCGCCATCCGGCAGCTCGGCGCAACCGGTTTTGATTTTCACCTGCGCTGGAGCGACTGGAAAACCGGATTGCGCGAGCTACTCTTCTTCACGCCTGTCGTTTTGACGCTGGGATTAGCGCTCGGATTCATCCATCCCCACGCCAACCGGCCGCAGGTGAGCGCAGCGGCGCTGCGATGGGTAGGCATTTTCTTCTTCACGGCTGTGCCGGAAGAACTTTTCTTTCGCGCCTGGGTGCAGAATCTGCTCGAACGCCGGGTGGGGCGGCGGACGGCGCTGGCGATCGCGTCGGCGCTGTTCGGACTGTCGCACTTCAACAAGCGGGCGGCGCATTTCAATTGGCGCTACGTATTGCTGGCCACCATCGCAGGCATCTTCTACGGCCGGGCGTGGCGCGAACGGCGGCGCGTGCCCGCCTCAACCATTACTCACGCCGGCGTGGATTGGATATGGGGGCTGTGGTTCTAGGGCCGGGTCGTCCAATCTGGCTCTGAAAGACCGTTGCAGCGGCGTGAGTCAGCTTTGTCTTGACCGCGACTGCTGATTTCTTTTTTCGAAAGATCACTCCTGCTTCACAAACTTGGGCAAGAGAAACCCTTCCGTCGGACCGTTACCGTCAAAGTCCCCGAAGACGGTTCCATCCTCAAGCAGTCCCCGAGGATTCATAAAGAAAGTAGGATGAAATGTGAAGGCAATATCCTTCTTCCCCTTGCAGCGAACAAATCCCGACTGTCCATTCTGGTTCATATCGAAATAGCCGAGCGTGCACTCACCTCGAACGGCTACGACGGTGGTATCGTGCGCCACTTTGCCTCTGATTTCCGCATTGACGATCACCAGGTGGCTGCCATCGAGATCGGCCACGAAGCCGTGCCATCTTTCATCTTTGAGAAACTTACCGACAATCCGCCCGCCGGGGGCGAGCCCCCAGATCTGCGTTCCGTCCGAGCCGGGGACAACGTAGTCTCGTTTGGTTCCCGACGGACTCACAATGAACCCGCTGTACTGGAGATGGGGATTGTCATGGAAACCCACCAGCAAGCCGTCGTTTGCCATTCCCGTAACGAAGGTGGCGTTGTATCCATAGTCGTAAGCTAAATCAGCACTGGGACAGGACCGGAACCCCAGGATTCCGTCCCCGTTGGATCGGGTGTAGAACCCGAATATGCATCCAGCCTTGATTCCTACGATGGTGGTGGTTGCTCCGCCATCAAACACTGCGTATTTTATTTTCTGCTTGGCTGGCTTGATATATCCGAAAGGCCGGGCCGAAAGATCGAACGTTCCCGGCACCAGTGTCCCCTTTTGAATGCTCCACCACTGTCCTTGCTTGAGGCCGTTATTTTTCACTACCTGTCCAACCAGACCCGCGGCGGTCACCGCGAAAATCTGAGTGCCGTTTCCGAATTGGATGAGAATGCGGCGAAGAGCGGGGGCAGTATCAGCTGCCGCACTCAAGGCCATGACGATCACACCCAGAGCGATTCGGCGGCAAATGTTTTTCATCGACACCTCCGGAGACTTTGCACTTGAGCAGCAGCGGTCAACAGTCTGCCAAGGTCCCGCATCGCCGTCAATGAAAATCCCTGTGGCAACCAGAGAAATTACAATTCCTCGATAAACTGGGGAGACTTTACGCTGGCGTTCTGACCCAATAGCAAATTTGGTCACGTCGGAACACATACGGTCAACCCTGGTCCGCACGCTTGACCTCGGTACGGCGTAAGCGCACAATCCATGTCGAACACCCAGTCGTCGATTAGTCTACGGCGATTGGCTCAACGGCCAACCAAAGGAGCGAACCATGCCGGTCAAGATCAAGCAGGGAGATCTCGGGCTTTTGCAGAATTCTGCATCCAAGGAACTCCTGGAGTCGAAAATTCCCGCCCGCCTGGCCTATGTCTGGACCGACGGGACGCCCCGAGTTATCCCCATCTGGTTCCACTGGAACGGAACCGAACTCGTACTGGCAAGTCCAACTAAAGCGCCGAAGTTGAAAGCGCTGGCCAAGAACCCGAAAGTGGCGCTCACCATCGACGATAATGTCTTTCCCCACAAAGTGCTTTTGATCCGCGGCAGCGCCCGCCTGCAAACCGTCGATGGAATCGTGCCAGAGTACGCCATAGCCGCCGAGCGCTATTTCGGACGCGAACAGGGCCAGGCTTGGGTAGAAAAGCTTCGTGCTTTGATTTCGAACATGGTCCGGATCACAGTCACGCCCGAATGGGTCGGTCTGCTCGACTTCCAAACGCGTTTTCCCAGTGCTCTGTCGTCGTAGCGCGATTCATTGCCTTCGGAGGATCAAACTGAGAACCGAGAACTGGCAACTGGCTTTTTCGTTGTCCTGCATGCCTTGTGTTTCCCTGTTCCTCCCCCGCCGTGAACGACCCGCACCGGTTCCTCTGCTTGACCCAGCCCTTCTCGCTGGGATATTATACATGAGGATACATTAGCTCTTTGACAATTAGCAGATTCGATTGGGGAATCGAAGCCTCTAACTCCTTATTCTTCAAAGATTTTGATGGTGGTCTGGCCGTAACCCCATCATTCCAAAAGACCAGGGAGGGATGGGGTACCCACTTCAGCTTTAGGGAAACTCGATTCGGTTGCGCACTCTGCCAACACAGTAGCGGGTACGGGTCCAAGTTTATTTCGGTTTTCCCTGAGCCTTTTTCCTCCGCTTTCGCGCTTTCAAGAGTATGGGGCACTTCCATCCGGGATGCGGCCGGGCACCCTCCCGCTGCCCAAGAGGGGGAGCCGATACGGTCAGCAGGATTGTTCTGGTTCGCATCCCCGTGGTGGTTTGTGATCCTTTTCCGCTTGGACTGCGCCTCTATTACAATCACGGTTTCGTTCTTGCGGACATTCCAATGAAACTTGCATCGATCGCTTCTGCGCTGGGCGCACGTCTGGAAAACGGCTCACCCGATACCGAGATCACAGGCGTCGCGGGAATTGAAGAGGCCGGCCCAGGCCAGCTCACGTTCGTGGCCAACCCAAAGTACGCGGCGGCGGCCCGGAAGACGAACGCGACGGCGGTCATCGTCGCCGAAGACTTCCCTGCCCTCGCGACTGCGATGTTGCGCAGCAAGAACCCGTATCTGACGTTCGCCCGCGCCATTGCTCTGTTCCATCCGGCTCCTCAGTACGCGCCCGGTGTTCATCCGACGGCAGTGATCCATCCTTCCGCCAGAATCGGCGATGGAGCGCACGTCGGCCCGTACGTTGTGATCAACGAAGAAGTGGAAATCGGGAAGAACGCGGTGCTGCTGGCGCACGTGGTGGTTTATCGTGGCGTGAAGATCGGCGACAACTTTTTGGCTCATGCTCACGCCGTAGTGCGCGAGCACTGCCGCATTGGAAATAACGTATTGCTGCAGAATGGGGTAGTCATTGGCGCGGACGGATTCGGATTCGCCAAAGATGATCTCGGCCACTGGCACAAAATTCCGCAGCCAATGCCAGTCGTCATCGAAGACGACGTGGAAATCCAGGCTAATTCCTGCATCGACCGCGCCAGCGTCGGCGAAACCCACATTGCCCGTGGCACTAAGATCGACAATCTGGTGCAGGTGGGTCACGGCTCGCACATCGGAGAGCATTCGCTGCTGGCTGCGCAGGTCGGCCTCGCCGGTTCAACCGATGTCGGCAACCATGTGATCCTCACGGGACAAGTCGGCGTCGTGGGTCACTGCAAAATCGGCGATGGCGCCATCGTGACCCCGCAAAGCGGCGTCGCGGGCGACATTGCGCCGGGAGCGATTGTCAGCGGCGCTCCCGCCATCGATCACAAATTGTGGCTCAAGGTCTCAGCGCTGATGAGCCGCCTGCCCGAAATCGCGAAAGCAGTGAGGACCAAACCCAAGGCATAAACCACAAAGGACACAAAGTCACACAAAGAAAATAAGTCAAACCGATGCCCTTCCTTGGTGAACCTTCGTGTCCTGTGTGGTTGTCGGTTCTGCTTCTTGCATCTCTGCTGGCAATCCGCCGTCAATTGCTTTCCGAACTTTCGCCATCAGACAGTCGCGGCTGCCGAAATCTTTGGGCTCGATCGGAGGGTGAAAGATTACAGTGACGGTCCCAGGCTTGATCGCGAATCTCCTCTTGGGCATGACGTAGTGCGAGCCAACGATGGTTACGGGCACGATCGGGACATCGCACTCCTCGGCCAAGTAGAACGGTCCCTTCTTGAAGGGTAGAAGCTTGCCATCGAAAGAACGGTGGCCTTCGACGTAGATGGTCATGTTGAGGCCTTGACGAATTACCTCCGCGGCGGCCCGGACCGCGGAGATGCCCGACTCCCGGTTTCCACGATCCACCGGGACCAGCGATCCGAATCGCATAAGCTTCGCCAATACCGGAACACGGAACAACTCTTTCTTGACCATGATCGACATGCGCCGCGGAATCAGCGGCATCAGGATCGGAGGATCAATATTGGAAACGTGATTGGACATGAAGATGTAGGTGCGGGCGGGATCGATCTTGTCCAGGCCAACGGTCTTCACCCGAATTCCAGCGAGTCTAACCCCGGTCCACGCGCCCCACATGGTCATGCGATACAGAAAGTTCACGTTGCCAACGAGTAGTGTCCAAGGAAAACCGATCAATGCCGCGACCGGAAGCAGTGCGGCCCAGAATCCGAGCATCACCAGAGTACGAATCAAGGGCGCGCGTCTCCGGACGACTGGGATTCGCCTTTGTACGAGGCGACACGGTTGGCTTTCAGCTGTGGCGTGATATGGTCCATGTCGTTCAACTCAACACCATCTTGTTCTCGGTGCTCGAACTTTGAGAATTGCTCGCGCCGAGCGATTTTAGGCGCTCCGGCAACTTCTCGTAAATGCCGCCAAAGCCTCCATTGGAGAGGATGGCGACAACATCGCCCGAGCGCAACTCCGGAGCGACCAGTTGCACGATGCCTTCAACGGTGGGAACCATGCGCGCCCGCCGGCCGTGCTTCTGGATTTGGGCCGCCACGTCGGCCAAGTCCAAGCGTTCGGCTTCCGGAATGGCTTCCGATTTGAAGACGTTGGCCACGACTACTTCATCGGCCAGCGCGAGGCTTTTCGCCAATTCGTTTTGCAGCACGTTGCGCCGCAGCGTATTCGAGCGCGGCTCCAGGATCGCCCACAGGCGTGCTCCCGGATAGTTTGAGCGCAGCGCGGAGAGCGTAACGGCAATTGCTGTCGGGTGATGCGCGAAATCTTCGATGATGGTCACGCCATTCACCTTGGCGCGGACTTCAAGGCGACGTTTCACGCTCTTGAAAGTCTTCATCGCGGCGGCAATTTCTTCCCGGGAAATGCCACATCCGGCAGCCATTGCGGCGGCGGCGGTAGCGTTCCACACGTTGTACTCGCCGGCCAAAGCATACTCGAAGTCTGCCCAGGGTTTTCCATCGCGTATGACCGACCACGCGGTGCGTCCGGGTTCTAGTTGCAGGTTCGTGATTTGCCAAGTTGCATTTGCGCTGGAACCGTATTTCTCTATCGGGCAAAACGCACGAGCGAGACAACGCTCAAGGCTCTCTCCCGTGTCGAAGGCGATGATGCGGCCGCGGCGAGGCACGAGGTTCACCAGACGCTTGAAGGCGGTTTCTACCGCGTCGAGGTCTTTGTAGATATCCGCGTGATCAAATTCCACGGAGGTCAAGATGATGGAATCGGGAAAGTAATGCAGGAACTTCGGCCCCTTGTCGAAGAAAGCGGTATCGTACTCATCGCCTTCGATGATGAAATGCTTGCCCTGTCCCAGTTGAAAGCTGCTGCCGAAGTTTTCCGCAATGCCACCGATCAAAAACGAGGGCTGCAAGCCTGCGGTGTGAAAAATCCACGCCAGCATGGAGGTTGTCGTGGTCTTGCCGTGCGTGCCCGCGACTACCAGCACCTCTTTGCCACGCAGAAACTCATCGTGCAGAATCTGGGGCAGCGAACAGAATGGGATGCGCTGGTCGAGCACGTGCTCCAGTTCCACGTTGCCACGGGAAATGGCGTTACCCACGACCACCAAGTCTGGCGGGGGTTGCAGGTTGTCCACGGCAAATGGCTGGGACACGGGAATGTCGAGTGCTGCTAAGAAATCCGACATCGGCGGATACGCGGCTGCGTCGGAACCAGTTACGCGAAAGCCGCGTCGCCGCAGCATGCCGGCCAGGGATGCCATCGCCGTACCGCAGATCCCAATCAGGTGGACGTGCTTCTTGTCAGTCATGATTTCACTTGCGTCAGGCGCCGTCCGGTTCGCGATTTCACCGTCGCCGGCTTGGTGGCTGATTCGAGAATCCGAAGGCTTCCTTCCTCTCTGCCTACGTTGAGCGCGGCACGCACGCCAAACGGAAGCGTGATATTGCGACGCGAGACGTGGCCGGATCGCAGTCCATATGCCACTGGCACTCCTAAGTCTCCGATCACTCGCAACACAACGTCCTCCAAGGAGTAGTCCTGGTCATTGTTCTGCGAGCAATCCAGCATCTCGCCGAATACGAGGCCGCGCACGCCCTCGAACTTGCCCGCCAATTTCAACTGCATCAGCATACGATCGATCTGATAAGGCTTCTCGGCTGCGTCTTCGATGAACAATATCGTCCCGGCTGTGTGGATTTCATAAGGCGTGCCCAAAGAGGCCACCAGCATAGAAAGACAGCCGCCATAGAGGATTCCTTCGCCGGAACCGGCCAGCAAGGATCTAGCGCCCGTTTCTGGTCCAAGGTTCAATGCCCAATCAGAAGCCCCGGTGAGCGCGGCTTCCCAGGAGCCAAGTTCGACCCCGTCCGAATGAGCGAAATCCTTGGTCACCATGGGACCGTGGAAAGTCACGAGGCCGGCTGAGTCTAAGATGTAGGTCAGCAGAGTGGTGACGTCGCTGTAACCAACGAAAATCTTGGGGTGAGCTTTGATCTTCTCCAGATTGAGGGTGTGGAGAAGATAATTGGCGCCGTATCCACCGCGGGCGCAGACGACTGCGCGGACGTCATCGTGGGCGAACATTTCTTCCAGTTGGCGCGCCCTGCGTTCGGCCGAGCCGGCGAAATACAGATCCTTGTCGAGAATGGAATCGACATAAAAAGGTTTGTAGCCGAGTTCCCGCAGTGCGTCGCATCCAAGTTGCAGCAGTTCGCCTTTGATGTGGCTGGCGGGAGCAATGATACCGACGGTGTCGCCGGCTTGAAGGGCGGGCGGTTTGATGCGCGAAATGGCCGGGGTCGGCATCGGGGATCGGAGAACTACCATTCCGGGACGATCAATCTTAACAGGGTGCGAAAACTCAATTGATTACCTCAGTGAACCTGCCGAGCTTTGTTCGGCTGACCGGACGAGGCGTCCGGGGCTACGTGGGCATGGTCCCTTAAACGAAAAACTCGCCGCGACAGACTAGCTGGGCAGTGCCGCGAAGGAATACCTGCTGCTCCCAGCGCACTGTCTGAACGCCTCCCGGCGCGTGAACTCGTAGTGGTGACTCGGCCCTTTCCGCGACTATGGCGGCGACGGCTGCGGCACACGAACCAGTCCCGGAGGATTGGGTTTCACCAACTCCACGCTCGAAGAACCTGGCATTGATATTTCTGTTGTCCACTTTAGTTACTAGCTCAACGTTAATCCCATACTTGAAGTTAGGATGGCCTCCGATCTCGGCTGCCTCCGCCTGCCAGCCCGGAGCAAACTCGTTAACAAAGACCACGTAATGGGGGTTGCCCATTGAGACGGGGATGCCGCGCACTTCGCGAAAAGCCAGCTTGATGGGGAACTCATCGCCGACCTGGGGCTCACCCATGGCGATCTCGAACTCGTACTGAGCCCCACTGCGGGAGGTGAAGGTGCAGATCTTCAGGCCAGCGCCGGTGCGAATCACAACTTTTTCTTTCGCCTGCTCGGAGCAAATATAAGCCGCCACGCAACGTGTGCCATTGCCAGAAATTTCCGCTTCCGATCCGTCGGCATTGAACAGGCGAGCTTGTACCTCGGCATCTTGCGCGGGAAACAGCCACTCGACGCCGTCAGCACCCACGCCTTGGTGCCGTTCGCAGATACGCCGGCTGAACGCGGCCAAGTCGGCCGGGGCGTGAATGCCGTCAATGATCAGGAAATCGTTTCCGCAGGCGCTCGCCTTGACGAAAGGGATGGCGGTGGCGGTTGAATTCATTCAGTGTGCACCGGGCCCAGCGGCATTGCACTCTCAAAAACTGGAGACTGCCTCAGCCCACGCAAAACCTGGTCCTGATCCTTGCGCGTTCCCTCCAACTGAAACTGAACTCGCACATGCTGTTGGGTTATGGCAACCTGCACGTTCTGCATCATGGCGTGGACGGCTTCCAGAATGCGGTTTATCTCAGGAGTAATTTCGTCGGCGCTACGACCGGCAACCTCATAACTGTGGAGTGCTGTTTTCAAACCAAATCGCTCTTCCGCGCGCCCTAGCAAAAAAAGGCAAAGCAGAATGAGTCCCGTGGCAAAAATAGACGTCAGATAGAGTCCTCCACCCACAGCCATGCCGACCGAAGCCACCACAAAGATAGTTGCCGCCGTGGTGAGTCCGGTAACAAGTTTGTCGCGAGCGTGAAGGATGGAACCGGCGCCGATGAACCCAATTCCGGGAATGATCTGGGCCGCAATGCGGGTGTGATCGCCGATGTGCTCCACGGCAAGTTCGTCCGAGAGCAGGGTGAACATCGCTGCGCCGAGGCAGATGAAGAGATTGGTGCGCAGCCCGGCAGGCCGATGCTTCAGTTGACGCTCCAGCCCAATGACACCACCCAGAATCGCCGCGAGCACCAGGCGCGCGATGGAGATCCCGACGATGGAGGCCATCTCGTTCTGGAGCAGGTCGTAAATGTGCCGCATCGGGGACATGAGAGCGTAGGTTGGCTGGATTTTATCACCGGAAAACGCTGCTCTAACGCGTTCCGAGCCTGCACCGTTAACCGGTGTGATTACCGGGCAGAGCGATGCGTCCAATAGATTGTGGCCGAGGGTTGTCCGGGGGTGCGAATCACAACCACGGAAGACAGGCTCTCCCTCTGCACGCCGACGGCGACCGGATCGCCATCCAGCGCAACCACGTAGTCGACGTATTGCGAAGGGTTCGCCAGCGCCCGTTCCCAAAGGCCTTCGCGATCGGTCGGCGCTTTCCAGGGCCGGTGGTTGCCCTCATTAATCGTGCGACGCAGGGGAATGCCGGCCTGCTGGAGCGCGCCCACGTGGTCGCCCAGATACATCAGCAGCGCGGAGTCATGAGGCAATTTTTTCAGATTTGACGCCAGTTCAGTTTCCAGAGCAATGCGGGTTCGGGAGTTCACCCAGGCCTCGCGGAAGCAGACCGGCTGCGCCCGCCAGACGGACGCATAGCTCGCGGCCAGCAGGATTAGAGCGGTGGAGACGACTATCGTCTTGGCGAGTTTATTCTCGGCAACACGAAACAGGAAATAAGTGGGCAGCGCGGCGGCCAAGGAGAATAGAGGAAGAAGCTGCAACCCATAACGTACGTTGTAAAACGAGAACGGCCACCAGGCGGGAAGAAAAATCGGGACGCCGCCATATGCGATCGAAAGCACGTAAAACGGAAGCGGCACCCAGAGCAAGAAAAGCGGCCACAGCCGGCGGTCAAGAATCAGAATCGCGACGGTTCCGACCAAAAGCAATGCCACCCATAGTCTCTGCCAGTTTCCTTCCGCCATATTCAGCTCAGCCGATTTCAGGAAGTAACTGGAGGCGACAAGTAAATTGTGGGAGCCTGGATGGGCCGGGGAGCCCGGGGACGCGCTCTTCTGCTCGATGGCACGGGCAGAGTATGGTCCGTTGGCAAACTCGAGCGGGTTTCGATAGATAATCGCGTTATAGGCAAGCCAGAGCGCGGGAGCCGCGGCTGCAAGCAAAACGAATTTCGCAAGGCTGCGACGCAGGGTGTGATCGTTGATGTTCGACTTCAGTACCACGGCGAGCGCGGCAACACACATTGCCGCCGCGAGAAACCATCCGTCGTAGCGCGTAAGGCAGGCAGCGGCAAAACATAGGCCGCATTTCATCAACGATGAGGACGCCGCGCCCGGAGGACCTTCGTCCTTACGAGATGCTTCCCGCGCGAACTCGCTGAAGTACACCACGGCCCAAATGGAGAGAGCCAGGTACAGCGACTCAGTCATAGCGGTGGTTTGCAGGTAAATCAGGTTGGGATTCGCGGCATAGATGAGTGCGCTCAACCATGCGGCAGTTCTTGCTGCGAGATCGGGCTGCGAATCGAAGCTCAAAGCATTGCGCACCAAGCGGAAGATACCCGCCGTGCCCACAACATAACCGACCATCGAAGGAATCGAACCCCCAATGCCCGATTGCCACGCCACGTCGGAAAGCAGACATGGAATCATCAGGAGATGTGGCAACGGCAGCCACACGGTGCCGAGCTGCAGCAAGCCGGGAGTGCGGGAGTCGAACACCCGGCGAGCGATGTTGACGTGGGCCACGGCATCGCCGTACAGGAGCAAAGCGCCATGCTGCAAATAGAAGGCAAACGATATGAACGCAACACAAGCGGCAAACTGGGCTACGAGGGCGGTTTCACGATCCCAGTGATGAACCGGCTGGATGTTCATCCGGCGGGCCGTCATTCCAGATGGGTCAGTTCGCGAAAGATTTGAAAGCGCGCGTCGATTTCTTCCCGGGTGAGGGATTGCAGGCGTTCGGTGCCAAATCGCTCCACAGCAAACGATCCCATCACCCCACCGTAGAAGAGTCCCCGCTTCAGCACTTCCCGGTTTAATTCTTCTTGCGAGGCGATGTATCCCATGAATCCGCCAGCGAACGAATCGCCGGCCCCGGTTGGATCTTTCACTTCCTCGATGGGCAAGGTGGGGGCGCGAAAGGGGTGGCGACCGATGCCGAATGCGCCTTCACGAAAGAAAATCGTCGCGCCGTATTCACCATGCTTGATGACCAGCGCCTGCGGTCCCATGGCGAGGACCTTGTTGGCGGCCCGAAGCAGGTTAGGTTCTTCGGCGAGCATTTTGGCCTCGGCATCATTGATCAGCAGCACGTTGACCAACTTCAGGGTCTCCAGCAAGTCCGGGCGAGTACCTCTTATCCAGTAATTCATGGTGTCACCGCCGGTGAGGCGAACTCCGTCCATCTTGTGCCGCACCGCGGTCTGCAGGTTGGGATGAATATTGCCCAGGAACAGGAATTCTGAATCCGCGTACTCCGGCGGAATACGCGGCTGAAAGCGCTCGAACACGTTCAATTCGGTGAAATTGGTTTTGGCCTCATTCAGGTTATCAAGATACTGCCCACCCCAGCGGAAGGTTTTGCCTTTGGCATGTTCGATGCCTCGGGTATCGATCTTTCTTTTTTTGAGAACATTTTCATGCTCGGCGGTAAAGTCTTCACCCACGACGGCGACAATGCGAACCTCGGTGAAGTAGCTGGCAGCAAGGGAAAAAAATGTGCAGGAGCCGCCCAATACATTTTCCACCCGCCCCGAAGGCGTAGCAATGGAGTCGAAGGCAATCGAACCTACGGCGAGGATGCTCATTATGTGGTTTTGGTCTCCAGATATTTTTCCAGGATCAGTTTGAGTTTCTCACGAGTGGCTGCGGGAATTTTGTCGCGGTCGGTGAGGATAGCGTGCGCCAACGCCGCGCCACATTTGCAGTTTCGTTTGGCCGGCATCGAGGCCACGGTCTGACGGACCACCTGGCAGGCGTTCTCGCCATTTTTCAGCAGCACCGCGACGACCTGATTGACCGTGACTGAATCGTGATGAGGATGCCAGCAATCGTAGTCGGTCACCATGGCCACCGTCACATAGCAAATCTCGGCTTCGCGCGCCAGCTTAGCCTCTTGCAGGTTGGTCATGCCGATCACATCCATGCCCCAACTGCGGTACACGTTGGATTCCGCTTTGGTGGAGAACTGCGGCCCTTCCATGCAAAGATAAGTACCGCCGCGCTTGCCGGTTACTCCCGATTTCCTACACGCGGCTTCCACGGTGTGAGCGAGTTCCGGACAGACAGGATCGGCAAACGCGATGTGGGCTACGACGCCCTCGCCGAAGAAAGTATCCACGCGATGGCGGGTGCGATCGAAGAACTGATCGGGGATTACGAAATCGAGCGGCTTGTGCTCTTCCTTCAACGACCCGACTGCGGACACGGAAACGATCCGTTCGACGCCGAGTTGTTTGAATCCGTAAATATTGGCGCGGAAATTCAATTCTGTGGGAAGAATGCGGTGCCCGCGTCCGTGCCGTGCCAGGAATGCAACCCTGTGGCCTTCGAGCGTGCCCAAGACAAAGGGATCGGAAGGGTCTCCGAATGGAGTCTGCTGCTTCACTTCCCGCACGTCCGAGAGGCCGGGCATGGAATAGAGCCCGCTGCCGCCGATAATGCCAATTTCCGCTTGGGACAACAGTTCTCCCCCAGACCACCCATTCTTAATCAGTGGAAGTTTGGATTATACAAAAAAACTCCTGCGGTCATTGAACTGCGGCAAGAATGGTGTAGAGTACTTGGCACGGCAGCCTTCCCCCGAGGGCGCCCGTCACCGGCACTCCTCGCTGCGAGTTCATTTCTCGCATGTGGAGGCATTATGAAAATCCCATTTTTTCTCCGGCTCCCGGTTTTGTGGGCAGCGGGGGACACCCCTGCTGGTTCCCCGCTCAACCCGAACCACTCAAAACCCGACGTGATTGAGAGATTACGAAAGTATTACCCGCTGCTGTTGCTTGTGGCTGTCGCAATGATTTATGTAGTCGTCAAGGCAGAGGAGCGTGGGAACTGGCATGTAGCCCAGTCCTGCCTCTTAACGGCCTTATTACTAACGGCGACAACCGTCTGGTGTTGGTGGCAGGAAAGACACAAAACTCCGGACCTCTCAGTAAAGGCCGAAATATATCGCCGAGCCCTCGAAAAGCTGTTGTGGTGCGTCGCCGTCGGAATGTTTGCCATGCTTTCCGCTGCCACCCGCCAGGAATATTGGCAAGCTCACAATGTGGCTCGGGCCATCGGCTACGGGATTCTGATAGCAGGGTCCGCATTTATCTCGGGGGTGCTGGCGGGTTACCTTTTCGGGCTTCGCCCAACCGACAATTCCAAGAATTCAGCGAATCAGCCGTCAAGCCCACCACCTCAGACGAATCTCATCGAGATTGCGGACTGGCTCACCAAGATCATTCTGGGAGCGGGTCTTGTTCAGTTAACCCGCATGCCGACTCCGATTTGGAATTTTGCGGGTAAGATGGCCAAAGGAGTAGTGGAGGGCACGTCTGAGCCCGCCAACCCGGCGATGGCGTTAGCCATCATGGGATTTTTCTCCACCTGCGGCCTCCTTTACGGCTATCTCTGGACACGCTATGAAGATGCCGTGACCTCCTACGGGGCGGGCGATGCTTCGGCAGCGGCATTGGTAAATCGTTGGCTGAACGGACACCCCGCGCCAGATGACCAGACGCGTTTAGACATGATTGACGCCGTCAAGAGGGCCTCCTCAACGGCGAGAATGCGCATTTATCTCCAGGCAGAGCAATATCGCAAGCCAGCCGCAGAAGATACTAACGAGCGCTCCCTTCCCGTCTTCCAGGCGCTGGTCGAGACGGATTCTGAAGGAGTCTTTCACCGGAACCGAGGACAGTACGCGCTCGCGCTGATGGGGAGAAAGAAAGACCCGAATAAACCTGGTGAGGATTGGAGCAATGCGCTGGCTCTATTGAACGATGCCATCCGGATTAGGGAGTTATCGGATGAACCAGGATGGCGCCAGTATGAGTTTGCGCGCGCGGTTTGCCGGATCAAACTGGATCAGAATTTCAATAAGGGGCAGGCGTCGGACGCACAGCTGGCTCAGTCTATTCTTGATGATTTGGATATGGCCACGGACGCGGCGGTTCCGAAAGTAACCAAGGACCTTATCGATAAAGATAAGGTTGTGAATGCGTGGGTGAACTTAAACCCCAGGCAAGCGACGTAGTCGTGCCGACGAGACCCTCCGGTTTCATCGCACCGGAGGTGTCACTGGCTCAAACAGCTCGTGCTGCAACTGCTCCGTGGCCGGCTGGTCCAGACTCTCCGTAATCAGCACGCCGTCGCCCTTCACATCAATCACCACCGGCCCATCCTCCGTCAGCCAGGTGTGCTCGCCAGTCAGCGATTCAAGTTTCTCCAGATTGTCTGACGGGTCCCTCCCGCCCTGAGTCACTTCGTGCACATGCTTATATCGTTTGGCCAGCGACTGCGCGTAGATGGCGGCAAATGCGGACGCCTTCTCGGGGCTCGACCAGCGTGAGACATAGAGCATTGCCAGCGGCGCCGAGGGGTCTCCTTTCGGCCGAGCCGCATAGTAGTAGCCGCCGCGCCAATGCGGGTACAAATTGTGCGAGGCCTCCGCGCCGGCGTATTGGTCGACCAGGATAGCCACGTCGAATTCGCCGATCGCCCCGACGTCGAAGCGTTCGTAATTCTTGAAGTCTCGCTGGAAGTCGGGAAGGCGCATCGGCTCGAGAGACTCGCCCGCAAGATATGTCTTCGGCTCCATGATCTGACGCGTGGTCCGCGGCGGATTGCCCAGAGTTGCGGCGAAGGCCTTTTCTTTCCCCCCGCTGCGTAGCAGTTCAGCTTCAAAATCCAGACCGTAGCGATAGGGGAACGTCAATTCTTCCTTCAGGAAGATAGGAGCATTCTTAAATTCCACCGAGTCCGCCGTGCCCACGAGCATGCCCTCTTTCAGGGCATTAGCAATTTGCGGCGAAGCCAGAATCGATTGCCCGGTGGGGGCAAGCATATAGTCAACCAGCACGACCATGGCCTGGCCTTCGATCACGGCCTGCCGGGCTTCGCTAATCTCGTCGTTCTGAATGTCCGTGGCCGTAGGCTGTTTCTTTTCCTCCAGGTCGGTGTTGCCCGCTTTCATCCATTTTTCCAGGCCGAAAGACTGGTCCTGGAGGGCGTGCGTGAGTTCGTGCGCCAGCACCGGACGCTGCTGCTCAACCTCGATCCAGTCCAGCAGGTTCACGGTTTTGGTCTTCATATCGTAATAACCGGCCACTTGCTCGCGCAGCAAGGTCACCAGAAAACTCTGCAGATCGAAATCCCGTGGCAGAAGTCCGAATTTCTTCAGCACCAGTTCGGAGCGGCGCAAGCGTTGCGCGTCCTTGTCCTCCGCCATCGTCTCTTCCAGATAAGCCACAACTTCATCGCGGCTGGTGAGTCGCCGTTTGACTTCTTTCTTGATGGGTAGGCCGGTGTCTTTGCTGGCGAACTGCAGAATCTGATCAACATCGTGGAAAAGTTCTTCGGCTTCCTTGGGAGAGATTTTCTGTTCCTGGCTGCCTGGGTCGGCGCTCGCCCCCTTCTGCTCCTGCTCTGGCTCCGGAGTACGCGGAGTAGGAGTGGTTGCATTGTCGGTTTGTGGCGGTTGGGCAGGCGCTTGCGCCCATGCCCAAGACGCCGAGAGCACTAGCAGCGCTGCAACTGCCAGCACAGACCATGATTTTCGATACAATTTCTTCAATTCAGTCATTGGGTCCATTTATGTCCGAAGACGATCCTCGCCAAACCGCGGCCGAATACTTTCAAAAGGCTTACGAGCTGCAGATGCAAGGCGAGTACCAGCAAGCCATCGAGCTCTACAGCCGTTCCATCGAGACCTTCGCGACCGCCGAGGCCTACACCTTCCGCGGCTGGACGTACTCCTTCCTCGGCGATTACCACCGCGCCATCGCCGAGTGCCTGCTGGCGATCAAGCTGGATCCGGAGTTCGGCAACCCTTACAACGATATCGGGGCTTACCTGATTGAACAAGAGAAATGGGATGAATCTATTCCCTGGTTTCAGAAAGCCATGATCGCCCCACGCTACGAGGCGCGCTGCTATCCCCATTTCAATTTAGGACGGGTGTACGAGCACAAGCGAAATTGGGAGAAGGCGAAGCAATGCTATGCCATGGCCTATTCCATGGATAAGAGATACGTGGCGGCACTGGCAGGGCTGCAAAGATTGCGGGCAGCGTTTAATTGAGAACTCCTTCGTCACGAACGGCTAGAGGCCTGCGGCCGAGAGCCGGACCACGAAAGCTCGCCCATCCGCCCAGGTTCTTCAAGACGGCGAAGACCGGTTGCAGAGTTGCGTTACGGTCCGTAGAAGGTGTCCGATTGCTTCCGTTTTGGGTACGACAGCATCGGCCAGCTTAAAGGTCTCTTCCGGGATCTCGCTTCCGGAAAACATGACGATCAAAATCTCCGGGCGGCGCTTTTTGATCGCAGCGGCGACCTCGTGACCGGTCATTTCAGGCATGTGGTAGTCGAGGACCACGGCATCCGGCTGAGACTTCATTGCCAGTTTTAGCCCCTGTTGCGCAGAAGCCGACGTGAGCACGCTATAGCCTGAACTTTCCAGCAGCGATCGCTCATAGGTCAGGATGGCGTTATCATCGTCGATGCAGAGGATGGTTCGCTTCGGGGCTCGATACGCTCGACTCACTTAAACCCTCCCAAACGCACGGGCCGCTTGGCCTGGGGAAGGAGAGAGGCATCTTGATCCCAACAGAGTGATCTGCCACATTTGGCCCGCCACCAGTTGCCCCCTCGCCATCCCTGCCCAAGTCGGATTATTTCGTGGCGTGTTGCGCGATGAAAAGCAAAAATTCCTACGCAGCTGCTCCTCTGCGCTGACGCTGTTCATTCGAGATTAGTGCGAGCCCGTACGGGTGCGTCGCTCGTTCGATGATCGGCACTAGCCGTTCCGGCATTTCGCTCTTCATCACGTATTCGTCCACCAACCACAGGATCCGCTCTGGCATCTCGGAGTGGGCTGAAACCAGAATGATCGGCAGCTTGGGAAACCGTTGCTTGATATGGCAGGCTACGGCTTCGGCGTCCATGCCTTCCAGTTTGTACTCCAGTAGAACCGCGGCCACCGGCGTTTCCTCCAACATCTTCATCGCGGTGTGGCCGCTCAACGCGGTCTTGACGCAATAACCATGAGATTCCAGAGTCGCTTTGCGAAGCTCAAGGACTTGTGGAAGGTCGTCGATGCACAACACAGTCGGAGTGTCCATGGCCAGATCTCCTTGCGGACAGCAACTAGCGCGCGTCCCCGGCGCGCATCACTCAGTACATAACAGCCAAACTTAAAGCAACCACCCAACGCCTGTCTGTTCAAAATTGAACACCCGCAAGACCATGATCTGGGCTGCCTGGAATGGAGAACGTTAAAGGAGGCTGGAGACGCCGACTCTAGAGCTACTCGTGCGACCACACACTTATTATTTAGTTTTTATTTCTCTCTGTTAGGTTTGTTGCCGGAGTTTCTCAATCTGTTTGAGGTGATGCCGGCCGTGCACCCAATGAAATTTTCGCCATTGACGTGCTGTCAGGGGTCCGAGGACGGGATGATCGAGCACTCGGGTGCGCTTGCCAAAGCGGGCTTCGCACTGCGCAATCGCTTCGTCCATGGCGGAGATGCGCGGCCCGATTTCGCGCGTGACTTCATCCGCCGCCATGCCACGAGGCTGGGCACGCTCTGGGGCTTTTCGTCCCTGGGGCATGTGCATGAGACCGGTTACGATTAGCGTTCTCATTCGATCCCTCAGTAGCGGCGTGCGCGCCAGCGGCTTGCCCTCCTGTAGACAGCGTTCAAATCCCTTCACGGTTCCGGTATAAGTGAGATAGAGGTGTTCCAACACTTCGACGGTGCTCCACTTCCCCTGCGGATGACGCACGAGGTCTTCGGCGGTCATGCCAACCGTGGCGGACGTGATTGCTTCCTGTAACCTTTGTAGATACGCATCCATGGGCGAACTCCTCCATTGCTTCTAGTAGAATGAACTTCGGCATTGACGGTTGCAAAATTTCACGCCTGTACGGATGGTGCTATGAGAAAGCTGCTGATGGCGATGCTGGCGCTGGCATTCTTGACGATGGCAGGCTGTTCATCGGAACCCTCGAAGCCGGCGCAAACCGAGAAACCGCAGCCCAAAGCCGCGGAGTTGCAGACCGGTCGCTATGCCTTCCAGAAGCTTTATATCGCAGCCCGCGGCTGGGCCCGCGATGCCCAACCGTTCCGGCTGGAATCGCAGGTCACGGCTGACTCCAAGGGTAAAGACGGCAAGTCGGCGGTATGGCGCGCCTCCTTCGCATCTCCCGCCGGACGCGGCGCCAAGCCGTATGTGTGGTCGGGGACGGATGCGCAGGATGCTCCCTCGCGCGGAATCTCTCCCGGCACCGAGGACAGCTACAGTCCCACCAACGCGTCCACTCAGATTTTCGATATCCAATTTCTCAAAGTGGACTCGGGCAAGGTGGACTCAGGGGGCACGACTGACTCACTTAAAAATGCTACAACGAGTGCCTTTGAGGTGGCCCAGAAACATGGTGGCGACAAGCTGTTGGAGAAGGCTCCTGATATTCCCGTCCTCTACGTGCTCGACTGGAATCACACCACCAACACGCTCATTTGGCACGTGATTTACGGAAACAGCCGAGACGATGCCAAACTCGTTGTGGACGTGAATGGAACTACGGGAGAGTTCATCAGGGTGGAAAAATAGCGGGACTAGATCAGTTTCGCAGTCGCTGTGTCCCTAGTGCGAACTGTCATCCCGAGCAAAGCGAGGCACCTGGGTGTTTTTCCGTGACGGCGATATCGTTGGTGCGAGCCAGTACCTAGATCCCTCGTTGTTATAGACAGAATGAGAAGTGTGTTTTTAGTATCACGCTATATCTGAAGACGGTTTAAGCTTACCGCTTGGACTGAGTCTTCTCCGAAGTTTCATTCTTGGCTTCCGGCGCCTTTAGCTTCTCCAGCGCCTTGCGTGCGTCTTTGGCAAACGGCCCCTCGGGCAGAATCTTCAGATACTCCTGATAATGCGGGATTGCCTGGTCCGGCTGATCCAACTTTTCGTAGCACTCTGCCATGCGGAAATTGGCGACTGCATCTTTCTCTTTCCAGATCAGCGCGTCCTGATAACGGGCGAGCGCGGCCCGGTAGGCTTTCCGTTTGAAGTAGAAGTCGCCGACCTCATCGTCCTTCATCGCCCGATAAGGATTCCAGGGATGCATCTCCTGCACGTCCGCGGGTTCGTCTTCGGGGTTGGTGTCAGCCACGCCGCTGTTGGGATGATTCTTGACGTCATCTTTGGGCGGGCTCAGGTCAACCCGAGTGTCGCGACTGGAACTCTCCCCGGCTTCGGCTTCCCGGCTCCGGTCGGAGCGCGGAGGGGCCTGGTTCTGCCCGGGCTGGTCCGGATCAGGCTGCGATTGCTGTTGGGCGACCGCCCATCCTCCTAGAAAAAGGGAAACGAGGGCAATAAAAACAAACCTACGCATAGATAGATTTTAGCGCGTTGCGAGGGCAAAAAGCTGCTGGCAGAAAACCGGTTCACCCAAAAAAATCAGGCCACTCCTGGGGATGGGGTGGCCTGGGTTGGCGAAGTCCTCCGGGGAGGAGGGTGAACTTGTTATAGGGACGGCCCAGACGGCTGGTTCGTCGCCGATGCGGCAGGCGTGGCTCCCGTCGTGTTGGTCATGAGCCGCACATCCACGCGGCGGTTCTTGGCCCGGCCTTCCCTGGTCTTGTTGGAGTCGACTGGCTTGTCTTTGCCCAGTCCGATCACATAAATCTTGTACGCTGGGATGCTGCGCTCCGACGCCAGATACTGAATCACGGCATCGGCACGGCGCTGGCTCAGCCCATAGTTGTATTCGGAATCGCCCACTGAATCCGTCGCCCCTTCCACAGTAAGGATGTAACCCTTGGTGTTGGGGACATCGGTGGCGAGTTGATCCAGCGTCGCCTTGGCGTCCTTGGTCAAGTTGTCTTTGTCAAAGCCAAAGTGCACCGACGACTCGGTCACGACGTGGTAGTTGTCCAGGTTAGCCACTGCGTTCTGCAGTGTATCGACACGGTGTACGGCGTTATTAGCCTGGGTCTGAGCCTGGTCTGCCTGTTGACCGGCTGCCTGGGCCTTCTGGTCCACCTCGGCAGCTTTAGCTTGTACCTGCTGGATTCCAGCCTGGGCGCGCGCATCTACATCCTTGATGTCCTTCGAATTCTTTGCGGTCAGGTCATCCAGTTCATTGGTTTTGTTGATCAGCGGCGTGGTCTCTTGACGAACATAGTTCTTGCTGGCGCATCCGACCGAGGCCGCCATGCTCACTGCCAGTAGAACGGTTAACGAAGTGCGATTCATCTTAGGGAAGCTCCTTTTTTCTTTCGGGTCACCGGAATCCTGAATCTACTCGACCCTGGACTCGTTTGATGCTGGCTTACTTGATCCCGGATAGCCTGGTTTCAAAAATCAGGGCACCATGACCGTCAAGATCTGGATCGTCAAATTCCGGGGTTAGTCTGCCGTGCGTCCACCCTGTACTTGAGCACGAGCGCTGCCAACCTGCGTTGGAAAAGAGGCAGGTTCTAAGTTATTGCTATGGCAGTGATTATGCACTTCCTCGCGAGCAGAAGCGGCGCGGACGAGGGAACAAAACAGCAGGAAGTGGGGAAATTTTATACGGTGACAAGGAGATCCAAGCGCGGTTCCCACCGACAACGTTTCGGAGTTACTCAGTCAAGTCCTAGGTGGGCACAGTATCGGAATGGCCTCGCGCTTGTTGCGCCGAAACACACGGAAGTCGCTCTCGTCTACGGTGATTACTGTATGCCGCGGATAGAGTTCACTCATGCGAATGACGCACAAATCGGCTAAGTCGGGTCTACGATCTTCATAGCGCTTTGCTAGGTCTGTTAGCTGCTCCAAGTTCCGAGTAAGGTCGAAACCCAGGCGCAACATCTCGTTCCGCAGCAAGGACAACACATAGGAACTAGAACCCAGATGAAAGGCGGCTTCGGCCAACACTGCCTCACAGGTAATCAGGGGCTCAGTGATGTTTCTTGCGACATCCACTGCCCACGCATGGTGATGGTCCCCCTGATTGCCGAACGCTACAATAAGGCCGGTATCGGCGATTCCCTTCATCGGCGGGAAAATCCTTTCCGGGAGGACAAATCGGGTGGCCCGTTAATCTTGCCGGCGAGGTTAAGGAATCGTTGATTTCCCTTTTCCGCCTTGGCCCGTTCAAGTTGCTGGCGAACGATCCCTCCCACCGGCAAGCCTGTCCGTCGAGACATCTCCTTCAACCAGGCCAGAAGTTCGTCTGTAAGACGAATGGTTAGTGTGTGACTCATACGGCATTAGTGTAACACGCAGCAGTTGGCTCAACAGAGGGCACGGGAAAACTCTAATAAAATAGAAATACACCAACGACTTGTGGACCTTGCCTCGAAAATCCGTACCCTGCCCGCCTCGGCTGGCGTGTATCTGTACAAGAACGCCGAGGGCGAGGTCATCTATGTTGGCAAAGCAAACAATCTGCGCAGCCGGGTGAGTTCTTATTTCCGCGAAGGCCGTCTCGAGGACGCGAAAACCGATACCCTGGTGCGCGAGGCTATTGACGTTGATTACATCGTCGTGGCCAATAACAAAGAGGCCCTGGCACTCGAGAACCATCTCATCAAGCAGAAGCAGCCCCGCTTCAACATTCTGCTGCGCGACGATAAGACATATCCGTACGTGAAGCTGACGCTGGGCGAGCGTTTCCCGCGCGTTTATGTCACGCGGCGCCTGAGTAAAGACGGCAGCGCGTACTACGGTCCCTATTTTCCGACCAGCCTCGCCTATCGCATTGTGGACCTGATTCACCGCCATTTTCTGATCCCGTCGTGCAAGGTAGATCTGGGGCACTTTCATCCCCGGCCATGCCTGCAGTACTACATCGGACGCTGCCTCGGGCCGTGTGTAGAAGGACTAACCACGCCCGAGGCGTATCAGGAAGCGGTGCGCGACGTGAAACTGTTTCTCGAAGGCAGGCCGACGGACCTGTCGCAGTCTTTGCGCGGGCGCATGGCAAAAGCAGCCCAGGCCGAAGAGTACGAGCGGGCTGCGAAGTATCGCGACTTGATTTCGACCGTCGAGCAGTTGCAGGAGAAACAACGAATTGCGGCAGTTGAGGGCGACGACGCCGACGTCTTCGGTTATCACTACGAAAACGAAATGCTGGCTGTCAACCTGTTTCACATGCGCGGCGGCCGGGTTCTAGACCGCCGTGAATTCTTCTGGGAGGAACTACCAGAGCTGATCAACGACCACGTAGGGGCGGACGCCCCCGTCCGCCCGGCCGAGCAAAGCTCGGCAGATGGTGCCGCAAGCTTCAGCCCCGGCGAATTCTTCTCAGCCCTGCTCAAGCAGCTGTACATCGGACAACCCTACGTCCCGCGGAATATCTACGTCCCGGTGGACTTCGAGGATCGCGAGCCACTCGAGGAAGTGCTATCGGAGCAGATCGCGGGCGCCAGTTCCCATCAGGCGCGGGTCCACATTGTCGTGCCACAGCGCGGCGATAAGCGCTCCCTTCTGGACTTGGCGGGCAACAACGCCAAACAGTCCTATGACCAACGCTTCCGGATGATGAAACCGAACACGAAGGCGATTCAGGAGGCCCTGCAAGACGCGCTGGGCATGCCGGAACTGCCGCGCCGCATCGAGTGCTTCGACATCTCGCATATTCAGGGCGCCGAGACCGTGGCTTCGATGGTGGTCTGGGAAGACGGCCGCATGAAAAAATCCGACTACCGCAAGTTCATTATCCGCAGCGTGGATGGAGTGGATGACTTCGCTTCCATGCGTGAGGTCGTGGCGCGACGCTGCAAGCGTCTGCAGGATGAAAAGAAGCCGCTGCCGAGCCTGGTGCTAATCGACGGCGGACTCGGCCAACTGCACGCCGCCGCCGAGGCGCTCGCTTCGCTCGAGATTATCAATCAGCCGCTGGCCGCGATTGCCAAACGGGAAGAGATTATCTACGTTTTTGGACAGGAGAGTGAACCGGTCGTCCTCGACCACCATTCCCCGGTCCTGCACCTGATGCAACTGATCCGCGACGAAGCCCACCGCTTTGCCGTGACTTTCCATCGCAAGCGCCGCCAGATGCGCGATCGCTCCACCGAGTTACTCGATATTCCCGGCGTGGGTGCGCGAACGACTCGCCGGTTGCTCGAACACTTCGGAAGCGTGCAGGCGGTGAAGCAGGCCGATTCGGCGGCCCTGTTCTCTGTGGTCACGCGTGCCCAGGCGGAAGCGATCCTGGAACACTTTCGAAAGTGAAAACCTTAAATCGCAGAGATCGCTGAGAACATCCGCAGAGTTCGCAGAGGGGATCGGAGATGCCGATGATTTTCTCAGCGCCCTCTGCGCCTTTGTTTGCCATCTCTGCGTTTTAAGATCTTGGGCTAGCCGAGAAGTTACTTACACCCATTGCGACCTTGAGAGTGCGTCCTGCTAAACTAGCGGTTCGCCCATGAAAACGCACCTGTTTGTCTTGACTCTCATCGGCGGCCTTGTGCTGCCATCCCCTGCAGCACCGCAAAGCTCGGATTCTCCGAACCTGACTATTCCGAACCTGGCCACGCCGCAAGAAAAACATCTCCACAACGTTCGCCAACTCACCTTCGGAGGACAGAATGCCGAAGCGTACTTCTCAGCGGACGGCCAAAAGCTGATCTTCCAATCCACACGGGACAACCTGCAATGCGATCAGATGTTCACCATGAACGTGGACGGCTCCAACGTGCGCATGGTCTCGAACGGCAAGGGTCGCACCACCTGCGGGTACTTCTATCCCGACGGCAAAACCATTCTCTATTCGTCCACATATCTGGCGGATGCGCAATGCCCGCCCCGGCCCGACTTTTCCAAGGGGTACACATGGGCCGTCTACCCGGGCTTCGATATTTTCGCCGCCAATCCCGATGGCTCCGGCCTCATGCAACTCACCACCACGCCCGGCTACGACGCCGAAGCCACGATCTCGAAAGATGGTAAGCGCATCGTCTTTACTTCCATGCGCAACGGCGATCTCGACATCTACACCATGGACGCCGACGGAAGGCATGTAAAACAGCTCACCCACGAACTGGGATACGATGGTGGCCCATTCTTTTCGCCCGACAGAAAGTGGATCGTCTATCGTGCCTATCATCCCACCGGCGAAAAGGAAATTACCGAGTACAAGGATCTGCTGGCGCAGAACTTGATCCGTCCAACCTCACTCGAGCTTTGGATCATGAAAGCCAACGGGCGCCATAAGCGCCAGATCACGAATCTGGGCGCAGCCAGCTTTGCTCCCTCATATTTCCCCAACGGCAAACGAATTATTTTCTCGTCGAACGTAGGCTCGACCGGAGGCATGGGCAACTTCGAGCTTTACGCCATCAACGCAAATGGTAAGAACCTGGAGCAGATCACCTACAGCCCGGGCTTCGATGGATTCCCCATGTTTAGTCCGGACGGCACCAAGTTGGTCTGGGCCTCGAATCGCAATGCCAAGGCGCCGCACGAGACCAATATCTTCATCGCCGACTGGGCGCCCTAACCAGCAACTCCCAATGATTCCCTACCAGAAGTTCCCGGCCTCGTCCGTCGTTTGAGCCCGGCGCGAATATACCCAATTCGGGCCCTTGACAAACGGCAGCGACATCTTTGTCTGTTCGGGATTTGTAAAAGCGTACAATTTTGAACACTCGAACGATAGCTGCTGGCCATATCATTACGCTCCTGTCTCGTTTTCCGAGAGATCGGTGCTAGTTCCAAGAGCCCGTATGGTCTTTGGGTAACGGAGGGACGGCCAGCCATGAACTCGCCCTACGGTCTGTCGTGCGTCGAAAACTGTCTGACCTGTCACCTACGCTCCGAGAATTTCTTCTGCGCCCTCTCCAGAGAATCTCTGGAAGCTTTCAACCAGATAAAATACGTAACTGCTTTGCCCGCACACGCTGTCATCTTTATGGAAGGCCAAACCCCGCGTGGAATCTTCATGCTTTGCCAAGGGCAAGCCAAGCTTTCGACCACTGCGAAAGATGGAAAAACCTTCATCCTGCGGATTGCAAAAGCGGGAGAAGTTCTCGGTTTGCACGCAACCGTTACAGGCAGGCCGCATGACTTGACGGTAGAGACCATGCAGGCATGCCAACTAAATTATGTGAGCCGGGAAGACTTCCTTCCGTTCCTCAAAAAACACAACGATGCCTGCCTGCACGCCGCTCAGCATGTCAGCCGTGACTGTCAGGATGCATATGATGTGGTCCGCTCCATCGTGTTGTCACGCTCCGTTCCCGGCCGGGTCGCGAAATTCTTGCTGGCGTCGGCCACAGACGAGCATGTCACCAAGGGAGTATTCTGCGCCAGGTTCGCGCTGACCCATGAAGACATTGCTCAGACCGTGGGCACCACCAGGGAAACGATAACCCGCATCCTGTCGGAGTTTAGAAAGAAAGACCTAATCGAACTGAAGGGCTCCATGTTGACCATCCACAACAGGTCTGCGCTGGAGCAACTGGTGACGGCCTAAAGGGCTAAGGGGTATCGCGATGCTCGCCAAGTGTGCGAATCCTACGTGTTCCGCTTCGTTTCGTCATTTGCAAGACGGAAGGCTGTTTCGACTAGAAACTGACCAGACTCTAAGGTCGCCCAAGGCTAAAGGGGCAGAATATTTTTGGTTGTGTGGAGACTGCTCGGCAGGAATGACGCTGCGTCTGGCCCAAGACGGAAGAGTTATGGCTGCCGGACTGCGAGAGGCGTTTCCCAATGGTCCCAAACTCACACTCGTCTCGTTAAGTCGTGAGAATGGGATGTTTCTCCGCAGTGTTAGCTTTCTGCGCAGAAGCCATCCCAGGGGCACGTGAGAACCTGGCACAAGAACGCCATGCCCCATGATTGGGAACAGCGCGATGACATAGTTGCGGCGGCTTCTAGCTGTCCGGCGCCCGATTGCGGTTCACTGGTTATTGACTACAGGCTAGCAAACAGCGTTCGATTCGACCATCCGGAAGATTGGGAATTCACCTGCTCTCGTTGCGGAATGGAGTTTACCGTCACCCAAGGTAAACTAATCTTTCAATCCGTACCCAAGCAGTGGCTCTCGGCAAATATCCACGCGGTATAGGCCCGGATTACAGAACGGCATCCCCAAGTTCTTCTGATCGTCACACCTACGGCAGATCGCTCGAAACGTGATTCGTGGCTCACTGACGCCGGGAACAGGCCCCTTTGTGCGCAGCGGTATGTTGAACAGCCTCACTGCTCGCATCGAGAGAGTCCCATCACAGTCCTCGGTGTGCTCAATATTTTAGCCTTTGCTGACTCGCAGGAGCATTCCACTGCCGCTGCGTACTTCAAAATCACCTCTGGTGGAACCGAGGGCGACTTCACCAAATGGGCTGCTGCGCCCTGCATGGATGATCGTCAGATCGGGAAAACCGTAGGCTCCGCATGCATCGGCGGAGAACACCCACAGCGCTTGCGGTAGATCGTTGCCATCGGTCTCGCCACGACACTTCGCACTTGTATTGGCCCGCACCCGGCACAGGACCCCCTTGGCTGTTGGCGTCCCGACAACCTCCAGTCCGTGTGCGACCGGCCCACCACCCCGGTAGACGACATCGCCGCCGATCTGAACCGTTGTCCATGCGTTCTCGGAAGTTCCACGGTCAGGGCCGCTCTGGGGAAGCTGCGCCTCGTGTACTTCCATCATGGATGCCAATGCCCTCAGGTTCGTGGTTATTGGTACTTTCTGCTTCGAAATCTCTATGGTGTCGAATCGGAAAGAGATTCTTGCTCCGCTGGTTGTGGTTGCCGGGATCACATCGACGACATGGCCCATCACTTTGGTACCAGCGTGAATTGTCGATTGGGGTGCGAGTGGAACGTCCTGCATGAGAGTTGCGCTGATCGCTTGCCCAGCTTTGCTTTTCTTGGAATTCAGCGCCGAATTCAATCGAAGCGGCAGTATGGTTCCGGCAGGGATCGTGTTCTGTCCGAAAACCACTGCCGAGCAGAGCCAGAGAACAACGAGGAATGTATTTCTCACGGACTTTCGCCTCAACAATTCCACCTTTGAAGGACATTCTACGCCGCGAGCGTCACTGCCGATTGGCAGCAACCGGCGATATTCGTCTACAGTATCGGTGATGAAATACCCTATCGGCACAGTGTTCTTACTCTTCACTATTGGCAGAATCGCAGCGCAAAGCACTTCCACCCCGGCCACGTTTGACCCCAACGCCGCTGAGCGGTTCGCCAATCTTGCATTCGCGTGCGTTCACAAGGAATTTCCGAACAAGATCGGCCACAGCCTAAACAGCGATGCGGATGTGGCCCCGCCGCGAAAGCTAACGCCAGCGTTCTACGGTTGCTACGACTGGCATTCCTCGGTGCACGGGCATTGGCTGCTGGCTCGGTTAATCAGGACTTTCCCCAATGCCGCGTTTGCGCCGTCTGCACGCGAAGCTCTGCGGCAAAGCCTCACCGCAGACAACATCGCACAAGAAGCGGCGTACCTGCGGGCCGAGGGACGCGCCAGCTTCGAACGTCCCTATGGACTGGCATGGCTGCTTCAACTCGTTACGGAACTGCGCGAATGGGATGATCCTCAGGCCCGCGAGATGGCTGCGAACTTGCGTCCGCTGGAAGAGGCTGCACAGGCACGACTGAAGGATTGGCTTCCCAAGCTCTCCTATCCGGTGCGAATCGGGGAGCATTCGCAAACCGCTTTTGCTCTCGGCCTGATGCTGGATTACGCACGCGCCGCGGGAGATACGAAGTTTGCCGCCCTGCTGGAATCGAAAGCCCGGCAGTTCTACCTCGGGGACAAAGATTGTCCACTGGGGTATGAGCCTTCGGGCGAGGACTTCCTTTCACCATGTCTCGGGGAAGCAGACCTGATGCGGCGGGTACTGCCGAGCGCTGAGTTTGCTCGCTGGCTGCGAAGTTTTCTGCCTCAGATTTCCCCGGCGAAACATGGCTCTTGGTTACAGCCAGTGGTGTCGCCCGATCCCAGCGACCCTAAGCTGGCACATTTGGACGGGCTCAACCTGAGTCGCGCATGGATGCTGGAGGGTATCGCTGCCGGCCTGCCCAAAGGCGACAAACGCCTGCCGATGATCAGGGCGGCTGCTGAGGAGCACAGGGGTGCGGGACTGGCAGCGGTGACTGGCAAGCATTACGAAGGTGGTCATTGGTTGGGGAGCTTTGCGGTTTATCTCGTCACAAGGCGGGGCATCGCCCAGAAGTGATTCTGGCACAGCATCTGCTACAGCAAAGCCCGGTGAAAAAGCACTCCCCTGGACGTGAAACTCACACGGTGGCTTATGTCCTGTCCGGCTTGGCGGTCGTGTTTGGCATCCGATGGCACTTGGGCTGGTTTCGCCTCGCCGCTTCTACGGTTGGCCTGACAGTCGAGGCAAGGGAATGACACGGATGGGCTATGGAAAGCCTCCCCGGATTTGCTCCGACCGAATTCAAGAAACTGTCTGGTTTCCTCCGCCTTCAGCCGATTTCCATACCGTTGACCACTCGTGCCCTGAAGTATCCGGTACAATGCATGCATGCCGAGACTAAAGGGCTTGGGAAACATCGTAGCGGAATTGAGAGCGGAACGAGCGCACCTGGTAAACAACCTCCGCCATGTGGACGCGGCTCTCGCCGTACTGGGTAAGTTGGAAGGAGGGAAGTTCGCTACCGAGTCACGTCGTACCTGGTCAGCGGCGGCTCGCCGAAAAATGGCCGCGGCTCAGAAGGCACGCTGGGCGAAGGTCAAGAGTCAATCGCGGACTGCAAGTAGCGGCAAAAAGGGCACAGCACAGCCAAGGCGAACCCTTTCGGCAGCCGCTCGCCGAAAGATTGCCGCAGCTCAACGGGCGCGCTGGGCCAAGCTCAGGTCGGAGCAAGAAAAGTCGAAGTAACAGACTCGCACTGCGTCGTTTCGCGACCTATGCCTACAACATGAGAATGCCCGCAATCCTTTCGAATCACGGGCATTGCCGCTGCCGCTTAGACAGCCTGAACGTTCTCAGCTTGCCAGCCCTTGGGGCCTTTGGTGACGTCGAACTGCACGGCTTGGCCTTCTTGCAGGCTGCGGAAGCCACCGGCCTGAATTGCCGAGAAGTGCACGAAAACGTCTTCGCCATTTTGACGGCTGATAAAGCCATAGCCTTTGGCGTCGTTAAACCACTTCACTGTTCCTGTTTCTGCCATTGATGTACCTTTTCTATTTTTGGATTGTGCTGAGAAGATTCGCTGCTAGTGAGAGGGGTGACGCTGGTTGGCGGTACCGACTTTCAATTGCGTATGAGTCAAACTTAGCTGATACGCATTATACACGGTGAGCTCGGAATTGTCGCAGAATATTTCCGTGTCTCTGGTTTGCGGTTTTCAAGCTTTGATTTTGGACTCCGGCATGCCGACCACCACAGTGCGTCTGCGAGGCAGTTCGTGGTCGGGGATTTCCGCGATGAATTGTAGGTTGAGGCCGAGGCGCGTGCATTCCTGACGCGCCACATCGTTGAAAAAGTAAACTATATCTCCGCCAAATCGATCTTTGGCCCGCCGGCGTTCATCGAGGTCGAAGGGGCTGGCAGAATACACTTTCAGTTCGCTCGACTCCCGCAGCGCGGCGCCGAGTTGGCGTTGGAACTCAAGTGCTCCCTGCCGCACTTGCGCCATGGTGAAAGCCACTACATGGTATGGCATAAGTCTGAACCGAGAATGGCAGAGGAAAGACCGATCTGTCTAGTACAGCCTTAATGTCCATCCTGCCCGGGAATACGCGCCCTCATGGAAGCTGGGCAAAGGGATTCTGAATGCGTATTCCTGCGATGACCTGTTGCGCGTTCAGATCCTCAGAGAGAATCTGGACCGCTCCAGACTTCGCTGCCGATGCAACGATGAGGGCATCCCAGAATCCGATTTTGGATTCATCTTCAATTCGAAAAGCCGTCATGATTTCAGCTGGGGTGGTTTCAATGCACCAAACGGCATAGGTGTTCACTACCAGTCGCGCCACATCCTTGGGAAGCGGAGACGCGATCTTTCGTGTGACGTTGACATAAAACTCCTGCAAGACTTGCATGCTCAAAACGCCGCTTCGCTGGCTCCAGAGTTCGCGCAGAACACTCTTTGCAACTTCATGCTTTGCGCTTGCGTCGACATCGTGAGCGTAAATCAAAACGTTTGTATCGACGAAGATCCTAGCGCTCATGCAAGTCGTCCCGGTTGCTCCGGATCACGCCGCCCAAGTGAAAGCCTTGATCGAGCAACGTCGTCGCCTGTCGCTGCGCACGTTCATAGGCCTCCTCGTCCCCCACGAGAATCTCAATTTGCTCGGCGAGGAGTCCGCTGATGGAGGTGGCACGGCGGGCGGCAAGGACTTTAGCTTTCCGAAGGGTCTGTCGGTTCAGGCTTACAGTCACATTTTGCTTAGTGGAATCCCGTGAACTTGCCATGCGTCGATTTTATACGTAATCTACGTGTAGCACGTGCCGCACGTGCAAGCAGACAAGACGCGCGGCGGCCAAGGCCCACCCCGGAGGCTTCGTGGTCCCAGCCAACTGCTACGAGCTTTCCCCTATTTGCAGGAATCGAATTTGAATGCGACCATGCGTGTGCTCCAGTCAACACTCGCAGTCCCGCCGTGCTTTTTGTTGTAGTACATCTGGCTGTACCAAAAGGTACAGTCGTCACTGGGGTCAACGCTCATGCTGCTATAGTCGCCCCAGCGTTGGGTGTCGCCGATTTCGACGGCGGTCCCCTTAACGGCGATGATGGGCGCTTCCATTTTCCCGAGAGGATCGGTTGCCAGCCGGCCGGTGTACCAAACGCTCGGTTTCACCGTCTCGCTGGAGGCGCTCATACCCATGGCAATGTTGCCCTGTTTGTCCATGGCTGTGCTTCCCATCCACAGGCTGGTCGATTTGTTCTGGAAGGTTCCCGCCTGGTAGAGCGAGAACTTTCCTCCCACAGGAGTGGAGCGCAGTTCGTACCAGCGCATAGCAGAAACAGCGCTCGATCCTTTCCCGGGCGTCACGCTATGGGCGACGACCATGGATTCGTGATCGCCGAAATTCCGATAGGCCAAGCGGAACAGCAGGCGATCACCCAGCGACTCCACTTGCTCTCCCGGAGATGGTTGAGGGATGCAGTCGCCGCCGCCGCAGGCGAGAGAGTAAGACGGCACCGAAATCGGGTGTGGGCCGGTAAAGGTGGACTTCTTAGGATGTGCAAAGTCGACGTGAAAATCGTATTCATCCAGCGCGTTTGTGCTGTTGCCAAGCTCCACGTAGTGGTTGGGCGCTCCCGTGGGAGGCAGCGTGGCGCCGTCTAGATCCGAGGGCAGGAAGCTGAAATTATTGTTGTTGGGAGTGAAGCAAATCATCGCAGCTTTGCTCTTGCCGTTCAGCATCGCATTGCGATCGAGGGCGCAGGGTTCGGCGGCGCCACTTCCGAAGGCATTCACGGAAACATAGTACGCATCCGGCCAGACCGCATACTTGGGATAGTCCGGAAGCGTGTTGCCGAAACCGTAGGCGTAACGGTTGTAACTTCCCGTTGAGTCCGAGGTCTTCGATACCGCAATGCACAGCGTGAGATTGGTCAGGTAGTTGAAGTACGTTACCAGCCAACGCTGGGCTAGCTTGTCCCAGACCACCACAGGATCGCCTGGGTTTGTGCCCTCGCACGCCCCACCAAAACCGGTAAAGATCGTATTGGTGTTGGTGGGCTTCTGGATCACTTTTCCGGTGGCTTTATCGAAAACCACATAGTCGAAGTTGGTGATCTCGACGAATTGGGTAGCTCCAACCGAGCCGTTGGTATCGGGCACCTGCGCGTTCCCCTGATCCTCTCTGGTACCTTCAAAGTTCAAGATCTGCGTGGTGTGAGCGCTGGGAAGGTAGACATCCTGCACCACCGTATCTTCGCCGGGAAGGCCAACGGTGAGCCCCAAGTTGCGCTTCGGTTCGATCATTTCCACGAAGCCATGCTTGGGCTTCGGGGCGATTCGAGCCAGGTAGCTGAGCGGCAACGATACGTCGTGTTTGATTTCGTAGCTGACCTGGGGATCGGTTTGTATCTGCTGGGCAGCGGCTGAGATGATCAACAGCACCAGGCAAGAGGCTAGAAATGAACTACGCAGTATGGCGGCACGGGTCTTTTTCATGCTTCCTCCTCAAAACTAGCGAACTGGCGGAGCCTGAGCGATATCTCAGGTTCAGATAACGGAGCCCGGCCTCAGGCGCGGATTCCGAATCTCCTTCTACACGTGTGGGAAGTCGTGGCAAGGCGGCATTTACTATGATGGATCGTGGGAAACCTGTCAATCAGTTCTTCTACGCAGAGGAACTTAGACATGCCTCGACCGATGCGAAGATGGGAACTTCAAACTTAACCCGCGACATTGGCGGGCCAGACCTGCTACGCTTATTTTCTTACCAAGCGCGGACCCGTAGCTCAACTGGATAGAGCACTGCGCTTCGAACGCAGGGGTTGGGAGTTCAAGTCTCTCCGGGTCCGCCAATCGCATCCACGCAATCGCAGGCCACTGGTCAGATATCGCTTTGACTCGCCAGGGCCCGGACGAGGCGTCCGGGGCTACGTGTGCGTCGTTCGAAGGTTGTTCTCCTCTACAATGCTTAAGGTGAAAACTTGGGACGTCATCGTTGTGGGCGGCGGGATCATTGGACTCTCACTTTCGATTGCTTTGCACAAGCGGGGCGTGCGGGTTCTGGTGGTCGAGCGCGGAGAACCTGGCCGTGAGGCTTCCCACGCCGCAGCCGGAATGCTGGCCGACTGCACCCTGGAGACTCCGGCCGCGCTGCAGCCACTGGCTACGGCGAGTGCGCGAATGTATCCCGAGTTCGTCCACGAGTTGCAGGACGAATCTGGAATCAAGGTTGATCTACGCCATGACGGCACGCTCTTGTTTGCTCCGCCAGAGCATGTTTCTCAACAATCTGAGTTTCATGAAGAACACACCCTTCGTGCGCCGCTGACCGAAATCGAACCAGAACTAGCCAGCATGAAAATTCCAGCGGTTTACTGGAAGGAACGTAGCGTCGATCCTCGCGCTTTGGTAGCTGCAGCGTTGAAGGCAGCCAAACACCGGGGAATGGATATTTCTTCCGGCACCCCTGTGAACGATGTGCTTCTCTCGGATGGGCGAGTGGCGGGCGTCAGTACGGATAGAACCAACTACGGTGCGCCGTGCGTGGTAAATTGCGCTGGGGCGTGGGCCGGGAATTTCTCCACCCATCGCTTCCCTACTCGCCCGGTCAAGGGTCAGATGCTGTCCGTAGCCGGCGCGCGGCATAACCTGCTGCGCCACGTGATCCGCACTCCCGAGGTCTACCTGGTGCCGCGCAGCGACGGACGAATCCTGATTGGTTCCACGCTGGAAGAAGCCGGGTACGACAAACGCATCGACGCGGACACCATTCACCGCATGCATCAAGCAGCCATTCGTCTTGTCCCTGCGCTGGGACAGGCGCGGTTTCTAGAGGCGTGGGCCGGGCTGAGGCCGGGGACTCCGGACGATCTACCCATCCTTGGCTCGACCCGTACGCCCGGATATTTCGTGGCGACCGGACATTTTCGCGACGGGATCTTGCTCACTCCAATCACAGCTCACGTCATGGCGCAAGTAATCACGGGCCTGAAACCAGAATACGATATTTCGAGGTTTTCGCCCCTGCGATTTCACACCTGATAACCTCGAACGAAGGACTACGCTCTGGCGGCCGTCTCTCTCATTCCACGCTCATCACCCTTTGCTCAGAACCACTCTCCATGAGGCTGCCACTGCAATCTTCCTGAGATTCCAGTCCTATTTACTCCCCTCTTTCAGGGCTTTAAGGGCTCTCTGCGCTTCCCCGAGTTGAGGGTTTAGCGCAAGCGCCTGCTCGTAGGCAGCGCGGGCTTCCCGAGTACGACCCTCCTGCTGGAAGACCTGACCCAGTCGGAGGTAGCCTTCGCTGGAGGGAGACTCGGCCACATTTCGGATGGCGTCGGAGAGCTCCACTTTCGCCAACCCATCTCTGGCATCCACTTGCTGGGGGTCGATCCGCAACGCTTCCTGGTAACTGGCGCGTGCCTTGGCATACTCTCCGAGTTGGCTATACAGCCTGCCGAGAGTGGTGTAGGCCGAGAGCCGCATCTCAGGATCGGAGGTCAAAGGAATCGCCGTTTCGTACTCCAGAACTGCTTCCCTCGAGCGGTCGCTCAGAGCGAAATCTCCGGCCAGATTCAGATGGGGACCCGGATCCAACGGCCTGAGCTTGATTGCCTTCTTAAAATGGGGCAACGCCTCCCCGTAACGATCCGTGGCCAGAAGCGCAGCGCCCAGGTTTTCCTCGGCCAGGGAATTGTCTTTTGTAACGTCTACGGCGTGCGACCAGAGATCGACGGCGCTCCGCCAATAGCGAAGCTGGTCGCAGCTAAAAAGTAAAAAAACGGCCAGCACGATTGCGGCCAGCTTGGCGCGCGAACGAAAGCTGAGTTGCCGGCTGTCGGCCAAATCAGCTGCGCCCCACACCGCCATCACGAAAATTCCAATCAGCGGAATGTAGGCGTAGCGGTCGGCGATGGCTTGCTCTCCCACCTGAATGAGTCCAATCACAGGAACCAGTGTGCCCAGGAACCATAGCCAGCCGATGAGCAGATATGGCTGGACGGCCCGCTGTCTCCACACTATCCCGCTTACCGCGAGCACAAACAGTGCGGCCAGTCCAACTTGCCAGATAGCGAGCGTGCCGCCGGGGTGGGGGTAAAAGACCGCCAGCCATACCGGCCAGAACGCTTTCCACACATACATCGCGTAACCGTAAATGGCGTTTTCCAAGCGTACGCCAAGTGGAAGCAGCAGACGCATGGAGCCGCCGGAGCGTTGCGCGAAAATGGTGACCGCGCTGGCAGCGGCAGACATCGCTAACAGCGGCAACTTTTCAAGGACGAGTCGCAAGAAGGGAGCCTGAGGTAAGGGAAATGCAGTCTCAGGGCACAACCGTCCCCACCCTTGGATTCGTCGTAACGGCCAGTAATCGAGCAGAAGAAGCACGCAAGGCAACGTGACCACCATGGGCTTGGAGGCGAGTGCCAGCACGAACAGCGCGGCTACAGCGACGTAACGCTTGACGTCCGGCTTCAGCGCGTACCAGCCATAAGCCCCGAGTGTGAGCAGGAAGAAAAATGTACTGAGGACATTCTTGCGTTCTGCGACCCAGGCCACCGACTCCACATTAAAAGGATGAATCGCGAACAGCGCCGCCACCAGGAAGCTGCGTCCTGCAGCCCCGGTTGCGCGCACCAGCAGCAGGAACAGCAGCACAACGTTCAGCACATGAAACAGTACATTGGTGACGTGATGGCCGTGAGGATTCAGTCCATAGAGCGTGCAATCCAGGGCATGAGAAAGCCACGTCAGCGGGTGCCAGTTGGAGTACTCGGTTGAGGTCAAAGCCCAGCGGACCGTGTCCCAAGTCAGGCCTGCTTTCACGTGTGAATTGTTGTTGACGTAAAGGTCGTCGTCATAATTGAAAATGAAAGGATGCCCAAAGGCAGGACTATAGAGCGCGAGCGTTACGACCGCCAGGAGAAGGCAGATTGCCAGGTTGCACTTCTGCGGAGATACGAGCACAAAGCTCTCGACTCTTTGGCGGAAACCAACTCGCCCCGGTGCAATAATCTGTGATCTCGTTTCCCACCGCCCGTTGCCCGTTCTCGCCCTGGGAGACATGTTGAAGCTGAAAAAAACTGGGCCTGCTTACGACCGCCAAGTACAGGGCATTGTACACGGGCAAGTATTCTGCTGAGTGTAGAGGTTTATCAACTCACTTTCTCTTTACCCAGCAGCACTCGGTACGTCACGAAGGAAACAGTCGAAACTAGTACGGCCAGAACATAGGGAGTAACAGTTTCGGCAAAGCTGGATGATAGGTAAATGTGGCCCTGGCCGTGAAGAAGGAAGATCACGGCGAGAGCGACCGGGCCAAGAACAGCCCCCACAATCAGCGCAAGAGGCCACGAAAGGCGAGTGACAAAGTGCGCGGAGAAAAACAGGGCGGTGGGAAGACCGACAAATAGCCAGCCGGCAAATGAGAACATCGCGTAAACAACGAACAAGTCGAGCGCGATCGGAATCTGTCGTTGAGGTTCGCCCATGTGAACTGCAACCAGCAAAGCGCGCGCTCGAAGCGCGTTTTGTATAAGGTAAAGAAGCAAGACCGCATCACCCGCAATAAGACCAACAAATGCGTAAACCAGGCGCTTGACGGGATTGACTCGAATGACCTTCATATCCATGTTGGCTTCGTGCCCTCTTCGCTATTTGGCCATCGAGACCTCATGCCTGAATTCGGTTTCTAACGGGTGAGGAAGCTTTGAATCGTCCCCACCACTGCCTCCCCATCCGCCCACGTTAATAATTGGCTTATCATCGACTGCGATCTCGTTGAAGCCACGAAGTCCGCGGACCCTGTCGCCCCAGACCTCGAACTCAACCGCCACCACCGGTTTATCTCTACTCTTCAATTGGTCGCAGAGCCCTCGTCCAGAAGCGATCTCGTCGAAGTGCGGGTTTTCAACATATCTGAATCGGACCGGCTGGGCTTCCGGGTAAGCTGGCATGTAGTGCTCGGGTGCACATTCCCAGCGCATTTGCTTGGTCACGCGAAGCCGGACCTCCCGCACACAACTGAGCGATGCAAACAACAGAACGGCGACTGCAATTGTCGCGACACATCCTTGTTTTAGGCGACGAAACATACCAGAGTCACTCTGTCCCCTGGGACAGCAGCGCGGAACCCGTCATTTCACTAGCTGGTCAGTTTATGCCTTTCTGGTCCTTCGGCATATAACCCGTGCAATGAAGGACCGGGAGGCGGGGATATTTCGGAAAGTCAGGATCGGTGTCCGAGAGTCCACAGCGATAGAAAGTCGACCCTCGCGAAGAATGAATGCGTTGGCTGCGCTGGCAGTCGAAGCACAACCCGACGCGTCCTGATTCGTCCTTTTTGGCTGCTTCCGTCACACTCGCAGCATAGCGTAATCCCGAAGGATCGACAGCCAGCGCTGTGCAGAACAAACCCGCCCACGCGTTCAGGTATACTGATCCGTTTCATAGGTATTCCAACAGATCGGGTCCAAGAGAAAGGCACATCTATGGCTTCCCCAGCAGTGGATTACGCTCGTTCGAATCAGCAGCGCTTCTTGAATGAACTCAAAGATCTGCTTCGCATCCCCAGCATCAGCACCCTGACTGAGCACAAGCCAGACGTGCAGAAGGCCGCCGACGTAGTAGCCAACGAGCTCCGACGCATTGGCATGGAGAACGTCGAACTTATCGCCACCAAGGGCCATCCGCTGATCTATGCGGACTGGCTGCATGCTTCCGGCAAGCCGACCGTGCTCTGTTATGCGCATTACGATGTGCAGCCTCCCGACCCGCTGGATGAGTGGATCAGCCCGCCCTTCGAACCTACGGAACGCAATAACAATATCTATGCCCGCGGTGCCGTGGACGACAAAGGCCAACTCTGGATGGAGATCAAAGCCATCGAAGCCTTAATGAAAGGCCACAACGGCAAGCTGCCGCTGAATGTGAAGTTCATCATCGAGGGTGAAGAGGAAGTCGGCGGCGAGTCCATTGCCGAATACGTGCGCAAGCAGAAAACCAAGCTGAAGGCCGATTTCGCGCTGGTCTGCGATACCGAACTGTTTGCCCCCGATCTTCCCACTCTGTGCGTTGGGCTGCGCGGTCTCGTGTACACGGAGATCGAAGCCTTTGGAGCGAAGAGCGATCTGCACTCCGGCATGTACGGAGGAGCCGCGCCCAATCCGTTTTTCGCACTTATTGAGATCATCAGCAAGCTGAAGGACGCGAAAGGCAAGGTACTCATTCCGGGCTTTTACAAGAATGTGAAGGCCCCGACCGCAGCCGAACTCAAAGCATGGAAGCGGTTGCCCTTCAATGAAGAGCACTATCGCAAGACCGAAGTCGGTTCCAAGGTGCTGACTGGAGAACCGGGTTTCTCGGTGCTCTATCGCACCTGGGCGCGTCCTACGCTGGAAGTCCACGGCATGCCCGGCGGATTCACCGCACCTGGCGCCAAGACTGTGATCCCGGCGAAAGCGGCGGCGAAAGTTTCCATGCGCTTGGTACCGAACCAGGATCCGGACGACATCCTCAAGCGCTATACCGCCTACGTGAAAAAGCTCACGCCGAAAGGCATTGAGACCAAAATCAAAGTGTGGAGCAAAGGTCCGGCATGCGTGGTGGGCACCGACAACAAGTATGTAAAAGCCTCCACCGAAGCCATGCACGAGGTGTTCAAGAAGGACACGGTCTTCATTCGCTCCGGTGGCTCGATTCCAATCGTGACCGATTTTCAGGATGTGCTGAAGATTCCAAGCGTCATGATGGGCTTCGGCCTGCCCGACGACAATCTGCACGCTCCCAACGAAAAGTTTCACATCCCCAACTTCTATCGCGGGATCGAGTCGATTTGTTTGTTCTTCGAGAAGCTGGGCCAGTAGCAGGCATCGGCAAAAACTGTGTGGGGCCGGGTCTTTGACCCGGCCAGCCCGAGCAAAGCTCGGCAGAGGCTACCTGCAACTTCCCAGCACTCATAATCCTTGAACGCCGTTGTGTTCGGTCACCGTTTGCGCTAGAGTTATTCCGCTCTCGCGATTCTCCCTTCCTCTGGTCTTCTCCACCCGTTTTCCGACCCGATGCTGCACTGTGTGTGCAAAATGACGTGGTTGTGCAAAAGAGGCCCCTATATATGGTGTTTTATTGCTTGACCCCGATGCAATTTCGCCGTTACAGTAGCTTCGATCTGTGCCCGCCCTGTCCAGCCAAGGGGGAGGCTTTTTCGGAGTGAACGGTGGAGGAATCGAATTGGTTAACGCCTCGCTGGAGGGCTGACGTCTGGCCCTGTGTGAATGCGGCGGCGTGGAGGCAGCTACGCCAGCCGGCAGGATGCCGGCGCTACTAGACCGGTCTTAAGGAGTAGAAGTTGCTCAAACTGAAAAGGCTTCAGATTCTCGGGTTCAAATCTTTCTGTGACCGCACCGAACTCAAGTTCCACGGGGACGGCATCGCGGCCATCGTCGGTCCCAACGGATGCGGAAAGTCCAACATCGCGGACGCGATCTCCTGGGTGCTGGGCGAGCAATCGGCCAAGACCCTGCGCGGAGCGCGCATGGAGGACGTGATCTTCGCCGGCACGCGCGACCGCAAACCCACAGGTATGGCAGAGGTTGCGCTCACCTTGATCGATCCCGAAGTGTATGACGGGCCCGACGCGCACGACCCCACCGAGATCGAAGTCCAGAATGACCTGCCCGAGAGCGCAGACGATTGGGACGAAGCTGAAGTGCGGGCCAAAGCTGCCGAGGAAGTTGAGCGGCTGACGGAAGAAGTACAGCCAGGCGTTTCCGATGCAGAGACGGGCGTCTCGCCCGTCGGGCCGGACGTGGATGCCCCTCACTCCATCGCATCCATGCCGGGCGCAGAACCGCAAGTTGTCCTGAAGATTCGCCGCCGCAAGTTTCAGCAACACTTCCGTGCGGGAGAGATCGTGGTAACGCGCCGCCTGTTCCGCTCCGGTGACAGTGAGTACCTGCTGAACGGCAAGCTCTGCCGTCTGCGCGATATTCAGGAATTGTTCATGGGCACTGGGTTGGGGCCGGAGTCTTATGCCCTCATCGAGCAGGGACGTATTGGACAGATTCTGAGCAGCCGTCCAACGGATCGTCGCGCCATCATCGAGGAAGCTGCAGGCATCACCAAGTTCAAAACCAAGAAGCGGCTCGCCGAAGCGCGCCTGGAGGATGCCAAGCAAAATCTGTCGCGGGTGAACGATATTTTTGAAGAAGTCACGCGGCAGATGAATTCCCTGAAGCGGCAAGCCTCGAAGGCCGAGCGCTATGCCAAGCTGCGGGAAGAGATGCGGGCGAAGCTGCGTCTGGTACTGGCCAGCAAGTTTGCACAACTGGACCGCGAGAGCATGGAGTTGGACGAGCGGATTAACTCTCTAACGGAGGAGATGCGTCAACGGACCGAGACGGTTCAGCAACTCGAAGCGGAGCACGCCGACCGCACTCAGCGTGGGTACGCCATCGAGAGCGAGAGCCGGGAAAATCGCGAGCGTCTCAACCAGATCAAGTTGGAAACGGAACGGGCGCATGCCCAGCGTCGTCATAACGAAGAGCGCTGTGCAGAGTTGGTGACGCGCTCGGCTGCTTCCGAGGCTGAATTGGCCCAGGCACGGCATCGGCTCACCGCTCTGCAAGCGGAGCGTGACTCAAATCGCCAGGTATTGGACTCGGCAGCCGCCGATGTCGCTGCTGCGCAGCAGGAACTGGCACGATGCCAGCAAGAAGCCGCCGACGCCGCAAACGCCCTGGCAGAGTTGGAGCATCGGCAGGAGGCATCGCGCAACGCGATCATGGAAGTAATCGCGTCCTCTTCCAACCTGCGAAACTCGCTCACCCAAGCCGAAGAACGTCTGGCGGCGGTGTCTCGCGAGGCACAGCGCCTGCACGTTGAAACGGCGACGGCGAACTCGCAGGTCGAAGCATTCGGCGGGCAGCGCGGACAATTTGCCTTGGAATTCGAGTCCGTCTCCCAGCGCGTCGCAGGGTTGGCCGAAGAAATTTCTCAAGCGCGTCAATCGATTGAATCCAAGCGCCGCGAAGAATCGGAAGCTAAGAACCGCCTGGACGGCCTGCGAGCCGAATACGCGTCTGCGATTGGAAAGAAGGGATCGCTCGAAGCAGTGATCGCAGAGCACGGTTACTCCACCGAGTCGGTTCGCCGGCTGTTTCAATCGGACGTGATGAACGGCGGACTGGCTCCCGCGGGCGTTTTAGCTGACTTCCTCGAGGTTGAACCGCGCTACGAAGGCGTGGTCGAAGACTTTCTCCGCGACGAACTGAATTACGTCGTGGTGAAATCCTGGGACGCGGCCGACGAAGGTTTGCGCCTCCTGCGAACTGACGTGGATGGACGCGCCACTTTCTTGGTGCATCCCGAGGACTCACAGGCCAAGTTTTCATTCGCGGTGGATGAAGTGGCTCGTGCGGCAACCGCCAACCAGCCCATCGTCCCGCTGAAGCACGCAATCCGCGTACTGAACGGATTTGGACGATCCTTGGAAGTCATCCTTCCCAAGCTGCGTGACGGTTATATCGTCCCAGAGTCCGCATCGGCGCGTGAGCTTGCCCTGTCGAATCCCGACGCGTTTTTTCTCTCGCAATCGGGCGAGTGCTTCCATAACGTCACCGTCACCGGCGGCAAGCAGCGTGCCGAGGGGCCGCTGTCGATGAAACGCGAACTCCGGGATGTGATGCGTTTGTTGAGCGAGTTGGAGTCGGCGCTGCGTAATGACGAAACCCGCGTACTGACCTTGGGCCGCGAGATCAAGGAACTCGCATCGTGGCTCGACCGCCTCGAAACCGAGAAGCGAGAAGCCGAAAAACAGGCGATGACTTCTGGCCATATGTTGCAGCAGCTCGATTCGGAGATGTCGCGCGTGGGCGAGCGGCTGAACACCTGTCGTCACGAGATTCAGCGCCTGGCTTCCGAGCGTGCTGAACAGGAGGCATTGATCGACTCGCGGCAAACAGAATTGGCGGCGATACAAAGACAGCGCGAGGATTTGGAGGCACTGGCGGCTACGGCAAACGAAGAACTGGGTGGCATGCGGGAGCGGCGCGATTCGGCTGCGCAAAACGCTTCGCAGCATCTGGCGCGTGTGGCGACGTTAGAGGAACGCCATCGGTCCGCGACCGCCGTGCTGGAGAAGATCGAAGCGCTGGTCGCGGATATGGGCGCGCGAGCCAATTCTCTGCAGGCACAGATCGAATCCTCCGCAGCCGAAAAACTGCAGCGCGAGACCGAGAATCAGCAGATGATCGCGCAACTGGAAGAAGTGGAAGCTGAGCGCAATACGACCGAGGCTCGCGATGGGCTGTTGCAATTTGAATCCGAACAAGTGCGTGCCCGGTTGGCGGAGATTGAGGAAGCTCTGCGCGACGCCCGTCAGTTACTCGACCAGGCTCGCGACCGGCGCGGTGAGCTTTCGGCAACGGCAGCTAAACTACAGTCGGACGCGCAGTACATGGCGGAAACCTGCCTGAACGAGTTGGGCGTACAGCGTCACGAATTGACCGCGGACACCACAATGCCGATCGCCAGCGGGCAGCAGCTAGCCGCAGAAGACCAAGCCTACCGCGAGATGCGCACGCGGCTCGACGCTATGGGCCCGGTAAACATGATGGCCCTCGAAGAATACAAGGAAACGGCCGAGCGTCATGCATTTCTGGATACGCAACGAAAAGATTTGCTCGATTCGATTGAGAACACGCAGGCTACCATCAAGGAGATCGATACCTTCTCGCGCCAGAAGTTCGAAGAGGCTTTCCACAAGATCAACGAGAACTTCCAGACCACGTTCCGCAAACTGTTCGGGGGCGGGCACGGCTTCATGCGGTTGACGGACGAGGAAAACAGTGCGGAAAGTGGCATCGACGTTGTGGCTTCCCCTCCGGGCAAGAAACTGCAGAATGTGCTGTTGCTCTCTGGTGGCGAGAAAGCGCTGACCGCACTGGCGCTGCTGGTGGGAATATTTCAGTACCAGCCTAGCCCGTTTTGTATTCTTGACGAGGTCGACGCACCGCTGGACGAGGCCAACATTGGGCGCTTCACCGAACTGGTAAGAGAGATGAGCATACAGACGCAGTTCGTTCTGATCACCCACAGCAAAAAGACAATGAGTATCGCGCCGGTGCTGTACGGCGTTACCATGCAGGAACCAGGCGTTTCCAAGCTGGTATCGGTGCGCTTTGGGGCGACCGCGTAGTTCGGCCAGGTCCGACGCGCGGCACCATGCGCTTTCGATGAGACGAATGGGGCAGCCCCATCACCGTGTGATGACTTGTGGGCCACCCCTCTTGCTACTGTCCACCTGCGAGGCTAGGTCCCGGTTTTCAGGGCTTGTGCTGGTGGTGCACCCAACACTGCCGCAACTTGAGCGCCGATCGGCGACCCGAGCCCGGTACATGCATCCCATCCCGGACCAGCGGAATAGGCTCCGTTGTTACCCGAGGTGACGTCATTGAAGTCGCCAGCAGTACTGCTGTTCTGATAAAGCAATGGGTTGATCAAGCCGGCTGGCTTGCCCACGCTCTCGTTGATGAGCGCGATCAATCCAGCCCAGAGCGGGGCCACGGCGCTTGTGCCTCCGATCACGCCGGATTGCCCATCGACGAGAATAACGTAGCCGGTGGTTGGGTCGGCATCTCCAGACACGTCCGGAACGCCGCGACCAACATTTTGATTTGGATTGGCGGAAGGGGGCACGCCGGCCCCGTTCTGCCAACTGGGCAGCGGGAAGACGTCGCTAATGCCGCCTCCGGTTGCACCTTCATTATTTGCCAGTTCGTTCCACGTGGTTTCGCTGGTGACGGTGTTACCTGAGGCCACCAGAGTTGTGCCTCCGCATGCCAGAACATTGGGACTCGAGGCGGGGAAATCGACGTGATTCAGCCCGTCGTCGACGCCATCCGTCGAGCCGTTGTCGCCGGCAGCAACGCAAACCGTTACCCCCATCGCGGCCGCAGATTGGAATGCCTCGTCCATGGACGTCATCGCCTGCTGAGTCCAAGAGGATTCGGGACCGCCCCAACTGATCGAGACCACGGACGGGTTGTTGGTACTGTCGTGCACTGCAGTTGTGATCGCATTCAGAAAGCCGGCGTCGGTGTTGTCGGCAAAATAGACGACGATCTTTGCCCCGGGCGCGATCGACCCTGACACTTCAATATCCAACATCACTTCAGCATCCGGCCCGTTGGGGTCTCCGGTGGGATTGTTGCTGCCGTTGCCGACCGAAACCGCCGATACGCTCGGCGTCTCGCTCAGGTTGAGCTGGCTCCAGTAATTACCCAGATCCGTAGGGTCGTACCCGCCGCCCAACTCGATCAGCGCGATACATTCCCCGGTTCCATCTACGCCGGTGGGAAAGTTGTAAAGCGCGGCGACTTGTGGGGGCGTGTAGGACAGGTTTTGGGCATCGGCGGGGGCGGCAGCGCGCCCACGCCGCTTACGAAAATGGGGCTTGGCTTGCGGGCGATTGTCCAGGCCAAAGACACCATCGATCACATCCTGCAGTTCCGCGGGAATGTGGACCGGCCCGGTGCGCCCGCGATACCTGCCATTCGGATGCTCATATTCCTTCAGTTCAACGCCAAACGCCTCGTTCATCGCAGTAACCGTCCCGGATAGGACAACGGTTCGGCGTCCCTGGCTCTTTTCTTTGACCGTTAGGTTGTGCTCGCGGGCAAATGATTCGACGCGGGCAATGCTGGCTGGATCGGCGCCGTGGCGTTGCTCGAATTCGCTGCGACTCAAAATGGTGCGTTTCTCAATCGGTTTGGTGAATGCATCCGCGCTGACGATCGGCTTCTTTCCCGTGCGAGAGCGGAGGCGAATGGTCACGTCAACGGTTTCGTTGGGGTTAGCTGGACCTATTTCCCGCGCTCCTTCTAGAGGAGCGCGCTCACTACCGGCAAGCGTAAAACGGTTCTTCGGAGTAGACATAGATCTCCTTTCTGTCGGACCTAGCGGATAGTGAAGAAGAGCAGCGCAGCGTTACAACGGAATCCCTTTTCGCGGAACTCCACCCAGGGAAGGAAGCCCAGCTCTCTGCAATCCCACGAATCGCTGCTGGCCCGTTAGATGGCCGCGAAGTTAGCAGCAGGCCGCCAAGAAAGCAAGCTATTTTTGCATTTGTTACGAAAACGGGACAAAACTGATCCCAACCATCCCGTCGAAGTTTCGGCTGGTCCAAGTGAACAACTTTGGGGATTCAATGTTCCCAGTTTGGGACGGGGTTAGTGTTTAGTACCGGGTACCCCCCTCCCCCTGTTGCCGGCAAAATCTAGAAAACAAAGGATCTAATTTGCGACTATGTGCTAGATCTTTGAGTTTACGGGAGTTACACGCAAAATCTAGAGAACATGGGAGTTACGGTCGACAGGGAGTGACCGCGCGGTCCATTTTGGGACCGGGGTGCAACCACCTGCGTCGGATTGTCAAAGATCCACTGTTATCCGGGAGATAATGTATCTTAACTGATGTTATCTTAGTTTAACCATGCGGTCAAGCAGAGGAACCGGCCGGTAGTGTCCTAATTTGCAAATTTAGGACGCTACCAACCGGCGTGCGCCGGTCACGGCGGGGAGGAACAAGGGAAGGTTCGGCGTCTTCATCCCTGTCTCGGATTTGATTTTGTTCCTCCGATAAAAAACGCACAAAAAGGCTGAAGAAAACCAGTTGCCAGTTCTCGGTTCTCAGTTTGTTCCTCAGAAGCGGAGGAACCGGCGGGCAGGGAGAAACAGGGAAAGGATTCGGGGCTCGTCGCGGGTCAGTTCGAAAGACTGGGGGCGAGATCCCTCGGCAGAGCGGTTTGGCGAGAGATGGTCAGCTGGTCTAGGCCTTTTCAGCGAGGCTTCCGATCCAAGGCAGCCTGAAGGTTTCGCCCTGCATCGCCTTTACCAGCAGCACCAGCCATAGAATCACCCAGCCCAATAGCGCCACCGCTGACGCCAGCCAGGCCAGCAGGTATCCCAGCACGGGGATCAGGACAAGCAGGGAATACAGGATCCGCATTGCGACTGCGGCCAAGATGGTGGCGACTGCGAGGAAGATAGATTGGAAGGAGTGAAATCGAACGAAGCGATTGCGTTTAATGGGCTCGATCAGCACGAAGACAATGGCGGGGATGAACGTGATGTAGGCCAAGGCAGCGAGGAGATTGTCTTTGGACCGGCCGGGGATGCTCGCGGCAGGTGTACTCGTGGCGGGGATACTGGCGGCAGATGTGCGAGGGGCTAACGGGCTGGTCGCGGGCTTCGTCGCATCCCGACTGGGGACCCACATTCTCCGGCCGCAGCCTGGGCAAAAGCTGACATGGTCGGGCAGTTCGGAGTGACATTGCGGACATGAGATGGGCATGGTTTTATTAGACCAACCGGCGCGCAGTGTTCTTCTTGCGGCAATCCTCGCAGACTCCGTAAATCTGAAAGGTGTGGCGGGTGGTCGCGTAATGGTATTTGTTTCCGATCTCCTGCTCCAAGCCGTCAACCTCGGGGGAGAAAAATTCCACTGAACTGCCGCACCCGGTGCAGACCATGTGATGGTGACTGCGGCGGTTGTACTGGTGCTCGTAGCGGGCGATGCCGTCATGAAAAGCGACTTCGCTGGCCAAGCCGCACTCGGCCAGCAGTTTCAGGGTGCGGTAGACGGTGGTGAAACCGATGCGGGCATCTTTCCTTTGCACTAGCCGGTGAAGTTCGTTGGTGGAGAGGTGCTCGCGGGTTTCCAGGAAGGTTCGCAGGATGGTGTCGCGCTGCGCGGTATGTTTCAGGCCGACGCGCTTGAGATGCTGATGCAGAATCTGCTGCGCTTCGCGGACCATCTCGGGCGAGATGCTGGGCTGATCGTCAATGCGCTTTTGCAACATGTTGTCTTGGCAATAGGTAGCGCCGGCACTCTGAATGATACTGGGGCTTGGCAAAACCCGCCAAACATTTTGGGTAATGCCTGAAAACTACATTGGAGAATTATGGCTGGTAAATCGTCACCTAGACGCCGGATGTGTGCACAAACCACCGCCCAACACCTCAATCGAGCTCGTGAAGTGGAAAAGCATTCAAGACGCCGGCAGCAAGATCATAGACAGAATCGAAATCGTACTTTCTTCCAAGATTCGGCTCGCCGTAACGTCCATGAGCCAGCCAATGTCGGAAGTTGAACGCGCCACGCAATTCTCCAATCAACGGGCGGGACCCTGAGGAATGCTCTCTCCAAGCTTCGAAGATGTCCTCCTCCAAGCTCACTCTCGCCTTTCGATATTTGTACATTGCGCGGAAAGCCCTGGAGAGGTCATCCTTCATCCTCCTCTTGCATCGACGCTCGTAATCGTCACGAAAGGCCCTTTCCAAGCTGGCCAAGATAAAGAATGCTGACCTTTGATCGGTCTCCTCCAGCCGGGCAGCGAGTACTTTATTCCAAGCGGCACGCACCTCATCATATCGACTACCGGGAAACCGCGCAGTAAACTCCGGAGCTACCTCACGAAAATATAACCTCAGCGAAGCTTCCACGTCGTTGTGGTACTCGGCGATTGCGTCGATCGCCTCATTACCCATTGGCCACTTCCATAATTACATCGAAAAAAGTCTCTTGCGTAATCCCTATAAGTCTCCTCTCCGGCGGGCGTGTGGCGATCTTCCACACCCACTCAATTTCGTGCGGTGGCCTACTCGACGCAACCGGCGGCTGTCCGCCAACGCTAACGGTTACATGGATTGGCCATTTCAAATCTGATGCTTTGCTATCAACCAGGAGTATCTGCACTCTACGCGCGGGTCCCCTTACGTCAACACAACCCTTGGCACCGATCAGGAAGGTTCCGATCGGTACAAGATCGACCTCTTGTCGCCCGATCCGCAGTATCATTTGCTTGGCGGAGTACGATCCAATATATTCTTCATTCAATTCGATGGAGCGATATTCATGCCGTATCTGCCCTGAAGAGACGTACTTGCTCAGGAAAGATTCAATCGTCGAGTAAAGATTGTCCAGATGGGCGAGCCATTCGTCCCGCTGCTTCTCCCAATTGACCGAAACCGTTTCGGGCACACTTTCCTGTTGACGACTGACGAATTCATCAAATGTCCTGTTGTCCATCCGAGTATCCTCATGCCCGTCAAATCATAGCAGCTTCTCGAAGGATGTAAGCTCGGTACATGCCAAGCCGTCAATACGATTCGCGCGGCATTGAAAGCAATCTTGCTGTTTAGGCTTCAAGGCATTTTCCCTACGCTATCCACTTTGCTTTCCATTTGTCTTGCGGCGCAGGCAAGCCCTAGAATCGAGTGTCCTCTATGGCGACCATTAGTACTCCGGTTTTTCGGCGTCCCCGTCTCCGAATTTTGCGTGTCGTTGCCATCGGTCTGAGCGTGACACTCCTGGCCGCGCTGGTAATCTGCGCCTGGTTCTATTCCATGGCACGGTCTGCCTTGCCCCAGCTGGACGGCCGGCTGCGGGTGTCGGGACTTTCGGCGCCGGTAACGGTGGTTCGCGATGCCCACGGTGCGCCCACTATCGATGCCACCAACTTCGATGATCTTTTTTTCGCTCAGGGTTACGTAACCGCGCAAGACCGATTATTCCAGATGGATGGAACACGGAGATTCGCGGCGGGAGAATTGGCGGAAGTCTTCGGCAGCGATTACTTGGAGCACGACCGTCAGCAAAGAATCCTCGGGCTGAAGGTCGTGGCGCGAAAGATGGTAGAGACTTTCTCGGCGGAAGATCGCTCTCATTACGAGGCCTATGCTCGAGGCGTGAACGCGTACATCGAGGCGCATCGTGAGCGGTTGCCGCTGGAATTTCGCATTCTGCGGTATTCGCCTCGGCCGTGGACGCCTGAGGACTCGGCGCTGATCGGGGTGCAAATGGTGGAGGATCTGAGCACGAGTCCTCGGCATGCGCTGATGCGCGAGAAAATCCTGGCCAAGCTGGGGCCGGAGCTAACGGCGGATCTGTATGTGAACTCTTCCTGGCACGACCGGCCGCCGACGGTATCGCGGCCCAGTCTCGATCAGGAAATTAAGGGCAGTGATCAGGATGATGACGAGGATGAAGACGATGACTCGGGCTCGGACAGTTCGGTTACTGGCTTGACGCCACCACCGGGTATTCCCGCGTTGCCACCGCAGCCGGAAATGTTTTTTGACCAGCGGCCTCGAGTGCTGGGGTCCAATGATTGGGTGGTCTCGGGGGCGCACACGGTTTCAGGCAAACCGCTGTTGTCGAATGATATGCACCTGCGCCATCAGATGCCGAACCTCTGGTACGAAGCCCATCTTCGCTGTGGCAATGCGAGCTGCGGCAACTTCGATGTGGCCGGGGTCACGCTACCGGGATTACCCTACGTGATCGTCGGGCACAACCAGCGAATTGCCTGGGGATTTACCAATCTCGGCCCCACGGTCGAGGACGTTTATGTGGAGACCTTCAACTCGGACGGTCAATACCTGACGCCGGAGGGATGGAAGCAGCCCGAGCATCGTCGTGAGGTGATCCATGCGAAAGACAAGCCGGATGCAATCGTGGACGTGGTGCTGACGCGCCACGGACCGATCGTTACGGATCTAGTCCCGGGCGAGACGCGCAGGCTGGCATTGCGTTGGACTCTGTATGACGGCATGCGCAGTCCGCTCTTGGCAATCGACTCAGCGCAAAATTGGGAGGAGTTCAGGCGAGCTTTTTCAGAGTTCGATGCCCCCGGTCAAAACGTTGTCTATGCCGACGTGGATGGCAATATCGGCTATCAGGCTACCGGAAAGATTCCTATCCGGGCTACGGGCGATGGCAGCTTGCCGGAGGACGGCAGCGACAATGCTCATGAATGGGTGGGCTATGTTCCGTTCGAGAAGCTGCCCAGCGTTCTCAATCCGCCCTCCGGGATCATCGCCACCGCCAATAGCCGGATCACGCCCGATGGGTACCGATATTCCCTGAGCACGGAATGGGAGGCTCCCTGGCGATCGGCTCGCATTTATCGCGTGCTGGAGTCGGGCAAGAAGTTTTCCGCAGCCGACATGCTGGCGCTCGAAACCGATATCTATTCCGAACTGGACCGCTTTTTCGGGGAGCGGTTTGTGTACGCGGTCGACCATGCCAAGAATCCTTCTGTCCGGGCGAAGTCGGCGGCTGAGATCCTGCGGCAGTGGGACGGAAGGATGACGGAGAACTCGGCAGCCCCCACGATCGCAGTCCGTGCACGTCAGGAACTAACACGTTTGCTGCTCGATCCTAAGCTGGGCTCGGCGCCTAAGGACCCACACCAACTCGAAACCACTCTTAGCTGGAAAAGCTATGCTTGGATGATGAGCACGGTTTGGTTGGAGAACGTAGTCCAGCATCAGCCCAAGAGCTGGCTGCCCGAAGCTTATGCGAACTACGACGATCTTCTGACGGCTGCGATCGAGGCCGCGGTCGACTCGAATCCAGCGCACGGTTGGGATGCGCCGCAAGATCTGAATTCGTGGAAGTGGGGAGATTTTCATCCGGTGGAAATTCAGCACCCCATCTTTGGCAAGATTCCGTTGCTGCGGCATTGGTCGGGGCCAGGATTGCAAGCGCAGTCAGGGAGTGAGTACACCGTGAAAGCGGTGTCGCGCAGTCACGGACCGTCGGAGCGAATGACGGTTGATCTGGGGAATCTCGATCAATCCACCCTGAACCTGGTGACTGGCGAGGCGGGGAATCTGTTCAGCCCCTACTACATAGACCAGTGGAAAGGGTGGTACGAGGGATTCACTTTTGCCTGGCCGTTTTCTGGGGCAGCCGTGGAAAAAGCTCGCGCGCATGAGTTGGTGCTGGAGCCGTGAGGTTGGCCAGGCTTCAGGCTTCAGGCTTCACGCTTCTGGCTTCAACCTCAATCGACGAGCTTGATGTCGAACAACTCGCCAACGATGTCCACCTGGCCGTTATTGTTTAGGGTGTCGCCGGGGATTACCTGCAGTTTGTCGGTGGTGGTGTCGTAGATTCTAAGCCCGCCGTTCTGTATCACATAAACTACGGTCCGTCCAGGGATTGGCTGAATGCCGGTCACATCGCCGTTACTTGGCGGAATCACGACACTAGAGCTATTGGTATTGAAGATCGAAAAACACCCGCGAACCTCGCCACCGGGAATATTGATATTGGTACAGCTGTGGGAACCAATGAAGAGCTGCCCATCCTGGCTTATCTGCATGCGATCATGGTATCCGTCGGTGATGATGGCGGAATCCGTAACCTTCATCGAGCCGGTGTCGACAACACTCAGCCTGCCGCAGCTAGTGGCCGCCGTTGCTGTCCCGGTACAAGTATTCGTTCCGGGCGGGCTGGGCGGCGGAGTTCCTGCTACGTACAGAGTGGAGCCGTTCAACAAACCATAGGTGGCAGCACTTACCTTAATCGCGCTCTGGACAGTGGAGGCGCCTATGTCGATGACGCTGACCCCAGCCACCGTACCGCCGCACTGCGCACCGCAATTCAACACGTAAGCCGTGGTGCTACCGGTGAAAATGCCCCACACCGGGCGGTCGAAGCCTTTAATGGCACTCCGGGGATCCGTGGAAGTCCCGACCAAGATCGTGGTAATCACCGTAACGGTATCAGAGTTATCACTAAACACCAGCACGTGGTTACCGTCCGGGCTGGACACAACAAAGTGCGCGCCGGGCACGGGGATGGATGCGGCTATGGACCCGTTCTGCAGGTTCAGCACCTCCACCGCACCCGGAACTTGTCCCAGGACCGGGGCTGTAGGCACGGCGGCGTACGCGGTCGTGCCGGACGGATTGATTGCGATGCTTTCAGTAAAACCGGGTAGGGTGATGGCCGGTAACGAGGCGCTAGCCCCGGCGGCGGTCGCAATGCTTTCGGTTGTGTTGTCGACTACCGATACCGTGTTGCCGGTTGGGCTGTAAACCAAGGTGAACTTCAGGTCGGTAGAAAGCGCCATAAGCCCGGGCTGTAGGCTCTGGCCGACCAAACTAACCAGAAAAGAAGTAGAAAGGACGTCTCGCGAGGCATCCACAATGTTCAGCACCGGCGCATTCACCCCGGTGCCGCTCGGGAACAGTGGATTCGAAATGAAGACGCGGAACTTGAGGCCGCTGGGTTTGTGGGTATTGCTGGAAGACTTACTGCTTCCGCAGGAAATAATGGTCACACTAACCGCCGCGAGCGCCAAGATGCTGACTAAGATTCTCTTCAAACCTGGAACTCCGAAGAGCATGAGGGATAGAGATTTAGATGCAAGAAAGCGGATTATAACAGAGCCACTTGAGAGAATTTCGGCGGCGGGCTGCTGGAAAGCCCGTTGCAGAGCGCGAACTTGCTGTTCCCTGTATGTCCAACAAGCTGCCGGTCATTCTCCGCCGACTCACGCCCTACTATCTAGATTATTGGATTCCCCCAAGAACTCCCGCTTGCGGGGCAGACCCAAAGCGTGCCGCCAGATCCACTGCTGTTCGAGTACAGGCTCCCGCCGGGGCACGGAGCGTTCGGATTCGGTGCGCTGGTCCCGCTCACCCAGGTGGCCGCGTTTGGGC
>Ga0310039_10000064_pt1 | contig 116929 bp, 98 predicted proteins | sample Sb_taG_4_FD_200460 | JGI IMG/M metagenome (GOLD analysis project Ga0310039, IMG submission 200460) | Peat soil microbial communities from Weissenstadt, Germany - Sb_50d_6_BS metaG (v2) (version 2) | ecosystem: Environmental > Terrestrial > Soil > Wetlands > Peat | place: Germany: Weissenstadt...
TTTGGCACTCCGTTTCGCCAACGGAATTTTCGAACCCATCTGGAACCGCCGCTATATCGATCACGTCCAGATCTCGGTGGCGGAAACTGTCGGCGTCGAACAGCGCGGCAGTTACTACGATCAAGCCGGCGCCTTGCGCGATATGGTGCCCAACCACATCATGCAACTCATCAGCCTGACCGCGATGGAACCCCCGGTTTCGTTCCGGGCGGACGCGGTGCGCGATGAACAGGCCAAAACACTGCATGCGATTCAGCCTCTGAGCTCCGAGGAAGTGCTCAGCAAAACCGTGCGCGGCCAGTATGGCGAAGGCATTATTAACGGTCAGCGCGTGCCCGCTTATCGCGCTGAACAAGATGTGCCTTCCGATTCGAGGACCGAAACTTTCGTCGCCATGAAGCTGCAAATCGACAACTGGCGCTGGGCCGATGTCCCGTTTTATCTCCGCACTGGAAAAAGTCTGCCAGCCCACAATACCCACATGGTGATCCAGTTCCGGCGAGCCCCGTTTGTGCTGTTCCGCGACACGCCGGTAGAGACTCTCATGCCCAATCAACTGGTGCTGCACATCCAGCCAGAAGAGGGCATTTCGCTGCGCTTCGCCGCCAAGGTCCCCGGACCAGCCATGCGGTTGGGTGGAGTCGACATGAATTTCGAATACGCCGACTACTTTGGCACGCAGCCCAGCACTGGCTACGAGCGGCTGCTGCACGATTGCATGATCGGCGACGCCACTCTGTTCCAGCGCGCGGACATGGTCGAAGCCGGCTGGTGTGTGGTGAGTCCGGTCCTCGATGTCTGGAAGGCGCTGCCGCCCCGCAACTTTCCCAACTATGCCGCGGGCGCGTGGGGGCCGAGAGAGGCCGACGACTTGCTCGAGCGCGACGGCCGTCATTGGAGGAACTTCGAGAAATGATCCTCGCAGGGGACATCGGAGGGACGAATGCAAGGCTGGCGTTCTTCGATGTCTTGGATGGCCACTTCCGCCTGGTTTCCGCGTCGGTGTTCCCCAGCCGCGAATACGCTGGCCTAGATCAGATCGTCTCCAAATTCGTCGAGACTGCAAATCTGCATCCTGATGCCGCTTGCTTTGGCGTGGCCGGTCCGGTTCGCAACGGGCGGGTTGAGACTTCCAATCTACCCTGGGTCATCGAATCCAAACGTCTTGCTGACGAGCTCAAACTGAACAAGGCAGTGCTCATCAACGATCTCGAGGCCAACGCCTGGGGCATTGCCACTCTCGATCCCAGCGACGTCGTTTCCCTGAACCAGGTGAAAGGAAATCCCGTCGGCAACCAGGCCGTGATTTCCGCCGGCACTGGACTCGGCGAGGCGGGCATGTATTGGGACGGCTCGCAACACCGCATCTTCGCCTCCGAAGGAGGCCACTCGGATTTCGCACCCCGTAACGAGTTGGAGATCGATCTGTTCCGCTACCTCTCCGGCCGTTATGGACACGTCAGTTATGAGCGCATTGTCTCCGGTCCTGGCCTGGTAAACGTATTTCACTTCTTGCGCGACACCGGCCGCGGAACCGAGCCTCAATGGCTGACTGATGAGATGGTGCACTCGGACCCTGCGGCCGCCATCTCTCGTGCTGCACTCGATGGTAAGTGCGGGTTGTGCGAACAGGCGCTGGATCTGTTCGTCTCCGTGTTTGCGGCGGAAGCGGGCAATCTTGCGCTTAAGATCATGGCTACCGGCGGCGTTTACCTGGGCGGCGGAATCGCTCCCAAGATGCTGGCCAAATTGTCCGGGCCATTGTTCATGCATGCGTTCGTCGGCAAAGGCCGCATGCAGCCGCTGCTGGAATCCATGCCGGTGAGAGTCATCACCAATGACAAAACCGCTTTGATGGGCGCTGCTCGCTGCGCCGCGGCGAACGGAGCCAGTTAGACTATTTTCATGGTTGGTATATCCCGTTGCGAATTGACATCGCGAGGGATCTGGGCATTTGTCCGAGGCGGCGATACAGGTTGCGCGGGCAAAAACCTAGATCCCTCGCTGCGCTCGGGATGACACGTGTGTTTGGCCGGGATGACACGTGTGTTTGGCCACGCTATATCTGCTGTATCTGAAGACGCTATAAATCGGTCCTGCATGGCGCTTAGACCAGAAATCCGCATCTTGAACGCGCCTGCCGACTTGTTCCAGGCAGCGGCCACCGAATTTGCCGCCCTGGCTTCGCAGGCGGTCCAGAGCAATGGGAGATTCTCTCTCGCCCTCTCTGGGGGTTCGACGCCGAAGAGCCTCTACGCACTCTTGGCCAGCGGCTCCGTGCCGAACATTCCCTGGGAGCAGATTTTCTGTTTCTTTGGCGATGAACGTTTTGTGCCGCCTGACGATGCTGACAGCAATTACCGCATGGCTCGCGAAACGGGGATGTTTTCGAAGGTTCCGAGCGACCACGTGTTCCGCGTCCGTAGCGAGGAAAAAGATGCGGACAGTGCTGCTCTTGACTACGAGCAAACTCTGCGGAATTTCTTTGGCCTGCGGCCTGGCCAGGTCCCGCGCTTTGATCTGGTGCTGCTCGGATTGGGCCCTGACGGCCATACCGCTTCCCTTTTCCCTGGCACGGCTGCTCTCAACGAGAGAAGCCGGCTGGTCGTGGCCAATTGGGTGGAGAAGTTCCAAACCTCCCGCATCACCCTGACGCTGCCGGTTCTGAACGGCGCGGCGTGCGTCATGTTTCTGGCAAGTGGCCCGGACAAAGCCAATATCGTTCGTGAAGTGTTGGAGAACGAGAATGCCAACCTACCAGCGCAGAACGTGCGTCCAGCGGATGGCCGATTGCTGTGGCTACTTGACCGCGCGGCAGGCAGCCGTCTTTCCCAGGCGGTATAGCCAGTCCCAGCTCCCAGTTTCGCACGCCACGTTGCGTTTCCCATATTAGGAAGTTTACTGTTTAGTATCGGGTACCCCCCCTCCCCCCTTGCCGTGCAAAATCTAGAAAACAAAGAATCTAATTTGCGACTATGTGCTAGATCTTTGAGTTTACAGGAGTTACGCGCAAAATCTAGAGAACATGGGAGTTACGGCGGGGGCGTCGTCCCGTTTTGGAACCAAGCAGACATTTTGGAGCAGGGGTCAGAAGGTCCCCGCCGTCGCCCGGGTCAGATTGTCAAAGACCAAGTATTATCCTGTAGATAATGTATGCCGTACTAGATTATCCGATTTTGAGGCGAGCGGTCAACGAAAAAATGCGCTGCGGAACTGACGGTTCGGGTGGGTGCGCCGAGATGCGCCGGTCGAGCTTCCTGCATCGAAAGTGATCCGGATAATCCGGAATCCTCACCTTCGTGGCTTGTGCGTTCTCGCCTCCCACGCTTCCGCACAGCCCCCGGATGATTACCCGCGGGATCGGACCGGGTTTCCTGTCCGTTTGGGCACTTTCCCTGCGGGTTCACTGGCCAGTGGGTTTTCAGCGTCACCCTCCTGGGACGAATAGAGAAAGTCTTCGATTTCCTCGATTCGTTCGCTGGCGTCATGGTAACCAATCGCGATGAGGTCTCGAGTGTACTTGGGCGTGAATAGCAGGTAACTCATCAGATTCGCACAGGAAGCCGCGTCTCGTCCCAAACTGGATACAAAGTACTGGATCAGAGCGGGCATGTCTCTCTGGTGCTGCTCCGCCAGATCCGACAAGTTGACCGAAGGCGAGATGATGAAGGTCCCCAATGGCCGTATCTTTTCATGTCCTTCAATCCCAAGCTGACTGATGTGGCCATCGGTGAGCAACTGATTCAAATGTTCAAGGTGCTCTATGTCAGTTGCGAGATGGTCCAGAAACATAACGTTCAAAAGAACTCCCAATACTTGCGCGACTGAAGGGTTTCTCTCATCCGTGGTTTCCTCTTTGCTTTCTTTATTTCCGCAGCGGACGCCGATCGCGAAAACCTTCTCCGCACCCAGGCGGATCACCGGGCTGAGAGGCTGTTGCAGGCGGAGACAACCATCGCCGAAGAAGGCGGAACCACGCGGGGTTTTGAGCTTTAGCGGCTGGAAAACCATCGGAATCGCCGAGGACGCGCAAATGTGGTCGACCGTGATCTTGGTCGCTACTGTCACCAACCGGATCCGGTTCCACATGGGATGCCCCTTCTTTCCCTGAATGAAGAGATAGCTTTTCCCCGAGTTGTAGTTGGTCGCGGAAATAGCGAGAGCGTAGAGGTGCCCGCGCTTGATGTTTTCCTGTGTCCGCTCGCAGTCAAGGTGCTTACTGAGAAAATGCTGTAAGGGAGTGGCATCTAACAATGATCGGGCATTGCCCCCCCCCAGAACCGCTCCAAAGGATAGATCGACTATCCAGGTGAGGGAATTGCGCATCTGGGAGAAGACACCACAGTGAAAGATGTCGGAAGGTTCGAGAGTCCCCCAGACTTCTGCCAGCCTCTTGGTGGCCGCAGCAAAATCGTGACAACCGGTGGCCAGAGCGGAACCATTAATCGCTCCCGCGGAAGCGCCCCCTATGATCGGAAAAGGATTACCCTGGGTTCGGGCGCGTTTCAGCTCGCCTACGCGCTTGAGAACACCGGCTTGATAAGCGCCGCGAGCACCGCCACCCGTCATGACTAGACCGACCGCGTTTTCCATCGTCCTCCTCGCAGGGCCGCTTTGGGAACATCCCGTTTAGTCACAGCTTCCCGCAGCAGGCGTACTGGTCTCGGCTTTCCGCCCGATCCGGGCTATACACAGATCAGGAATGGTTATTGGACACTCGTCCCGAGCCGCTATCATCTGACGAGTATCGAAAGACCATTATCCAACAGAATTGCCTCGCTTGTCAGATTCTGCAGGCGCAAGGTGAGCGAACCTGAGACCGCTGGCCGCCGCCGGGTTGATAATCGTCATGATCGGTGCGAGTGTGGGTCACGCTGGCAGGCGGCCGATGTCGCGCCGACGCTGATCCCCTGGTAGTGGGGGCCCGACAGCGCGGAACGGGTGCCGTGTTGGATCGCATAAAGAAGGAAGTGGGGCTGCCGCGGATTTTCGACGAGGCGAATCGACCCTGCCTGGTCGACGGAGGTCTAGTCTGGACGCATACGGCCTAAGCAGAAGGCGAAGATCTCCTTCCAGACCTCCTTAAAGATCTTGTCGCCAAATCCAGACTCCGACTTCAGCAGATCGTAAGCCTGATACTTGCGGCCCCCGCCACGCTCCGCCGCGATGAGCTTATACTGCCCGACGATGTCCATGTGATCGCCAGGGACCAGCACATTTTCGCCCTTGGGCCAGAACATGGACAAAGTGTTGACGATGCCGTCGTTGTCCCATAGCTCAATCGCGTGTTGCGGCGCCCCGAGCAAGCGTCTGGTCACCTTGGCGCTTAGGAGCGGTTGCTGAAACGGGCCGCCGGCGCAGGCGCGGTAAAATGTCCGATACGCAATGTCGGTGCCCGCGCTCCGCCCAGCATCTTTGGTGACCTCAGGATAGGTCCAGGGCTTCGCAAGCTCCAACGGTGGCACGGGCCGACCCGGATCGAAGCGAAACGGGCGCCTCCCAAGCGTCACATACGACCGGAATTCGATTCCCCGCCCCAACTGCAGTTCTTTCTTGCGATCGCGAACGCCGAAGTGCGCCGGGCTCACCGGTTTGCCGGCTCGTTGAGGACGCGAAGTGAGGTCGTCGATTGCACTAAAATCCGAAGCCATGTGGCGCAAATAGAGTGCAAGTTGGGATGCGGCTTCCTGCGCTTCCGCCGTCCGCGCGGGACTCGGTTTACTGTTACGCTCGTTGGCTTCGCGTAAGGCATCCTGCACGGCCCGAAACAGTTCTGCCCCAGTGAGGCAAGCGGCGCTGCCCGTGATCAAGGTCTCGATCTGATCCAGGAGCAGCAGTTGTGAACCGGCGACAGCGGCGCGAAACTCCTCGACCAGCGCCCTCCGCAAGACGCCATAGGCGTGTACCCAGTCGGCGATGTTGGTGCCCCAATGGGGCACGGAGAGGAACACAACCCGACGAATGGACTTGAGGATTCTAGCCGGTTCCACCTGGGCTCCGCCGTCAACCACAATCGGCTGCTTACGGTGATGCAAATCCCACAGTAGCCAGCGGATGTCGAGGCCGCCGGTCGAGTGCCCTACCAGGATGACATCATCCTTGATCGAAATCTCACCGCGTGCAATGCGCCTGGCAAGATAGCTTAGCAATCGGGTTGCGCGTGTGACCACCGCCGCTGTAGGGAAATTGTCGAAATAGTGGAGCACTTGATTTCCAGCTAGCCAGGTCTGAAACAAAGGCGTGATGCAGCCGTAGTATTCCAGCTGGCCGAGCGCATCGAAGCCGGCGAAGCCGGGTATAAGCACGATGTGAAAACGCTTGGTGGAAGGGGTCCTCGCGCCTTGATCAGCCACGGTTCAGAACCTCCTGAGGTCTCGGGAAGATTATCGCCGACTTCTTTTCGAAAATCGAGTTCAACCCTGGAATTGGCACTGCGAATACTGCCTTGGCTGACGACATCGTCGAAGAAATCTTGCTCCACGGGCCGGAGCGCTTCCGGTGCCAGAATTGCCGACGAGATCAGCCGGTTTCCATTGACGCTTGGAGCCGATTATGAACGGATGACAGGCAGACCGGAAGTGATTGACCTAGGCAGGCCACTACGTCACGACCGGGTTACGGGCGAAATTGCCACGTGCACAGCAGTCATCCGGGGACGCGGGCCAGTCTCGGGTAAACATGATTTGGATTTGGCGGGAACTGATTTGCCTTCGCGAACCCCGGAGTCGCTCGGGATATTCCACAGGTACATGGCGGCGTAAGCGCGCCAAGGCCGCCAGGCTTCGGCGCGTTGCTCAAGTTCACGAGGACTCCCTAGAGCGAGGGAGCGCAGAAGGCCGAGGTCGGCGGAGGGAAAGGCGTCGGGTTCCCCGAGAGCGCGCATGGCTACGTATTGGGCTGTCCATTTGCCAATGCCGGGAATTTCGCAGAGCCGAGTCAGGAAAGCGTCTGAGTCCACGATGCCTTCGAAACGGATCCGCCCATCGCAAACAGCGCGGGCTAGACTTCGAATGGTTTCGGCTCGAGCGCTGGTCAGGCCGACGCTGGCAAGATTGGCATCGGCAAGAACCTCCGGTGGAGGAAACAAATGAGTGAGGTTGCTTGCCGCAGAGAATGGCTGGCCGAAAGTTTTGGCGATCCGGCCGGCGAGGGCGGTCGCGCCCTTGACCGAGATCTGCTGGCCGAGAATCGCTCGAACCGCTAGTTCGAAACCATTCCAGCATCCCGGCACTCGCAGTCCGGGATGAGCGGCGACCCGTTGGGCCAATACCGGGTCGGTCCTCAGACTTCGCGCTATGGCAGCCCAATCTGCGTTCAGATCGAACATGGCGCGGATTCGTTCGACGATAAAGAATAGCGAGCGGGGATTGCCGAACTGAACGCGTGCTGCGAGTGCAACGTTCGCTTCGTCAAGTGAGACTTCAAAATAACCGTGGATGCCTTCCAAGGAAATTGAACGACGGTAACTGCCTAGTTCCACGGCTTCGACGCCGGGCGTGGCGCGCGCTGCGAGAAACTGCAACATGACATCCCAGTCATAGGGCGGGCGGAAACGAAGGCGGAAGAAATACTGATTCTCTGGCTGGACGACGGTTTGCCGGGCCAGACGCCGGATTTGAGTCGGGGTTCGCTTATAGACTTTGCGGATGCCGGCGTTGAATCGGCGGACGCAACCGAAACCAGACGCAAGGGCAACTTGACTCATCGGCAAACTGGTTTCGTCGATTAGCTTCTTGGCAAAGTGCAGACGGCGGGTCTGAGCCACGGCAATGGGTGTCGCGCCCAGGTGCCGGAGGAACAGGCGGCGAAGATGGCGTGAGCCGACTCCCAGACGTTCGGCAAGAACCTCCACGCCGCCGTCCTCCAGGCCACTCTCGCTGATCAGCCGCAGGGCGCGCGAAACTGTGTTGGGGGTTCCCAACCATGCCGGAGTTCCGGGGGAGCATTCCGGCCGGCAACGCAGACAGGGTCGAAAACCTGCTTCCGCCGCCGCTGCGGCAGTCGGAAAGTAACGGACATTTTTCTCCTGGCAGGTGCGTGCCGGACAAATCGAACGGCAATAAACTCCGGTGGTGAGAACACCAATGAAGAACCTGCCATCGAAACGCGCGTCGCGCGACAGCCGGGCTCGCGAACACACCTGCCAATCGAGAATCATAGCTTCGCGAACTGATGATAGTCGATTCTGCAGAACAAAGTGGACGTTTTCGGACCGGGTCAAAAACGTAGCAGATCCGCTATTCCGGTTGGCGCAAGGGCGCGTGCTCGCTTGCGTCAGATTTCAAGGTCCGCAAACGTCCGACCGGCTGGCATCTATGTCGACTGATGTGGACTGCACGCGTAGTTTGTTTTTCTTCCAGTAAAACCGGTTGCGAAGGAAAGAGAACATACACCGCAGTGCGCCCCTCGGCTCCCAAAACAATTCAATCAGGAGGCAACATGAAATCCAGGACACGGATGTGCATCACTGCGATAACCTTATTTGCGTCGACGGCGACACTCCAACTCGCCGCGCAAAACCAACCGGACCACCACAAGCCGTCCAATTATTACGTTTTTAATCTGGGCGAACCGCTGGGTGGAAATACCGGGGCGGTTGGCATTAACAATCTGGGCTGGATCTCGGGCGGCTCCAACCTGGCCAGTAATGCGACCGTGCATGCTGAACTGTGGGTGGGATCTCAGTTCGATCTCGGAACTCTAGGAGGGCCCAATAGCAACGTGGCTTGGCCAAATCACAGCACTAAGGGCGAGATCGTTGGTATAGCCGAAACCGCCGATATGAATCCGTTGCAAGAGGATTGGAGTTGTCAAGCTTTCTTCTTTGGTCCGGACGGCCATATCTGTTTCGGGTTCGTGTGGAAGGACGGCGTGATGACCCCGCTCCCGACATTGGGCGGTTATAACAGTTACGCCGCCGGCGTCAACAACCAGGGCCAGGTGGTGGGATGGGCGGAAAATAATTTTCATGACCCAACCTGCGTCGCAGGGAAGGAAGTGCTGCAGTTCGAGGCGGTCATCTGGGGGCCGGACTTGGGGAATGTGAAGCAACTGCCTCCGTTCCAGAGCGACCCAGATTCGGCCGCGACCGCGATCAATGACAAAGGCGAGGTGGTCGGAATCTCGGGCATTTGCGACGTTGCAGTTGGAGAATTCAGCGCCCAACATGCTGTGCTCTGGGAAAATGGCACGCCCATTAACCTGGGTAACCTCGATGGGGGCGTAGCTTGGAATACTCCTACGTCGATCAACAATCGAAGCCAAGTCGCGGGTTTTGTCAACCTGCCCGGCGATCAGAATGGGGCGCTCAACCCTGTCGCTTTCCTCTGGACCAGGGAGAAAGGTATGCGCCAACTTCCTCTTCTCGGGGACCCGAACGCGTTAGCCTTCGACATTAACGAGCAGGGCCAAGTGGTGGGTCAGTCAAGCCTCACCAATCCGCGAGCGTTTCTCTACCAGGATGGCCAAACGACGGACCTCAACAGCCTCAACATTACACCCAACAACTCCCTGGTTCTGATCGTGGCACAAGGCGTCAATGACAGTGGGGAGATTGCGGGGACCGCAGTCGATACGAACACCAACACCCTGGTCGGTTTTCTGGCGGTTCCGGCGCACGACGGAGGTGACGGCGAGGCTGCCACGGCGAAAGCGCGGTCCGAGAGCAATTCGCGGACGTTCGTGGTTCCTGAGAACATCCGGCGGCAGCTTCTGCAGCGGTTGGGCCTCGGCCAGGCGGGGATGGGCCGGTAGGAGGTCGATAACCAATCGAAGTTAGCAATCGTCAATGTTGTATGACCCGAGAAGTGAAATGGCGAGAACTGTGATCGAATGAGGGTAGGCGAAATGGCCCGCCCTCATTTCTTTAGCGGGCACGTGACTTTTGGTGGCTCGCAACGATCGTATTCGGCCGGGTGGATGGAGGGAAAATACGAAGATGAAAACCGGCGAGGCCACAACCGGTTTGCGGCGACCCAGCGGCTTTCTTACGATCCTGTGGATCGGTCTGCTTGCCGGGACATTGGATATCACGGACAACCTCATCTTCAACCAGTTGCGTGGGGTCACTCCGAAGATGGTGTTTCAATATATCGCGAGCGGATTAATCGGTATGAACTCCTTCCGCAGCGGCCTGGCATCGGTCGCTCTCGGGGTAGTGCTGCACTACTTCATAGCGCTGACTTGGACGGGCATTTTCTATGCGGCAAGCCGCAAGCTTGCGACTCTGCGTCGCCGGCCGGTGATTTGCGGCTTGATTTACGGTGTTGCGGTGTACCTGTTTATGAACCTGATTGTGTTGCCGTTGTCTCGCGTTCCGCACTTGCGGAATCCAATAACGGCCGCTTCACGCATCAATGGCGTATTGGCAGTCGTGCTTCTCATCGGGCTAACTGTTTCGCTGCTTGTGCGCAAGTATTCAAGGCAGACATAGAGGGCGCAGATTGCAGAACGCGTATGGGGTTGCTCTGGAAAGTGCGGCATTAGCGGACAACATTGAGCTTTGCAGAACATAGTGACAAGCCGCAACGTTCGTGTTATTCAGAGCGAAGGCCCATCTTCCGCTCGGCGGAGGACGGAACGTAGTCGAGGAACCTGCTGTTTGGCCGGCGCGAGCGGAAAAGCAGGTTTCTCGACTCCGCTCCTAATGACAATAGGAAATTGAATGTCAATATATTCTGCAACGCTCAACAGTTCCAAAGCCAGTCGCCTCAGTCTCCGAAGGAGTACGACAAGCCGACCATGGGAACGACTTTGCTTCTCATGCCGCCATCATTAAGTTTGATCAGTGCGTTGGCGGTTATCAGCAAGTGTCCGATTGGGCTTATTTTCACTCCCAGTCCGAGGTTGTCAGCGTTGTACGAACCGGTCAGGGGTTCAACACTGGTGAATGGCCCGGTTTGGTTCGGAATAGAAACGCTTCTGGGGGAGGAGATTTGAGGCGCGTTAAAAAAACCTTGACCCAGAAGGTCCGCAACTACGGTGAGCCGCTTGGAGACTCCGATGTCCGCTCCGCCGGAATAGGCGAAGTAGGTGGGCAGTTGCTGTTCCTTGCCGTTTTGATCTTTGGCAAGAAAAGAATCGCCGTTCCATTGGTATCCCAGATCGAAATGGGGCGCCACTCTTCCCTTGCGCGACAAGGCAACATACGGCTTAACCCCCACTGCGCCTGAACCTAGAAAGTTGCGTTCGTCACCGGAGGGCAGTCGAACTTCGGTGCCGAGCGCCAGTCCGAATCGTCCTCCCTTGAATACCGTTCCTTTCGCAGCTAAGACCACGTCGCCGATTCCGCTGGCGGAACCGGGCAGGAACTCCTGAAATGATGCGGTTGCGTTTGAGGTCGTACTGTATTCGGTTCCTTTGGAGCTTACCCCCATGGAAACTCTTTCAAAGGGGATCGCAACCGAGACGTCGACCCGGCTGGTCAACCCGAACGAGGCGAAGGCGGCATACTGATCGATCTTAGCGTCAACGCGGTTGGTGGTTGCGGTCAGAACCGACGGGTTCAGAACGGACGGAAACGCGAAAACAATCGGCACGTTCTTGAGGTCTGTACCGTCAATCTCACTGAAGCCGAAATGCTGGTAGGTGAAGGCTACATAAAGTTTGTGCCGCCCAATGGTTTCCGCACGCTCCGTCAAGATTGGCCCAAAGCTCTCGTTGGAAGCGGTATACACGCCCAGGGACTTGTCGAAAGTGAAGATGTAACCGGAGGCCGGGGTCGCCAACGGCAACTGGCTCACCTGCGTGCCAAAAGCTTCGTTAAAGAAATTGAATGTCGCGGATGTGGTATGGAGCGCCGTCGGGATCAAACAATACAGTTTCGTCGAGCCACAAGTATTTTGCGCCGTAGCGCTGATGGATGTGAAGACACTACACAATATCGCGACCATGAGAGCGCGCTTTAGCATTGACGTTTCCTCGTCTGAGTGTTGCTGGAGCTAAATAGCTGGGTACCGAAATGTCGCTCGAACGCCTTCTATCTCGATGCTTGATCACTGGGTCGCGCTTACGGTAAGCGGCACAATGAGGGAAGTCTGCACAAAGCCGGTCGGCGTTCCCTGCACAGGCGTATCAACCACGGTGACGAAATAAGTTCCGGCCGGAGTCGTCTGTTTCTGCGCGGTGCTGGTTTGGGGTGCTGTAAATCCGCCACCGCAAGACACGCACAGCACGACCAAAACGCTTAACACGGCCAGAGTCAGATAACGAGAAAGCTTTCTGCGATTCGGCCCTCGACTGGAAACCCCAAGCCCGAGGAAAAGGAAACCAGGCAAGGGGAGCCAGACCGCGTACAAGGGCAATAGGCGTTTCAAGGGCGACGAAAGCAGCGCGGCGGCCGACCCGGTCGTAGTGATCGTGACCGAAACAGTGTTGGCATTGGCGCCCAGTTTTACCGGTGGCGAACTGCAACTTATCCCCATGCTCTCTGGGGTCACAGGGGCGCTCAAACTCGGGCCGGTGACGGTAGCGCAATCAAACGTCACCGTCACGCCCACCGATTGCGCCGGAGGAATGACCGTGACCTGCGAGCTGGCTGACTGACCGGCAAAAACTGATTGCGACGGTTGCTGGATTGCGGTCATCGATTCCGACGCACTGCCAACCAGTCCCAAGCTATCAATTGCGGTCACGGCGATGGTGAACTCGCCAGCGCTTGCATAAGTGTGAGATCCGCTGGTGCCAGAGGTTGTCGGAGTTCCGTCTCCCCAATCGATAGTGGTGCTGGTGATGGTGGCAACCGCGTCGCTGCAGTTCGCGGTTACGTCAAACTCAAGTGGGTTCGCAAACCCTTGGACCGTCAGCTTACACATTGGTCCCTGGTTCACGGTGATGGTCGCCGTGTTGCTGTTCACGCTTCCTACCGTATTGCTCACCTTTACCCAAAAGCTGGTGGTGGTCGTCAGTGCAGGCGTGGTAAAGGAACTGCCCGTGGCGTCCACGATGAGGTTCGAAGTATCCGGACTCTTGCCCTGATACCACTGGTAGGAGAGCGGTAAGGTTCCTGTGGCCACCACGGACAGCGTGGCCGTCTGCCCGCTGTTGATGTTTTGGCTAGCGGGCTGCGTCGTGATTGCGGGTGGAGTGGCATTGTTCTTCGTCCCGACTCCACTCAGGCTGACCGTCTGCGGACTTCCGGACGCGTTGTCGGAGACGGCGAGCGAGCCACTTCGTGATCCAGTCGCAGTGGGCGTAAAGGTTACGTCGATAATGCAGTTCGCTCCAGCGGCTAATTGAGGGCCGCAATTGTTGGTTTGGGCGAAGTCGGTGCTGTTAGCACCCCCGACTGAGATGCTCGTGATGCTGAGTGTGGCGCTGCCGGTGTTCGTGAGGGTAACCGGTTGGGGAGCGCTCGTGGTGTTTAGCGGTTGATTGCCAAAAGCCAATGCTGGCGGGCTTAGACTCGCAACCGGAGACTGCAGGAGGATGGAAACCGTGTTGTCTTGAGAATTGGCGACCACAAGGTCAAGCCTGCCGTCCGCGTTGAAGTCCCCAAAACCCAGGCCGAGAGGTAAATTGCCGGCGGCCGTATCTATTCCAGGCTGCAACTGGCCGTTTCCACTGCCGAGGTAGATCGAAATCACTGGGGTGCAATTCGTAAGGCCATCGCAAAAGCCCACGACCGCCAGGTCAAGCTTTTCGTCTCCATTAAAATCCGCTGCACTTGCAAATCTGGAGTATTGGGACGTGACGAGCCCACCCTCATTCCTGAAGGTACCATCCCCGTTGCCTTGTAGAATGAGTAGACGACCCGAACCAGCGTCGGTGAGGGCTAAATCGAGAATACCATCGCCGTTGAAATCGCCTGCCGTCACGGATTGCGGCGCCACCAGGCCGGTAAAGGGTTGTGACGATGCAAGAGTGAACGTGCCGTCTCCGTTGCCCAGGAGGATAGTGACTCCACCATTGGGCGCATCGAGGGCCACCGCTAGATCTAGAATGCCATCGCCATTGAAGTCCCCGCTCACCAGCGAAGTCGGTGCGGCGCTCAGCTGAAGCGCAGAACCAAAGGTAAACGTTGCGTCGCCGTTGCCTAAAAACACGTTGACTGTGTCGTTGCCGTGACTGGTTACCGCGAGGTCGAGCTTGCCGTCACCATTAAAGTCGGCAGCAATCGCTTGGCCAGGAGTAGAGCCCGTGGACACGGGAGTGCCGGTGGTGAAGGTTCCATCTCCGTTTCCGATCAGGATGGAAACGGAACCGCCTTCGCAGGTGGGACAGTTGTTAACCACGGCGAGATCGAGTTTGCCATCGCCATTGAAATCGCCAGCGGCGGCCGAGACTGGCCGAAGGTCGACGCTCGGCGTCGACTTAGTTGTAAATGTCCCATCGCCGTTCCCGAGGAGAATGGAAACCGTGCCCGGCGATGCGCAGGTCAAGTCCGTGCCGCAATTGTTCACGACGGCCAGGTCGGGCTTGCCATCACCGTTAAAATCGGGCACCGCGACATAGTAGGGAGAAACACCCACGCCGACGGTTGACGACGTGAGCGAAATGGAATTCGTAGGGCTGGTGACGGTAAAGGGAACAACGTTCGACGTGCCGCCGCCCGGAGCAGGATTGATCACTGTGACCGAGGCCGTGCTCGCAGTCGCGAGGTCGGAAGACGGCACGGTTGCGGTCAACTGGTTGCGAGTGACGAATGTGGTGGTTAACGAGGTGCCGTTCCAATTCACTACAGAACTGGAAACGAACCCGGTGCCATTCACGGTCAGCGTGAATCCCGATCCGCCGGCCGGGGTTGCGTCGGGCACGAACGGCTGATTGACTAGCGGAACCGGGTTGGTGCATGTTGCCGAGGGAAAGACGGCAATGGACTCAACGGCGCTTCCAGGCAGGGAGAATGGCGATCCTGTGACTGCCGTCAGGAATCCGTTGGAGGCTATTGTAAATGCGCCGATTGAGGCGCCAACTTGGCCGGTTAAGGGGGCATTTGCAGTGAACAGCAGCGTCCCCGCCTGATCTGTAGCTATCAAAGAAGGATACAACCCACTGTTCACGTGAAATGGCGAGCCAGAAATTTCTGCGAGGCTCCCGTTAGAGGCTACGCTAAAGACGCTAACCGTGTCGTTTTCGCTTTGAGTGCCCTGATTGCTCACGAACAAGAACTGGTTGTTCGGACTCAGCAGTACGACATTGGAATTAACTCCAGAACCTCGAAAGGGAGATCCAGGAATCGGACTAAGAGCTCCATTCAGAGCAATGTTGAACACGTCGATCACGGTGGTGGCGCCTGCGTTACCGGCGAACAGCCGGTTGCCGGCACACGATACGTCTACCCCTGCGTCGGACCCGCTGCCGGCAAAAGGCGACCCAGGCGCCGCTGCCAGAACACCATTTGAGGCGATGCTGTATACGCCAACTGGCGCTGCAAGTCCAACTGTTAGGAACGCGCCATCCGGAGTTACCCTCGTTCCGTCAGGCTCAGCCCCAGCCGGGAAGGGAGAACCTGAAATGGGAGTCAGAGAGCCATCAGAGGCAATGCTAAACACAGTGATGTTTGTTGACCCTGCGCTGCCAGCGATCAGAAACTTACCGTCCGGGGTGACCGCCAGCGACAAACCGCCGTTCGTACCTGCGTTCCCACCGGTTGCAAAAGGCGAACCCGTGACCGCAGTGAGGCCGCCCGTTGTTGGGTTGATCGAGAAACCGGCAACATCGTTGCTACCGTCATCGGTGACGTACAGGAAACTTCCCACGGCTCCGATTTTGACCCGGTTCGATGCGTAGAGGCCGCTGCCCGCCCCAGTCCCACCCGTTGGGAATGAACCGATCTGGGTTAAAGCTCCACTTGGTCCGATGGAGAATGCAGTCACGGTATTTGCGCCATTTGGGATATTGTCATTGGTGTAGAGGAAGCTGGGTGGGCCTTGTGCGTTGAGCATACACGGCAGCGTGCAGATAACCGTCAGGATCGCAACGATCTGAAGCAAGGTTCTGAGAGACTGTTTCATTATCTTCCGCTCCGCCTGGAGGCACTGGCGCCGGTATTCTCCGGCATGAGACCGGACATCCACCGCACGGTTTGGCTCGCTGCTTGTGCTTTCCTAGCAGTAGTGACTCTCGACGCCGAACCGTATCAAAGCCCGCAGCGTACGAAGTGCAGATCAACATCTAAGGGGCCGGGGCCGTGGGGAAGTAAAAACTAAATGAGGGAAGTATTTACCACTCAGGCATAGAGATGTCAAAGAATTTTTGGGAAGCTGCGTCTGACTTTTCGCGAATTAGTTGGCTTGCACGCTGTCCACCAGCCAGCCGCCTGCGGCCTTCTTCAACACGATGTTAACCGACACTTTTTGGTAGGGTAGGACCTTCCCCTTCTCTGTATACCTCATCGACTGACCGCACCTGACCTGCGCACTATCTCCCGCAATCGAGGGGTCTCCGCATTCCAGTTCCACTCGAACCGCCTGGGCTTTGTCAAAACCTTGCTTCAGTGCCTTTCGCTGCTCTTTGGAGAGAGTGGGCCAGATCTTCAACAATTCGTCGATACTCTCGCTCTCATAAGCTTCCCTGTAGCGATGGAGGGCGGCACGGATGGCGTCCTTTTCTGGGGAATTGCTCGGGAGGTTGAGCGTCGGGGTTGAAATTGTCGCGGGCTGCGCAGGCGGGGTGGGTGCATTGCTTGTCGTAGCGGGTTGAGACGAAGGCGGCTGGTTGTTCGCAATCGTGGTTTGCACTTGGTTGCTTGGGTTCTTCTGAGCCGACGCACCCGGCTGCATCGCGGAACTGTCTGCCGACACGCCCAAGGTCGACGGGGCAGTCGAAGCGGATGGCGTGGACTTAACACCAACGGGAGGAGCGGAAACGGATGCTGATTTGTCGAAGGACGGATTGCCACTCGCCTGCGCGGGGATCTTCTGGCGTATTGCGGCAGGTTCTGGTGCACCCGCTGGGTTGACCTTTGTAGTCGCCTCTCGATTGGCGGGCGCTTTGTTCGGGGCCGCGTTTGTCTTCGGATTGGCAGGGACGGGCTCGGAAGAAATTGGTGCGGCGGGTTGCGAAACCGGGGCGGAGCTTGGCGGCGCGGAAATGCCAGCCACCTGCTTAGTTTTGCCCGACCTCATCGACATGATTGCGGCCACCGCTCCAAACAAAATCAGGGCCGCGATTACACCAGCGGCGAGATTCTTTCGGTTTGCCGTCCATGACACGCGAAGATCGCGAGCGTCGGCATCCAGTTTCTCGAACGGCGGAAGAGTCATCAAACGGGTCGGCAGTTGGTGAATCACAGGTTCTGAGCCAAGTATGCGACCGTCTTCGAGTTCGGCTTGGTGATCAATTGCGGGGTTAGGAATGACCGGAGGGGGCGTGACGACCGCGACTGACTGCTTCCGCCCCACGGCCTTTTCCTGCGCTGCCGCAAGGGCGCGCACGCGCATTTCCGCATCCAAGCGGGTTAGACGCTCGATTTCCTGAGGCAGGCTTGGATAGCGTCCGTAAACATTCTGCAATCGCAGCCATTCCCGGAGGGCCTGGTCGTATTTCTTTCCTCGCTCGAATTTTCGAGCTTGCTGGACAATCGACAGCACGAGCTTGCGCTGCTCCCGAATGGATTGCAGCCGAGGCTGCCAGTTGACGTTCGCGGGATACTTCTTTTGCGCATTCTCGAGAATCTGTATTTGCCGGTCGAGGTCGGGTTCACCGGCTACCTGGCGATCCACCGCTTCCACGACTTGCTGTTTCCGGGCAGTTTCCACCACGGCAATAAACTCTGGCAAGCGGGAGTACGACTCGGGTTGACGGGCCAGAAGCTCGACTGCTTTGTCAGCCGTTCCGCCGTGCAAAAACTGCTGAACTTTTGCGATGGCGGCTTGGAGGTCTCGCTGATAGTCGTCGCGGCGTTGCCGAGTTTCTTCCAAGATGGCGCGGAGTTGATCGTCCGGCACTTGTGAAAGGGTGGTCTCGAGCAACTGAACGGCGCGCTCATACTGGCACTCGGCGATCCACTGCTGTGCGCGTCGCGAGGCGTCCTCCACCGTTCTGCGTTCCGTTTCCTTTTGCTCCTGCTCGCGCGCAAAACGCAACAGACCTTCGATCTCATCGGCGTGGACAAAACGTACTTGTGCTGCTTCGAGAATGCGGATTGCTTTGCCGAAGGCATGCTTGCCGAGCGCTTCCCGGGCCTGCTGGACGCTTTTGGATTTGGCCTGTTCCGCTTCATCCCGGGCCACTCGTTCCTGGACCATGCTGAGGAGAGTTTGGAGCTGAGGCTCTTGGGGAACTTTTTGCAGGGCAGCTTGTAACACAGCGAGCGCCTCAACCGCCTGACTTCCTTCTAACAATCGACGCGCAGCCGCCATCTGCTGGCTGACAAAAGCCTCGCGTTGCGCCGCCACGTATTGCTTTTCAACCAGCTCTTTGAGGTGAATGAGGCTGCGTTCTTGCGGAAACCGGCGCAGGCCTTCCCCAACCTTGGCGGAAGCGGTTTCGTAATCCTCGCGATTGACCGCTTGCTCAACCTCTCGGTTGATGCGTTCGAGTTCGGTGCGGCGCTGCTCCTGCTCCTCGCGCAGCACGCGCTCCTTTACCATGGTGAACAAGGCTTCGAGTTGAGGTTCTTGGGGGACTTTCTGCAGAGCAGCTTGCAAACAGGCGAGCGCCTCAGCGGCGCGGCCTGCGTCCAACGACTGCCGTGCGGCGGCGATCTGCTGGCGCACAAAAAGCTTTTTCTCGGCGGCGGCGCGCTGTCTCTCAGCCAGTGCTTTGAGCTGGATCAGACCGCGGTCTTGAGGGAACTGGCGTAAGCCTTCCTCCAACGCCGTGGAAGCGGTTTCATAGTCGTCGCGATTCAGCGCCGCCTCGGCTTCACGGTTGATTCGTTCCAACTCCTTCCGGCGCTGCTCCTGCTCGCGGCTGGCACGTACCTCCTCCATCAAGGCATGCGCTTGCGTACCCTGGGGATCAAGGGACTCGGCCTGTTTGAGAAGATTGAGCGCAGCCGTGAGGTTCCGCGCATCGATCTCTTTGCGGGCTGACTGCAGGAGAGACTCCAATTGGCGCTGTCTGGATCGCTCCACCCAATCGCGGTGAATCATGCGGTAGAGGGCCTTGGCCTGGGTATCGTCGGCGCTGATTTCCAGGGCCTCGTCCGCCGCCCGCCTGGCAGCATCCAGATCCCCGCGTTCATGGGCCGCCTCGGCGCGGCGCAGCGCTTGCTGAAGTTGATCTGCTTTGAGTTTGGCTTCGCGCACCGCTTCCCGGAATCTGGGCAACTCCGGATTGAAAGCATCCACCGCCACAGCCTGGTCGAGGTAGTGCAGAGCGGCCTCAAAGTCTGACTGGGAAAAGGCCTCCTCCGCTTTCGCCCGCAACTGCCGCGCCCGTTCGCCCCCTTGTTCTTTCTCAATTCGCTGTTGCACCAGGCGCAGAAGTTTGATGGCTTGCGTATGTTTCTGTTCGAGTTTCAGCAGCTGTAGCAAGTGATCCCTGGCTTGGCCCAAGTCGCCTTTTGCCACCAGGGCTTCGGCCTCTCGCAAGTGACGGCCGACCATGTCTTGCTTTAGCTGTTCGTGAACCTGCACGAGATCCAAGGCAAACTCATCCGCCGATGGATAGCGATCCTCACGATTCTTGGCCAAGGCTCGAAGGATGATCGACTCCAATTCCTTCGGATACGCGGTCAGGAACTTCTCGAGAGGCGGCGGTGGCTCGTGGATGATCTTGAGCAAGGTGGCCGCAGTGTTCTCGCCTTGGAAGGGCAGCGCGTAAGTGAACAGCTGGTACAGTACGACTCCAGTCGAGAAAATGTCGGTGCGCGCGTCGACTGCCAGGCCATTGATTTGCTCCGGCGACATGTAGTGGATGCTTCCCATGACCTGCCCGGTGCGGGTTAGGGTCTTGCTGGCAATATGGGCGATGCCGAAGTCGACCAATTTCACGCCGCCATTCTTCGAGAGCATGATGTTGGCAGGCTTGATATCGCGGTGCACGATTCCGCGCTCATGGGCATAGCTCAAACCCCGACAGGCCTCAACGATGAACTGCACCTTTTCCAGGACGGTGAGCGCGCGGCGCGCGGAGATGCTGGCGTCCAAACTCTCGCCTTCCAGATATTCCATGACCAGGTAGGGATTTCCATCTTGATCTCCCAAATCGTAGACGGTCACGATATTGGGGTGCTGCAGGCTGGCGGTGGATTGTGCCTCACGGTAGAAGCGCTTGAGAAGGTCGGGCTCCTCGGCATAGCCGCCAGTCATCATCTTGATGGCGACGGTCCGGTCGAGGAAAGGGTCGGTGGCTTTGTAGACAACGCCCATTCCGCCCCGGCCGATTACATCGATGACCTCGTACTTGCCGATTTTGGTGGGTCGGTTCACGCGTACTGTTCTATTAGGCGCATAAAGTGCAAATATAGCGTACCCGGACGATGGCAGCATTGATTTTATCGAGTCGCCGAGAAGCGCAGGGACTTGCACATTTTGGCAGGCGAGGGGAAATTCCAGGCGAACAAGCACTTTCACGGCCCTGATCGGTGCGGCCAAACCATGCCCTCCCGCTAGGTCGTCGATGAAACCAGGGGCAGCAAACCGATATTGCCGTTAACGCAGTTTCAACTCGCTATAGTGGCTGAAATTCGACAGTTCGACTTCGTCGCTGCCCGGTAGATAGAAACCAAATTTGCCCGAGCTCAGGTTGACGCCGGATTGGTTCCAAGAGTCGAGGGTGGCCCACGCGTCGCCTTGTTGGATTTGGTGCACGATCCGATTGGATGTAACTACGATCTGGAACGTCCGGGATTTCTTCTTGTCTGTTTTAAACGGAATCTTGGCTTCTTCCGCCGTGCTACCTCCACGCACCTCGCTGCGATAGAAATAGTTTTCGTCCATTTGGAACAGTGCGTAGTTGTGGTCATCGGTGTAGTTGAAAACCCACTGCAGACGGTGGCCTTTGTCGAGCATGGCGCTAAAGACAAACGTCCCCGAGGTGGGGGAAGTCTTAAACAACACGAAACCCCCGCCGCGGTGGACGAACCAACCCTGGTTGGACTTCCACCCTGCCGCGTCATCAAATTCCTGCATGCCGCCGGGGGCAAGGGAGAGCGGACCAATGGTGCGCGATTCTCCGGCAGCCAGTATCAGTGGAACCGAGCGCGGGAAGTTCCCTACGCGAGTCGTAAGCTGGTAAGTTCCCGCCGCTAAGCCAACTAGCGGAGTGCCGCTGGCAAGTTTGGTCGGGGACTCTCCGTCTTTCGCGATAGTGACGAGCGCGTCGGTTGGCGTGAAGGTGATCTTCAACTGGCCCTTCACCACGTCCATAGCCGCTTCCGGACCGCTTATAGTAACCGCTGCGCCAGCTACGAAATGTTCCCGCAGGGTTTTCGTGATGAAGCCATCCTTGCGCAACTCGATCACGTGATCGCCGGGGCTGACGGTTGCCAACTGGAATTTGCCGTCTGGTTGCACGGTTCCGACCGGCGCACCATCGAGAAAGACTGCAGCACCGGCGACTCCACCCTCGATGGCAAGAGAAGCCAAGTGCTGGACAGGTTTCAGGGTGAAACTGAGCTTGGAGACATCGCCTTTGCGAATCACGGCGTGCTGTTCAGCGGGAGCTTCAAATCCGCTCTTTGCCACGCGGACAACGTAGTCCTTGGGCGCAAGGTTGGGAATTCGCAATTGTCCGCCCTGCGTGGTTCGTTTTTGGAGTTGATTGTTCAAATAAACCTGGACGTTGTCCGGGTCGGTTAGCACCAGCAGCGTGCCTATGTCCTGATCCGATACCAGAAATGTCGCGAGCGCAGGGGCGGCTCCAACATCAATAGGCACGGTGTGGAGGTCACTGCCTCGTCTCAGACTCAACGTGTGGGAACCGGTCGAGATGTTGGTGAAGTCAACTCCGTCGGGCCCGATCTCAGCGTCGGGCTGGTTATCCAAGCTGAGCTTGGCGTGAGCTTCGCTATAGTACACGTGCAGATGATTTCCCCAATTGCTCACCACGACGGCGTGCATACCCTTTGCAGTTAGCGGACCATTGATAGCGGGTGGAGCGCCCGCTTCCGCAGTGAAAGTGAACGAGGATTCGGCCTGCGTTCCCGTAAACTTCAGCTTGTGCGGTCCGGGCGAAAGATTGTCCGCAGTCCACTGCGTGCCGTCCAGTTCGAAGGCAGGTTTGTCGTCGAGCCAAACTTTGCCGGCACCCGTATCCGCCGTTAGCCTCACCACCGGAAGCACTGGTTGCAGCGTCAGATCGATGGAGCCGGGTGGGGCACCCGCACGGGCTTCGAACGAGCTGGTGGCCGTTTGATATCCGTCCAGTTGTGCCTCGATCTGATAGCTGCCCGCTTGCAGGCGGGCGTCGACGTCGGACACACCGCGTACTTCGCTGTTGATCCGAATGGTGGCGCCGGGGGGCGACACATGAATGTGAACAGCCACCAGCGCTACCGGCGGCTTCGGTGGCTTATGAATGATTTTCACCAGCACCAAGGTCATCGCTAACAACAGCACCAGACTGCCAGCTGCGATCGCCACTGTTTTTGTGGGGAGCGACCGAAGACGGGCTATAAGCGGCGTGAAATCCGGCTTGGCGAGCCATAGTCGTTGAACGGAACTGCGCAGACCGGCGAAAACCTCGGATGCTCCGGAACCTGCCTTGGGACCTGGAACCTGCTGCTCCGGCTGTGCTGACCTGGGCACGGTTCCCAGCGTTTTTGACGGCAGCACAGCAGGTGGCGATCCGGCGCTGGATGGAGCAGAGGGTTGGACCAGCCTGGTTGCCGACGGTCCCGCCGGCGAGAAAAGTAGAGTCGCACTGGGTTCTTTGGCTCTGCCGTCGGCCGGAGTTTTCAGTGGACTTGGCTCACGATTCCCTGCCGGCTTTGAGATCTGACCCAGGCTATTTGCCAAGGATCGAAATTCCTCATCGTCCGGATACTTTGCTGCCAGAGCTTGGGCGCGATCGCGATACGAACGGACGGCCGACTTGGCAGTCACGTTTTCTGCTTCACGCTTCAGCTTTCGCAGCTCCTCGAGGTCACGGCGGCGGGCTTTGTCGCGTTCTGCCTGAGCCAATTCACTTTGCAAAGTCTCGCGCATCTGAAGCAGCCGCTTCTCATTGGGATAAGTTGCAACCACTGCTTCGACTTGCGCCAGTGCGCCCGCCACGTCGGCCGCAGCCCGGAGTCTCCGGGCTCGCGAAAGGCACTCATCCACGAGATGAGCGCGCTTGCGATCAAGGACAACAGTTCGCAAGCTCCGAGCCAGCGGGTGTCCTGGGTTTAGGTCGAGGGCCTGCTGGATGAGGTCCTCCGCAGCCTGCCAGTCCTTGTCCACAAAGAGTTGCGCTCGTTCGACCAACGCATTGCATAGGACGGTGCGCGCAACCGGATTCTTTTCATCCAACTCATGAGCTCGCCGCAGTAGTTGAATGCCTTCGGTGAACTGATTCTGAGCGCAGAGATCGTGCCCTTCGGTGGTCAGCCGTTGTACTTCCGTGGCCTGGTGGAGACTCGTTTCCGCAGCCTTTTTCAGTTCGGCTAACTCGGCGTCGTTGGGAAATTCGGGTTCGGCCTGCTGCAACAACTCCAATGCTCGCGAGTAAGCAGCAGACTTCAAGCAACTGTCGACCTGCTCCGTCCAGCGAGTCTTGGCCTCGGTTCGGGATTGATTGTCGCGCCGCTTTTCCAGGCGCTCGACCTCGAATTTCAAGCCTGGATACCGGCCGTAGATGGTACGCAAGATTTCCCAGTCGGCGAGCGCGTCGCCGAACTGTCCTTGCTCTTCATGAAAATGAGCGCGAGCCACGATCGAGTTCACCAAGTCCCGCTTATCCTCCACCAGCCGGAGCGCGCGCTGAAAGTGGGTCTCGCCGGGATGTTGCGCGAGCGCTTCTTTGAGGATGCCAACCCGTTTGTCGAGATCGGGTTCGCCCTCCACCTGGCGGTCTACCGCGGCGATAAAAGCCGACAGCTCTTGCCTTCTCTGTTCCTCAAGGTCGAACTTCAGAGCCTGGAAAAGGGCGTTGTTGGGATACTTCGCAAGCCAGGTGTCGCAGAGCTGCAGGGCATTGCTGAGATTGCCGTCGGCTCGATGCTTGCACGCTTCCGCATAGGCATTGTTCAGGGCGTCGTGTTCAGAGCGAACCTGATCGTAGAGGTTCTGGTAGCTGGTTCGCTCCGGACTGGAAGAATCGGGGGCCCGCCGGTCGAGTTCCAATACCTGCGCCAGCTTAGTTAGAGCGTTGCTGATTTCTCCTTGTTGCCAGGCATCCATCGCAGCATGATGCAGTTGCTTTTTTTCCTGGCGCAGCTTGTTATACTCCTGTTCCTGGCGGTCGACTTCGCCCAGCAACTGCATGGCGCGGGCTTCAGTGGGCTTCAACTGGAGCACATTCTGCAGAGCTTCACGGGCCTTAATGTAGGCATGATTCTCGATGTGCTGCTGTGCCAGCCGGTACCAGCTCTCGATCTGACGCTCGCTGCGCCGGCTTTCTATCTTGCTCTTTAAGCCCATGGCCGCTGCGTTGCCCGGCTCCAGTTGCAGGATTTCCTGAATCTTCTGCAGCGCCAGGGGATCCTCTTCTTCCTCGAAACGGGCCTTGGCGCTGCTCAACAACTGGGCAACATTTTTCTGCCGGACGGATCGATCGAGTTGCCGGTGCAGCAACTCAATCGAGGAATCAATGTGGCCTTCGGCTTCCAACCCCGAAAGAAGTTCTCCGGCGTACTGATGATCGCCTTCTTCCAGGGCGCGGGTAGCGCGTTCCAGGCGTGGCCGGAGTTGGGCCGCGTCGAAACACTCGATCGGTTCATTGCGCAGTGCTTTGTTAAGAGTCTCGCCGAAGTCCCGCACGGTGGCGAAGCGGTGCCAGGGCTGCTTTGCCATCCCCTTGTGGACGACGCGGCTAATTGACTGGCTCACTGCGGCATTGAGCTCGGACGCGGGAGGAGGAATCTGGTGCCGGATGGCTTCGACAACCTCGTCCTGGCTGGGGCGGCGGAAGGGTTGCCGGCCGGTCAAGGCTTCGTAGCACACCACGCTCAGCGAAAACAGATCCGAAAGTGCGGACAATGGCTTTCCTTCAAGCTGCTCCGGCGACATGTACAGTAGAGTGCCCTTCAAGCCGACCGTCGAATGCGCGTTGGTCATGTGGGCCACGCCGAAATCGATAATCTTCACCGAGTCATCTTCCATCACGAAGATGTTGCTGGGCTTGAGATCGCGGTGTACGAGACCGCGTTCGTGGGCGGCTTGGAGTCCGCGGCAGGCCTGGGAAATGATCTCAACCGTGCGCTGCGCGGTCAGGCGGTGACTGGCATTACGGATCAGATTGTCGAGGGTAGTGCCCGGCAACAGGGGCATGACAAAATAAGGCTTCTGCTTGCCGTTCTCTTCAAATTCTCCGATGTCGAAAATTTCGACGATGTTGGGATGGCTCATGGAAGCGAGCACCCCGGATTCTTTGTAGAAGAGCTGCAGGGAGTTGGGTTCGGGGATGTCACGCAAAGTTTTGAGGGCAACGTCCCGCCGAATCACGGTGTCGAAGGCGCGATAGACCAGCCCCATACCGCCCTGGCCCAGGACGTCCTTGACTTCATAACGGCCCGCTAACTTCTGCGGCAAAACATGCGCAACCATAGTCTCCTCGAGGAGGCGTGAAATGCTAAACGAGGTACAGGGGGGAGATGCCGCCTCAGGGAGCTAAAAATAGCGCCGAGAGGGGATCTTCAAGGGTTGCCAGACCCCTTGAAGAGACACTGGTCTACATCTTACTTCAAAAAGCTCGAATTGAAACGTGAAAATAATTTATTGGCCTAGAGAGACATAGCGGGAAGTGATCCGACCCTTGACGGGGCCGGGGCTGAAAATTCTGGCTTCCCCCTTGTTCGCCGGAGGCTAATTCAGGCCCGCGTCAGAAAACTATTCAGATCGGTGCCGATGCTCCGCGGAATGAAGGGCGGCACCGTTTGCTTGACGCCGCCGGGAAATACTTGGCAAAGCTTGGCCAGTAATCCTTTGCTGAACACTTTCCCCTGCGGGATCGCGGATGACGAATATACCGGTCTTCTTGCGCCCTTTTGCGCCCTTGCCCTCGATCGCGGGTTCCCGCGTCAACTAAGAGCGAAGTTCGGTAGTGGCTGAATTTAAGGCCAAGCGAAATCAACACCGAGACAATGATGGTTAAGGTGTACGACCCCGGCGGGACGGTCGACTGGCGTTCGCTGGTTACTTGGTATGCATTCGGCACCTCTCCTTCCACCCGAGACACCGCAAAAGACGTGGACGCTGTGTTTCTTTATGTGTCGAACTTAACGCCAGCGGTTTCGGCCGTTCCTGGCGCAAAGACCTACGTCGTAGCGGCAGCGGACTCGCTTTCCAAAATCGCCCAGAAGTTTTACGGAAATGCGAACCTTTGGACCAGAATTTATCAGGCCAACAAGGCGCTGATTGGTCCCAACCCCAACAAGATTAGGAGTGGGGTTAAAGCTGAATATCCCGTTTTAGCCTGATCCGGGGAAACCGGGGCGGCTTCCAACCGCCCCGGGTCCGGCCCAGTGTAATCCCAGTAACGTGAGTGAACGCTGAGCAGGCCTCGAAACTGTTAATGCAGGGTTAGAGCCATTACTCGATTGTCTGGCTCGAAGTCCCGGGCCGCGATGGTGGCTTGCCCTTCCCAGTCGACGAGCTGCGGTGCTACCAATAGCTCGAGACAAGGCTGCGAGGAACAGTTGCGGTGCGCCGCCTGGCAGTTGCTTGGCATATTTGTCGAAATTGGTCCAACAGTCGGTGGGAAGACAAACCTCTTGTTCGCCGGGACGCACGGTGATCCCGCGCATCGGCAGTCCTTCAGCCTCTATTCCAGGATGACATCGCCTGGTCCCAAGCGCAGTTTGGCGACTTTGTCGCAAAGGCTCCAGTTGTAAGGCACCGCCATGTGCCGGCGCAGCCACTCAAGACGGTCCTTCACCTTCTTGCCTGCCTGCCGGAATGACTCGCGCAGCAACTCTTCCGTGAACCAGAAGAAACGGAGCTCGCTGGTTTTGACCTGGGAATTCCATAAGCGATACAGATGCCTGGTACTTGGGACCTTCCAATTGCAGGGCACGTGCGTTCGTCCGTCGCAGGGCATCGAGTTGCTGCAACCCCGGCATCAGCAGGTTTGCGCTTACCCGTGCACTCTGGGCCAGCAAGTTGCGCCGGGCCGGGGAAAGCTGCGCAATGTCGTGAGGAAAGGGACGGGTGATGCCGCACGTCTGCAGCAGCGCACAATAGGCAGGGCAATCCAGAAGCGTCGGGTAGATACGGCTGTTGCGCAGAACCTCAAAGCCCTTCGAAATGTGCTGCCACATAGGCTTACCTCGCAAAACCGGGAACCGGAGCAATGCTGGGGGTAATGGTGCTTTAGCGCAAAAACCCCACTACCAATGCTGGGTTCCAGTTCCTGAAGGCAAGTCCAAGAGGCGGAACCTCAGATAGAAAAATTTCGCTACGCCAGAGCGCCGGCCCTGGGACCTAATTTAACTTAGTCGAAGAGAGCCTTCCTGGCTTCATCGACTTGCCCCGTATCCCGCCAACCATTGCGCGATTAGTCTGCCGAGTTGTTGTCCCATCTGACCCGAGCCCCAGCTGCTGTCGAACCTGGGGACGAAGCCCGCACTTAAATCTTTAACTTATATCCGGGAGGTATCTCGAACAGCGAGGGATGGGGTTCTTCCGTCGAAGTGGGCTTGCAGTAAGTACTCTGCTCTCCTACGGCGCTCGTGACTTTTGTCAGCACCGGCGTCTTTAGCTTCACGCTGGTCCAAACCTCGGTCACGGTGGGCTGCGGAGGCTTGGGCGGCTGGTGGAGCTGTGGTATCTTCGGCATTTGCGGCGCCTGAGGTGTCAGGGGTGCCTGCGGCGGCGAAAGAATATAGCGCTTGCCCTCGACTTCATGTCCCTCGATCAGGCTCTTACCCAGATCGTGCACCTGCAGGGGCGGAAGCTGCGCAGTTCCGCTGGGCATCTGCGGACTTCCCGATCGCGAAGGTGCGGACGCGGGCGCCAACGGGATGACCATTGCCTCTTTTTTCAAGTGATCGAGCATGATGGTTCGCTGCCCGGCCGGGTTGGTGATGATGCTGGTGTGGGGCGTATCGATCCGCATGTTGCCGTTGCTCGACCGCCATATGCGCGACGCGGATTGTGTCGGCGGGCTGCCCCCAGCCGCCTGCGTCTTGGTGGCGCACTCGGAACACGAAGGAGGGGTGGGCGGAAGTGAAGGTTGCTGCACGGTCCGACAGTTTATCACGGCGGCTTTCCAAACTGTGACAGCCCGAGGTGGTCCTGCTTCAAGCCAAGCTTGAATGTGATGGCAAGGGACCGTCCAACCATCAGGAATGGAAGAAAGTGAGCTTTCGGTTTTGATGCTCTGGGGGCCGGGTTAGAAAAACGAGCAATCAACCCCATGCATGGATGTGAATGTCGAGAGCGCCGAACCCATCACTTATTTACATAAGCTGCTTAACGGTCACCGCGTGAACCAAAGCGATAGTGGTGTGTTAGTGCGCAAAGGCACCGCTACCATCCGGTGTCCCAGACCTACGGTAGTTGTGCAGGAAGCTTAACTTTGCCTTTACAAGGAACTACCGCTTTCGCAGTGGCAGTCGGTCGTTGCCAGGACCTGCGAACTGTGCCCCATGTTCTTGGCCTCCAGGTTTCGGCGCAGTATATATGCGAGAGCCCAAGAATCGGCGCCTTCAGACTCAACGTCAAATCGCAAACCTGGATCGGCGCAGGAAATCAGCTACAGCCTCTCAGTTCCCCTATTTGGCGTCTCTCCGACAACTGACCGTGTTGAAAACAATGCCGTCGTGATCCTTGTAACGTTTGGTCGACCATAAGCACTATCTGGTTGTATGTGGTGTGCCGCTCCAGGACTGAGGGTTCAATGCAAAAATGCGTCGAATAAAAATAATGTGCGTGGTGCTTGACACTAGCTACTGTGTGTGATAAACCAATCCACCACGATACGTACGGCCAGACCCCAGAGGTCTAGCCACTTTCCTGTTTCAACTGGTCCTTGGCTGATACGTCCCCCGCACGACCAGCCGAACTGGAATTAAGTCCCCTGTACGGAGTCTCTTCGAAAATGTGAAGAGGAACGGAGAACACATGGCTAAACCAAGCACACAACACAAATTGGATCGAGTTCGTCCGCCCCGCGTCCAGATCACCTACGACGTGGAGACAGGTGGCGCTATCGAAATCAAAGAACTGCCTTTTGTGGTGGGCGTCCTCGGAGACTTCACTGGGCAACCCGAGCAGCCGCTGCCCAAGCTCAAGGAGCGCCGCTTTGTGGAGGTAACCCCCGATAATTTCGACTCCGTCCTGGAAAGCATGAAACCGCACTTGGCGTTCGCCGTGGAGAACAAGTTGAGCGAAGATTCCAATGCCGGGCAACTCAAAGTAGATCTGCGCTTTGGGAGCCTTGAGGACTTCGAACCGGAGCAGGTAGCCCTACAAGTGAAGCCTTTGAAGGAATTGTTGGACCTCAGGACCCGGCTTAACGATTTGAAGGGTACCTTGCAGACCAACGAAAAGCTGGATGAGGCGCTGCTCGATGCAGTAAGCCAAACCGAGAAGTTGAATAAGCTGAAGTCCGAAGTCGGCGAGAAGGGAGAGCCCAATGCCTGAGACTCAGAAGGTGGCTAGTAGTTCGGCCGTTGTAGAACGGGCTGCGGAGCCGAGTATTCTTGACCAGATTGTAGAGAAAGGACGGTTCACCGACCCTTCCGCGCGCGAGCGGGGCAAGGACCTGATCAAGGAGTTCGTAGCCCAGGTACTCGAAGGCTCGATGGTCCTTGGGCGCGATGCCGACCAGATGATTTCCGCGCGGGTGGCACAGATCGACCATCTGATTTCGCTCCAGTTAAACGAGGTCCTGCACAACGCCCAGTTCCAGAAACTGGAATCAACCTGGCGCGGTCTCAGGTATCTGCTGGACCAGTCGGAAACCAGCACTCAACTGAAGATCCGCGTTCTGAACGCTTCGAAAAAGGACTTGCTGCGTGATCTGCAGCGGGCTCCTGAATTCGATCAGAGCGCGGCGTTCAAGAAGGTCTACGAGGAAGAGTACGGCATTTTTGGCGGCGATCCGTTTGGCGCCTTGGTGGGCGACTATGAATTCAGCAAACATCCGGAAGACTTGGAATTGCTGGAGAAAGTCTCTCAGGTCGCAGCTGCAGCTCACGCTCCGTTCCTTTCGGCGGCGTCGTCCGAGTTGCTGAACATGGATAGCTTTACCAAGCTCGGCGAGCCTCGTGATATCGGCAAGATCTTCGACAGCACCGAGTACGCCAAGTGGAAGAGCTTCCGCGAAAGCGAGGACTCGAGGTACGTCTGCCTGACTTGTCCCCGCGTCCTGATGCGCCTGCCTTACGGCAAAGACACCAAGCCCGTGGACGGCTTCAATTTCGAGGAGGGGGTGGACGGCACCGATCACTCGAAGTATCTCTGGGGTAATGCCGCGTACGCGCTCGCGTCCAAAATGACACAGGCTTTCGCCACCTACGGTTGGTGCGTAGCCATCCGAGGCGTTGAGGGCGGCGGCTTGGTCGATGGACTTCCTTCGCACACCTTCCGTACCGACGAGGGTGACGTAGCACTAAAGTGTCCCACCGAGATCGCCATCACCGACCGCCGCGAAAAAGAGCTGGCGGATCAAGGACTGGTATCCCTGGTTCATTGCAAAGGGACGGACAAGGCTGCGTTCTTTAGCATCCAGTCGTGCAACAAGCCCAAGCTATACGACACCGATGCAGCCACGGCGAATGCCCGGCTTTCGGCCCAATTGCCATACATGATGGCCACCTGCCGGTTCGCGCATTATTTGAAGGCGATGATGCGGGACAAGATTGGGAGCTTCATGTCGCGCGAAGACTGCTGGCGCTTCCTCAACCGCTGGATCAGCCAATACGTGACGCAGGACGACAAGGCCAATCAGACAATCAAGGCCAAGTTCCCCCTGCGTGAAGCGCGTGTGGATGTGGAAGAAGTGAAAGGAAAACCCGGGGTCTACCGGGCGATTGCTTATCTTCGACCGCATTTTCAGCTCGATGAACTCAATGTCTCGCTTCGGCTGGTGGCGGAGTTGCCGGCTGCTGTGAAGTGATATCCGGTTGTATCGGCCCAAGTTTCAAACAAGGCCCTAAGGGGTTCTTGAATCTGATGATTGATGAGGAGGAATGCAATGCCAGGCTCAGCGTTTATTGTGCTTAATGGGATTAGCGGTGAATCCAAAACAGTGTCCAACGCCATCGAGGTGGATAGCTATTCATTCGGTGCTTCGAACCCGGCGAACCTTGGCAGTAGCGGTCTTTCGGGTGGCACGCCGTCGCTCTCGGACTTCAGCTTTACCTGCGAGGTCGATGCGTCCAGCGCTCAGATTCTTAGCCAACTCTACACCGGCAAGCCCGTCGACACCGCCACGTTCACGCTGGTAGAGTCCACCGGCGCTGCACAAGCCCCTCCCTATTTAACGGTGACTTTCACCAACTGCTACATTACCAGCCACAGCTTGGGCGGCGCAAATCAGGGAAAGCCTACCCAGAGCGTGAGCTTCGCCTATGAGCAGATCGCGTACGCGTTCAGCTCTCAGGACAGCGCGAGCGGTGGGGTGCAAAACATTGGGAATGCTACCTTCAATATCGCTACAGCTACGCAGAGCTAACCGGGCGGTGGCTTGACGTTGATTGAATCTGGAGGCACTTCCGAAGCCGAAGACTCGGCTGGACTGGAGTGCCTCCTGGCTGTACTTTTACGGGAAAATTTCCCGGCGAGTAGGCTGTGCAGTTGCTTCCATTCCCTATTCCAGGGCGCCTGAATGAATGCACAAGAGCTATACCGGGCCGGCCGGCTCACCGATGCCATCAAAGCCTTAGGCGCTGAATTGCGCGACAACCCTACCGACGTGAAGCGTCGCACTTTCCTGTTCGAGCTTTTGTGCTTTGCGGGAGAGTGGGAGCGTGCAGACAAGCAACTCGAAGTGCTGGCGCAGGCCGGACCCGACAGCGAACTGGGTGTTATGCTCTATCGCAGCGCACTGTACGCCGAACGGCAGCGCCATGAGTTGTTCGAGCGTGGTGAATTTCCGGCGGAGACGGATGGCGATGAATCCGATCGAACTGGAGTGGCGAATGGCAAACCGTTTACTTATTTCTCGGACGCTGATCCCCGTATGGGCGTTAGGCTCGAGCTTTTTGCGGCGGGAAACCACTTGCTGCTGCCGCTGGAGCACGTGGCATCTATCCAGATTCCGCCCCCGCAGCGGCTGAGAGACCTTTTGTGGACCCCGGCCGAGGTACGCACCACAACTGCGTTCAAAGGAACCGACCTAGGCAAAGTTCTGCTCCCGGTGCTGGCTCCGTTTTCATGGCGGCATCCCGATGAAGCAGTGCGCCTGGGACGGATGACCGTGTGGGAGCGGCGAGAGGGTTGCGAATATCAAGTTCCGTTTGGCCAGAAAATGTGGCTGGTCGATGAGGAAGAGATCCCATTTCTTGAACTCCACGCACTCGAGTTCAATCCAGCTTCCGTGGCCGCCTGAGCTACCATGCCTTTTCCAGACGAGCTACTGAACCCGATTGAAGGTCCGAATCCCAGCGGTGGCAACCTGCGGTACGATCCCATCTACGACCAGATCAAAGAGGCACGCCGCGAAGAAGATCATCCCCCGCCCGGCATGACCGAACGGGACCGCAAAGTGGCCGACAATCTGCTGGTCATCAAGCTGACCCAAGAAGTTCTCACCACAAAGACAAAAGACCTGCAGTTGGCCGCGTGGCTCACTGAGGCTCTGCTCAAACAGAAGGGATTTGGGGGATTGAAGGACGGTCTCGCATTTTGCTATGGACTGACCGAGAAGTTCTGGGACACGGTCTATCCTGAGATTGAAGATGGCGATGCCCAAGCTCGATGTGCTCCGCTGGGCTTTCTTGGAACCAAACTTGAAATTCCTCTGAAACTGGTCCCCATTGTCGAGAAGGCACGGTACGGCTCGCTCGACTTTCAGCAATCTCGCGAGGTTTCTTACGAAGACCAGGCCAAGAGCGACGAAGCCAAGAAGAAGCGTGCCCAGCTTATCAAGGAGGGCAGGCTAGCTCCGGAACTCTTTGACAAGGCGTTTGAGGAAACTCCCAAGAAGTTCTACGCACAGGCTGAGAAAGATCTGGATGGGAGCTTAATGATCTTAAAGCAACTGAAAGAGGCCTGTGATGCGAAGTTTGCGAAAGCCGAAGAGGGTCCATCGTTTGGCCCGCTCAAGGCGGCTCTGGAATCCACCCGCCATGTGGTTCATGGTCTTCTCCAGAAGAAGCGGGAGAAGGAACCCGACCCAGTCGAGGTGGTCGCGGCCGCCGAGAATGCCGGCGCCCAAGGTGAGGGCGCGACTGAAGGTGCGGGTCCGATTGGCACCGGCGTTCTGATCTCGTTGGAAACTTCGTCCGAATCGCCCGATCGCGTCGATGCCATTCGCAAGGTGGCCGAAGCTGCGGCATTTCTGCGGCGACGTGAGCCCGGCAGTCCCGCCCCCTATTTGATGTTGCGTGGGCTACGCTGGGGAGAGTTGCGCGCCGCCATTGACCTGGCGGATCCTACGTTACTCGAAGCTCCCCCGACCGAGCTTCGCCGGTACCTGAAAAGTCTGCTGCTGGGCAAGAAATACGAAGAGTTGCTGGAAGCCTCCGAGAGTGCTATGGCGCTGCCGTGCAGCCGGGCATGGCTCGATCTGCAACGCTTTGTGGTTGAGGCTTGCGATGCCCTGGGGAGCCGGTATGAGGCGATTGCTCGCGCCATACGGTCCGAGTTGAAGGCTCTGATCAAGGATATTCCGCAGTTGCTGGACGCAACGCTCATGGACGAGACTCCTGCTGCCAATGCCGAGACGCGCGCTTGGTTGGTGTCATTAGCTCAAGCTCAGGCAACCTCCGAGGCGGGCTCGGCTGCCGAAACGGCTTTGCGCGCGGCTCCCGCTTCCGACGGCCTGGGATCGAGATGGCCGGGGCAACCCACCGACGCCTTCGCTTCGGCGCTGCAGGCCTTGCGCGAAGGCCAGGAGCGCCGGGCGTTCGAAATCCTGCAACGGGATATTTCGCGGAAGAGCTCCGGACGAGAGCGCTTCAGGCGCCGCATGCAGTTGGTCGAGATCTGCGCTTCCATCAATAAAGCGAACGTCGCGCAACCGATATTGGACGATCTGGCTGCGGCCATCGAGACCCACAAACTGGACGAGTGGGAAGATCCGGGCGTGGTCGCCGGTGCTTTGGTCACGATCATGAAAATGAGCGCCAAGGTCCAGGCAGACAAGGCGCAGCAACAAAAAATATTCGAGCGCATCTGCCGGCTCGATCCGGCGCAGGCGCTCGGGGATGGGAAGTAAACCATGGCTAGGCGAGACGCCACCGGACCGGTCACGCTCTCACTGCTCGACCGACTCATCGATCGGGAGCCTAAGAACCGATCGGAGATCCCTCTTACCCGCGCTCAATCCTTGCGCGAACTGAAACTCGCTTTGAAGCGCGATCTGGAATGGCTGCTCAATACCAGAAAGACGATCGATCCCGCTCCCGATTCTGCTCGGGAGACCGTGCGCTCCGTCTACCACTACGGTTTTGCGGACATCTCTTCCAAGTCAGTCCATTCCAGCCGCGACCACGGCGATCTGGTGCGGGAGATGGAGTCGGCCATCGCGGTATTCGAGCCGAGGTTAAAGCGCGCCAAGGTACGAATGGAGCCGTTGGAGGGTAGTTATCGAGCTTTGAAATTCGTAATCGAAGGGTTGTTGTGCATGGACCCAGCACCTGAGCCGATACGTTTCGACACGGTCCTCGAGCTGGGGAAGGGCGAGTACGAAGTCAAGGGTGCCGATCTTGCGTAATGAGCTAAGAAATTATTACGAGAGCGAACTCACGTTCCTGCGCCAGGCTGGAGCGGAATTTGCGGATAAGTATCCCAAGATCGCATCGCGCCTGCTGTTGGAGCCAGACCGTTGCGAAGATCCTCACGTTGAACGGATGCTCGAAGCTTTTGCCCTGCTTGCGGCTCGAGTTCATTTGCGCATCGATGATGATTTCCCTCAGATTACCGAAGCGTTGCTCAACATTCTTTATCCGCATTATCTGCGTCCTGTTCCTTCAATGTCGATTGTGCAGTTTCACAGTGATCCGGAACGCGGTAAGTTGACCAGCAGCCTGAAGATTCCCAAGGGCACCGTTCTCTATTCGCGTCCAGTCGAAGGCGTACCGTGCAAATTCCGCACCTGCTACGACGCTACCTTGTGGCCTTTTAAGGTCTCACAAACACAGTGGATGACCCCTGATCGTATTCGTCCAGCATTGCGCAGCTCCGAAGTTGCTGTACTTCGCGTCGAACTCGAATGCTTTCCCGATGTTTCGTTTGAAAAACTTGATCTGGAAACATTGTCTTTTTATCTGAGCGGCGAGAGTGCGATCGTTCACGCTGTTTACGAACTGCTGTGCAGAAATTGCTCCCGCATTCTCGTGCGTGATCCCGAGAAGCCGAAAGCGCCTCCGCGAGAGCTTGCGGTGCGCAATCTACGGCCGATGGGTTTCGGCGAAGATGAGGGTGTCCTCCCGTACCCGAGGCGGTCTTTCGTCGGCTATAGGCTGCTGCAGGAGTACTTCGCATTTCCGGAGAAGTTCTTTTTCATGAGTCTCAAAGGTCTCTCCGAGCTGCAGCGTGCCGGGTTCACCACAAGAGCCGAGGTCCTTTTCCTGGTCTCACCGTTTGAGCAGGATGAACGGCACCAGCGCCTCGAAGTGGCCGTGGATGCGAAGACGCTGCGGTTGGGATGCGCGCCCATCATCAACCTGTTTGCGCAAACGGCCGAACCCATACTGGTTGATCAGACCCGTTATCAGTACCCTGTCGTCCCAGACGCACGACGGCGTCAGACCATGGAAGTCTACTCTGTAGATGAAGTTGTCAGTACCGATGCAGAAACCCATGAGACCGTGACGTACCAGCCGCTCTATTCGGAACGGCACGCAGTTCATGGCACCAGCCCGGCATACTGGTACATCACGCGGTCGGGTTCAAACCGCAAAGGCGATGAAGGAACAGATGTCTTCCTGTCTCTGGTCGATCTGTCAGCACGCCCCATGCAACTCGACTATGACACGGTGACGGTACGCTGCACCTGCACGAATCGTGACCTCGTGGCCCGGCTGCCTTTCGGCAGCGAAAACGGCGACTTTGAAATGGCCGGCGCCGTTGCCATCAAGCGGATTGTCGCCCTGCGCAAGCCTACACGCACGCTGCGGCCTCCCCTCGATGGTAAGACGCTATGGTGTCTCATCTCGCAGTTGTCGCTGAACTATTTGTCTATCGTCGAGGACGGGAAGGAAGCTTTACAAAAGATTCTCGAACTTTATGATTTTTCCGACTCACCGGAAGTCAAGAAGCAGATCGGCGGAATCACCGCGGTCGACGCGCATAAGCACTTCACTCGCGTGGTTTCTGAACATGGGGTCGGTTTCGCGCGTGGCACGCGGGTGCAAGTTGAGTTTGACGAAGAGCAGTTCAGTGGCAGTGGAGCTTACTTGTTTGCGAGCGTCCTGGAAAAATTCTTTGGTCTTTATGTCTCAATGAACAGCTTCAGCCAACTATCGGCGCGAAGCCGCCAGCGAAAGGAGCCGTTGGAAGAGTGGCCACCCCGAGCCGGACAATCGATTCTGATTTAACCGCTTCTACGGTCGGCGAGAAGCTCCGCAAAGAGCCCTTCTCGTTTGACTTCTTCCAGGCGGTGCGTCTGCTGGAAAGATTTTTCCCCGAGCGGATGTCAGTCGGCAAGTTCGCTCATCCTGAAACTGAAGTCGCGCGCTTTGGCGCTCACCCCTCCTTGGCCTTCCCAGCCAGTCAGATCCAGGCCATGGACTGCCCCGAGGGTGGTCCGGTCCGGATGACGGTGAATTTCATGGGCCTGTTCGGCCCACAGGGAGTTCTTCCTAACCCCTACACAACCCTCATCATCGAGCGGCTGCGATTTGGCGACTACTCTCTCCGTGACTTTCTTAACATTTTCAATCACCGTGCCATCTCGCTCTTCTACCGCGCCTGGAGAAGGTATCGCTTCGACGTTGCCTGCGAACACGGCGAACGAGAACTTTTCTCCCGCCACCTGCTCAGCCTGGTAGGGCTGGGCAGCGAAGGCTTGCGCGAGCGGCAAGCTGTCTCCGATGACACGTTGATCTACTATTCCGGTCTGCTTTCTCAGCGGCCGCGTTCGGCACAAGCGTTGAAGCAAATCCTCGCTGATTACTTCGACGTGCCGGTCGAAATCGAACAGTTCGCCGGAGGCTGGTATCGCCTCGATCCGGAGACGCAGTGCCGCTTGTCAGAGGCAAACGACGATAACGAAGAACTGGGTTTCGGCGTCGTCGTTGGTGACGAAGTGTGGAACCAGCAGTCCAGGGTACGCATCGTTTTGGGCCCACTCTCACTTGAGCGCTACGCGGATTTTCTTCCCGTTGGGCAATGTTGGGAGTCATTGCGCGCTTGGGTGCGGTTCTTCTCGAATGATGAATGGGATTTTGAGGTGAAGCTGATCCTCGAACGGGAACAGGTTCCTGCCTGCACCTTGGGAGCTGAAGGAATTTCCGGTCCTCAATTGGGCTGGGTGTCGTGGGTGAAATCCGCGTCTTTCAGCCGCAACCCGGATGATACCGTGCTGGCAATTGAGAAGGCTGAAGGAGGCACAACGTGAACTTGAAATCTTTGATCGGCAAGCTCAATGATTCGACTCGAAGCGCGCTCGAGGCCGCAGCAGGACTTTGCTTGGCACGTACCCACTACGACATCGAAGTGGAGCATTTTCTCACGAAGCTTCTGGAGTCAACGGACAACGACGTTGCCGCGATTCTTAGACACTTCGAAGTCAACACTTCGAGGTTCTCCGGCGAGCTGGCCAGGGCACTCGATAAGCTGAAGTCCGGCAATGCGCGTACGCCTGCGCTCAGTCCGACGCTCATCAGGATGCTTATCGAGGGTTGGACGCTTGGCTCGATTGATTACGGCGCGTTGCAGGTCCGCACCGGCTTCACCATCTTGGCTCTCGCGACCAACGACGAACTCGTGCGGCTTATGCGTGACGTGAGCCGCGAATTTCAGAAGATCCAGGCTGATGCGCTACGCAAGGACTTCGCTTCCATCGTTGCCAACTCGACCGAGGAGGCGCAGGCGGCTGTCGCTACCGCTGCTTCCTCGGCTACACCAGGAACCGGACCACGGCCCGGCGGTAAAGCTCCTAACCTCGATCAGTTCACCGTTAACCTTACAGAGAGAGCGAAGACGGGCAAAATTGATCCCGTGTTAGGCCGTGACTTCGAAATTCGCCAGGTGATTGACATCCTGATGAGGCGCCGCCAGAACAACCCCATTCTCACCGGCGAGGCTGGCGTCGGCAAAACAGCTGTGGCGGAAGGTTTTGCGTTGCGTGTGGCGCAAGGTGACGTGCCTCCGCCGTTACGCAACGTCGTGGTGCGCACTCTGGATTTGGCATTGCTGCAGGCCGGAGCCGGAATCAAAGGCGAATTTGAGAACCGCTTGAAAGGCTTGATCGAGGAGGTCAAAGCCTCACCCGTCCCCATCATCCTGTTCATCGACGAAGCGCACACGATGATCGGTGCCGGCGGGCAAGCTGGTCAAGGCGACGCCGCGAATCTTCTCAAACCCGCTCTCGCGCGGGGAGAGCTGCGCACTATTGCGGCAACAACCTGGTCGGAATACAAAAAATACTTCGAAAAAGATCCGGCGCTGGCGCGGCGCTTTCAAGTCGTCAAGGTAGAAGAGCCGATTGAGACGCAATGCATGACCATGCTGCGGGGCATCCTTCCGTCGCTGGAAAAACACCACAAAGTCCGCGTGCTCGATGAAGGGCTAACCGCAGCGGTTCGTCTTTCGCATCGTTATCTTGCCGGCCGGCAACTCCCTGACAAGGCTGTCAGCGTGCTCGACACCGCTTGTGCACGCCTGGCGTTGGGACAAAACGCAACTCCCCCGGCGATTGAGGATGGTGTTCGCCAGATCGATGATCTGGCCGTTCAGAAGCGGATACTGGAACGCGAATCGGCAGCTGGGGCAGATCACAGCGAGAGGCTGCAAGAAATCGGCACCATGACCACGGAACTCGAATCATCCTTAAGTGCGTTGCGCACCCGCTTCGAAAAAGAGCGCGAATTGGTGACGAGCATTCGTGATCTGCGTTCCCAGCTCGAGCAGGCTGCAGCATCTCAGAATGGCAAAGGCAACTCTGTGGCGACCGAGATATCTGGAGTAGCCGCTGAACCCACCACGACGGCGGCGGGCAGTGCCGCTCCGGCAACTGCTGCCGTGACAGCACCCGAACCGGCCACAGCAACCGCGGTGGCAGAGGAAGCACCACCTATATTGGATCGCGTGGCCATTCGTGCCCGGCTTACCCAGGCTGAAACCGATCTCGTAGCGCTGCAGGGCGAAACGCCGATGATCCGCGTTGCCGTTGATGCCCAAATCGTCGGCGAAGTCATCTCCGCCTGGACCGGGATTCCCGTCGGGAAGATGATGAAAGACGAGATCTCCACCGTCCTTTCTCTGCCGTCATTCCTCGGTCAGCGCGTCATCGGACAGATGCATGCACTGGAAGTCATTAGCCAGCGAATCTCCACCGCACGGGCCCGTCTGGACGATCCGAGCAAACCTATTGGTGTTTTCATGCTGGTGGGTCCAAGTGGCGTGGGCAAAACCGAAACCGCTCTCGCGCTCTCCGATCTTCTGTATGGCGGCGAACGGAACCTGATCACGATCAACATGTCGGAATTCCAGGAAGCCCACACGGTTTCCACGCTGAAGGGTTCGCCTCCGGGCTATGTGGGCTACGGCGAGGGCGGCGTGCTGACCGAGGCGGTTCGACGCCGTCCTTATTCAGTTGTTCTGCTTGATGAGGTTGAGAAAGCGCATTCCGACGTCATGGAGCTTTTCTATCAGGTGTTCGACAAAGGCATGATGGAAGACGGGGAGGGACGCGAGATCGACTTCAAAAACACAATCCTCATTCTGACCACTAATGCAGGCACAGACACGATGGCGAAGCTCTGCGCCGATCCGGAGACCAGCCCTGGTCCGGAAGGCTTATTGAAGGCGCTCAAACCGGAGCTCAATAAAATCTTCAAGCCGGCGCTTCTCGGCCGCATGGTGATCATTGTTTACCTGCCCATTCGCGATGAGAACATGAAGCAAATCATCAGGTTGAAGCTGGGCAAGATCCAACGCCGCATCCAGGAAAACCACAAAATCGACCTGACATACGAAGGCGCACTCGTGGATGAGGTGGCACGGCGCTGCACCGAGGTCGAAAGCGGTGCCCGGAACGTGGATAACATTCTGACCAACACGCTCTTGCCCGACATCGCGCGTCAATTGCTGGGACGCATGGCAGCGAACGAGCCCATGGAGCGAATTCACGTCGGTATCGGCGCGGACGGAGCCTTCGTGTATCAATAAGCGGTTGTACGCCCGCTTGGTTCATTGCAAGCAAACCGAGTATTGTGCAGGTTGCAACAACTGAGAGGAACAGCTTGTGCCAGACGTAAGCTACACTCAACAGAATCGTCTGCTGTCCATCAGCACGCCCCTCGGCGAGGACGCCCTGCTGCTCCAAGGCTTGGCGGGGCATGAGGGGCTCTCGCGCATGTTCAGTTACGAGGCGGAGTTGCTCGCGCCCGATAATCCCTCTGTCAATTTCGAGAGCATCGTCGGACAAAACGTGACGATCACAATCCAACTCCCGGACGACTCACCGCGCTACATCAACGGCTACGTGAGCCGGTTCGCACAAGGCCCGAGGGACGCGCGCTACTTCACGCGCTATCATGCCCAGATCGTCCCCTGGCTCTGGTTTCTTACCCGCCACGCTGACTGCCGCATCTTTCAGAATCTGGCGGCCCCCGATATCATCACCCAGATATTCAACCTTTTTCCCTTTGCCGATTTTAGAAACACCCTTACCGGCAGCTATCCTACTTTGGAGTACTGTGTGCAATACCGCGAGACGGCTTTTAATTTCGTCTCGCGCCTCATGGAGCAGTTCGGTATCTTTTATTACTTCGATCATTCAACCGAGGGCCGGCACACCCTGGTGATGCGCGATAGCAACGCCGGCTTGCCAGTCGTGCCGGGGTCTCCCTTCGACTACGACCAGGGGGACACGGATGACCCGGGGGTTGTGAGCGAGTGGCACATCGAAGAGGAACTGGAGACCGGGCAATACAGCGTCACAGACTACAACTTCACGACACCGGGCACGAATTTGCTGTCAAGCGATCAAACCATGGTGAGCGTCTCGCCGAATTCAGACCTGGAGCTCTTTGACTACCCGGGCCCCCATACCACGCTCGATGAAGGGCAGGCCTTGGCGAGGACCCGCATGCAGGAGCAGGAAGCCAGCCTAAAGGTGGCTACCGGCGCAAGCACATGTCGCGGTTTCATGTCTGGTTACACCTTCGAGTTACAGAACCATTACCGCTCAGACCAGGACGACACTTACCTGATCACCGAAGTCCAGCATGTAGCCTCGGAAGGCAACACCTACGTGACGGGCAGCGAGGAGGGCGAATCCTACTCCAATCATTTCACCTGCATCCTCGCGTCAACGCCCTATCGCCCCGCCCGCGTCACACGCAAGCCTTTCGTCCAGGGCCCACAGCCCGCGCTGGTAGTCGGCAAAGCGGGGGAAGAAATCTGGGTTGACAGTTACGGTCGCGTAATCGTGCAGTTTTACTGGGACCGCCTCGGACAAAAGAACGAGAACAGTTCCTGCTGGATTCGCGTCTCGCAGCCCTGGGCCGGGGGAAATTGGGGGGCCATGTGGATTCCCCGCATCGGCCAGGAGGTGCTCGTGAGTTTTTTGGAGGGCGATCCCGATCGGCCGATCATAACCGGTCGCGTTTACAACGCCGACCAGATGCCTCCCTACACCTTGCCCGACTACCAGACCCGCAGCACGTTCATGTCGCGCAGCTCAAAAGGCGGCGGCTCTTCGAACTACAACGAGCTTCGCTTCGAGGACAAAATCGACCACGAGCAAATCTTCATGAATGCGGAAAAGGACATGGATCTGCGCGTCGAAAAGGATTCGCGCGAGTTCATCGGCGCCAACCGCCATTTGATCGTGACCACCGACCAGAAGGAGTGGATCCAAACCGGAAACAAGCACCTGCACGTAAAAGGAGACCATTTCGAGAAAATCGAAGGAAATATGTCGCTGCAAGTCGGCGGAAATCAGATGGAGAGTGTGACCGGCAACAAGTCACTTAACGTTACTGGCGATCAGAAAGAGAGCGTCACCGGCAACGTCTCGCTCAGTGTCACTGGGAACCAGAGCGAGAGCGTCACTGGCAATGTGTCGCTCTCGGTCACTCAGGCAAAGTCCGACTCAATCACGATGGGGTACGCCATGACCGCCATGAGCATTCATCTCAGCGCGGAGGCAGGCATAGTGATTGAATGTCCCGCGGGAATCACGCTGAGTTCGGGGCCCAATTCCATCGACGTCTCCCCCGAGGGCGTATTTGTGACGGGAACCCCGTTTGTAAACCTCAACAGCGGCAGTTCTCCTGCCAGTACCAACGACCCCAGCGGAGGATCGCCCGACAGCCCGGACGCCCCGACGGACCCGCAGGACCCGGATACGGCCGACGACGGCAGCAAAGGAACGAAGTTGAATTAGAGGAAGGAAGCTAGATCAGTACCATGTCCGGAAGCCAGGAATCCAACCCGATCTGTGGCTCAAAGGGAAACTATATTGATTCCGGCACCATGTGCCTGCATCTCTCGCCTCTTCCGAGCCCGGTCGGACTGAAGCTGCCACCGCTCATAGGTCCTTTGCGGCTGGAACTGCCATCGCCACCTGTGTTGCCGCCGGCAACGTCGCAGCCGACGGTGCCCACGCCTCCAACGCCGACCCCAGCGAAGACTCTACAGGACCGGGTTAACGAAATTCTGGAAGGGTGGAATTTCGATGTGCCGCTGGTACAGCCGGACCAGGCCGCTACCGTTGGTCCCAAGTCACGCGCCTTTCTTAGCTGGCTTCCCGGCGCAGAGACGGTCGGCTATCCCATCAACGTTCCGACGGGGCTGCTCACCCTCGACGACATCACCGACACCATATACAGCCAACTGCGCACCGAGTTCCCAAACTCGGCTCGCGCCAATGTCCTCGCCGCCGTGTTGCAAGCCTACAAGGACAAGCTGGATTCTCATGAGAAAAGACCGGTATCGTTGGTCGTTTCCTTCGTTTACAGCCCCCAGCAGTTCTTCTGGTCCAATCAGGCCCTACCGTCTTTGTGGCAAAACGGATATCAGGCAACGGTCGGGCTTACCAGCCGCTACCACTTATACGGCCGAGCCGGATTTGAGCAGTCATTCATGCTCCAGCTGAGCGGATCATCGTTCGGCTTTGACAGTCCCGATTGGTTCCAGAATCTGCTTCTGGTTTACCAGGCGGCGTACGTGGCCCCGCTCGGTCGGGAGTTCCTCTTTCTGGGCGCGCCGGGGTGGTGGTCCAGCGTGCAAGGGAGCGTATTCACGCAAGTGGCAGCTGGCGTCGGCAGTCCCGGAGAACGCACACTCTATCTCGGGTTCATGGGCCAGGGAGCCGTGGGCGGGCAAATCGCGCTCAACATCGGTTGGCTGCAGTTCATCGTCAATGATCAGATCGTTTACTCCTGGTTGTCGCCGACGGTCGAGCCCGGATCGCGCCCCCTCAGCATCTTGGGCAACCAGTTTGGGATCGGAATTGGGGGAACGTGGGATACGCCTTTCTGGCAAAGGCGGTAGCGCAGCCAAGTGGGCGACGAGATCTGGGTGTAGGCTCGTCGCGGAGCTAACGGGAGTACAATGGCGTCCGTTCAGGGGTTAAGAGGGAAATCCCGATCAGAATTCCTGCGAGGAGGAACATCATGGGTAAAGATGATTTTCCGTTGCAAATAGTACATCCCGACACTATTATTCCGCGCCTCAACACCGATAGCTCGCTGTTCATTGGCGGCATCTGGGGATCGGTGAAGTCTGGTCAGACGTGGATGGCTTCTGATGGCGAACGTTTTGTATGGTCTGCAGACGGGTTGCAGGTGATCTACTCCCAAGACGGGAAGTTTTTCACCCAGTCCCCCCGAGGTTTCATTAACGAAGTCCGAACGTTCCCCCTCGTGGCCGCCGGACGTAGCGCCGCACCTTGGGTAGCGATTGCTCAAACAGAAGTTAAGCTTCTGATGGGTATAGTCGCGGGAGCAAGCGGCGTGGGTTTTGTGGTCGTCGTAGGGACAGAAATCGCAGAGTTTGTCGTCGAAAACCGGGACGACTTTAGCAAATGGGAGAATCAACTAGAGGTTGTTCTCAAGGCTCGGGCGATTCTAAAGGCGCACGCTCCTGTTCTTTACGACAAGGTCTTCAATGCTGTACTCCTGCAAATTTCCAAAGACGTGTTTTCGAACATCCCGGACGCGGTGACGCCGCAAGTTGTGTTTTTCGGTATAGGTGTGATCATTGGCAACGTTGGGAAGAAGGTTGCGACGGGCAAGTTCACCTGGGCTGGATTGATCTTTGTGGTGGTCGAGCAATTGCTAATACGTCTCACCACAGGAGTGGTGCCGAAAGCGATCAAGATCACTGAAACCGAGTACCGCAAGATGGCCGAAGACATAATCAAGCAACTGCGCACTGCAGGCGTCTCGATTCAAGACGGAGACATTAGGAAAATCGTAAAAGAGGTACAGGACCATCCAGACGAAGTAAAGAAGGCATTTGATCTGATGAAGGACGCTTTTGAGCAGCAAACAGTTACTCAGTAGACGGAATCTGAAATCAGCGGCGGAGGACATTTGAAAGCTTCTCTGGAAGTTAATCGCGAGCTTGGGCAGTCGCAAGTTTCAAGCCCTGAGACAGTTTCAGCAGACCCGTGGAGCACTCGCGATGTTCACACAGGGCCTTTCATGCTCACCGGGCCAGCGGATTCAAGACATCGGAACCGTCTCCAGCACAGCGATCAAGGCCGTCATCGACGACGTTGCGCCCAACCCGCTCGCCAAGCATTTGCCAGTCGGACTGTTCGTTAAACGGGCCAAGAATCAGTTCGTGTTCTGATTCCACGTTGGAGGTGTTGAATGGCTTGGGAAACTTTACGATCGAACGACGGGGTTTATCTCGTCGATTGGGGCGGTCTGACTCGGATTATTCGCTCCTGTAAACGCGCCGGAGCGATGAGCGCTTATTCAACCATTGAACCCGAGAGAGGCAAGCGAGATTGGGGCGCGTTTGGCATGCGATTGCCAGACTTGCATTCCGTACAAGTGGATTGGGACAGAGTTGCGCTGGAGTCGACGACCCAGACTGAAGTGGAACTCAGAAGGTTCTATGCTGCCGCAAGGAATTCTATGAAGGCGCAACTCTTGGGCCTCGTCCACATGATGGAGCAGGCCGACGACGACCGCGATGCCTTCCAAGATAAGCAGTCGGAGGCTCAACAAAAGGCCGGGGAGAATATCGAAAGCGCAGTTCAAACCGGCGAAGCCTGGGTAAAAGGTTTAACGTTCGTTCGCGATACCTCGGCGGAAATCGTGATGGTGGGAGCGACGTAGGTGAGTGGCGGCACAGCCGCGCCGCTGTTAACCGGACTCGGAGCAGGAATGAAAGGAGGTTTTGTCTATCAGGACACCGGCAAAGCTGATAAGGCCCTGGCGACGTTCTCGACTAATTTGCTTATGGGAGTGGCTGATCTTAAGGTTGGGGCCCCATCCCCATCCCCATCCCAATCACCGCTTGCTGGATGCGGTTGCTTATGACAAATCCATTATCGAACAAACGGCGGTGCAGCAGATCGGATCAGGGCCCAACGAATAGCGCCGTTGGTTGCAACGCGACGGCACACGCCAAGCTGCGGTGCTTTGCGGGCTGCTTGCCTACTACGGCACCTGCACCGTGAACTCACCGGGCGTGACGAAGGTGATGACGCCGCCCCAGGTGCACATCAGCGTTGACGTATCGTCGAGAGTAGGCATGTCGCCGAGCAGCACGTTCGGAGCTCCGGGAACCCACGGCGCCGGCGTGACCGGAATGCACGGCATTGGGGTGAGCACACCCATGGCCGCGGCGGTCGCTGCCGCCACTTCCGGATTGGCTGGTGACATACACATACCGAACGGCATTATGTTGACCAGCGGGATGTGATCCATAATATTGGCATCCGGGACTTCGTCTGTCATCACCCGGTTCGTGGGCAGGACCGCCAGCGAACTCGGTGCCATGCCGAAACTGCACATCATACTCGCCCCCATGCACACCTGCATTGGCATATCAACCTCCAGCGAATGGGCTGTCCGGCATTGTAGCAAAGGCAGGAGCGAATGCAAGCCAAGCATCTCGGTCCGAGGGACACGCATCCCGAACCTGCAACTCACCGTGTGCTCAGCGACATCACCGGAACCAGCGGCCAAGCGATTCTCGATGCGATCCTCTCGGGCAGGCGCGATCCCGTCGAACTGGCGCAACTCTGTCATAGGCGGGTGCAGAGCCCGCGGGGCAAGGTGGCACAGGCTCTCGTTGGAGACTACCGGCCGAAGCATCTGTTCACCCTGAAGCAGTCACTGGCGGGATACCCTTACTACCAGAAACTAATCCTGGAGTTGGATCAGGAGAAAATTTGTTTCGCAATGTCACGATCAGGCGAGATGGGTGTACTATTTATCGCCGTGTTTGAAGTCAAAAAGGAGATTCGTGGTGAAACGAGTTGTGCCTGTTTTTCACTACAACGTGAGGGTTCGATGCACCGCGGAAAGACCCGAGCATGGGATGACCGTCGTTAACGGCATGTGCGAGAGCCTGTGTGATGAACCGCGCGAGAAACGGGTGCCCCGAACGAGGGACGCGGGCAACTTGATCCGCAGTCGCCGTTGACGATTCGCGGGAATCGATAGGGAGCGGATAGCCGTGGCCGATACGGTCATTCTTGACACGAACGTACCGATGGATATCGCGCGGGGAAACCAGCGCGTGGCGGGCGCGCTGCAGCGATACCTAGAGGCCGGGACTCCGGTTTATATCTCGAAGGCGGCGTACGAAGAACTCGTGACCCGAGCCAAGACCGCTCAACTGGGCGGGCAATACCGCGAACTGCTGTCGGACTTGCGGGTTACGGTGGCCGACAAGGGCGCAATGGCGGACCGGATCAACCTGATCGCGGACAATATTGAGCTGAAGCCCGCGCCCGGCGCGCCCGGCCAGATTCGAGAATACGATCGCAAGAACGATCCGACCAAGCCGGGGGATGCCTTCGTTGCCGCACAGGCCAAGGCCATCAACGCGAAGCTTTGGACGCTGGATACGGATCTCGCCAAGAGGGCACCGCAGTTTGGGGTAAAACTGGCTCCGGAATGCGACATCCCGGGAATTAGCGGAATTGAGAACGTAGATAACGCGCGGCAGATGATGGGACTGAATCCCAAGCCCATCGGGAGCAATGGCCTGCCCCTTCCGCCGAAGGGCGGTTCTGGGGGCGGAGGAGGCGGCGGCGCGGCGGGCAGTTACTCGCTGGAGGGAGTGGCGGACAATACGGTGCCAGAGGTGGGCGGACCGTCGCCGAAAGGCCAGGCCATCATTGGCGGGATTCAGATTGCGCTCGAGGGATTGAATTTTGTGCTCAATCTGATCAACGACTACGTCCAGAAAAACAAAGTTAATGCGGCGCTGGACCCGATTCGGGCGGACATTGCCAGGGCGCGAGCCAACAATCCGCGCATGGGCGTGGCGATTATCTTCCACTACACGCAAGTCGAAGCGCCGGAAGAGAGCATCATCAAGCCGGGCGCCAACTTTGAATACCTGATCTGGGGTGTGGGTGCCACTGCCGATGAGGCCCGCGAGGATGCGCTGCGGCCGGGCAGCATCTCCAGGGGAATGGGGCCTTACGAGCGGCGAATCAGCCAGCTAGTTTGGATTCCGCCTCTGCAAAAGAGCAGTATTACCAGCGCTCGATGCCCGTTTCCGCCAGTGGCGGTGGGGCGCTTCTATCTGGGCAACTCGACCAGGGGAATGTTTCAGGGAGTGTCATTCGATGCGCTGGGCGGCTTCGACGACACCGTTGAAACCTGGGTCAATCTGCCCCCAAACGACAATGCGGAATTTGCGGTGCTCAATCCGCCGTCGCAAGTCTACTGGTACAACATCAATGGCAGACAGGCGGTCGATGTTCCGCTGAAAGATGCGAAAACCGTCAATGACAACGCGATCAAAGTGGTGGACCTTGATCCTTGGAGCCCGTTCCACGCGCAGGCGGCCATGGTGTTCCCGGTCGACGACTGGACCGAGAAGGTTTTTAACGCCACGAACGCGACAGTGAACGCGGCGCTGTTAGGAACCTACATCAACTTCGGAATGATCCGCTGGATTCGTCCCGAGTACATTCACTTGCTGCGGTTTCTGTAGGGACTGTCCGTCATTCGTGGCGAAGAGCCTGGCAGAAACATAAAGGGCAATTGGGTTCAAATGCCAGGAGTGGATAAGAAACAAATTTAAGCCGACGCCGCCGCCTGACCTGCCCCCCATCTCTAGTCCAAGGATAATGAGACTTTCTCCGGTTTTGGGTTCTCCAACACTACGCCTGCAATCACACTCTCACCACCGGAAGAAGCGGCTTCGTCCGGCGGAGCCATGCGAGCGCAGCCGGACGAAGCCGCGCTCCTCTGCGCAAACTCCGCTGGTATGAGATAACCGAGCGCCGAGTGCGGCCGCACTTGGTTGTAGGCGCACCGCCAAGTCTCGATCTTCTCCCATAAGAACGGGATTTGCTTCACAGTCCTGCATTCTGAACTTTTGGCCTAACATGGTGATGGTTCGCCAAGAATCGGAAAGAAGATGACACTGCGGCATTCAACCTGAAGTTGAAGGCGTGGTTGCTTCTGGGTGGTTGATCCACCACGCAGTAGAACGCTTCCCGATGCTGACCGCTAAGGCAAGATGGCATAGAATAGCCCTATTCTTAAGACGAAGCCGGAGGGTACGATCAGGTCGGATTTTCGTCCACGGCCCGGAGAAACGCCAGAGGGGCAGGTTGCCAGGGACCTCGGCGGCCCCGAAACTGACGAGTTCAAGGACGCCAGTCTTTTTGATTTTGATATCGATGACGATACTCCCAAGTCGAAGCATTTCGATTATCTCCGGGAATTGATTCGAAACATGGAGAGGGTGCTCAATCGAGGAAGCGGACGCGCCTTTACCGTGCACCTCGACGGGTTTGCAAGCCACACGGGCGCAGCCAGACACAACGAACTCCTTTCGTCACTGCGCGAGCAGGCGGTAGAGGCTCAGCTGAGGACGGCGTTAGACCTGAAACCGGATTTGAAGCCCCTAGTCAGCTTCAATCGTAAATTCCACGGATTCCTGGACTCACCGCCCGGCGAAGATCCTCAGTTCCGCTCGGTTCGAGTTGTGGTCACTCGGCCTGGCGCACTCCCTCCGCCAGTGCCCGTTCCTCAGAACGGCTCGAAGACATTTAAGATTCGTCTCCTGTTTATATCCAGTGCCTCAAGCCCGGTTCCAATATTTCCAGTGCAAGTCGATGTCGCGGAATTCGAGATCGTCAACCTGAAGGACAACAAGAGCGGGCGTTTTCGTTTCATCGGTGTAGGGGCCACCGTGCCGATCCCGAAGCTTCCGTTTGTGTCGGGCGGAGCCATCGGTAATTTCAAGCAGTTATCGATTACGGACCCGGTGAACCTGCGCGACTTCGAGGGCGCTGCTTCTTACGGGCAACCGCCAGGCGGCGGGCCGATATCGGTGGCACCGAGCATGTTGGCGATTCAGAGCCTCTCGTTTCGCCTGAAAGAGGCGAAAACACTGCCCGATCCTCTCCCCATCGACAGCTCGTTCAGCGTGGGCATAACCATTTTCTCCTCGACCATAGGAAAACTGACACTTCTCGAGGTCAGGCCCTGAAAAACGGGCGGTACCAATGATGCAGATTCGCCAGGCGCATGCGGCGGTGATCCGCTGAGGTGTGGCGTTGACTATTTCTGCTCGATGCCAAGTCGCAGACTCAGGCTGACCCCAACCAGCCGTACCCCTCCCGTTACCCCAAAAGAACATTAGTAACCTTGAATGTTGTGCGGGCATCCTAGAAGATAGTTGAAGGGACAACCTTCTGAAGGAACAGGAGTTATGGCCAAGACCAAGATGACGTCGGGGATGTGGCGGATTGATCCGCAGAAGTGGTCGCGTGTGATTGATCTTTTTGGTCAGCCAGTGGCGTCGGTGGAAGCGGAAGCCGATGCCAATGGCAATGCCAGCCTCATTGCTGCTGCGCCGGACATGTTTGAGTTGCTGGAGAGTCTCGAAAAGGACGGTTCGATTTCCGAAGACGTCGTCGAAGAAATCCAGTTGGTTCTTCGCAGAGCCCGAGGAGACTTTGGCCTCGCCATCTTTTCCCGCGGCTTGCCCCGGCACTTGCGCTCCGGCACACAGGACTGGCTGAAGTTCATCGAAGGCCTGTGGAAGTCGAGCCCAGCGCCCGAACAGTAAGCCCCGTCTTTGATCCCCTCAAGCTTTGGATCTCGTCTCAGTATCGTCTGATCTTGCTGCCATTTCGGTCAACCGGCAAACTCCGTCGCTCAGGTGAGGTGACGGCGCTAGATGCCGAGCGGCTTTCCCAAGATCCGACCTTCCGGCTGATCGGCTCGGAGAAGATCTGGGATCGCGGGGCAGCGCTGACTTCACAGCTGCACTAGTTCGAGACCGAGGTACTGACCCAAGACGAGAACCTTGACAGTCTGAGCCGAATCATTCGGGAGCTGATTGCGAAAGTGGAGGCCATGGATTCGTCAGACCGGGTGGTGCTGGATATGGACAGCGGAGATTCCCGTCTACGGCGAGCAGGAGCAGAGTGCGTATAACGGCCACTTTGAATCTACCTGCCATCACCCGCTGCTGCTGCCCAACGGGGAAGGAGACTGTTTGGGGGCGAAGCTGCGGCAGGGCAACGTGCATAATGCGGAGGATTGGGAGGAGCTGTTACTGCCCGAGATCGAGCACCAGCAGAGCATGGGTAAGGAAGTAGTGTTTCGGGCGGATGCTGCGTTTGCCAAACCCGAGATCTATGAAGCGCTGGAAGAGCGCGGGGTGAAGTACGCGATTCGGCTTCCGGCGAATGACAACCTGCAGCTTGACATTGAGGAACTGCTGACGCGGCCGGTGGGGCGTCCCAGTCACAAGCCGATCGCGCGGCACAAGGGCTTTCTCTATCAGGAAGGGGGAAGTAGTCCCCCCTCCTCTGAGCTTGCATTTAGCCCGATGAAGGAGACGCCCCTTCACTTTACCTATTTTGCAAAACGAACCCAATATGTATCTTGTCTTCAGTAATTTACAAAATATAGCATACGAATTCACCGGCATTCTTCTTAGCTGGGGCAACTCCGGAAAGCCGCGCCCGTGGTTCATGCGCTCAAGGGGAGGGTTGTAACGCAGGCCCTCGTGCCGGCCGGAAGCACTGCCGAAGAAAGGCGGGAACCGGACCGCAAATCTTTACCTGCAAGATGGGCCAAAGTGTAGAAGAAAGGCCGGAGGAGCGAGAGGCCGATCAAGATCTGATCTTGCAGCCCTCCAGAGCTACTATGAGCCACTCTTGGACCATGACCGAGGTACGAGCTGCTATGCTCCTAAGTCCAAGCAAATTGCTGAGCCGGCGCGGTTTGCTTCTCGGCCACGGAATTGTTATTGTGAGCACCGGGCCGGAACTTTTATGAAGCAACTGCAACCTGTGATCTGGACCAAGGGGACGTTCCTCACTCCCCAGCACCTGCAGACGCAGGACAGGTTTATGGAGGACACGCTGAATTTTCGCCTGCAGGCGCTGAAGTTTTGTGCTTGGGGATTCAGTGAGCTTGTGATCAATCAGGAGATGCTTGCCGAGGGGCAGCTTGTAGTCTCGCGGGCTGCGGGCATCTTTCCGGATGGGTTGCTGTTCGATATTCCGGATGCGGACCCGCCGCCGCCCTCCAAGGCGCTGGCGGATTTCTTTGATCCCGGCGCGACCAGCCTGGATGTTTACTTGACCATCCCCGACTACCGGCAGCGCGGGCTCAACGTCGCGATTGCGCAGCGGGACGGCGGCAGCCGCTATCTCGCGGAAGTGACGGCTTTCCGCGATGAGAATACTGGTGTGGGCGAGAAGCCGGTGCAGATTGCGCGAAAGAATCTTAGGCTGCTGGCTGAGAATGAGAATCGCGAAGGCTGTTCGGTTTTGCGTATCGCCAATGTGGAACGCACCAAGGCGGATACGTTTCTTTTGAACCCGCGCTTCGTTCCTCCCTTGCTCGAGATCAGCGCCAGTGAATACTTGTCGGGAGTTCTTCGCGGATTGATTGAGATTCTTTCTGCTCGGAGCACCCAACTAGCTGCTACGCGACGGCAAAAGAATCAGAGCCTGGCGGATTTCACTGCTTCTGATATCGCGAATTTCTGGCTGCTCTATACCGTCAACTCCTATTTCCCGATCTTCAGTCACCTGTTTGAGGGCAAGCAAGGGCATCCCGAGGAACTGTACTCAGCGATGGCTTCGCTGGCGGGTTCGCTTAGCACTTTTTCGCCGAAGCTGCGGCCGCGCGATTTGCCGTTGTACGTGCACGACTCGCTGGGTCCGATCTTTTCCGACCTCGACGAGAAATTACGTGCCTTGCTGGAGACTGTCGTACCCACGAACATTGTGTCTTTGCCGCTGAAGCTGGTAAAGTCTTCCATCTACGCTACCGCGATTGATAACGACAAGTACCTGGCCAACACGCGGATGTATCTCGCGGTGAGTGCTGAGACCAGCGAGGACGTGGTCATCCAGAGAGTGCCGCAACTGGTGAAGGTGTGCTCGGCGACCCACATCGAACACTTGATTAAGCAGGCGTTGCCGGGTCTCCAGCTCAAACACTTACCCAACCCGCCCAGCGCAATTCCAGTGAAGTTGAAGTATCAATACTTCAGCCTGAACCAGTCGGGCGCGGCTTGGGAAGCAGTCACTCGCGCCCGCAACCTGGCTGCCTACGTGCCAGGAGATTTTCCCAATCCAGACATGGAACTGCTTATTCTGCTCCCGCAAACCAGCTAATCCTCGCTTGTACTCCTTAGTGTTTGATTGAGAAATACACGATCAGCAGGATCGCGAAGAACAACAACACGTTCAGGATAATGACCAGAGGCAGATAAGCCGCCTTGGGTTTGGGAGCTTTGATCTCAAGCTGCGGGACCTTGGGAGCCGCAGGGGGAGAAAATTTTGGTGGCGGCGGCGCTGCGAACTTGGGAGCCGGAGGAACAGCGGGCGGCGGAGGCAGCTTGAATGCTGGAGGCCCGCCCGACGGAGTTTGCGATCCACCTGCGATTGGCGCTTCTTCCGCGGGACCTCTCATTCCGCCCGAGATGATTCGCGTGTATTCGCTAGGACCAGCCGGGAGCGGGGGTGGGCTAGCCACCAGACGTCCGGCGGGCGTCGAAAAAACGCGAGTAGCGCCATTCGGTAATGCCGGTTCGGCTTCGCGCAACGTGCTGCTGACGGGTGGTCCCGGAAAGATTGCTTCGATGGACGGAGCGAGGGGAGCCTTCGCCGAAAGAGGAGCCGGCGGCGTCCACGCTGGCTCCAGAGACGGCGGCGGTATCTCGCTCTTCGGCGCCCTCGGTTCCCAGGTTGGCGAAGGAGACGGAGGCGCAGGCTGGCGCGCATCTGGAAATCCTTGCGTGAAAGTGCCGGGTGAATCTTCCAGGGGAGTGTCTCTGGCTGGACCCTTCAATGGAGGAGTTGCGGCAAGGGCGCCACTCTTCGCGGGGCCGAACACTCTCGTAAAATCTCCAGGCGCGTCACGTTGTGGCGTGTCTAAATCCTTGGGCAAAATATTGGGGGTTTCCGCAGGCCGCTCTCCGTCAAACGGTCCCCGGAAGAAATCTGTGAAGTCTCCTGACTTCGCATCATCAAGCTTGCGGGGAGCCCCGACGCTCTCGGCAGTGGCCTTGGTTTCTGACTTGAAGTCGGAGCGGAACAAAGCGGTAAAACTACCAGGGTCAGGCGAGGACACAGAGTTCGCGGTCCGACCACCGCCTGGTGCCGGTGTCGGGGGCTCGGGGCTCTCCGGCTTTGCCGCTACCTGACTTTCGACGCCAATCCTTGGGACTTCACGATTAGGATGGGCGCTTGCTTCGGGTAATTTGGCGGGCGCCTGGGTCGCTGGCTTTTGGGGCGTTTCATGCGACGCAGAGAAAAACTGTCTGGTGAAGTCGCCAGGTTCTTGTCGCGGAGCGGCTGGCTCAGGTCCAAGGTTAATTTCGTCTCGACCGGTCTTCTGGGGACTAGGCGGTGACGCCAATCCCGGAAACGCCGCTGTAAACTCGCCATGCGGGCTGGCGCTGCGCGCCGGAGTGGATTCTTCGGCGGGCCGATTTTCCGGCTGCGATCGATCCTTGCCCGTGGCGGAACTTCCTGGGATGGTGGGTGCGGACGGAATGGGCATCTCTTGCGTTTCCCTCACATGGGATTCGTAGGATTCAGTCCAGCGCTGCAGTACCTCGTTATCGGGAAGCTTGGTTACCAAATAAGCGTAAGTCGTTCCGCTATATCTACCCGTTTCAACCACCAATCCCGGCGGATCGGGAGCCACCTTGCGAAACGATTCGAGGACCCAAAGCACGGTTGGCTGGTCAGGTTTTTTCTCCGGTGCGTCGAAGATATGAAGCAGAACGCGCTCCCCACTAGCCAGATCCTTGGCAAAGAAAGTCTCCACCCGCCCGCTGGTCACAGCTTCGAAAAGCTCGTACTTGTTCGCGAATTTCATGGTTTCTGCTGCTTAGACGATACGCAAGTCGGCCAGGGGCACGTATCCTTGGCGGACCATTTGGCAAAAATCGACTCCGACTGTGTCGCAACCGGTTGAGGGACACCACGCGCTCGCGTCAATGAATGCAGGCGAGCCTACTATTTCAAACCCATGGCCGGGACACGTGCCCCATACCATGTTGTAACCCTGGGTTGACTGGCAGAACTGCGCGTGTGCCGTGGTTGGTGACGCTAGCAACCCGAAGCCGAGAAAAAACAGGACGGTTCCGAGGAAACACCAGCGAACAACGAGCGTTCTTTTTGCCTTCATTTCCGAAATCCTCCTCAAATCCAATACCTGTATTTTCGGCGGAATTGATCCGCGCTCGCCTCAAGTTGAGAGACCCGCGCATTGGTCGCAGGCGATGGCATCAGACAGTTGAAAAATGCCTTCACTTCTGCACAAAAACACTAACACCGCCCGGCTCCTGGAATATGAAATCCAGCAATCCGTCCGAATTGAGATCACCAACCACTATGCCTTCCTCGGCGTTGTAGTCCGTGCCTCCCGGTAGCTTGACGACCTGCTTGGGCCGAAAGGTACCGTCGCCCCTCCCCAGATAGAGATCCGTCTCGGCTTGAACGTCCGTTGTGTTGTAGTTAACGAGCAGGTCGGTTTTGCCATCGGAGTTGAAGTCGCCTAACGCAAACGAGAAGCCGAAGATGCCGCAAGGTATCAGATAGGAAACTGGCTTCTTGAACGTTCCATCGCCGTTGCCGAGCGCGACCCAGAGCTTGCCGTTGCTCTGATCCCTCTCGCAATAAACTAGATCGCCTTTCCCATCGGCGTTGAAGTCCGTCACAAAAAAGGAGCCAAAACTGCAGTCGCCAATCTGCGCTCTCGACCGAATAACCGTGCGTGGCTTCTGAAAGGTGCCGTCGCCGTTGCCCAACATGACATAGATAGCGTGATCCCACAAAAGGGCTAGATCCAGGATGCCATCGCCGTTGAAATCGGCGCTGACCAGGTAAAAGTCCCCCACAGAGTAATCCACTAAGTGCTTGAAGGTCCCGTCGCCATTGCCAAGAAATACTCCAACCTCCCCATAACCCTTGCTGGGATTTGTGATCAGGTCGAGGTTGCCGTCACGGTTGAAGTCGCCCACTACAATCGCCAAGGGGTACAGTTGGTCGAAGTGCCCAAACCGCGACCCAGTGCGAAACTTGCCGTTGCCGTCCCCGAGGCTGACCTGGAGTTGGAATGGCGGACCGTTGGGGTCGGCTCCGAAAACCAGATCCTCATTGCCGTCATTGTTGAAATCACCGTACGCGATGGCACTCTGAGAATAGTAGCTATGGGTAGCAAACGACCCGAACCGGAAGCTGCCATCCCCGTTACCCAATAGAACCTGGATTTCGGAGCCCCAGCTTGCCGAAAAATCGAGTATGCCGTCATTGTTGAAGTCGGTAGGGATTACGAACTGTGGTCCTCCGCCTCGCAGATAAACATTCGGCTTGTTGGCGACGATCGTGGAAGTCGGCGTATGCACTTCGACTAGGCCATAGCTCGAACTAGAAACTCCGCCGCCCGGTGGAGGGTTGGCCACTGTGATGTAGCCCGCCGTAGCCGTGGCCACATCCGAGGCGAGAATCTGTGCTTTCAACTCTCTGGCCGAGATGAATGTAGTCGAACGCGGACTGCGATTCCAATTGACCACTGCGCCTGAGACGAAATTCGCACCATACACCGTGAGCGTGAATTCGCCGCTGCCAGGAACAACCGCCTGCGGAACCGGCGGACCGACAACGCTAGGAATCGGATTGTTCGCCAAAGCCGATCCGACAAACAGAAAGCAGAAGACAGCGGAAGCAACGCATTGGATAGACTTGAGTTGCAGAGATCGGGTATTCATGGGGTGACCTCCAAAATGATCGAGCCAAGAGATGAAGCTCGGGCATTCGAGGCCGCTAAGGCGCCAGCAACCCGTAACAGTGGGCTTGTCAGAGCCTCACAGGGGAAGCCTGTATTTCTTGGCACTAGCATGGTATCCCCATTCCCAGCCGCTGAAGTAGTGCCGAAACGGCTGGAGCAATTCTTCTCTTGGAATGCTCCAGAGCCCTTCACCTTACACCGCCATTACCTTGACAGTAAAGAGGCAAACACCTAGCATCGCTGGCCAGGCGTTGATTGAAGGTTCGGGCGTCAAATTCTTGTTCTCAAGTGCAGCCCGTTCGGGAGACAATGACCTGCTCCGGGCAGATAAATGGGATGAAGTTGCTTTCCAAAATCGTGTGGGCGGAAGGGATGTATCTGGCCCCGCATCACTTCCAGGCCCAGAACCGCTATTTTGAAGACTCCGTGCATTTCGCCACTGCGAGTCTGTGGAAAAACGGCTACGGATTCTCCGCCTGCCAGCTTGATGCCGATGCCCTGCGCAACGGAACGGTGACCCTCGTGAATGCTCTCGGGATGTTTGAAGATGGCTTGCCTTTCGACATTCCAGGGTGTGATTCTTTGCCGGAGTCTCGCAATATCGCCGCGCTCTTTCCTCCTACCGCCGACCATTTGACCGCCTGTCTGGCGATACCACGATGGCTTCCTGATGGGCAAAACTGCAAACTGGACTCCGGTCCAGATGCCAATACGCGTTTCACCAGCGTGGTTGAGATACTGCACGACGAGAACACGGGGCGCGACGAGAAGCCAGTTCAGTTGGGTCACAAGAATATTCGGTTGGTGCTCGAATCGGAAGCCGGCGACGACCTTCTTACTCTGCCGCTGGCACGAGTCGTGCGTGATGGAGCGGGCCATTTTGGCTTTGACCCAGCATTCGTGCCGCCAACCCTCCACTTGAGTGCGAGTGAGCGTCTGACGGATATGCTGCAGCGACTGGTCGAAATCCTCGAGGAAAAAAGTACCGTGGTTTCGCAGGAGCAGCAGCAGTCGGTGGGAAAGTTTCAGGCCGGTATGTCCGCCCGCCACGTCTCGCAATTCTGGTTTCTCCACGCTATTAACTCGAGCTTGACTCCCCTTCGGCATCTCCTGCTCTCTAAGCACGGCCATCCCGAAGAGCTTTTCCGCGAAATGTCGCGTTTGGCTGGTGCGCTCTGCACTTTCGGTTTGAACACCCATCCGCGTTCCCTGCCAACTTACGACCATCGTGATCCCGGCCCCGGATTCGACGCGCTCGACGATCACATCCGGCGGCATCTCGAGATCGTAGTTCCATCGCAGGCGATTCTTATCCCGCTCAAAGCCGTCGATCGTTATTTCCACGAAGGCGAGATCAAAGACCAGCGTTGCTTCGGTCCTTCGCGCTGGATTCTGGGTATCCACTCGCCCGTTGGCGAAGCTGAACTGATCGCGAAAGTCCCGCAACTGGTCAAGATCTGTTCGGCCAAGTTTGTTCCCGAGCTGGTGAAGCGGGCTCTTGCCGGGCTCACGCTGACTCATCTCGAGGTACCACCCTCAGCGATCTCCGCCAAGGTGGAGAGTCAGTATTTCACCATCAGCCGCGGCGGACCGTGCTGGGAGCACATCATGCAAACACGCGGCGTGGGTGTGTACGTCCCGGGCGAACTGCCGTCGCCTGAGATGGAACTCGTGGTTCTTCTGGAGAGTTGAACACTATGTCAGGATCACACGCTACTCCGCTGGGCAGTTACCGCGGTTCAAGTCCGGCTCTCGACCGGCGCGGTTGGAATCTTGCTCTCGCCTTCCAGGAAGTGTTTACCGCCATTGTGCGGCTGCGCTATAACCGGCAGGCGGTCTCGAACGCCGAATCTTTCCGGGCGCAGATGAAACAAGCACTACGAGTGTCGGAGCAGGAGGCTCGCAGCCGGGGCTGCACTGCGGAAGACGTAAAGCAAGTAATCTTTGCCGTGGTCGCATTCCTGGACGAGTCTGTGCTCGGTTGCCGGAATCCGGTTTTTTCTGACTGGCCTCGTCTGCCCTTGCAGGCTGAACTCTACGGACATCAGTTGGGTGGCGAAGTTTTTTTCCAGGAGCTGCAAAAGGCGCTCAATCGCAATGACTCGGCTGAAACCGCCGACCTGCTTGAGGTGTATTACCTCTGTCTCTTGCTCGGTTTCAAAGGACGTTACGCCGCCGGCGGAGATCTGCGTTCCATCATGGCAAGCGTGCAAGAGAAGATCCGGCGAGTTCGCGGCCCTTCCGCAGCCTTATCTCCACGGGGAGCGATTCCGGCCGACGCGGTTCGTGTGGTTCAGTCGGACCCCTGGGTGCGCCGGCTCGCCATCACCGCCTTGGTCACTTCGTTGCTGGCCATCGCTCTGTTTTTTGTTTTCAAGTTTTCACTGGTTTCCGGCGCGTCTGAACTTTCCACGCTGGCTGCACAGGTTGCGAAATAGGGGGCGGCATGGTTGTTTACTTGGTGACCGGCATCTTGCTGCTGGTTTACCTGGTTCTGGTCTGGTTCCTGGGCACGTGGATGCATCCCCCGGGTGCCGGCATCTGGATCCTACGGGGCGGGCTCTGGTTGATCGGGCTGATTGCGGCGGGCTCTTTTCTCTGGTTCTACCGCAAATCCAAAGCTGAGGAATCGGGAAGCGAGAACGCGCCTGCGAAAGGTTCCGACGACCTGGATGTGCTGGTGCACGAAGCGGTTCGCCGGCTGAAGAGTTCGACTTTAGGTCGCGGCGCGAAACTGGGCAATCTGCCCTTAGTCTTCCTGCTGGGCGATTCCGGGTCCACCAAAACCACGACCATCATTCACTCCGCCCTCGATCCCGAACTGCTCGCCGGACAGGTCTATCAGGACAACAACATCGTAGCTACGCGTGTGGCCAACATCTGGTATACGCGCCAAGCCATTTTTGTGGATCCGGCTGGCGGACTGCTGGCGGAATCGGGACGCTGGCGGCGGTTGGTCAAACTGGTACAGCCGGGGCGATTTTCTAACATGGGAAAAGGCCAGCAGGCTCCGCGTGCCGCCATCGTCTGCTACGACTGCGAAAATTTCATGAAGCCGGGCGCCAGCGAGACCACTCTTTCCGCGGCCCGCAAGCTGGCGGTCCGCCTGCAGGAAGTCTCACAACTTCTTGGCATCAGTTTTCCCGTGTACGTCCTGTTCACCAAGTTGGACAGGATTTCCTTCTTTCCCGAGTTCGCTCGCGGCTTGAGCAAGGAAGAAGCTTCTGAGGTGTTGGGCGCGACCTTGCCCGTGCGCTTAGTGGCTACAGGTGTATACGCGGAAGAAGAAACCCGGCGACTGGCCAAAGCCTTTGACGAGCTATTTTATTCCCTGGCTGAGAGGCGCCTCGATTTGCTGGCGCGAGAAAACGAAGGCGACAAGAAGCCGGGCATTTACGAATTTCCCCGCGAACTGAGAAAGCTACGCACGCTCTTGGTGCAGTTTCTGGTGGACCTGGCGCGTCCCAGCCAGCTTAGCGTCAACCCGTTCCTGCGCGGGTTTTATTTCTCGGGAGTTCGTCCGGTGATCGTCGACGATGTGGCCGCTGCGGTTGCCGCCCCTGAAGTGCAAGCTGAAGAGCCGGGATCCGCTGCCGGCGCGACTCGGATCTTCAGCGGAGCGGGACGGGGCGCAGTCCCGGTGCCAGTCGAAGCCCGCGTGGCCGGATCCCGGAAGGTGCCGCAATGGGTTTTCCTGAGCCAGTTTTTCAATGACGTAATCGTCAAGGACCGCGTTGCTTTGGCCGCGAGCGGTTTCAGTTCGCGGGTAAATCTGCTTCGACGGGTCGCGTTGACTGCTGTCGTTGTTGTGAGCATTGTCTGCGCCTTTGGATTTCTCGTTTCCTTCCTCGGCAATCATGCTCTGGAGAACAATGTCAGCACCGCAATCAACGAGATTCGGAACGTACAGCTAACCTCCAACCACGTACCCAGCTTGAACGACTTGCAGAAACTCGACCGGCTGCGGCAGCAACTCGTAACCCTTTCGGATTATCAAAATAGCGGAATCCCTTTGAGCCTGCGCTGGGGGCTGTACATAGGCGATCAGATCTATCCCGACGCCAGGAACGCTTACTTCCAGAATTTTCAAAAGCTTCTGTTCGCGGACACGCAGGTGCGGTTGTTGGCCGGACTGCGCAACGTTCCTGACAAGCCCGGCTCCAACGACAGCTATGACAATACTTACAGCGAACTGAAGGCGTATCTGATCACCACCACGAATAACGACAAGAGCACGAAGGAATTCCTGTCGCCGGTGCTCACCAGTCAATGGACGGCGGGTAGAGACATTGATGCTGATCGCGCCGCACTCGCCAAGGTGCAATTCGATTTCTATAGCAAAGAACTGGCGGCGGCGAATCCTTACTCAGCGAACAACGACCCTGCCGCCATTGCCCAGGCGCGTAATTATCTCTCTCTCTTTGGCAGTACTGATCGTCTTTATTCGACTCTGGTGGAGCAAGATTCACTCAAGAATCCTGCCGCCGATTTCTTTCAGCAATTTCACGAAGCGGCCGGCGTGATCGCTGGCGGTCGCAGGGTCAGAGGCGCGTTTACACGCCCAGGTTTTGCCTTCATGAAGGACGCGATTCTTAACCCCTCTGCCTACGCCAGCGGTGAAGAGTGGGTCTTGGGGAAGACCACAGCACTGGAACTGGATCAGTCCACTCTGCAGCAGAAGCTTACTCAGCGTTACGACAACGACTTCATCAACGAGTGGCGTGCAGTTCTGAAGGATTCCGCGGTCGCCGCTTACAAAGATCTCAATGACGCCGAGGGTAAACTGGGGAAGTTGGCGAGCCCGACCTCACCCCTGCTGGAATTATTCTGGTTCATCTCCCACAACACGGACGTGGGTGTCCCCATTGTGACCGCCCCGTTTCTGCCGGTGCAGACGGTGGAGCCTCCGGGGCCGCCGGACAAACTGCCGGATCAGTTTGTCTTATCGAACAAGGACTATGTGCTGGCGCTGAACAAGTTGCAATCGGACATCGGAGCGCTTGCCAAGAACAGCAGCGATCCCATTCTCGTAAAACAGGTCTCCGACTCAGCCACCGCAGCCAAGGATTCCGTCACCAAAATCATTGTCGGGGTTCCGATCGATCAAAAGTTCCATGACGAGAGCCTTGTCGATGACCTCCTCAGGCAGCCCATCACCCGGGCGGAAGCGCTGATTGCCAACAGTGACAAAGATCGTCTCAACAACGCGGCTGGCTCACTCTGTTCGCAATTCGCGCAGCTAAGCGGCAAATACCCATTCAATCCAAACTCCAGCCAGGATCTTCCGGTTGAGCAGTTGAATTCGATTCTCGCGCCGAAAACCGGCTCTTTCTGGACCTTCTATGACAAGACCCTGGCGACATACCTGACCAAGCAGGGTTCACGCTACGTTGAGGCGCCGGACGCTAAAGTGAAGCTGCTTCCTGCGTTTGTTGCCTTCTTCAATCGGGCTGCCGCTTTCAGCGACGCGCTCTATCCCGGAGGTTCCGCGACGCCTAAGTTTGCATACAGCCTCAAGGCATTGCCCAGTAACGTTGATACGATTTTGAAGATCGGCAGCGAGACGCTGTCCGGCACTGGCCAACAGAAGACTTTCACTTGGACTGGCGCACCTGAAGACATTCAAGTGACCACCAAGGGCGGGGACATTCTGGGTTCCTTCAGCGGGCCGTGGGCGGTCTTTAAGTTCGTCGCCGACGCTCACTCCCAGGTGTCCGGCCCGGTTACGACCCTGGAGTGGATCATGCAATCGAATAACCGTACGATTATGCTTCCCAACGGCAAAATAAAGTCCTTTACCTACGAACTGCAGGTATCGGGGTTGAATCCATTTCGGGCATCCGACCTGTCTGGATTGCGCTGCCAGACACCGGTGGCACATTAATCTAGACGATCTCTGATTGCGCGGCAAGTGTAGGCGCGGGCGTCCACGCCCGTGCGGGGCCACCGGAATTCAGCGTAGGCAGAGGACAACCACTTAGATTTCAAGTTGAGCTTCGCTGCGAATTGTTGCCGGCTAGCCGACCCAACAGCCGACCGTGCCAAGTCCGCCGTGCCGCGCGCAGCAGCAAGCACGTGATATTATCGTCGCTGCCCCCGCTTTTTGCCGCCGCGATCAGTTCTTCGCACGCTTGTTCCAGCGCGTCATTCCGACCGATCACTTCGACCATGGTGTCTTCCTTGACGTAGCGCGACATGCCGTCACTGCATAGCAGCAGTACGTCTCCCGGCGCGAACTCATGGTCCTCCAGGTCAGGCTCGACGCTCTCCTCCGAGCCCAACGCCCGTACGATGACATTCTGCATTTTGGAAGTTTCCGCCTCTTCCAGCGTCATCAGGCCTCGCCGCACCTGCTCCATCACCAGCGAGTGGTCCCTCGTCAGTTGCTGGATGCCTCCTTCCCGAACCAGGTAAATGCGGCTGTCTCCCACGTTGGCGATGGAAAAAAGGTTTCCCTCCGCGCGAACCGCCACGATCGTAGACCCCATGCCCGCGTGCAAAACGTTATGCGACGCAGCTGCCTGAATGGCTTGATTGGCTAGCTGGATGGCGTTGGCCAGCCCCGTAGCTCGTTCTGATACTCCCTCAAAACTTCGCCCCAACACCGGGGACGCAGTATCGCGGGGATCACGGCGAAAGTAAGCGAGCACCGTGTCGACGGCGATCTTGCTGGCAAGCTCGCCGGCTGCCTGCCCTCCCATGCCGTCACAGACGATGAAGATTCCGTGGCGCACGTCAAAGCCAAAATTGTCCTCGTTGTTGGTGCGCACTACACCAACGTCGGTCTTGCCCGCGGCTTGGACCACCAGATTCATTCCGCAACTTGAACAGGCGCGCTAAATCGTATCGTAGTTCTCGTTGGAGGTAAATACGTCTCGGGCAGGGGGCAGGACGGCAAACTAACCAATCTGGCTTTAAGAAGCTACGGCGGCTACAAAGTGAAACGGAACCACCTTTTTTTGCACTATATTAGAAAATCTTAAGCAGATATGGAGTAAAATTTCCCCGCACGTCCAGTGGATGAAAAATCTGCTGGCGGAGGGGAGGGAGCCCGTGGCAACCGTGAAAACGATCCCGATCAGCAGCGCGAGTATTAGCGATTTCCGACTTCCTCGAAGAATGACTCGGTTGTGCTCTTCTTGTTTGTTGTGGAGTTTGATTTGCGTCATGGTTCCAGCCAGCATGGCGCAACAGAAGAAGCGGGTGGCCGTGCTCAATTTTGACTATGGCACAGTGCAGACTTCGGTTGCGTCAATTTTTGGAACCAACCAAGACGTTGGCAAGGGCATTTCGGACCTTCTGGTTCAGAAGTTGGTGCAGGACGGCAAGTACTCCGTCATTGAGCGCAACGCCTTGGACAAAGTGCTCGGCGAGCAGAACTTCTCCAATAGTGACCGCGCCGACTCTAGTACTGCGGCGAAGATCGGAAGAATTCTCGGCGTGGATGCGGTAATTATGGGAAGCATCACCCAGTTCGGCAGAGACGACAAGAATACTTCGGTAGGCGGCGGCGTGCTGGGTGGATATGGCAGCAAGTTTGGCATTGGCGGTGTCGGCAAAAAGAATTCCAAAGCTGTGGTGGGAATTTCCGCGCGCCTGGTGGACACTACTACTGCCGAGATCTTGGCAGCGGTCACGGGGACCGGGCAGTCAACTCGCTCAGGAACCTCGCTCCTCGGGGCTGGGGGCGGTGGTGGCAATGCCGCCGGCGGCGCGTACGACATGAGCAGCTCGAATTTCGCTGACACCATACTCGGTGAAGCCGTGCATCAAGCCGTGGATTCCATGGCGACCCAGCTCGATCAGCAGGCGTCGGCGCTCCCCACCCGGAAAATCGAGATCAGTGGTCTGGTTGCCGATGTCACTGGCAATAGCTTGGTCCTCAACGTCGGCAGCAAAGCTGGCGTGAAGGTTGGAGACATGCTCGACATCAGCCGGCCCATCAAGACGGTCAAAGACCCTACCACCGGAAAGGTACTCAGGACCATTACCAGCAAGATGGGTACGGCTACGGTGACGGACGTGGATGAACAGTCGGCTACGGCGACTTACAGCGGCAGCTCTCCTGCCAAGGTCGGTGATGCGGTGAAAAACGCGCAATAGGCTGAGGCGGAATGGAGTCTTGCCATGAGCGAAGAAACCACTAAAAGAATTGGTGACTACGAGATTCTCGGCGTCTTGGGCAGTGGAGGCATGGGCAAGGTCTTCAAGGTGCGAAATGTCATTTCCGATCGCATCGAGGCCATGAAGATTCTCCTCCCCGACTTAGCGGGACGCCAGGACCTTGCCGATCGGTTCCTGCGCGAGATTAAGCTTCTGGCTGGCCTCAACCATCCCAATATCGCCGCCCTTCGCACCGCACTCACCCTGAACAATCAGCTCGTCATGGTCATGGAATACGTGGAGGGCACCACTCTGGCTGAGCGCCTGGAGCAGAGTCCGCTATCCGCGGCCGACGCCGTGAATTACATCGACCAGGTGCTGGGGGCATTGAGCTACGCCCACCGTCAAAAAGTGATTCATCGCGACATAAAACCCGCCAACATGATGCTCACGCCCGAGGGCGTCGTGAAGCTCATGGATTTTGGCATCGCACGCTCCGGCACCGACCGCGGCCTTACCATGACCGGCACAACCATGGGCTCGCTGTACTACATGTCGCCCGAGCAGGTGAAGGGTCAGGCGACGGACGCGCGCTCTGATCTGTACTCGCTCGGCGTCTCACTTTATGAGATGGTGACGGGCGAGCGGCCGTTTCGCGCGGACAGCGACTACTCCCTCATGGCAGCTCATCTTCAGCAGCCGCCCAAGCCGCCCATCGAGCTCCGGTCCGATCTGCCCGCGGCACTGAACGACATCATCTTGATGGCCATTGCCAAAGACCCGGCACAGCGCTTCCAGTCCGCCGATGCTTTCCGGAATGCCTTGAACAGCGCAAAGGGAGCTTTGCCGGCAGCGCTCCCGGCGAACCAGAATGCCCCAGTGGCCCGGATGAGCCCGGTCGTCGGCGCCAGCGCGACAGCACTCCTGCAGAATGCGGCGCCGCCTGCAGCATCGATACACGAAGCAAGCACCGCGCCATTGGAACCGCTGCCGGCGCAACCTCAACCGCTTCCAGTCGCTCCCGAACTTTCAGGGCAGCAGAAGAGTCACCGCGGTCTATACATGTCGCTGGGCGCGGTGATCGTACTGGCCGTGCTCGTCGCAGCTGGCATTTATGTCCCGCGACGGGTCAAGACCAGCGCCAGCGAACAAACGAATGGGGCACAACAGGCAAAGCCGATCACCCCTGCGCCGGACGCTGCAACTTCTGGTAACACCTCCGGCGGTGACACCACCAAACCGCAGCCTGCGGATTCTACTGGCCCTTCTCCCCAGAACCCTGACAACACAAATCCTACGGCAAATCCTGCTCACGGTGAGGCTCAATCTTCCGGGGCTTCAGGGGATATGGCCAACAGCCCTGGCAATAGTGGGACGGCCGCGGATTCAAAACAAACCGATCAAACCCAAACCCCTTCGCCGGGCGCCGAGAAGCCCGATAAAAAGCACACTCCACACAAGACTCCCAAAGGCATACCCCCAACCGGGCAGGGCCAGCAAGACGCCAATGCGGGCCAGGATTTGCAGACACCACCGGCGACTTCGGCTCAACTGGAAGAACTAGAGCATCAGGCGGACCAGCTTTCCAGCCAGGCCAACGCAGTCAATGACAGCCTGGATAACATGCGGAGACAGCAGAGCGCGCAAGGACTAAGCCTTCGTGGCGACGTCGCTTCCGCTCAAGAGCTCATGAAGACGCACCTGGCGAAAGCCCAGGCCGCGCTACAGAATCGAGATGCCGCCGGTGCCAAAAAGTATCTGGACCTTGCCGAGGGCGACGTCGCCAGAATCGACAAGTTCCTCGGGCGCTAACCCGGAGTATTCTGGCGCTGTACTTGCGAATAGAAAGCAGTCAAAGGCTCCGAAGCCAGCCTGACACAGCCATCTCCGTCAGAAGTTCAGCGACTCAGTTCCAACCGGTGCAAGCCTTGTTTGGCGCTTGCGTTGTTGGGATCAAGCTGCAAGACAATTTTATATTCCCTCCGCGCGTCATCGTATCTCCCAGCGCCGGCATCCTGCTCAGCCTTTCGCAACAAGAAAGGAATGTCTTTCTGTGAAAAATCGGAGGGGCCCACCTTCACTGGTTTTTCCACCTGAACCTTGGGCGGCTTCGACTTCGGTACCGGGCTCGCTTCAACCGGCGGCGCGGGAGTTTCCGGCGCCAGGGAATTGACGGGCGGAAGTTTTTCTGCGGGTACGGTCGTTGGCTCGGACGGTCGCTGATGGGCACCGGTAGGATGGTCCACGACAACGGGTTTCCAGTAATGAACGATCATTCCAACAACCACTGACAGCACAATCACACTGCCGGCAAGCGCTAAGTATCGCCTCACCACAGGCGAGGAGACGTCGATCAATTGCCTTCCAAGCGTTCGCGAATCGTCCGCCAACCCCTCCTGCCCGGGGTCGCCCGATCGCGGATCGCTCACGTCCGTAGCCGTCCCAAAGATACTTGGGTGCACGTCGACGTGCGCTTCACCAGTCGAGTCTGGAACAGCCGCTTCCATGCCGTCTTGATGCGCCAGGATCGACTCCGGCATAGGCAGAACTTTGACCGGAGGCGGTCCGCTGTTTTGCACAAATATTTGGGTTGCTTGGGGAAGGACCTCGCTGGAATAAGGGGCCGGCTCCGGCGTTCTCCAGATCAGTTCCCGGCCGCGCATTACCGAGTCGGAACCCGGAGCCCCAGACGGAGTCACCGGGCGGAACCGCAGTCCAGGCATCTCTCGCAATTTCTCGTATGCACCCTCGGTCATCAGAATTTGAGTTGGCTTGGCGTACTGCAAAAGAGATCCGCCAAGCGCGTTAGCGCCAGCAGAATCTCGTCCCTCAATCAGCCCCCGTTCTGTTTCACCATGAATGACGATGGCCGCTGTGTAACGGCAGTCGGGTCGGTGCCGGGCAAACTCCAGGATCGACCCTTGGATCTGCTTTGCCGCCTTTAACGCCTTCGCCGGGGTTTCAAACTGCGCAACCATGGTGCCCCGGGAGTCTGCTAAAAGGACACCGTCGCTCCCCCCAACCAAGTCGGTGATCATGTACACTAAGGCGCTCTGGGTGTTCCACGACAGTTCCAGGGGCTTGGCTTCCCGCCCTGCGGACCCCCAAATGCGCAGGGAGATATCCGTCGCGCTCGGGGAAGGCACCGGGCCGGAGGCTTGTGGGCTAGCTGTCATTTTTCTTGTGCCGAAGGATCCGGGCGGCGTTATCATGGCTGACGCCGCTCTGGGGGGAGGAGGCTAGATTACGGCAAAAATGCGCCCGGTGCAAACCCAAAGAACGCCGGTACCTCTTTCGCAATGCTTGACTTCCGCGCCTGACTGAGTATCATAACCGTCACCTCTGGGTAGCCGTTTGGCTGGGGTACATTCCAACAAAGTTGGCTATTATTTCCTATGCTGCTTCGCCCACAGTTAACCACATCTTCGTTCCTGGCTGCTCTTGCTCGTAAATCATTTTGCTCCATAGGTCTAGCTGCCGTATGTGTGATTTGTGTCCAGGCGAAGGACGCGCCGGTCAGCGGCATTCAGCTCTACGATGGTCCCAACGGCGCGGCCTACGTTCAAGTAACCGATCTGTTGATAAACGGCAAAATCGAGCTGCGCGTTTGCACGGCCGGCTCGAAGATCGACAAAGGCGGGTATGGGAGACTGCCAAAGATCTCCCTGGCCTCCGCCACCTCTCTGCAACGTGGGTTGGATGGGGTATTGACCCTCACCAGGGATTCCGTCACTGTCTGCGTAGTTCCGTCCAATGTGAAATTTGAAAAGGACGTTGAGCAGACCCCGTCGGAACTGGCGGAGCGGGCTGTGCTCCAAGGCAAAGTGCTTCCTTCGTCACCCCCTGGCCCGGATACGCCCCCACCCCTTAAGCCGGGCGTCGAAATCCGCTTTGTTCCCGTACCCGACGTCGAATTTGCCGAATACCTCCGAGCCGACCGGGCTCACTCCATTGCCCAATGGCAGGAGTATTTGGTCCAGTATGGCACCTCCGCTCACGCGGACCAGGCGAAGCAATCGTTGTCGTCCCTTTACCTGAAGGAGGGCGCAGTCGGTCTGGCCGAGTACCGCAAGTCGGCATCGTCCGCCGCCCCCTCTTACGCCGATCTCAAGAAGGCCAAGACACGGGCCGACCAATCGCTGGCGCTGATTCCCGCGAACGCTCCAGCCACAAAGCTGCGCGACGACGTGCGAGCCGAACTGGTAGCGCTAACCGACAAAGCCCGCACGGAGTTGCAATCCTACCAACAAGCGCTCGCCGGACATACTGCCGGGCTATCGCACCTGATTACCGCGCGGAAGTTGGTCGAGCAGATCGTCGATATCGACGCCCTTTTCGATCCCGCGTTGAAGGTGCAGACGGGCGTCAACTCTGAAACCCGGGCGCTTGAGTCCAGCCTGCGTAGCGCCGAATCTCTGATGAACGGACAGCGCATCGACGACGCTTTCGCCGCCATCACCCCCTACCGCGCATTTGCGGACGAAGAACCGCGAATCGCAGTCGTGGTGAATGCGGCCTACAAGTTCCACTTCGACCGCGGAACGGCAGCTCAAAGCGCGGAAAAATGGCAGGAGGCAGTCCAGGAGTATCAGAAGGCGTACGCGTTAAAAAAGACCGACGAGGCGGCGGCCTCATTGCAGAAAGCCCAGGCCGGGCTGCAGACCTTCCAGAATCGCACTGCCGCGGATGCAGCTCTCAACCAGAGCCAGAATTTTGAGCAACAGCACCAGGACATCGAGGCGTACGAGGTGCTGGCCACGCTTCCCGACGCCCCCCGCGCTTTGGTTTCCGACCGGATGCAATCGTTGCAACCGGCTTACTTAAAGGCAGCGTCCCTCGAGGCCAAGAAGCTCCAGGAGGCTCATACCCCCATCAATGGAAGGGCGGATGAAGTCGGCGTGCAACGCGCCCACGACCTGCTCCAGCGCGCCACCAGCCTGAGCGATGATACAAATCTAAAGTTAAGGCTGGACCTTCTTTCTCAGACCATAAGCGATTACTACTTGCAGCAGGCCAAGCGCTATTTTGAAAAGCCTCTGGGCTCGGGCGCGGGGATGGGATGGCTGTATCTGACCCAGGCCCAGCTATACAAGCCGAATCGGGATGACGTTCGCGACGAGCGCACAAAAAACGCTTCCGTCTATCAGATGCGTTCCAAGCTTTCCATCCGAGTCGTCTTTCGTGATCAGACCTCGCGACGCGATAGCGCGGGTTTTGCCGAGCAACTTTCCGATGCCATCGCAACCGGGCTGGAAACCTCCGGCCTCCTGGTCCGGGTCATACGGCCTAACGACGCTACTCCCGTTGACCCTAACTTCCAATTGGTCGGAGATGTGCTTCAACACCGCCCCATCATGAATCCATCCCTGCAGTCGATGGAATCCAAGTACCGCTCCGGGGAAAGAGAGGTTCCCAACGAGGATTGGAACAAAGTCAATCGCGATTACGAATCTGCCAGCCTGGACTTAGAAAATGCGCAGCGTGTCCTGCAAGGCGCCCAAACCCGCGGCAAGAAAAAGGAGATAGCTGACGCCAACGTTGCGGTCGCAACTGCCCAGAAGAAAGTCGAAGACATCCATAGGCAGCTCGACTCCATCCCCAAGACCACGCCCACTGACATCGTCAGGCCTTACACCTATACCAAGAAGACAATCAATCTGGCGGCCGTTGTGGACCTCGCATTCCGAATCGTAGATGCTTCCAATAATCCTATCGAAGCCGCTACCCCAATCACGCGAAACGCGGAAAAGACTTTCGTGATTCTGGAAAATGTAAAGCCCGAAGATACCGAGGGCGTCAAGGCCGAGGGTGCTGCCCCGGATGAAATCCAGTTTCTCACCGATGTTGAAATCGAGGCCAGGGACACGCTCATCAAAGCGGTCAAGGAGAAGGTCTCAGGGCTGCCACAAAAGATTCTTGAACAAGCCCGCAAACGAGCCACCGACGGCGATTTGGATGGCGCGGCCGAGTCCTACATCCTCTATCTGAACTCCACCGCCGATACGCAGACGCCGGAGCGTCAGGAAGCCCGGCGATTCTTGCAGACCCAGTTCAACATGCGCCAGGTTATAACATCCTAAGCGAGCAGAATAGCGTGACTCCGCCCAACATCACTCGGATCGGAAAATACGATATCGTCGACGTCCTCGGCCGCGGAGGCATGGGGCTGGTCTACCGCGCATTCGACAAACAACTTGGCCGCGAGGTTGCGATCAAGACTGTCACTGAGAACTTCGCCCGCGATCCGGAAATGCTGGAGCGCTTTAATCGCGAAGCTTCCAGAACCGGAATTTTGAAGCACCCCAACATCGTTACCGTCTACGACCTGGGCGAGCAGGATGGTTTTCCCTATATCGTCATGGAATATGTGGCCGGGGAACCCTTGGACAAGTTAATTCGCTCCAATCGCCCCATTCCCTTGGCCTTCAAACTAAAAATCATCGAACAAGTCTGCGACGCGCTGGGATACGCCCACCAAAACGATATCATCCACCGCGATGTCAAGCCGGCGAACGTGATCGTGCAACCCAATGGCGTCGCCAAGCTACTGGATTTTGGCATTGCCCGTCAGGAGAAATACGGCAAGGAAATCGGCCTCACCCGCACCGGAAATCTGATCGGCACCCTCCCGTACATGGCGCCCGAGCGCCTTCAGGGCCAGCCTTTCGATGGGCGCTCCGACATTTTCGCCACCGGCGTCATGCTCTATCAATTGGTGACCGGGCATCTCCCCTTCAGCGGTGAGGAGTACGAAGTTGTCCCCAAGCTGTTGAACGAAAAACATCCCCCACTCAGCCACTATCTTCACGAATATCCTGCCGCGCTCGATGCCATCCTCGATCAGTCTTTGGCCAAGCACCCGGAGGCGCGTTACGCCACCGCCAATGAAATGGCAGCCGAAGTCCATTCCGTAGCCGAGGCGCTGAAAAAGACGCAGGTAGTCGAAATATTCCAGCAAGCCGAGCGCCTGGTCGCCGGCCAGGAATACACCCAGGCACGCGAACTCCTGTTGCAGTTGGTTAAGCTCGATAGCCAGCATGTTGGCGCGAGACAATTGATGGTCGCGGTCCAGCAGAACCTCTCGCTGCGTCAGCGCGCCGAGCAGGTCCAGCAACTGCGATCGCAGGCCGAAGAGGCAATTCACGAAAAGCAGTATGAGCAGGCCATTACCTGTCTCGACCAAGCGGTGAAGCTGGATCCCTTCAACTCAGAACTCACAGAAAGATTGGAAGCGGTCCGCCAAAAGAAGCGGAGGAATGAGCAAATCGAAGGTTTTCTCAGGCAGGCCGACGGCGCCAGAGAAATCGGCAACCTCGAAGCTGCGCAGGCGATCATTGAGAAAGCTCTCGAGGTGGACAAGGACGACTCGCGCGTCCGCGCCGCGTATTCCGTACTCGTCCAACAGGTGGAGGAAGCGGCAAAGCGGGCCAAGACGCGCAAACTTCTAGAGGCGGCCCGCATTGAGATCGGCGCCCGCCGCTTTGCCGCCGCTCTCCAGATGCTGCACGAGGCGGAGCAAATCGATCCCTCCAATCCCGAATTCCTCTCCCTGCTCAACACAGCCAAGTCAGGTCAGGAGCAGGAGCAGCGACGGCGCGTTCTGGATCAAATCCAAGGAGAGATCGCTGGCGCCACCACTGCTGAACAACTCGCCCGTGCCGCAGGCCTGGTAAACCAGGCCTTGCAGAAGATGCCAACCGAACCTTCGCTGCTGAAGATCAAAGCCCAGTTGGATCGACAGATCCGGGACCTTGAAACCCGGCGGCTCGTGGATGAGGCAGTACGGCAATGTCGCGCTCTGATGGACACTTCGCCACGCGAAGCTCTGGAGATTGTGAGGCAGCAACTCCGTCAGTTTCCCAGTGACCAAAGGCTTTTGGTCCTCCAAACCAGCATCGAGGAAAGCTTGGCTCAGAGCAAACTGGAAGACTCCCGGGCGTGGTATCTGGCGCGCGCTCACGAGGCTATGAATAAGCGGCAGTACGCGGAAGCTGTCAAGCTCCTTGAAGCCTGCCACGCGGAGGGTATTTTTTCCGGCGAAGTAACTGAACTGCTCGATTACGCGCGGCATGAGGCGGAACAACAGCATCGCCAATCCCTGGTCGAAAACAATTTTGGGCAGGCGCAAACCCTCTTGGCGGACGGCAACTACGACGCCGTAATCGCCTTACTCGAGCCCGTTCTCCAGCAAACTGATGAACCTTCCCTGCGCACCATACTGGAGAAGGCCCGCAACCAGCGCCAGTCCGCCCAGCGCAGGATCGATGCAACCTTGGAAACGCTTCTGCAATTTACCCAAGCGGGGCAGTACGAATCAGCACTAAGTTTTCTCGAACTGCAGCCGTCAGTGATCTTGAAGTCGGAACGGATTCAGGCTGCCCTCAAGCAGGCGCGCGAATTCTGCAATCGCGATCAAGCCGCCGTGCAAGTGATTGCCAAAGCCTACGCCGCGCTGGACGCTAACGATATCGCCTCCGGCTGGCATAGCTTGCAAACCGCGCTCCACGCCGATGCCGGATCGCCGCTCTTGAAGCAGGCTGTGAAGAGATTCGAAAGCAGGCAGGCGCCAGTAGCAAACCAGGCGCTGTCCAACGCAATCGAACAATCAAAGGCCGCCTTAACCGCCGGCAACGCCAAACTCGCTGCCGAGATACTCCGCGCAGTGACCCCGGTAGTCGAATATGCCAGCCTCGAATTGCGCACCGATTGGCAGAGCCTGACCAAGAAAGCAGCCCGAGCCAAACTGCTTGCTCACGTGGGAATAGGAAAACCTCGCTCACGTAGTTCCACCGGATAAACTCCACGCAGCCGCATAAATCACGTAGGGGCGGACGCCCTCGTCCGCCCGGCGGCGCAAAGCGCCGCAGTTCTGCGACGATGCCGGAGATAAGAAGGTTTTGTCATTCCGAGGAGCGAAGCGACGAGGAATCCAGGTTTTTTCCCGCCAAGCCAAGAACCCAACCACTCGCCGCACTGGAGATGACAACAAGACAACCAGCGAACTGGTTGTACACTGGGAAATCGATGAACTCCCGCGAAGCCCAAATTTCCTCTCCGCCAGCTCTGAAAGTGAGCTTTCAGACCAGCCTCGCGGACCAGAAATCTTTTCATTTCAACAAATCGTTTCGCATCGGGCGCGTGGAGGAATGCGAAATTTGCATCAACAACGACTACGTCAGCCGCATCCATGCCGAGGTGGTTTTCGAAAACGGCGCCTGGTGGGTTCACGACCTTAACAGCAGCAACGGAATTTTCGTCGCCGGCCAGCGCATCGATCGTGCGCCTGTCGGGCAAGCCACCGTGATCCGGCTGGGAATCTACGGAACTGAAGTCTCTCTCGAAGTCGAAGCGCCGCCCATTGAGAACAAACCTCCGATCGGCAGCGAAACCATAGTGGCGCGCTATGTTGACCATTATTTCGGCAAAGCCGCGAACGATCACCCCGCCGGTGAGCACACGATGTACGTGCGCAAAGCCTTCCAGCAAGTGCAAACCAAGCAAAAACGAAAGTATGGCAAGATCATAGCGGTCCTGGTTCTGGCCGCCCTAAGCACGGGGGCCTACGCACTCTATCTGCACCAACAGGTTCGACGGCAGAAAGCGCTGGCCAAGGATCTGTTCTATACCATGAAGTCTCTGGACGTTGATATCGCGAACCTCGAAAAAGCACTCGTAGAATCCAACAGTCAGCAAGGCACCGAGGTCATCCGGAAATATGAAGGCCGTCGCCAGGAGATGGAGAAAAGTTACGACCAGTTCCTCGCCACCCTGCACGTCTACAACCCCAAGATGACGGAACCGCAGCGGCTTGTCCTGCGCATTGCCCGCATCTTCGGCGAGTGCGAGCTGGACATGCCGAAGGATTTCGAGTCCGAAGTCAACAAGTACGTCAGGAACTGGCAAAGCTCCGGAAGATTGACCACGGCCGTCCGCACCGCGCAGCAGAATGGTTATGCCGACTTCATTCCCAAAGAGCTCTTGGCGCACGGACTGCCGCCCCAGTTCTTCTATCTCGCTCTGCAGGAGAGCAACTTCGATCCCTATGTCAGCGGCCCCATGACCAGAAAAGGCATCGCCAAAGGCATGTGGCAATTCGTGCCCGAAACTGCGGTCAAATATGGCCTGCGGATCGGACCCCTTGTCGACTTGAGACGTCCCGACCCCAGCGATGAACGCGACCAGTACGAGAAGGCCACCAAATCCGCTGCAAGATATCTGAAAGATCTCTACAGCACCGACGCTCAGGCATCCGGCTTTCTGGTCATGGCCTGCTACAACTGGGGCGAAGACCAGGTCCTTCCCCTGGTTCGCAGCATGCCGGCAAATCCGCGAGAAAGGAATTTCTGGAAATTACTTTCCAACCACAGAAATAGGATTCCGCAAGAAACCTATGACTACGTCTTCTACATCATCTCCGCCGCTGTGATTGGCGAAAACCCCCGCCTGTTCGGCTTCGATTTCGACAACCCCCTCGCCAACCTGGAAAGTAAGTGATCCAACGCGGCGCTGGTGCAGGTCTCAGAGTGCTGAGGCGCTCCGAATGAAAATCGTTTCGCAACGTCGCGCACAGGCTCGATGGGTATACAATCGCCCTGTTTGAGGTCGAGAAGGAGATTCGTGCTTACATTCCCCCAAGGAGGTACTAAGTCATGACGACCCTAAGAAACAAAAAAACCACAGCATGGCTGGTGGCAGCCATGATCATCGTCATTCCATTAGCGGTCTGGTCCTACTCCAGCGATCCTCCGCTGGGTAAAACCGGCGCACCAGGCGAAGGCACGTGTGGCGACTGCCATAGCGGCGGTGCCGGTGGCGGAAAAATAGTGGTCACTTCTTCCAGCGGGCACACTTACAAGCCTGGCGTCAAGCAGCGTCTGACCGTGAAAATCACCGATGCCAACGCCAGTTATTGGGGTTACGAAATGACTGCGGTCAAGACCTCAGCCCCCACCAAAGGCGTAGGCACATTTAAAGCCGCGGATAAAAACAGCAACGTTCGAAAATCCGGCAGCAAGAGCTATCCCTCGCAAATCAACGACCAACAGGGCAAAGGCAGCCCCGTCACCTACCTGGTCGATTTCATCCCGCCCAAAAAGAGCGTCGGAAAAATCACCCTCTATCTTGCCGGCATCGGGGGCACAGGAGACCCCTCGGCCGATTCCCCGTACACGGGCAAGCTCACGCTTAGCCCGAAATGACGGGTGCTGAGGCCTATTTTGTTGTCATCCAGAGCGCAGCGAGGGATCTACAGTTCCTCACAATCCAGAGAAAAACTGCAGATTCCTCGTCTCTCTCATCCTCGGAACGTCAAAACCCAAGCCGAAGCCCAGAGCCGATTTCGATAAACCCACCCGCTGCAAAACCCAGCTACGGCGCCACGGTCGTCTTGAAGAAGATAGGATCAATGTTCGAGAAGGGCCGGCCAAAGGGCACGCCGTTCCCGGGGAACACGCCATAAAATGTATTTCCCACTGCTTTCATTTGTTCATAGTCGCCAAGAATACGCTGCCTCGGGTCACCGTTGTCGGTGGCCGGCGAGAGAAACTTCTCCAACTTATTTTGGGTGAAGGTTACTCCGTGATCCTCGCTGATGGCCAGCATCGCCGTGTACATGGGGAAGTGTGTCTTCGAGTCGATGCCATTGAAGACAATGTAGAGCACGCCGATAGTTCCGTTGCTGTTCTTGGCGACGGCTACCGAGGGCAGCGCCGCTTGGACCTGTCCGGTAACGAAGTGGGGCGTCCCCACCTTGAGCCCGCCGTGTCCATCGGAGGTGAGGCGGACTATGCTGAGCCGGTTGTTGAGCGTCTTGGCATCGCGGTTGCCAAACACTACATAGACGTCGCTGTTGTTGGGATCGACGGTGACGTGGTTCACACCGCCCAGAAGAGCGTTCACGGTGCCAAACTTCGGGGTAGGCTGGGTGCTCTGCCCCTTGGCCACTTGAACTCCGGTGGCGCTTCCGTTCAGGCTCCACGTTTTGCCCCCATCCAGCGAGCGGTTGAGTATCCAGTGAATGGTCTTGGGATCGGCGCCAATGTTATTGCAATTGGACACGGTGGTTGGGCATTGCTGGAACAAGGTGTAGACCGCCCCATTGCTGTGATCTACCGCCAAACGCTGGCCCGGATTAACCTCTCCCTGAGAGAAGCCGGCCAGGCTATCGATGGTGAACATCGGAGGATCGCTGCCCGGGGCTGCCGCCACGCGCATGTCAGGCGCGCCGGCGAAGTTATCGTACGCAACGTACACGTCATCCTGGGTCGCCTGGCTGGGATCGCGATTCACCAGCAGCCAAGGCTGGTCCGTATTTCCTTTCCCCACCTGGTCGGTGGTTTGTGCTACGCCGTTGGAAACCCACCAGCCCCAGCTCGCCGCGTTTGCCGGCTTGTCGGTGTCGCCAGTGTAGGCATCAATTCCGAGATTGTCTAAATCAAGAAAAGTAGCGACCAGATCGCCGTTCTGCCCGTAGTCCGGGTCTTGGTCGCAGGGACAACCCTGAAAGTTGAGACCATTCGGAATGGGAATGGTCAAATCCAGAGACCAGATCGCCCCACCATTAGTGGAATGCCATATCGGCGCATTCGCACCCCAGGCCGCGGTGAAAGCCAGGATGTCAATTTCCTTGGGATTCTTAGGATTGATCGCGATGCTCGGTTCGCCGTTGGGCGAGCGGTTCGTTTTCTTCAGGTTCTTGTCCGTGTTGCTGACCACCACGTCGCGGATAAAAATGCTCGAAGCCGGGTCGAGCGCGGGCTCGCCGCCCGGAGCGAAGTCGTCCGCAATCGCGCTTCGCGTGTACTCACGGAGATCAGGAGGGAAATCCCGTACTTGATTTTTCAATTCATTGTTCTGCGCCAGCCCAAGCGGAAGGCTGAGGGCTGAGAGCAGAAATACTACGGCGGCCAACAAAGTTCGATGGTTCATAAGTCTCCTTACATTCAGATGTTTGGGTTTTGCCCGCTTGTGTCAGATGCCTGGGAGTAGAGCCGCCGACCCACCAATCCGAGCGCCAGCCATTATATGCAATCAGTAAGCGATTTACTAGCCGCGATCGTAGATGAATTGGGACAGATTCATGACCTACCAGTTGATCCCAGGGAAGCTCCGGTCCAGTCTCGTTCTATATCTGCCGTGGAAGGGTGCGGCTTCCAGCCGCTGTGTGTCGGTTCGAATCATGCGATGCTCAGTTACGATGGCTTGTTGAGAGTTTCCGTAAAAGCTAGACGGGTATACCTTCGCACCCTTTGCAAATGGCCTGCGGACCAGATCCCGTCGTTCAAGGATGACCGAATAACGCCGGGCGCGCTTATCGTCGGACAGAAAGCAGCGTCGGTCACCATTTGAAAGCCGTCCCAACCTTCCCAAAAATGCGCTACAATTTGCTACTGCCGCCGCGAACGCTAATCGGTTATTGGAAACTAATCGAGCCAGTCCGCGACTCCACGACTGAACATCCGCACGCCAGGAGAAAAATATGGCAACCGTTCTAAACATCAATCCGTCCGAAGACAAAGTTACCAGCTTCATTTCTCGAACCCACAAGATCCTCATTAACGGTAAGTGGGTGGAGGCAGCCTCCGGCAAAACCTTCGCCACATATAACCCGGCAACCGGCGAAGTTCTGGCTTACGTGGCCGAAGGTGATCGCGAGGACATCGACCGCGCCGTCAAAGCCGCTCGCGCTGCCTTCGAAACTGGCCGCTGGTCCCAGCTAACCGCCTCCGAACGCGGCCGCATGATCTGGAAGCTCGCCGACCTCCTCGAAGAAAATCTGGAAGAGTTCGCCGAAATCGAATCCCTCGACAACGGCAAACCCCTGAAAATTGCCCGCGCCGCCGACGTCCCCCTGGCCGTCGACCTGTTTCGCTACATGGCCGGATGGGCTACTAAGATCGAGGGAAATACGATTCCGATTTCGGTGCCTTACACGCCGGGCGCGAAATATCTGGCCTACACTTTGCGCGAGCCTGTAGGAGTTGTCGGGCAAATTATTCCATGGAATTTCCCTCTGCTGATGGCGGCTTGGAAGTTGGGGCCGGCGCTCGCTACGGGAAACACCGTGGTGCTTAAGCCGGCGGAGCAGACCCCGCTTACCGCGCTGCGTTTGGGTGAATTGTTTCAGGAAGCCGGATTTCCCGATGGCGTAGTCAATATCGTCCCGGGCTATGGCGAGACTGCTGGAGCTGCGCTCGCTGCTCATCCGGACGTGGACAAGGTTGCATTCACCGGCTCCACCGAAGTTGGCAGACTCATTTTGCAGGCGGCTGCGGGCAATCTGAAGAAGGTGTCGCTGGAATTGGGCGGTAAGTCTCCCAATGTTGTATTTGCCGATGTGGATCTGGATACCGCGATTGCCGGCGCCGCCAGTGCCATCTTCTTTAATCACGGACAGTGTTGCTGCGCGGGCTCGCGTCTCTATGTCGAGAACAGTGTTTTCGACAAAGTGGTGGAAGGTGTGGCCGAACACGCGAAGAAGATCAACGTGGGATCGGGGTGGGAACCCTCCACCGACATGGGTCCGCTGGTTTCCGCGGAGCAACTGAATCGGGTTTGCGGATATCTCGAGTCGGGATTCGCCGAAGGCGCCAAGGCAGTAGTCGGAGGAAGCCGCCATGGCGATAAAGGCTACTTCGTCAAGCCCACGGTCCTGGTCAACACCAACGAGAAGATGAAGGTCGTCCAGGAAGAGATCTTCGGACCAGTAGTCACGGCCATTCCTTTTAGCGATCCAGCTGAACTGGTCACCAAAGCCAACGATACGGTTTACGGATTGGCCGCGGGGATTTGGACGCGCGACATTCAGAAGGCGCATCGTCTGGCTTCCCAACTCCGCGCCGGTACGGTGTGGATTAACTGCTACAACATTTTCGACGCTGCCCTGCCCTTCGGCGGATACAAGCAGTCCGGCTGGGGCCGTGAAATGGGACACGAAGTACTGGAGCAGTACACCGAAGTCAAGGCGGTCTGCACCGCGCTGTAGGTGAATGGGCGTAAGTCCACTGAGTTTCCGGTGACGATGGAGGACGGATGTCCCGTCCGTCCAGCCGGGCGAGGACGCCCGGCCTCCATCGCCAAGCGGTTCGAACCATCTACCAATCTTTGACAATCATTGCCAATTGCGCTATCGTGGATTGAAGCGCCGGACACCGCCATGACCATGAATATCAACCTAACGCCACAGCTTGAGCAACTGGTCCGCCAGAAGGTCTCTTCCGGGCTCTATAATTCCGCGAGTGAGGTGGTGCGCGAAGCTCTGCGCTTGATGGAGGCGCAGGACCGATCGCGCGCCGTCAAGCTCGAACAGCTGCGGCAAGAAATTCGCCAAGGACTGGAGAGCGGCCCGGCGACACCTTGGAACGTCCAAGAGATGAAACGGGCAGGACGCAAGCGCCTCGCCGCGCGTTCTTCGTCCGCCCGTGTCAAGTAAGTGCCCACCGTCGTCATACGCCCACGAGCCCTGGCGGACCTTGCCGAAATCTGGGCTTACATCGCCGAGAACAGCCCCGCTCATGCAGACGCTTTCGCCGCCCGGATCGACCATAGGTTTCATGCCTCGGCCCGCCAACCCGAAATGGGTCGCGCCAGGCCGGAGCTAGGCAAAAACCTCCGCAGCTTTGTCGTTGGCCGGCACGTGATCTTCTACCTGCCCCTTTCAAAGGGCATCGAAGTTGTCCGCGTGCTTCACGGCGCACGAGACATCGAAACCGCATTTCAAGACGAAGAACCTTCCTGAAACCAGCGTAGGGCGGACACTCTTGCCCGCCGCCTTTGACTTTGATGTTGAAGTTGATTCGAGCTGCTGCCCTTACATTTCTAGGAGCAAGGACAAAAGCGGACAAGATTGTCCGCTCCACACTGGAAGGGGCTCCGAATCACGCACAGGTATCGCGGTCAGAACTCGTAGTGCACTGCGACGGTGTAGACATTCCCGTGAAAGGCTCGCGGCAAAGTCGGCCCAACCAGAGAACTTTCCCCATATCCGTAGTAGTTCCAGTCCCCTTTCCATACGAATCCCGGGCTGAGCGTCAAGGCCAGGTTGGCGTAAGGAGTCTGGTACTGAGACTGCAGCGAACCTGCTACCTGTCGCGGATTAAGAAACTCTGTCGTCCCGTCCACTGCACTTATGCGATAGCCCAGGCCCGCGCGGAGCCTCTTGACCGGCATGACCGTAATGTCAAACGAACCATACTGTGTCGGAGCGTCGTAGTATCCGGTGCCCAGATTGGTATTGGTGCCGCAATTCACAATAACGCCATCGTCGGGAGGAGCAGGAACTGATCCCGGCGGCGGAGGCGTTGCCGCAAAGCAGAAGGTGGTTCGCGAAAAGACGTCGAAGTAGCCATAGCTGAAATCGATCCCATAGAACTTACTCGGCATCACCGAAGCTCCGATGGTGGCACTGCGGCTGTGGTCGAGATGGTTCACATTGAACACATTGTCTCGCCTTTCGAGATCGTTGAATGACCCTGAAATCGTGACCCAATCGTGCGGCTTGTAGCTCCCGCGAAACTGATAGTGCTGCAGCGCGCGTGGGCTGATCTGGGTATAAGCTTTGTCCGCATACGATACTTCAACGCTTCCGTTTATTCTCCACTGACGCGTGGGGTGCCAGGCAACCCCGAACAGCCCTCCGTTGTCATGGGTGTCGAAGTTATACGAAGTCCCGTTCGGCAAGGCGTCCGTTGACAGAGGCATTGTCCAGGAAATAGTGCGCGCCCGGTATCGATATCCGATTGAGAAGCTCACCGTGGACGACGGATCGACTCCAAGAGTCACGGTGTTCGTCTGTATCTTTGTGCCCAGGAAAGTGTGCGCTGCGGTGATCGACGGCGGCGACGCGGGGTCGGGGGCAATCAGCATGGAAGTGCCGGTCTGGGCGATTTGGGATAGAGAGCTGTCCATCGGCTCGCGGGAATCCCAGAAGTCATACTGCTCGGATAAGCTGATCTTCTCGGAAACCTGCCAGACGATGCCATAATCCGCCGAGACATTGACCCGCTTGCCCTTGTCAGGCCCGGTCGTCGTGAAGACGCGGACTCCCATATTGTCCAGCCCGTTGAAGTATTCAAAGTACTGCGGAAGGCTCATAGTGCCTCCGGTATACTTCAGCCGGCCGTTCATTTGAACGTTCTTGATCCGTGCGCTTTGGAAGCGGAATTCCTCCGTGGGAAACAATGTGCGGGTTGGCGCATACCGCAAGTACTGGAGATATCCGCTGCACGTGGGGTTGGCGGTCGGTGGGGTGGTGAAAGGGTTCACGATTGCCGGATTGCCGTCGCCACAACTCGGTGGCTTCTGATTGTCGAAACCCAGCGACACCGGCAGCCCATTCGCGAGTTGCAGGCCGAGCCCGGCGAGCTGGTAGTTGGTGTCGCCCTTGTAGTGGGTCACAGTTTCTTCGAAGGTGAGAGTTGTCTTCGCAATCGGCTTCCAATCCGCCGCCCCCACCCAGCTATCCGTACTGTTCCTCCAATTCTGCAGGTAGAGACCCTCGGCTCCATTGTGTTGCGAGCTGTAGCTCGGCCCCTGGTTAATGTTTTGCGAGTATCCAACCCGGAAGCTCACCTTTGAAAGCGGGAGTACGGTCAGGTTGATATCCGTCATGCGCCGCACGGTGTTGAACAGGTGCGGCGAATTCAACACCTGCGGAAATGTGTAACCGTTCGACACTACCCCTGGTGGAACCAGCGGGTTGTCGAGCAGGTCGTAATCAAAGTATTGGCGATCGCGCCGGAACAGTCCCTGAAAGTCGTACACCTTCTTCTTGGCCATGCGGAACATGGTGAAGTCGTCCGGGTCTCCCCCATAGCCGCTGCTAGATGTAGTCAAGGTATCGAAGAAGGTGTGTGTCGTTTGCCCGGTAGCATGCATATCCAGCGACTGGCTCAGCAGGCGCGGGCCGCTTTGCAGATTGACCAGCGTGTCATACATCGGCCGACTGCCCGAGTAATCTGCGATGTGGCCGCCGAAGTCAACCGACTGTTGGATGACATACCCCCCCGCAATCCTCTCCTTCGGAGCATCCGCGTCCTGTGCCGCGGCAATCGCCGTCAACCCCAGCGTTGCTAGCCCCATACTGACAACGGCACGCCCGAGGACAACACAACAAGAAGAGAATTTGGCAAGCGCTTCATCCCAAAATTTTTGCACCATGACTCCTCCGCCTCACCTGAAAAAGTTGGACGCTGCATTCGAGCCGTGGATCTGCGAATGGCAATTCGTGCACGGTGTGTATTGTGCCGCTTGGTTGTGAACCGGCCCCCCCGTTTCCGACACGGCGTTGGGAAAAGCGCGCTGGTTCGTCCCCGAATGACACTGCAGGCAGAGGATGTTGATGTTGCTCACCGTCAGCAGGCGGGGATTCGGAGAGCCGTGTGGCGAGTGGCACATGGTGCAGCCTTCGGCCTTCACCACCGGATGCTCGAAAACGAAAGGACCCGCTGTCTCGGTGTGGCACTTGGTGCAGATCTCGTTCTGGTCGGCGGTGGTCTTGAGTTGCTTGCGCTGGAACGTACCATGCGGATCATGACAGTCGCCGCATTTCATCAGTCCCTCATCCACCCGGTGATGGAAGGGCTGGGCAAACGCCGGCTTTACGTCCGTGTGGCAGCTATAGCAGAGCTTTGGCTGCGCTACCTTAAGCAGTCCCGATTCACTTTTGAAAGCATGCACGCTGTGGCAATTAGTGCAACTCACATCCGCCTTGCCATGGGCGGAACGCTCGAAATTGGGATGCGCCCCGGAGTGGCATTCCAGGCACGTAGTGTCTATGAGCTTCGCCGACGCCTTGCTGAACTGAAGAATCTTCGCTACGTCGCCGCCGCCGTCGACGTGCGCCTTGCCCGCCCCGTGGCAGCTTTCGCAAGTGACTCCCTTGCCGCCATGCATGAGCGCAAGATGAGCATGGGGATTGGTCTCAAATTTCTTGGCCAAATCGCTGTGGCAGGTCTCGCAAGTCTCCGCCCCGACAAATTCGGCATCGGGCACGGCAGCCTTTTGCGATGTAGCGGTCTTTTGCTTGTTTTCGCTCGCTGCCCCGCGGGGTTCGGCTTGGCCAAGCCCATGTAACACCAAAAATAGGACCACACACCCGAGCATGCGTTTCATTCAACTCTCCCTGGTATCGGGTCTACAAACATCGTTGGTGATAAGAGATGCTTTCTCAATGAACCTCGTCATCCGCCATCATCGCCCTTTTCTTTGCGCGATAATATCTGCGCTGCACTATTTCTAGGTGTTCACTTTTGCACATTTGTCGTTTTGGGAACCAAAAAGGGAAACCGCGACACACCGAACTCGGCAGACGGATAGTTGTCCAAATTCGGGACTGACGAAGAAACCGCCAAGTGCCCCATTTCTTGCGCCCTCTGCAAGAAGTGGGCGATAAGCAACACCGCAACCACTCAACTACCGATGAAGACGTGGAATGTTCCCGCCCTCATAGCTGCGAAGCGCCGGCGGAACGCAGCCGAGTGTAGCGCGGACACTCTTGTCCGCCGCCCTTGATCTTGCTGTTGGAGTTGATGCGAGCTATTGGCCTCACATTTTTAGAATCAAGGGAAAAAAGCAGACAAGAGTGTCCGCCCCCGCACTGGAAGGAACTCCCGCACACACCGGGTGCCCCATTTCTCGCGTTCTTTGCGAGAAGTGGGCGTGGGTAACGGAATAATTTTTTTCTCCGGACTTCTGCCGTGCCGGACGAACCTCTGCCGCCCTGCGCAAAAACGCGAACGGGTAAGCCACCCCCAAGATCAAATTCGAAGAGTACGCCGGGTCACTGAAAAGGCCGCGCCAGCCCCTGAGTCACCCTGACACTCCTGCCGCAGACGAGAACCACGTGGGGACAGCCGCCCTCGGCTGTCCAGCGAGCGAAGCTCGCCAGCATTACGCGTGCAGTGCGGGCACCCCCGCCCGCGAAGATTCGTGGAAGGGCACGGCTTCTTACAGGCTGCTGAAAAAGTAAGCTTCACGCAGGTTTTGGGGAGGGCCCGACTTCAGTCGGGCCGCTAAATCGTTGAAAATGTGTCCGCGCTTTAGCGCCTGAGGTGAGCTTTTCGCGTCCGCGAATACTTTTTCCGCAGCACTCTTCCAGCCATGCCGTCCAGAGCCAAGAAAGATGCGGGTTTAGCCCCTGAGGAGTTCCCTATGTCCTTCAGGAGCGAGATTACTTCTTCCTACGCAGTTCGGCTGTGACGGACGAACCGCCCCGCCCTTCGCAAGATGGTTGCGAGTTCCACGTGCTCATCATTCGTCCTCTCTCTCCTCGACGGGATCACTGAATTACCCACGCCGTCCAAGTGACCGCAATGGGCGTGATGCCGCTGGCGGTCGGATTGCAGACCCGGACGCCGACGGTGTAAGAAGAAGCCGCTGACAATGGCTCGCTCTTCAAAAGGCCCGCGCCTCTGGCATTCTCGCCTCCCACCCTTTCGCAAAGAACGCGAAAGAGTGGGGCACCCTCATTTTATATGTGGTTTAGATTCGTACTCGGAATGGGTGGGCCACCCGCCCGATGCAACCGAACCCGGAAACTGGCTGGCGTAGAGAATTTGACCCAGCCGCGCCGGCGGCCATCCCCCAGCCACCGTCGAGGACGCATCGCGGAAGACCGCCATCTGCATCAGCCAGTTGCCGATGGGGGTCGTGGGACAGGGCAAGGGCGCAAGGCACGCCGTCGCCCGCTGGAGAGTGTTGTTGCCAGTTATGGCGCTGGAGTTCTGTTCGGTGATCGCGCTTCCGCCGCCGGTGAAGCTGTGCGACTGAATGCTGGTGAAGCCTGTGCCCGCATTCGCCGCCCCGCCGTCGCTGATGCCGCCCGCGAACACCAGCAGGTTGGAGTTCGCCGGAGCCACAGTGCCGCTGTCCAATAAGCTGGTCGGGTTGAGGCTACTGCTGTAGACGGCGGAGACGCTGTCCAGCGGGTTGTAAATGTCCGCGCCCTGATACTCGACAGCCACGCAACTAACGGACGTGGCTGACCCGCTGTTAGCGAACTGGATTGCGATATTGTCCGTACCCGAGTGGATGTCCTTGGCGTACACAATCTGAGCTGCTGTGCCGGACGCCGATTGGATGGTCGGCCCGACGGCGCTTACGAACATGTTGCTGTTGGGGTCTGTGTACGGCAGGTCCAACGTCAGTGAGCTCGGCGACCACGTTACCCAGAGGACGATGAGGTTGTGCTGCGCCGTGCCCGGCAGCGACACGTTGCAGGTCGTGCCGGCGGAGTTCCAGGTCGGAGCGGATTGCACTTTCGAGATGGTCGCGAGCGCTGGAACCGCCGCAAGTAAAACAACACACAAAAGAGATTTTTTCATTACCCACTCCGCAAAGTTCCCACGCTCGATTTGGCGTTTAGCCGGTAGAAGTGCGACCACAGGTGTGAAAGTAGTGCGGCGCGGAGGTGCGGTCAAGTTACGAGGGAGTATTTCGCGGAAAAGGCGGATGTCGGGCGACGCGCGCGCCGGTAAACACTCAAAGGCTAGGGAGTGATCTCGAAGACTGTACCACATCCGTACGGGGGATTGCATTTGAGATCGCCCCCCTCCTCCGCGGCGCCGTAGAGATTGCCGGCAGAATCCATTGTCAGCCCCGCCCACGGGAGTCCTCCATCGGCCCCGCCGGTGAAATTGTGTAGTACCGTTTCCCTGCCGCTCGGACCCAGCTTGAAGACGACCCCACAGCTCCCATTGCAGGCTGAAGAGACGCCGCCGAAAATTGTGGTGCCGTACAGGTTACCGGCTGCATCCCTAGCCAACGGCCCGGAAAGCGGATCGAGGCCGTCGGCACAGCCCGAAACCGAGCAAAAGCTGTAGAGCACCTTCTCCGTCCAGTTCCCGCCCGAAACCGGCGAAAGCTCGAACACAGCGCCGCAGCCGCCGTCGCACACATCGCTGCTTCCGCCCGCTTGCGTGGTCCCGTAGAGGTTTCCTGCGTCGTCCCAGATCAAGACCGACGATGGAATTGCTCCGTCCGCGCCACAGAAGTCGTGCAGCACCGTCTCCTTGCCGGTTGTGTCGAGCTCGAAGACCGTTCCATCACCGCACGACCCGCCAACCGAGGTCGTGCCATACAGGTTTCCCGCAGAATCCGAGATGACGCCGGGAAATGGCTCCCCACCATCGATAAAGTCGAAGGTAAAGAGGATGGTTTCCTTGCCAGCCTTGTCTAGTTTAAAGGCCGTTCCCTCTTGGTACTGGTCGCCCTGTATGGCGGTTCCGTAGAGGTTCCCGGCCGAGTCCCGGATCAACAACGCTTCAGGCCACATCCCGTCCGCCGTCCCTCCCTTGAAGCGGTAGAGCACGGTTTCCTTACCTGTCTTGTCCAGCTTGTACGCAACGCCGCACCCACAGCACCCACAAGAAGAGCCACTCTCGCCCCCGTACACCATGGTTCCATATAGGTTTCCGGCGGCATCGCGCAACAGGCCAGCCATGGGCTGTTGCCCGCCACTGTGGTGGAAGCTGTGCAGCCAGACCTGCTTGCCGGTCTTGTTCAGCTTGAACACCGTGCCGCACCCGTATTTTTCGTCCTTGCACACGCCGGTCCCGCCCTCAGAAGTGGTCCCATACAAATTTCCGGCCCCATCGCGGGTCAGCTGAGTTATCGGAAACGCCCCGTTCGCGCCGTGGAAAGTGTGCAGCACCTTGAACTTCTGCGCTTGTGCCTGGGTGGGACCAATTGCTGACGCCAGCAAGAGCGCTATGAAGATCACGAAAGTTGGTTTGCCTGTGGAGAACGGCTTCTTGGGTCGCATGGTTCGTTACCTCATTGCAAGCGGTGGGCCGGGGAGGGAGAGCAGCTCAGACCACATCCTGCGGGCGAGTATAGCATGGATTTTTCGGCCAAAACGATCTTCCCAAAACGGGAATTCCCGCACACTTTCCCCCATTCTTCGCTTGACTTCCAGCAGACTTCCAGATAATCCTGTAACTGTATAGTCAGCTTTGAGATAATGGAGCGAAGCTCTAACTCCTTTGTCCGGAATATTTTGCATATAAGTCCTTATTCCTCAAAGATTTTGGTGGTAGTGTGGCTCTAATCCCATGATTCCAAAAGATCAGGGGGGAGGGGGGGTACCCAGCTAACTAAAAAGTAAACAGCATCAAGGACAAACTTTATTTTCGGGACCCAAGTTCAGGCAATTACCTGCACCTGGCAACGATCAGGGTCATGTCGTCGGACTGCTCATGAGGACTGAACCTCCTAACATCATCAATAATTGAGGCAACCAGGACAGGCGAGGACTGCTCACGATGCTGTCGCAACGAATGGATTAGCCGCTGCTCTCCGAATTCGTCTCCCGCGCCGTTGAAAGATTCGGTTATGCCATCGGTGTAGAGTACGAATGTGTCTCCGCAGGAGAGTGGACACTCTGCGGTTGAACACTCCCAGTCCCTAAAGAGACCAAGCACGGTGCAGGTGGAGTGGAGTCTTTCCAGAGTGCCATCTTGCCGGAGGACAAGGGCGGAGAGGTGTCCGCAATTTACATAGCGCAAGCGCCGGACTCGGTCGTCGTACTCGGCAAAAAACAGGGTGGCGTAGGCACTGTCAGTGGAATTTTCGTAGAACAAGCGATTTACCGACTGCAGGAAGCGCTGCGGTTGATCCAATGCGATGGCGCACTGGCTGCGCAGGTTCGCTTGCAGATTGGCCATCAAAAGCGCAGCGGCGATTCCCTTCCCTGAAATGTCACCGACCAACAGCCCGAGCCGCTCCCGGCCCAGATCAAGGAAATCGTAGTAATCGCCGCCGACTTGGCGCGCCTGGACGCAAATCCCGGAGTAATCGAGAGTCGTAAGGGGCGGAAGGGTCTGAGGAAAAAGCCTGGTCTGCACCTGCTTGGCAATTTCCATTTCTTGGGCGGCGCGGCGCTCGGATTCCAACTTCGCGGCAGCCGCGCGGCGCTGCGCTTCGACGGCTCGGCTCTCCTCGTCGAGGCTGACCAGCGCGAAAGAGTTTCCGTCGAGATCTTTGAAGTGGGTGAACACTCCGCCCCAGATCGGTGGCTGCTCACCGGGCGCTAGTGAGTGGTCAGTCGCGGCTGCCTGCCGCTCATACCTGATGCGCTTCAGCCGCGGCGTATATTGAAAGCGAACTCCGCGCTCGCGCCACTCGATGAACTTGGCCGCAACATCTTCAGTAACAAAGACGACCTGCGTGGGCCGGCCAATGAGTTCGAAGTCTTTGGAGTCGGGCTTGGGTGCGACCAGCGAAAGCACGGCGCTGCCGTCGGGAGGGGCAACCGCTACCCAGCGCTGGCCGGATCCAAAGCGGACGTCACCGACCAAACTGAACCCAAGCTGGTCCAAATAGAATCGCAGGCTTTGATCCTGGTCGCGAACAAAGATGTTAATCGCGTGGATGCGGAGATGGGGTTGTTGCAAGTCCAGGCGACGAGGCTCGTCTGCACAAAGATGTGAAGGAAAGCTGGCCATGCGCGTGATTATAGCGTCCAAAGACCATGGCTTGCGCCTGAGCGGCATTCTTACGCCGCTTCGCAGCTGAGAGTTGTGGTCTTGATCTGGAGCGACCCTGAACTCCTAGCACTCACACGAACGTTCAGACTGCTTCTCCACCTAAGGCCTGCGGAGTTTTGCTCCGCCTGGACCCTTCGACTTCGCTCCGGGCAGGCTCACGAGGCGCCGTCCCCACACGAATTTCGGCTACAGTTCTGCTTTCCTTAACCGCAGCGAGTTGGTGATCACGGACACGGAACTGAAGCTCATGGCGGTGGCGGCGAGGATTGGGCTCAGGAGCAATCCAAAGAAGGGATAGAGTACGCCGGCTGCAATCGGCACGCCGAGTAAGTTGTAGACGAAGGCGAAGAAAAGATTCTGGCGGATGTTGCGCATGGTGGCCTGGCTGAGGCGGCGGGCGCGGACGATGCCGGCCAAGTCACCTTTCACCAAGGTAACGCCCGCGCTTTCCATGGCAACGTCAGTTCCCGTGCCCATGGCGATTCCTACGTCGGCTTGCGCCAGCGCGGGCGCGTCGTTGATGCCATCGCCTGCCATAGCGACGGTGCGTCCCTGTTTTTGCAGTCGGCGCACGACTTCGGACTTCTTTTCGGGCAAGATTTCCGCTTCGAAATCGTCGATGCCAAGCTTGGCGGCCACGGCTTTGGCGGCGCTGCGGCTATCGCCGGTGAGCATGACGATGCGCAATCCGGCGGCTTTAAGATCGTGGAGCGCTTGCGGAGTGGAGGGTTTGATGGGGTCGGCGATACCGATCAATCCTGCAGGGCGACCATCTACCGCGACGAAAATTACGGTCTGTCCGTCGCGGCGCAGATCCTCTGCTTTCAGTCTCAGCGCGTCCATGGGCAGTTGCAGTTGCTGGAAGAGCTTTTCGTTTCCGGCGGCCACGGTTTTTCCGTTGAGCTTTCCGCTGATGCCTAATCCGGTGTGGGATTGGAAATCTGTGACGCTGGCCAAAGGAATGTTGTTTTCCTTAGCGGCGGCGATGATTGCGGAACCGAGAGGGTGCTCGCTTCCCTGCTCCAAGCTCGCCACCAGGCGGACCAGTTCGGTTTCATCGCCCCCGAAGACCGTGACTACCGACTCGACTGTAGGCTTGCCTTCGGTCAGAGTGCCGGTCTTGTCGAAGACCAGGGTGTTTACTTTTTCGAGGATTTCCAGGGCTTCGGCGTTCTTGATGAGGACGCCGGCTCGGGCGCCGCGTCCGGTGCCGACCATGATGGCCATGGGGGTAGCTAATCCCAGCGCGCACGGACACGCGATGATGAGCACGGCCACCGCATTCACCAGCGCATGGGCCAGACGGGGCTCGGGTCCGAGGAAACTCCACACCACAAAGGTGAGAACGGCGGTGGCGATTACCGCGGGGACAAACCAGGCGGCGACGCGATCGGCTAAGCGCTGGATTGGGGCCCGGCTGCGCTGCGCCTGGCTGACCATTTGGACGATGCGAGCCAGCAGGGTTTCGCTGCCTACGTGCTCGGCTCGCATTATGAACGATCCCGTGGCGTTTAGGGTCGCGCCGATCACTCGGCTGCCTGGCTCTTTCGCAACCGGCATAGATTCGCCGGTGATCATGGCTTCGTCAACCGAACTGGTTCCTTCGAGGACCACACCGTCGACAGGAATCTTTTCGCCTGGACGCACCCGCAGGCGGTCGCCGGGTTTCACTTGATCGAGGGGGATGTCATGTTCCGCGCCATCGTGGAGAATGCGTGCGGTCTTGGGGCTGAGGCCGAGCAGGGCGCGAATAGCGGCTCCGGTGCGGCTGCGGGCGCGGAGTTCGAGCACTTGCCCCAAGAGTACGAGAGTCACGATGGCGGCTGCCGCTTCGAAATAGACCGGCGGCGTGCCGTTCATATCGCGGAACGACGCGGCAAATATTCCGGGGAAGGCGGTGGCAGTCAGGCTGAAAAGGTAGGCCACCCCTGTGCCCATGGCGATGAGGGTGAACATATTGGTGGAGCGATTGACGATGGAGGCCCAGCCTCGTTGAAAGAAAGGCCAGCCGCCCCAGAGGACGACGGGCGTCGCCAAGAACAGCTCGATCCAAGCTAGGTTAACCCAAGGTAGCCAGCCCTTGGGCAGGGCCTGCTCGACTGGCATGCCCGGCAACATGTCAGCCATCGCGATTGCGAGCAATGGGAAGGTAAGAAGCAGGCTGATCCAGAAGCGCCGCGTCATGTCGCGCAGTTCGGGATTGTCTTCTTCGGTTGCGGTAACGGTGCGGGGTTCGAGTGCCATGCCGCAGATGGGGCACGATCCTGGGCCGGGCCGGACAATTTCCGAATGCATGGGGCACGTGTATTCGGTGCGCGTCGCGGCTAACAGTGTCGCGGGCTCGAGCGCCATGCCACATTTGGGACAGGGTCCGGGCTTGCTTTCGCGGATCTTGGGACAGATGGGGCAGACGTAGATTGCTTCATGTGCGGCCTTTTTTTTCTCTGCAGCCTTTGCAGATGAGGAACTCACCGGGGCAGGTGCTGGATGAATAGTTGGCATGCCCAGGGTGATCAAGCTGGTGGAACCAGTACGCGTAGACTGAGTCAGGTATTTTTGCGGATCGACTTTGAATTTCTCGGCGCAGTGGCCGCAACAGAAGTAGTAAAGCTTTCCGGCGTGTTCGCGGCGGTGCTTCGCCGTGGCAAGGTTTACACTCATGCCGCAAACCGGATCTCTGACAGCGGTTGCGGGCTTGGAAAGCTGCTCTTCCATTGTGCTGCCATCTTATAAAAAACAGCCAACAGGCTGTGCGAGCGAATCCTGCCGAGCTTCGCTTGGCCGCCCGGACGAGGCGTCCGGGCCTACGGGTGCATCGCCCGGAGAACAGCCATTTCACCAAACCACTTAAGGCTAACACTATTCGATTCCGGTTTATCTGGCTTCGATTCCTGCGAACTGGATGGGCGCTCGAGCCGGGGGTTGCGGATGCTGTATCCTGAAACTAGGAGGAACCAACGAACCCCATGACCCAACTAGAAGTCGCCTACCGTTACGGCGCAGCGCCGGCAGAAGCGGAGATGCGTGCGCTGGATAGCGTGCGGGAAGTTTATGGTATCCGGCGGATGAGGTTTGATCCGAAGGAGCGAATTGTACGGGTGGAGTTCGACGCCTCACGCTTCAAGGAGCCGGTAATTGCGGGACTGTTGCGGCAGGCGGGATTGGACATCCAAGAGAAGCTTGTACAGGCTTGATTCGGCGGCAAATAGGGAGCTAGGGGAGGGCTGCCGTCGGCCAGGTGAAACCGAGTTGAAGGGAAAATGCAAGGGGCGTCCAAGAAAACCTCTGGCCGAAGTTTATCTTCAAGGGCGCCCCGTTGCGCGCCACTTCGTCTGCCGATAGTTGTAGCACCCGATTTGCCAATCCCAACCGCCTGAAAACACACGACCGGCAAGCGGGTGGCACAGAGTAGGAATTGCCAGTGGCGAGAAAGATTTACGTTGGCCTTTGCGGCCAGCATGAGTTGTGCCAGAAGGTTGTTGAAATCGTGAAAAAGAAAGTACTTAGGGCAAACGGCATTGTGATCAGTATGGCCAAAACTCGGTTGTTCGGCGGCATCTCCTTTCAGATACCATGAACTGGCATAAGATTCCTCTTACGCTCTGGAGCAAGTGCTCCCACGCTACCCAGCCGATTGTTCTTTCACGCCGCCAAGTTTTCTTCAGTATGGATTCAACAGGGAAGGCCCAATTTCTTAAGGAAAAGCTTGACACGTTGAAAAGCCGGATTCCCGATGGCGAAGGATGCTCACGAGTCTGAAAGGGTGTTGCTAAAATGAATGACCGCGCCTCGTGGAACTATATCCCGAAAGCCTATCCCGGCATGGTCACGGACATCCGCCCCGCCAAGCAGTATCGGGTATTCAGCAAACCAGATTTAAAATGGGATCGGTCGACCCAAGAAGGACAAGACGTCATCGTTCTGACGGTTTGCCATGACATGGTGCATCACTCTTGAAGAGTTGAATTCGGCATCAGGAAGCTCAATCCACTAAACTGTAATTGCGCAGACCTTGATCTAACCATGAACCGAGTTCGTGTAGGCATCGCTGGCTTCGGCACGGTTGGCCGGGCGACCGCGGAAATTATTTCCGCGCATGCCGACCTGATCGCGCAGCGGAGTGGAGTTCGACTTGAGGTTACTGCTGTGTGCCGACGCTCAGGAGTGAAAACAGAAGATATTCCTCCGGGTGCCCGGGTGTTTTCCGATTGGAATCAGCTGGTCGCGGCCAGCAATGTCGATGTGACCGTTGAAACCATGGGCGGTACCGATGAAGCGCGGCAACTCGTGCTGGCCAGCTTGAAACAGGGGAAGCCCGTGGTTACTGCCAACAAGAATCTTGTGGCAACACACGGTGACGAACTTTTTGCTCTCGCCGCCGCACAAAACTTACCCATTGGTTTTGAAGCGAGTGTGGCGGGCGGCATCCCTATTCTGCGAGTGATCCACGAATCCACTGCGGGCGACCGTTTGCGTGCGGTGCATGGAATTCTAAATGGAACGTCAAACTATATCCTTACTCAGATGGAGAGCCGTGGAATCGAGTTCGATCTGGCTTTGGAGGAGGCCCAAAGGGCGGGGTACGCCGAAGCAGATCCCAGCTTTGATATTGACGGGTTGGATGCTCGCGACAAGCTCTGCATTCTCGCACGCATGGCGTTTGGCGGACGCCTGAAAGTGTCAATGATTCCCACTTACGGTATCCGGCAAGTTCGAGCGATCGATGTCCATTCGGCAAATCGGCTGGACAGCACGATTCGCCTCGTTGGTTCAGCCGAGAACACCGAAAGCGGCATCGAGCTGTCGGTCCGGCCATGGATGGTCAGTCGCCGGTCGATGCTGGCTAAAGTGGAGGGCGTGAATAATGCGGTCTTTTTGGTGGGCGACAAGATTGGCATGCAGATGTTCTATGGACGTGGCGCCGGCGGCGATGCCACCGGCGCCGCCGTGGTTTCTGATCTCATCGAAATTGCGCGGGACCTGAGAGCTGGACAGATGAGTGCTAAGAAGGTGTCCGGATTCCTGGATTCGCACGACCTTCAAATCTCTGAGAATCCCCAACCCGTCAGCTGGTACTTGCGCCTCACCGTGAAGGATCAGCGCGGGATTGTAGCTCGCGTAGCCGAGGTCATTGCCCGCCACGACATCAATATCGACTCTCTGGAGCAGGAACCCCATATGCCCAAGGATCGCGTGTCGTTCGTCATCACCGTAGAGCCGGTTTCCGAACCGACGATTCGCGCTGCGGTCGATGCCATCAACGCTTTTGAATTTATGGTCGAGCCCGTTCTGCTGTTGCGTGTTGAGTAGTTACTTGTGCCGATGGGAGCGAACCGCGCTTCGCGTACTCCGCCTTGGCCTGTTTCAGGATGGGGATGTGGGGGTCAGCGTCTTTCCAGAACACTAGGAAATCCTGGTACGCACCGTCAACAGCTAAAATCCGTCGCCTTAGCCACGCCTCTCTGTGGAAGGAATCCCTGAGTCTGGCCCTGTACCACGAACACTCGGTTCCCGCAGGTACGTACAAACACGAAGTCAGGATCGTATTCGCCCCTGTACATGCAGAGCTTCCGCGATTCGCTGCCCCGTATTGCCGTCCCACAAGGGCGGCGGCACGGATCCCTTCTTGGCTTTTGCGAGTTCGTCTATGACGATGTTCTCGGTAAAGCGAAGCTTGCCCCCGTGTGCGATCTCATTCGGTCATCCCGACTCCAACTCTTCGCAGCGCCCGGTCCCGAACAACTAGCTGACATTTAGCTCGTGCCGACTATATCCGCAATGATGCGGGCGGAATAATCTCGGTAATTTTTTCACAGGCGCACAATTGGCGCCAGTCGCCCGGTCTATGCAGTCACGGGTCCGAAGATGATTTGCCGCGTCTTCGCCAACGCAGTTTATTGGGACGCGTGTGCGGAACAAGAATACGACTATGGTACAATGACTATGATCAGAGGCTTGGGAATGAGGAAAATGGCGGCAGGTTCGTTCAAAATACATTGCCTTGCGGTAATGGATGAAGTGCAGGCTAAGCGGGAGACCGTAGTGATCACGAAACACGGCAAGCCGGTGGCAAAGCTCGTCCCTGCCGACAAAAACACAGACGACATCTACGATTTCTTGGTCGGCAAGGGCGCGATTGTGGGCGATATCGTTTGCCCCGCAATTTCGGATGAAGAATGGGGAGAACTCAAGTGATTCTCGTCGACACACATATTGTCGTCTGGCTGGCGTTCGATCAAACTCAACTTTCCAAGAACGCAAGAGCGGCCATCAACGCCGCGAGAGAGAACGGCGACGGATTGGCCATCTCCGACATCACGCTCCTGGAATTGACGACGCTCTCCAGTAAAGGGCGCATCCGTCACGATATCAGCCTCGAGTCGTTTTTGCGTGAAATCGAGGCACGGTTCATTGTCCTACCGATCAGCGGCCGGGCATGTGTGCGCGCCCTCGGACTTCCCCGGACCTATCCTAAGGATCCTGCAGATCGAATTATTGGAGCGACTGCCATAGTCGAGGGAATGTCTCTGCTTACTGCGGACCGAGAGATCCGACGGTCGCGGGCTCTTCACACGATTTGGTGAGAAAGTCTTAAGGGGAGTGTTAGCTCCCATATTCTCATGGTTCTTACCGGTACGGATGCCGGCAGTGTCACGGTAGCGAAGTCAAGTATTTGAAGGACGGCAAATTTGATGCGGACCTGGATGACGGGAATTTCCGAAGTCGCTGAAGTGGTCTTCGTTCGCAAACGTCTGGTCGAGATTCAATATCTGCGCACCACCATCAGCAAAGAGCAACGCCTGGAGTTCGGCCAACTGGTCGAGGACACGATCCGGAGAATCGAGTCCGCACAGTTTCTGCCTCAGCGGCATTCGCTTTCCGCAGAACCCCTGCAGTACCTTGCCCCTACTTAGGACTCTGCCTGGGCAAGCAAGAGTTGGTTGCGCTGGTCCGGCGGCCGGGAGCCGAGAATCTTGGTTGGCTTGACGAGCTTACTTACTGAGAATCCGCCCATGTTGCCCAGGCTCAATCGTCGCCGAGCGCTGTTCGTGCTCACCAAGATTGACGAGATTCTGGCTTGGGAAAGACAGAAGGAAATGGAGCGGGATACCCGGTTCGTTGAACTCGGGCGTTATCTGTGCGAGGTTCGTGCTGGACAGTACTGGCGGGTGGAAAACGTGAAGTCCTTCGACGAGTTCTTGGAAAGACGGTTTCCCGAATCACGGAGAAAGGCGTACTACCTGATGTCGATTCATGAGCACCTGCCACCACAGGCGAGGAAGGAACTGAAGGAAGTGGGCTGGACTAGTTAAGGGTGTGGAGTTGGCCAAGCTGGCCAGGAGGGACGGGCAGCACTTCGATTGTGCAATCTGGTTGCACAAAGCCCGCGAGATGCCCCACTTCATCACCTTTCAAGTCGATGACCAGGCACCCACCGGCTCAGAACATCCCTGATGAATTCCGGTACAATCTCTTAGAGCACATGATTCTGACTCGCCTCTTTTCACGAAATGCTCGGCTTGGCACTGGCGATTTTGTCGGCTCTCGGCTTGCTGAGCGCTCGGTCTTTCGCCAGCGATCCGAGCAGCTCTGGCACACCGATTGTCGGCTGGCTTCCGATTTGCTGATTTCAAAGCATTGTAAACAAGGCACAAATTCAGTTGAACGGATTCGTTACCAGAACCCCGAAATAGCTTTGCCCGGCGTTCAGGTCTTCGGACCACAACCGTTCACAGCCGGCACGCTCTGCGGCGGCGACAATCATGCAGTCCCAAAAATGTAGTCCGTACGTTGCACGCGCCTCTACCGCTCGTCGGACTAAGCCGCCATCAACGGCAATAAACCGTATGGGACTTAATGTATCCAAGATTGTGATCAGGACTTCCGGCCGCGCCGGCGGAGAAAGCTTATGCAGCAGCGTCGTGGCGAACTCTGCCAGTACTTGAGTCGATGCTACGATTTCGCCACCGACTGCTCGCCTCACCAAACCCTGAGCAACACGCTGCTTGACAGGATCGCTCACGTCGTATGCGTACACCAGCACATTTGTGTCAAGGAACTCAGGAGCGCTCATGTAATTCTTCCCGCTTCCAGGTTTTCCTCCCAACGCGGAACTGGAATTGACGGAAGCTGCGCTCCAGCGCTTCTCGCTCCCGACGCTTCCGACCTGATCTTGCGTGTTCTGCAGCGACATCTCGCAAGTAGTCACGGACCAGACCGGTCAGGGTTGTATCCCTCTCGACCGCAATTCTACGAACTTCCTTAACCAGATCGTCGTCGATGGACAGGGTGATATTCATGAACCCATAATAAGTGAAACCCGTAATATGTGCAAGCACAAACCTGCCCTGTGTGCCACGTCAGCGGAAAATGGCGACCTGCTCTACACGTCACCAACTTGAGCGGATTCTCAAGGACTGGGATGCTCGCTTGGCTCGCACAGAAAAGGGAAAACCAGCGCGGCTGCTTGAGAGTCTGCCGCATGACGCGAGTAGCAATAATCCAAGCCGATTAACCGCGAAACATATGAGGAGAAGACAACGATGAAGACAAAAGTAATCCTAACAGTGTTGGTGCTTGCTTCCTCGATTCAGGCTCAACAGTCAAACACGCAAACGCCCCAGCAGCAGCACGCGGAGACGATGAAACGGGGCGACGCCGGGCTGGGATTCTCGCACGATAAAACAACGCACCATTTCCTGCTGCTGAAAGACGGCGGTACGATCCAAGTTACTGCGAATGATCCAAAGGACGACACCTCCAGAGATCACATTCGCATGCACCTTTCGCATGTGGCTGAGATGTCTTCGGCAGGTGATTTCAACGTCCCGATGTTCATTCACGACACCACGCCGCCCGGTGTGCCTACGATGACGAAAACTGCATAGCGAAATTCACTACCGCTATCAACAGATAAATACAGGCGGCAAGATCGCGATTGAAACTGCCAATCCGAAAGCACTGGAGGCTATCCACGAGTTCTTACGGTTTCAAATTGCCGAGCGATATCCTGGCCCAATTCTTGCGAACAGAGCCTGCGAAGCAAATCAGTCATATTCGCACCTCCAAATGCACCTTTTCTGGTGCGCTCCAAGTTGTGGCGAGACAGAGTTGTCACTGAAAGTCTACTTTATAGAACATGACTGTCCCCGATGGATCGAGTTGCTGCAGCAAGTCAAAGTCCGTAACATCGCGGGACAGGCCGTTCTTTGAGCAATAGGAGTTCCATCACCAAAGACGGCATCACCGGGACTTTCAGCCGATCCGTCCCAGTCGGGCAGTTTGTCAATGGCGATTACTACGTCGTCGGCTCGGTGACGATCACTTCCATTGCCCCGCTCCCGACTACTTCGAAGCCGTACAAGAACGGATCCGTGGTCAACCTGCCGTCCGCAAACGGCAAGAGCGGCTTCGACAGCCGGCTGGGTTCTTATTGGTTCGACGCGTCTCTGCGGAGATATCCACCCATCACGCTGAACCCGGGAGACTCCATCGTATCGTCAATCAGCCTCGCCAAACCGAACTCGCTTCCAGAGGTAATGTCCGCGAACACCACGAGTATCAGCCCAGTGCGGACTATGTCGGTGCTCACGGTCCTTTCGGCGGCACCATCGACGGACGCGTTCCGCCCCTCATACTGCGACCGGAGCCAGACCATCTACCACGCCGGAAACATTCAAAGAAACCTGCTGCCCTCGCTCGCCCCGCCTAACCCGGGAAACACTCCGCCGCTTTCCCAGTTTGAATATTGGTACCGGCGCCCCTGGATCGATACCAATTATTTCCTCTTCGACGCACCCGCGCAGTACATGCCCAGCTATGGCGCGCACGTCGCTTCCGCGGATTCCTACGCCGGGCTTCTTCTTATGTTGAATTTCCCAGCGCAGCAGAAAGTGAAACTCACCAACTACCTGGTGCAATACGGCATCGATTTGTACGGTTGTCTGCAGGCTGGGATATCATGGCCGGCCTTTGGAGGTCATCACAGCGGGAGAAAGTTTCCCATTATCTTCGCTGGAATCATGCTGAATGATGTTGGCATGAAGAATGTCTCTGCAAACTTCCCGATCGCTTTCGGCGATGATATGCAAACGGTCTACATCGATAAGATCCCCGGAAACTACACACAGGCCTGGCAAGGCGCAACCGTGATTTACGGCGGCCACTACGGGGTCAAGCCCGACGGCACGCCCATTAGCCCCGGCCTGTACGGTCCGTACGAGCAACTGCAGCCTGTTGACTGGCCCCTGCTGGATGGCAAAGAGCAACTCGGAGAAGGGTATCGTCGCTGCTGCACTTCAGAATCGTGGGTCGGTGAGGCGCTTGCCATTCGGTTGCTGAATGGCGTGAGCGTTTGGAACTACCCCGACTTTTTCGCGTACATCGATCGCTGGATGACCGAGGATGATGCCCAAGCCGTACAGGAGATCAAGCAACAGACCGGCTTTGACTACAGTTCGCATTGGGAGAGGCAGCGGCAAACCCGCTTCTACTATCAGGGTGGATTTCCTCAGTATACGTTTATCGACGATATGTGGCAGGCATATCGATAACGAACACAGACACTGTCGAGGCGAGTTCCTCGCGTGGGCTGTCCGCAATCGCGACAAACTGCGGACCCGCCCAAAAGATTGTCAAGCCAAGCGACTGGTCGAGATCGGCATTTACCCACGTCTAGCAACCCGGAAAGCCGCGCCCGTGATTCATGTGCTCCAAGGACACAGCACGGAGCAAGCCGAATGCAATCGGAAAGGACCGCGGACAAAAAGGCGAGAATTGGCACACAAGGTTGGCGATCTCGCGACCAACCGCCCAAAATCAATGAGCAACCAACTCTTTGCCTCGGACCGGCATATCTAAGCGAAGACCCTGTTCCCGCCTGATCAATTGACCACACCCCTCAGATTGGTGGGGGGATTCGGCGTTGTTTCGCTCCCATTGTATAGATAGGCTCCAATGTCCCAAGCGCCGGTTGCTGGTCTTGCATTGCCTGTTCGATCTGGGCAGCTTACTGCGTGATTTGAAGTATTGTAGTTACAGGCGTAGCCGGTATCGTGCTGGCAAGCCAGACCTGCAGCACTGTTCAACCCGGCAATGTTGGTACAAATCGATTGAGCGTTTCCTCCGGCTCCGACCGTGGAGCCACTTCCGCTCGTGGGCTCAAAGGCGTAAGGCGAAGTCGATGTATAGCCTTGGCCGTCGGCCGTGGTCAAAAGCTGCACTAGATCAGCGTTCAAAGGACTGGGCGTGCCGCACGTACCGTATGCACAATTGAGATCGTTAGTGTTGCTGTTGATAATATGATTGTTTCCAAAATAGAAAGTGTGTGTCATTCCGGCGGCGCCGCCAGCATCAACTGTTCCTGATCCGCCGCACAGGTTCGTGTCTGTTCCGCACTCCATGGTGTTGTTGAAGAAGTACCATGTTCCGTAATTCACGGGGTTGTGGCCAGCGACGCTAAGAGAAAAACCTGGCTGATTATCAAACATCACGTTATTGAAGGCATAGCCTGTCGCTGTGTTTGCGTTATTCCCACTGAGCCATAGCCCGCCACCCGATCCGCCAACTCCCGGTTTCCAAACGTGAGCAATGACGTTGTTGTAAATGAACATCGATGTTGCAGAACCGTTGGGACCAAAATTGAAGAAGGCGTTTTGGTGGCACCCGGAATAGCAAGGTTCGATATAGGCTATGTAATTATCGTGCACATTGTTCTGAGTCCCTTGAAGCCCGTTGGTCACGTACTGGATGACGCTGTTATAGACAGTGTCAATCCCCGATTGGATTCCTACCATCATGTCTTGCGTCGTATCGGAGCCGTCGATGATGGTGTCATGCACAGTGTTGTTAGGACTGCCGCTAGAGATCACGTTGGCGGTGTCCGAATCTCCGCTGGCTCCGTGGAACCATCCATGTAGATAGCAATTCTCCACAACTTGTGAGCCTGCGCCCCCCAGTTGAATATAGCTTCCTCCGCTGCCGCCAGATGTGCCGAAACCTTTGATCTCAATATTGTCTAAGGTGACGTAAGACCCATAGAGATAGACGACAGCGTAACTGATGATTCCGCTTCCCCCGCCATCGAAAATCGGTCTGCACCAGGAAGCACCACACACGCTTGCGTTGTACCAGGTCTGGTCGACACCGATATAGATACACGAAGAGTTCGGAGTCGTGAGACACGGACTCGCACCACTCTGATTAATTTGCATTGGGAGGTCCGCCGCTACCCAGGAATCCCCTCCGTAAAGAATGAATTCATCTCCTGCGACTGGCGTATAGGATGGACCGCTTGCCATCCCCGGTACGCGCTGCCAAGGAGTCGATTTCGATTGCGCCTGGGTCGAAGTGCTAGAATCGTTGCCGAGAGATTTCGAGATGTAATAAATATTGCCGCTACTCACTCCATCCGTCGCGCTAAAACTGCTGAAGCCAAAATTGGCATTCGTACTGGAACCATTGTTATCAAGGTTAGTCCCGATACCAGGACTGCCTCCGGTATAAGTCGTGTCTGTTGCAGAATTTATCGACACCCCGTTGTGGTACATGGTGATTACGCTACCGACCCGCTGGCAGGAGACAGTATCTCCGTTTACCACGGGAGTAATGCCGATGACCGCGGTGCCAAGCAGTGTGAAGTTACCAAACGGCCCGTTCCATCGCCCTACTTGAAAATATTGCCCTCCATTGTTTCTCACGCTAAAGGTGCATGAATATCCCGTGATGCTGTGTGCGGAAATCGTCGTGTTTAGACGAATCTCAACCTCTTGGTCATATCCATTGGTGACGGAACTAAGAAAAACTACTCCAGATGCGGTCTGGTTTGGCCCCCAAGGGCCAATATTTTGCAAGACTGCCGTAGAATCATCGTAGCCTGGATTAATACCAGAATTGCTCCCGTAGGCTTTGACGTTTGCTGTAGTCCGTATGTTTGTCCAATCAAGACCTGTTGCGCCCCCGTTTACCCACTTGCCTCCTTCGGAAATTGGATTTTCAGTGAGAGGAAACGACGTTGAGTAAGTTCGCGCCCATGCGAGAGAGGTGCAAAAGAGTATCAAAGAGAGTGCTAGTTTACGCATCAGTTCTCCGTGCCCGCGACCCATAGTTGCAGCGGGTGCTAGGTCTCCAGCAGTTGTATTCGGATACGCGGAAGGAAATGTGCCCTAAGCGCGGGTGCTATTGAATGCGCCCAGATTCGTTCCGCTGGCAGCGATCCCACGGAGATGCTGTTGCCGTCGATTTCAAGAGTAATCACGCTCGTGCCTGTCGGATCATCGGCAACTACGCGGACTGACACGTCAACCAGACGTTGTTCCCATCGATGCTCGTCTCCTACTGGTAGCCGGCTCAATGCCATGCTTGCATTTAACAGCACCCTGACCTGCGCTTCACGTTACGAAAGAACACGTCCAATTGAAGCTGCTATCTCAGTTGTCGCAAGGAAAACCCTCGTTCCATTCGAGACTGCCATCGCAGAGCATTTCAGGGCCATCGGAAGCGAACATGGGATAACCCGAGGCGTTTGCGCAGGGCGATGACTGAATCAGCGCAAACGCGAGACCGACTACTATCTGTTTAAGCATTGCTCAGACGGCCCATGTTGTTCAGTGCCTTTTCAAGACAAAGTCTACGTTCGGGAGCGCACTCTGATTCGACCCGTCCTGTTCGGTCTTGAGTCTTGCCTGAATTCTGAGCTTAGAAAAGAAAAGCGACTAAGTCTGTGACAGCCGGCGTGGTCTTGCCTGTGGAAAAGCCTGGCGAGCAAAGGTGGGGTATGAGAATCTACAACACACAATTCGAACACTCGAACAGTACACTCGGTCGTCGAAATTGCACAAATACGGTGATCACTGAAGTTCTCGTTTTGGCTTTCATCTCATTTTCGGATCGGTAGGATCTTCGTGCGAGGCTCAATTTCCAAACACCATCCGGTTCCTGGACAGCGTTTCGCTACAGCCCTGTAGGCATGTTGCGGAGGGGACCATGAAAGATCCCCGCAGCATTTTGCGTGAGAAAGAGCAAGATTTCGGGCGGGTCGGCAAAGAGATTCAAGCCCTATTCACGGTGATTCCGTGCTTGCAGACGACCGATCCTCCTCTGATGTTATGAACGAGGCTCTTAGCTTCTTCCCGAACCCAGTGGACCTTGTAGAAGATATCAGTGGTGCGGCAGCAGGTCCAATCGAGGTCCTCCATAAGGAATTCGGTAGCCCGCGATAGAGTGCGTAGGCAGTCAACGCTCTGGGATTAGGAGAAAGCCGATATCGTCTTGGTCTTTGTAGTCCCCACGACCCACGATTTCACCGTGGTCATTGATGCTGGTTGCAGACTCCAGTGTCCATCCTGACTCGGACGCAATGCGGGTGTTCAAGTCATGAAACCCTCGCGATTGGTCCCAGATGAATGCCCGCTCGGAATCGGCAAACGGCCCGAACGATCCGACGATGACGTCGCAGTTGTTGATCGCACGAGGCTGGCTTGGATATCGCGAGGATAGGTCCAAGTGAGTGAGTCTTCCGCCTGCGTAAAGGAAAACCTCGGAAAACGCCTGGACCACCACGTGACCCTGAGCATTGATCGCGATGGCGGAACTATAACGATCAGGCGGTCCGGTAAGCTGGAGGCCGCGACTCGCGGTCCAGAGAAACGCTTGATAACGTCCACTCTCGTCGTAGACGTCGCCGATCACTTCCCCGTCGTTGTTGACACTCTTGGCGGACCCGCCGCAACAGCCACCCAATGATCGAACCGTGGTGCCGATCCAGAACACCGGCCCAGTGGTGGTTTTTCCAGGAAGCAGGGATTCTCCGACAACTCCGTCGGAGTCACTGATGTTGTAAGGGTGAGATTGTTCACCGGGAAGTAAGGTCAGTGCGCCATTTGCGAAGGTAAAGGCTCGATGCCGGCTGAAGGCGCGGTCATAAACAACCCCAGTGACGTGACCAGAATTATTTACCGCAGCGGCTTCGGAATTGTAGAAACCTTCGGGCAGAGGCAGTTCGCGAAGCCCAGATTGCTCGGTCCACAAGGCCGCGCGATGACCGGTAGTTGTGCCCGCAACTTGCCTGGCTTCATTGACGTGGGCTGGTCGCAAGGGCAAGGCGACAACTTTGTAGTGATCCGCAATACAGCTCGCTCCATTCGTTTGTCCCATCACAAAGCAGCCCGGAGCAACCGCCAAGATTGCAATGATGAATCGCGCGGCCTTCCTCTTATACACGAGTTTTGCAAGCCGTCCCACGTCGTTTCGGGCGCTTACTGCGGCGTCAGCTTAATGTAGTCGAAGCAATTGGTTCGCTGTGACATCCGCTAACACACCCCAGGCCTTGGAGAGTGGCACCTGGGCGACAGCAGCAACCGCGGCCCCGATCCCTGAATTTCGAAAAAAGCTTCTACGTGAAAACCCCATGATCCCTTTCTACGGATGCAAATATTTTTTTCAAGGACAACCTCATCTGAGAACGCGCGTGTCCGGCGAAGTCCACAACGCTCCTCAGCTCTTACTTAAAGGTTGCCATCTGCATGATCCAACCGCCGCCGCTGTTGATCGCGGTGGCCGCGTAATTTCCCGTGCTGCTCACCATCTTATCTTCCGCAAGGTTCCCGTAAATGTTGATGATCCTATTAGTAAATCCAGACCCGGGTCCCGAGAATTCGTTGGCGCAAGTCCCTGCCCCAAAGATCAATTCATTCGGCGCGGTCGTGTTCGCCGAACCACTGCTGGCGCTAGTCCCGCTTCCTACCGCTGCCGCCGTCACATCCAGCGGACTGATCGTGATCAGACCGCTGTACTCGAGGATCCGTACATCCGGATACGCTGCCGCCTGGTTGAACGTCACCGTCACCGTGTTGCTGCCCCCGGCAATGTTCTTGGCATAGTAAATCGACTGCTGCAGATTACTAATGCTGGTCGGCCCCACCGCCAGACTGTACGTGTTCCCTAGGCTGTCGGTCACCGAACTGATCGTCGAACTGCTATCTCCCCAGCCCACCACCACGATATTCAAATCGCCCGCCGTCTGCGCCTTGCCGTAGGGGACCGCAACCGACGAGTTAGAACTTTGGATCGTGCTCGGCCCCGAACTCACCTGCACGAAACTAATAGCGGAAGTATAGGTATAGCCGTTCGTCAGACTCCCGCTCTGCGTATCCGGATTGGTCACCGTCACTGTCACCGCTCCTGCAGCGTGCGCCGCCGTCTTCGTCGTGATGGTCGTGCTATTTACCACCACCACGTTCGTCGCTGCCGTACCTCCCAGCGTCACCGTCGCCCCGGTCACGAAGTTCGTACCGCTGATCGTGATCGGTGTGCCGCCCGCCGCGGGCCCGTTGTTCGGATTCACACCCGTCACCGTCGGCGCAGGTCCCAGATACGTATACCCGTTTGTCAAACTCCCACTCTGTGTGTCCGGGTTCGTTACGGTCACCGTCACCGCCCCCGCCGCATGCGCCGCCGTCGTCGCCGTGATGGTCGTGCTATTTACCACCACCACGTTCGTCGCTGCCGTACCTCCCAGCGTCACCGTCGCCCCGGTCACGAAGTTCGTACCGCTGATCGTGATCGACGTGCCGCCCGCCGCCGGTCCATGGTTCGGACTCACACCCGTCACCGTCGGCGCAGGATTGTAGGTGTACCCGTTCGTCAAACTCCCACTCTGCGTGTCCGGGTTCGTTACGGTCACCGTCACCGCGCCAGCCGCATGCGCCGGTGTTGTCGCCGTGATGGTCGTGCTGTTGACCACCACCACGTTCGTTGCCCCGGTTCCTCCCAGCGTCACCGTCGCCCCACTCACGAAGTTCGTTCCACTGATCGTGATCGGCGTGCCCCCCGCTGCGGGCCCGTTGTTCGGATTCACACCCGTCACCGTCGGCGCAGGTCCCAGATACGTATACCCGTTTGTCAAACTCCCACTCTGTGTGTCCGGGTTCGTTACGGTCACCGTCACCGCCCCTGCCGCATGCGCCGCCGTCGTCGCCGTGATGGTCGTGCTGTTGACCACCACCACGTTCGTTGCCCCGGTTCCCCCAAACGTCGCCGTCGCCCCACTCACGAAGTTCGTCCCCGTGATCGTCACGCTGGCCCCTCCCGCAGCCGGCCCGTTGTTCGGATTCACTCCCGTCACCGTCGGCGCCGGCAATGAACCCGCGGCTTTGAACGTGGCCATCTGCATGACCCAACCGCCGCCGCTGTTGATCGCCGTGGCCGCGTAACCACCGATCCTGCTTACTACCTCATCTTCCGCAATGTTCCCGTAAATGTTGATGATCCTATTAGTAAATCCCGACCCGGGTCCCGAGAATTCGTTGGCGCAAGTCCCTGCCCCAAAGATCAATTCATTCGGCGCGGTCGTGTTCGCCGAACCACTGCTGGCGCTGGTCCCGCTTCCTACCGCTGCCGCCGTCACATTCAGCGGACTGATCGTGTCGAGACCGCTGTACTCGAGGATCCGTACATCCGGATACGCTGCCGCCTGGTTGAACGTCACCGTCACCGTGTTGCTGCCCCCGGCAATGTTCTTGGCATAGTAAATCGACTGCTGCAGATTACTAATGCTGGTCGGCCCCACCGCCAGACTGTAGGTGTTCCCTAGGCTGTCAGTCACTGAACTGATCGTCGAACTGCTATCTCCCCAGCCCACCGCCACGATGTTCAAATCGCCCGCCGTCTGCGCCTTGCCGTAGGGGACCGCAACCGACGAGTTAGAACTTTGGATCGTGCTCGGCCCCGAACTCACCTGCGCAAAACTAATCGGTGCCGTCCCGCTATAGGTGTACCCGTTCGTCAAACTCCCGCTCTGCGTGTCCGGGTTCGTGACCGTCACCGTCACCGCTCCCGCCGCATGTGCCGCCGTCGTCGCCGTGATGGTCGTGCTGTTTACCACTACCACGTTCGTCGCTGCCGTACCTCCCAACGTCGCCGTCGCCCCACTCACGAAGTTCGTCCCGCTGATCGTGATCGCCGTCCCACCCGCCGCCGGCCCGTTGTTCGGATTCACCCCCGTAACCGTCGGCGCCGGCAATGATGTGTAGGTGAATCCGTTCGTTAAACTCCCGCTCTGCGTGTCCGGGTTCGTGACCGTCACCGTCACCGCTCCCGCCGCATGTGCCGCCGTCGTCGCCGTGATGGTCGTGCTATTTACCACTACCACGTTCGTCGCTGCCGTACCTCCCAACGTCGCCGTCGCCCCACTCACGAAGTTCGTCCCGCTGATCGTGATCGCCGTCCCACCCGCCGCCGGCCCGTTGTTCGGATTCACACTCGTCACCGTCGGCGTCGCGCTAGTTGCGCCATAGGCGGATACTTTCAACTGACTGCCCACGTAAACTTTGCCATTTGCGACGATCGGTGTTGCGAACTTCACCGCACCACCGGGGACATCGCGGTTGTTCGCGGCCTGGCTGCTGTTGTAGAGCATGTTCGCCAGATTGGTCGCGTCATAGGCGTAAAGCACTTGGCAATTGGAGCCGCCACTGCACGTCGATCCGAACGCACTATCATCCAACCCCCAAAGAATTCCGTTGGTGTTGCCGTTGGCCGAAATGGTTGGCGAAGGCGCGGAAAAACTGAATTGCTTCGTGCTCTCTGACGTGGGAGAATCCGAAATCAGTCCACTGTTATTGGCGTTGAACGAAAATGCCTTCAGATTGTCCGGCCCACCGCCATCGCTGCCTCCGCCCCAGTACACGCTGCCGTTCCAATAGGCTGGCGTGCCCCAAACTCCGGCGGTTGCCCCCGGAATCTCCTGCACGATATTCGGATCACTGCCATTGCAAGGTGGAACATCGTTGACGCAATACTTGCCCATATTATTGCGATCAATTAGGTACATCTTCCCTTCCTTGCCCATCTGCGTCAGCAGTTGCTGCCCGGAGGAAAGATTCGGCAGTAGTACGAGTCCGCCGGACGCAACGTCGGTGTCGCCACCGGCCAAACTGCTCTGGTTGTAAGGCGTGAAATAATCCAGTACCGGAAAGCTGCCTCCGCTCGGAGGTCCCAGTTTGACGATGCTATCGCCGTAGTCCGTCGTGCCATTCCAGGTGCCATTTCCGGTTGCGAAAAAGATGTTTCCGTTGGCATCCGCGGCCAGTCCTCCTCCGCTCATCCAAACGCCGTTGGCGCTGCCGTCGGCGGAAGTGTTAAAAGCTGCTTCCTGCGCAAGCGTGCTGGCGCTATACGACATGATCCAGCCATGCCAGGGGCTGATGTCGCAATGCGCGGACCATCCAATCACTACGTGCCCATTCTCCAACAACAGGCCCGCACGCTGATTTTCGAAGTGAGGGTTAAAGCTAACGGTTGTGCCGTTGCCGTCCGATGCCGTTCCCGGCACTGTCGCCTGTATGAATACCGGACCACTGAATTTCTCAGCCGAGGTAGCTACGTTGATGGCGTGCAAATACTGGACCAGGCTGCCATTGACTTTTGACTTCGCCACTAGGTAGATCGTCCCCGTGGTGGGATCGATGACCGGTGTTCCCGTGATCCCGACCTCCGGGACCAGGTCACCGCAACCCAGATCCGTGCTGCTGTTGACGGTGCTGCCGCCGGATGGAATCAAGCTGATCTGCCAGTAAATGATTCCACTGTCCGCGTCAATGGCGTACAGACTGTCGTGCTCGGTGGCGACGTAAAGGACGTTATGAGTGCCACCGCCAATCGTCACGTTCGAGAGATACAAAGGCTGGGCGTACACCCACCCGTCGACAGTTACAGAAAATAGCTTGCCAAATTGGCTGCTGTTCACGTTAGCCGGAGTAAGGATTGTTTCCTGAGTGTTCTGCCCTGTCCGCGCATTGTCATTGTGATAAGTAGTGACGTTCACTTGCGCCTGAAGCGCCCAGGAGAAAATGCAGAACAGGGCGACAGCGAGGATCCCTATATGACGACTGGCCAATCTCTTCACGTGGTTTGCTCCTGAAAGCGTGATTCAGAACTGAGACTGCGAGTCACCGTAGAGCCGGTTTCTGAACCTACGATTCGGGCCGCCGTCGATGCAATCAACACTTTTGAATTCATGGTCGAACCCGTTCTACTGTTGCGCATCGAATAGTCCCAGGGGCAGTAACAGTAAAACATTAACTTGCCGTAACCTTGGTGATCCTCGGTAGTGCCATTTGTTCGACTCACCAATTGTCGCTCGGAAAGCGTTTGAAAAGTTATACAGGCTTGATGGCTTCGTGGCTTCGGATGGCTTAAGGCATCCAAAGCTATGATTTGTTGTTATCTGAGCCACCTTCCAAGCCGTCAGCCTTGGTGGCTTTCCCGTTCTCGGCATTCGGTGGAACTTGGCTGAGCTGCGGGAGGTCGCCCCACTCCAGCGCCGCAACAACTTTTCCAGCCTCGCCACTCGCCGCTCAAGATTCACTCTTTTGATCGCGTGCAGCTGCAGGTTCATCAGAGGTGCTGTCCCTCGGCTTCAATTGCTGCTCCAGATCCGCTGTCTTGATCGCGTGCAACTGCAGGTTCAGGAGCGGCGCTGTCCCTCAGATTCGACTGCTGCTCCAACCTCACCAGTCGTTGCTCGATACCCGCTGTCTTGATCGCGTGCAGCAGCAGGTTCATCAGCGGGGCCAGGCTAGCCGCGACCCTGTGCGGAACTTTGCCCGCAAGCACATCGGCGACCAAACGCCCAGCGGTATCGAGCAGTGCAACCGCGTTGTCCAATGTCGGCAGTGGATCTCCATTTTCGAAGGCAGCATGACGCTTGCTTCGGCCCCCGATTCGGCCTAGCTCCGAGGCCTTGTTGGGATTAGCGTGAAAGAAGCATAGGCCGCCCGCGGTGGCCGCAGCGCCACAGGGCTTCCCTGCTTTCGTCCGGCCTTTGCAACGACTTTCTCTTCGCTTGGTCTGCATTTGGTCTCCTTATAGAAACAATTGGCAGCGACTTTCGACTTGGTATCAGTCTGCGGCGTTTCGAATGATCTTTCTTCGCGTATCGAAGTACTCCCGAGCCTCGCTGCGGAATGAGGAATGATCAATACCTCCTAATGCGGCGACGGCCGATATATATCGGTCGGTTGCTTCCTTCGGCCTCCGCTTTCATCTGCAGATACCGAACGTAGGCTGAGGTGAAATCGCCTGCCGCTGCAAGGGGAGCAATGGCCTCAGTGGCCTTCATTTGCCAACTCTTCTCTGCTGGATTCGGTATGGTAAGAAGGAGATACTTGAGACAGTCCCGCAAGTGGTTGTCTTTGTCGACGATCTTCTCTGTGGGATTTTTAGTGGCCAGTTGGGTTGGCGTCGATTCTGCCCGTCGAGCACGTCGGAGCTCCCACAAAAGATTAGGGCAGCCTTCGTTGTGGACACCGAATTGTGGCTTCGCGATGTCGCGGCTGCGCTCTGGACACAATATCTTGAGGGTCGGCTCCTGCTGGTCTAGGTTCATCCAGTGCCGAAGAATACGCTCCATTCCGAGAAGCTCATTGTTTTCTGGCGCTGGGGCCAGGTTGTCAATTCCCTCCTCTGCGTACAGCGATGAAATGGCCTTGAAAGTACCATCGTTCTGCGCTTGGTTAGCGTAGAAAATTGACGGATCTGAATAGATCGGATTGCCCATAAATCCCTGCAAGCGCTGCAACGATGGCGCGTGCTGCTTGGGGCTCAAGTGAGGCTGGTAGTATTCCCGCAGGATGTAGATGATCCCATCAAAATCGATGCACGCCACGAGCGCTGCAGTGGGGTTCGCTTTTCCTGAATCGAACCCGCCGAAGTAGTTCCAGTGGGGGGAGGGTTTGAATCCCGACTTTTCCGGGTCGATGATGATCTTATGGGCGTACCGCGTGAGGATCTCAGCGAACAGTCGTTCACCTCCGCCAGCCCCGAATACGATTTCCTGCTCGGCCTGCCACGCGCTCTCCGAAGTGTATTTGCGCCGTTCTCGCTCTTTCCATTCCGGCGCCCGACGCTCGGGGTCGGCGGTGTAATGCGCACGCAGCACGCAAATGCCTTCCGGAGTCCGCTTTTCAGTTAGCCCTTGTACGAGTTCTTTCATGGTCTACTCCGCTGAAACCACAACGCTTTCAAACCAGCCAGTATTGGCCGACGACAACACCGCAATCTTCTGACATGCCGCAACCGCTTCGTCATACGACTGACCCGCGTCCGGTACGAATGCGGCCTCGTCGATGAACAATGCAGTTGGGTGGTAAGACCTGATCTTATCCGCACCGTGCGGAATCCCCACGATGCGGTTGCCATGGCGGAAGTTCAGCTCGAGCCAGCTTTGCTTTGCCAACGGTGCGTCGAGCGGATAGAGCGCCTTGATGTCTGCGTCCTGGCGGCCGTAAAGGGTTTTCGCGTAGTCCACCAATTCCGCAGCTTTTTCTTCTGTCTGGCTCTGGAACAGCACCTCTACGCCCGGCGTGGTCATGCAGTCATGCGTGAAGAAACCGACAAACAGCCACGACAGCATCAGGTCGCGACTTTTCGCACAGAACACAACTGGCTCACGCTGCAACGCATCAATGATCGGCCGGAAGTATGGCTTGTCTGGAAACGGCCGGTAGGGAGATTTGGCTCCGGCCTCGCGCCAGTGTGGATCCTTGGTTTGGGTGTGGTGCTGAAGCCAGTTCAACGGATCGCGGACTTTGCGGGCAACTACTTCTGCATCCTTAGCTTGAGGTTCCTTAGCACAAAGGAGTTTGGATCGTTTCTCCTTCGCCTCCAACTTTTCTAACCGTTTTAGTAGCTCACCCTGAGCCATGATCACTCCGACAAGCACCGCCGTGCAGATTGCCCCGGTTCCGAAATGGTGCAAGGAACCTGGTCTTTTGCAGGGCTCTGGTGCTTACCAACAATAACGATTTGACTGCTCTTCCGAACTGTATCTGGTGCTAGTTCTAGGGCTCCCCGCTCAGAGGGAACTGGGTTATCTCAAGGCTCCTCCGCTCAGGAAGGAACTCGACTTAAGAATAACCTCTTCGTTTATACCACATATACCTTACCAGATATACCAAATTGGCGGCAACAGAAAATTGTGGTGTGCCCTAACACAAAAGAGACATTACTGAAAATGTGCGGTCTTGTCTTGATGATCCTTTCTGTCGGGCTCTGCTCTTTCGCTTTTTTCCACCGCGCGGACCCTTCTTGGTAATCTCGTGCGGCTGCTCCAGCGTGAACTTCCGGTGTCGAGTAACAAACGCAAAACAAAACGCCCCAGACTCATGCGAGTCGTGGGACGTTAGGTCGAACAGTCCTCCGCCGAAAACTGCTCACCCACAATCTACCAAGTGGAAGTGCTGGCGTGCATGGCCCAATCGGGCACCAGTGAACAACGTGCCGCTTGTCCCTCTCTTACCATACCTTACCAAGACCCTGGAGGCCCTGGAGATAATCCTCCTGTTCGATCCTACTTTCCACTCCGTATTCCGTTAGAATCGTCATCATCTTTCCCACGGGGACTCCGGCAAGCTCAGCGGCTCTGCCGAGAGATGCCTCCCCTTTTTTGTACCGTTCCACCGCAAGTAAGATTCTACCTCGGGTAACCATGTCCCGCACGGCTTTGGACAGATCACTCCTCTGTTCCTTCGTGAGTTCGTTCAGGAATTCAAAGTTCTCACGATCCATCCGGATGCTCATGGTCTTGCTCATGGTCTTGCCTCCAATTTCCCTCTGGCATCTTCCAAAATCGATTCTTTATAACGGCCATATTTTGCTAGTGTCGTAAGTTTGGCCCGGGCCTCGCCGCCGGTAAGCAACCCCTTTTCACGGCTTCGAACTAAGATGCCGATAGAGGTGATGAACGCAATACCGAGCAATTTACAGGCATTGATTCCGTTCTTGTCATCAATGCCCAGGATTTCAACCTTTTCCGCGAGGGCGAGCACGATGGCCTCCGCTTCCCCCCTGCCTAGGCCGAAATCTCCTTGCAACTTGACAACGAGCTTCCTGTTCTTGACCGCGATGACTTTGAGTCTCAACTCATCCACAGCCTTTTGAATCAGGAGCGCATCCAGTGACTTCTTAATACCGCAGCATTCCTTCTGAACCTCAACTGGAATAGCAGCCTCAAGCCCAATGCCATTCAGGAACAAATCCAAAAGCTCGGCCTTCGCGATGAGGATCAGCGTGGATGCGTCAAATACAATCATTATGACGACTTATTACAACTGTAATCATAATATGAGTGGGTTGGGGTGGCAAGTTCAGTTTGTGGCTGCGGGTTCTGTTCCTCGCTTCTGTACACGGACCGCATGGCCTTCTTAGCAACTCTGTGCCGCTTCTCTGGCGTGAACTTCTGGTGTCGAGTAACAAGCGCAAAACAAAACGCCCCAAGACTCATGCGAGTCGTGGGACGTTAGGTCGAACAGCCCTCCGCCGAAATTTCGCAACTCGTTGATGCCAGCTGGAAGTTGCGCCAAGTTGGTTTCGGCCCAATTTGAGGGAATCTCAGCAGATCAGGTCTTGTCTTGTAGGTTCTTCTGCCGGGCTTTTTCCCTGGCTTGGCCCATCTTGCGGAAATGGCAAAGAACCGAATCATTGTGAATCTGGAAGTGCGCGCCGGTGCAGGGACATCGGGAGGTTACACATAGTTAACTCGAAGTCTTCTTCTTTCTTGCTTTCGCCCAACGCGCACGAATCGCTTTTTGGGCAATCGCCCGCCGCTGTTCCGGGGGCAGCTTCTCCTGTCGCGCTTTTGCACCTAAGCGACCCAGAGCAACCGCATTAGGATTTTTCTCTTTCTTGTCGGACATTTGGCAGATTCAAACTTAGCCCTACTCCTAATCAAAAATCAAATCGGGACTTGACATTATACTCAGCGCTTAGTATACTCAGCGCTTAGTATACTCAGCGCTGAGTATAACCGAGGTGGACGCTTATGAAGAAGAGAAATGCTGCAGTCCAGACAAGCATCCGCATGGCTCGGAGAATTTGGTCAAACCTCTCTCCGCAAGCTCTTATCCGGCTCAGAGAAATTGCGTCCCAGCACGACTTCTCAGTAGGCGCCGGGGACTTGATCTACCTGGATAACGGTTGGTACGTCACCCACACAGGTTTGTTGGGACTGGCGCGTCGTCATCGGTGTGCTGGCATTCACGTTCGGCCTGTCTCCAACTTTTGTGATCTTTCGTCACAGCATTGGGCATTCGAGGCTACGGTGTACAAGTCCTCACGGTGTCGCGGCTTTGTCGGATACGGCGACGCCGATCCATCAAATGTTTCCTTCCTGGTCCACGGCGCCGAAATGCGCGTGGCCGAAACGCGAGCCGTGAACCGCGCTCTGCGCAAAGCCTACGGAATAGGAATCTGCTCGGTCGAGGAGATCGGCTCGTCCAACCGCCAAGCCGACTCGTCCCGCGAATCGAAAAGAGCACCACAGCCTGCAAACGGAAACGGTTACGGTGGCCGCACGGTCCGCGATCGTCTCTGTCAATTGATTCGCCAGCATCAACTCGACGCCACACTGGTCAAGTCGTATGCGACCGATTTCTGTGGCGTGAAAACCCTGCGCGAAGCCACACGCGAGCAGGTTGAGAACTTCGTCGCCCACTTGGCCGACTGGGCCGAAAAAGATCGCAACGCCCTGCTCTGCCAGCTCAACAGCTATCTCAGTGCGAAAGAAGGTGCCGCGTGAGACGCCGCATCCAGGGATTACATGATGCCGACCAGTCGGCCGCGGGTGAGGTTCGCGATGGTCTGCTCCTGGTTCGGGTGGAGAGAGCTCAACATCGATGGGATTCGCGAAAACCGTTCTATATTCTCCGCTTCTCGATCCTCGAGCCGAAAGAACTCGCAGGCCACTCATTCGCCGGCCGCCTCTACTGCACGCCCAGAGCTCTGTGGAAACTCAACTGGTTCTTGCGCGATTTCGGTTACGACGCCGACCTACTCGGACAAGACGAGATCGATGACAAGAACCTGGTTGGCTTTCGTGGCGTGGTCAAGATCAGCCACGTGGTCGTGAACGGCACTTCCCTGCTCAACCTGGATGCTTTCGCGCCTGCCAGCCAGTGGGAAGAACTCTCGAGCCCTTTGCCCGCAAGCACTGCCCATCCCGAGGTGATGCCATGACCGACAGCTATACTCAAATCAGCCAGTACGTGACCTGCCCACGGCGATATCGCCATCGCTACCTCGATGGCTGGCAGGAAAAAGATACCCGCGCCGCCATGCTCTTCGGGCGAGCCTTCGAGCGGGCTCTGACCGCCTACTTCCTGCGTGAAGATACTGCAGCCGTCCTGTTTCGTGAATGGACGGCCTGTAAGAATCAAGGCCTACGGTACTCGAACGGCGACTCCTGGGACCGCATGCTGCAGCAAGGAATCCAACTCCTAGACCGCTTCTGCCAAGACGACCGCATTCGCATTCGCCTGCCCCGACGAAACTTGCAGATCAAGTTCACGCGGACAGTCTCGGAAAAAAATGACTTTGTGGCCTACGTCGATGCCATCGGGAAAGTGGATGGCACGCGCTGCCTGATCGAATGGAAGACCACTTCCAGCCGCTATCAGGAGGAACCAGACGGACTGCTGGCTCTCGATCCACAACTCGTCTGCTACTCCTGGATGACCGGAATTGCTGAAGTCGCGCAGGTGGTCTTCGTCCGCAAACGCCTGGTCGAAGTGCAGTACCTGCGGACCACAATCACCGATGAGCAACGCGCGGAATTTGGCCAGCTCGTGGAAGACACGATCCGTCGTGTCGAGTCCGCACAGTTTCTGCCCCACAGCGGCATCCGTTTTCCCCAGAACTCCTGCAGCAGCTGTCCATACCTTGGACTTTGCCTGGGGAAACCGGAACTGATCAATATTGCCCTCGTACGACGGCCAGGAGCAGAAAACCTTGGTTGGCTTGACGAGCTCACTTACTAAGAACCCGCCCATGTTGCCCAAGCTCAATCGCCGGCGAGCGATGTTCGTGCTCACGAAGATCGACGAGATTCTGGCTTGGGAGAAGCAGAAGGAAGCGGAGCGGGATACCCGGTTCGTTGAACTCGGGCGTTATCTGTGCGAAGTGCGGGCGGGACAGTACTGGCGGGTGGAAAACGTGAAGTCCTTCGACGAATTCCTGGAAAGACGGTTTCCGGAGTCGAGGCGCAAGGCTTATTACTTGATGTCCATCCATGAGCACCTGCCACCTCAAGCGAGGCGGGAGCTAAAAGCAGTGGGATGGACCAAGGGGTTGGAGCTGGCCAAGGTGGCCAAGAGGGACCGGCAGGACTTCGATTGTGCAACCTGGTTGCACAAAGCCCGCGAGATGCCCAAGGAGCAGTTTAAGCAGGAGGTCGAGAAGGAGCTGACCGGGAAGGAAAGCGAGCCGTGTGAGATTGTCTACTTCAAGCTTTATAAGAGCCAGATTCCGGTCGTCGAGCAAGCGATGGAGACGGCGGCCTTAATGCTGGGGACAGACAAATCGCGCGGTTACTGCTTGGAGATGATCTGCGCAGACTTTCTGGCGGGAGCGAATCTGGAGAATGAAAATCCCAATGTTCTCTTGCAGTCGGCTCTACGGTTCTTCAAGTTCCTCCCCGGCGAAGAGAGGCAGACATTTTTGCTCCTGTCTTGGCTCAGCGTGAAATGGAGAACAGGCGTTCTCCGTTAGTGTAGATTCCGCCCCTTCGGGGCGGGGATTTTCAAGGCATGGGGGTCTATCGTCCGATGACTGTTTC